>QQTW01001147.1_pt1 | contig 18162 bp, 20 predicted proteins | sample 1904831 | NCBI WGS metagenome assembly QQTW01 (sample SAMN09435610, study PRJNA476489) | Subsurface metagenome, whole genome shotgun sequencing project. | reverse complement strand
ATCTGACGCCCTGGGCCACGTGTTGAATATGATTGGGAGAGACTGGACACATCAGGGGGTGGCTAAGCTGTATACGGACATTGTCAACAATGGCTTCAACATTTTCTACCTGACCAGTCGATCGGTTGACGGTAAAACTCATGGTATTCGCACCCGGCTTCAGATCAAGTGCCTTCAGCTGCTCGCTTGTGAGTCGCAAGGTTTTGGCGTAATTTCGCTGTTCACCTGTTGTTACGTCTGGTGACTGTGGGGGAGTGTAGAGTCCAAAGGCGCCATTAGCACGTCTTTGGGCAGGCGGCGGGAATTCACCAGAGGCCTCGCTCTGCGTGTCGTCGCTGTGGTATCCGGGATCCGACACGGCATCAGCCGATCGCATTGCCTCCGCATTCAGGGCGGCAATGTCGGACTTGTGGGTGGCGGCCGCCTTCGTCTCTTCACTGCTGTAAATCCACAAATTCCCGTTGTCGTCTGCGCCGATCAAGGCTCCGATATCATAGTTGCCCTCGAGCTCGTCCGAGAGAACCTTTCTTGCAATGATCTCAGCCCGCAGCCCGTCCTCCTCACTGCTTTTGTATCCCGTCGTATCCAGCATCAAATCTCCACTTTCCGTGACCTTGCTCGGGATGTTGGACGTCAACAGCTTCTTCGAAAGGTTCATGGCGCGGGTCAAGGCTTCGCTGGAGGACAGCGGCGGCGGGCTGGCGGAGCGCGTGGACGTGTTCCAGGCGGTCGCCTCGTCTCTGCTTATCCGTATGGGCGCATGCTCCTTGTCGCCGAACTGCTTCGCGAAGAGGGATTTGGTGGTCGGCAGCACGTCGTCACTGTTGGATCGGAGGAGGTGGGCGCCAGGCCAGTCGCCCGACTTGGGACGTACCAAGGACAGCGTCGCCTGCCGCTTTCCCGTCAGCGTGGCCCGTCGCATCCCGCTGGCACCGTCGAGCTCGAGCGGCTCGGGCTCCGCAAGCGCGGGGTTCGGGGTGTCCAGCGGGTGCTGCTCGGGGCTCGACACGGGCGAGGCGAGGGGCGAGGTCTGCATCTCTGCGGGGATGGCTGACGACGTCTCGAAGACGAAGAAGGCCTCGCCGCCCTCTCCCAGCTTCATGGCGTAGTTCTGGGTGACATGGTTGACGGTGAACTGCACCTTCTTGTCCGACGGGCGCAGGATCTGGTATTTGCCGAAGCGGACGTGGAAGGGCGAGCAAGCCAGCGAGCCGTCGGCCTGCTCGACGACGATGACGTCGATTGCGCCGCTCAGCGTCGCCGGGTTTATGGAGTTCCAGCTCTTGGAGACGGTGCCGGTGATGGAGCGCACGTAGTTCATGTCCACGGCCCGGCGCGGAGGCGCACGCGGCAGAGTGTCGGGACCGGACGGACGGCGTGGATGGGGCGGGCGAAGGCGGCCTGTCGCGGAGGGGGCGCTGCCCACGGTGCCGCCGGTATATATGCGTGTTCGGGCACCGGGGGTCACGGGATCCACGTCGCGAGCAGAGCGGCATGGCAGGCAGCGGCGGGAGTGTGTTGGGGACGGCCGCGCCCGCCCATGGCCGTGGAACGTGCCGAAGCGGGGAGCGGCGCATTCCTGCATGCGAATGCTCCACGGCCTGCCCCCGGCGATGCCGCTCCACGGCCTGCCCAGCCTACAGGCCGCTCCACCACGGCCGCGGCGTGCGGTGAGGCGTGCGAGCGGGCCGGGCGGCAGCGGCGGCGGCGCCAAGGCCCGACCCTCAACGTCCCACCGACCCGAGTGCGGCGACGACAGCTACCACCGCGGCGACAGCGCCACCAGCCCCGGCCGGCGACGCCGACATGTTCCCCGCCTCGGCCCACTCGCTCTCCTGGCCGCCCCATGTCGCCCGCCGCCACATGGAGGTGCTCGTCGTCCTGTCCTCGGGCTGGCTGAAAACGGCCCTGGTGCTGCTGGCCCTCTTGTGGTAGGTCCTTGGGCCGGCCATGCTCGCCCGCCGACACCCGCTAATCCCCCCCTGCCAGGCTGGCCCTCCGCGCCTACCGCGTGCTCTCCAAGCCCGTCGACGAGCTCGTCAGCCTGCTCGGCCTCGAGGTCCCCGTTGCGCCGCTGGTGTCGCTCGCACGCGTCAAGGCAGACGGCGTGCTGCTGCACTGGAAGCCGCCAGACCAGCGCGCCTCTGTCGTCAAATATGTCATCCGCATCAACGGCATCGACAGTGGGTGGAGGGAGTGCCCGGTTGCCTGCAGCAGTACTTACGCGCTGCAGTTGGCGACGTCTCGCCCCAGGAGACGTCCGTCACCATCGAGAACCTCCAGCCCGACCACCACTACGTGATCCGCATCGTGACCCTGAACACGGCACACTTCCAAGCCCCGAGCGTCCCCATCCGCCTGCGCACCCTCCCCGCCGAATCTGAGCTCTTCTACGGCACCGCGCCGCCCAAGGAAGTCCGCGAGGGAGCGCACTACGATGAATACACGCCAATGCCCGTCATCCGGCCGAACAGGAGCCGTCTCGAAGCCATCGTGCCACCCGTCGCCGCGCCCGTCATGACCCGGGAGAACAGCAACAGCACCTCTCGTGTGCGGCGTGACACGGCAAGGTGGAGTTTACCCGCCTCGCAAACCCCAGAGCAAGTGCGCTCTGCCCAAGAGGCGGCAGACTCAATCGAGTCCATCAAGCAGCTGACGGAAAAGCTGGACAGTCTTCGGCGCGAAGTGGACGACATGGACAGGCAGATCCAGGACGAGGAGGAGGAGTTCCACACGCAAAAGGTGCTGCTGGTCGAGAAGCGGGACGAGAAGAGGGCGGCGCTGAAGGAGAAGGAGGACGCTAGTCGCGACCTGAGAAAGGAAGTCGCCACCCTAGAGCGAGCAAACGCTGCAGCCCAGACACGGAAAGCTCAGCAGGAGCGATTGCTTGGCCAGAAGCAGGCCGAGAGGAAAAGGTGGCAGGACGACATGGTACGGTGGGCGGGCGAGGCGGGCGAGCTGCGAGCTGCTGCGGAGCGCATCGAGCAAGAGCGCATCGAGTACGAGAGATCGTCGGAACTGCGGATCAAGGAGTTAAAAGACAAGTATGCCGAGGAAGTGCAGACGAACAAGAGCCTTGAGGAGGTGATCCGTGAGAGAGGCACTCAGATCAAAACCTTGGAAGAGAAGAGGAGGATGTGGGAAGAAGGCGGCGACGAGGGAGCCGACGCCATGGATGGGACCGAGAGCGTCGAGGCCGAAGAGGAGAGGAGATGGGTGGACACTGTCAATGCCCTGCAAAAGCGGTATACGGAAGCGTGGACGCTATTGACCGACGCCGAGCGTATCAACCAGGAAGCGTCCGCGCAACTCCAGTTCCTACAACAACGCCGTCTGAGCCAGCCGCAGCTTATGTCCGGCATGGCGCAGGAATTTGTGCCTGCGAGGAGGGCCAACCAACGCGCCCGACCCCTTAGTGTGCGAGAGCCATTGATTTCCGAAGCACCAGGCGGCTTCGTTCATACTTCAGCGGCTCCCTTCAACAGCAGTGTGACAAGTACGGCGCCCCCATATGCGTCTGTAACTCCCTACTTCAACCCCGCGAATGGCATGGCTCTGCCTCCACCAAGTGCCCATAAAATGTCCTTCAGTCACGCAGAAATCGAAAGCCTAACAGCAGGAGTGCCGATGAGCCCTACAGCGGGAGCTCTGCTGCCTTCAGGCCTGTTCGCGGACGATACTGGACTTACGGACGCGGAGGACGAGAACCGTCTGGGACCCGCGCAGATACCGCTGGATCCGTCACCCTATCTGCCCAATGTTCTACCTGGACTTGGGGCGATTGGCACGTTTGAGCAAGTGCCAGGTCCTAGCTCGCCTGTGTCTGTACAGAGCCACTCGCCCAGTGTGTTTGCGAGCCCACGCGGGAGTGCTGGGCAGCTGGCCTACTTCCCGTCCAATGAAAACGCCCCCGACAGTGACAGGCGCTCAGTGCGTTCAACTTCCAGCTCGTTCAAAAACCCTCCGGCTACCCGGTTTGGCGGCTTGTTTGGGCTGAACAGACAGCGTGGTAAGACTTTCTCAGATGCTGGGCCTTCTCTGGGTTCTTTGAAGTCATCTCAAAGTCAATCCATGCCTCGACAAGATCAGGGAGATTTCGATCCGATGGGATCTCAACGACGGAGGGGTAGCCATTCTGGAGGCGCATGGTACAACGCATTCATGCCCACAAAAGCACAACCTGTCAAGCCACCAAACAATCCAAACCACGTTATCACCCGAAAACGCGCCTTCAACATGTTTGGCACGAAAGGTGACCCTTGGCTAACATCTGCACTAGGGACGGAGAGGTCGCCTTCGCCGCGTCAGGGATCGATGAACTCTAACGACACGAATGTCTTTCCTCGACCGTCTACAGAGTCACAGACTCGATTTGGGTGGTCAGTCGATGCTTTCAACACGCGAAGCAGTCCACTCAGGGGGGTGGACTGGAGTATCAGCAACGCAAATACTTCTTCGTTCCGGTCAAGATTGCCTTCACGTCCACCCTCAATACAGCATGGGTCAACGGCAAGCTTGCTCAACGAGGATCTACTTCACGGCGATATTCCCGACTTTCCGTCTACAAGACGCTCTCCTACGCAAGCACCTATCGGCACTCGACCACCATCTTCGGCCTCATATTTGCCATCGGCAGCATCTATATCTCCCACGCCGCCTAAGCAGCTCAATCCTGCAGCACCGCAATTCAAGTCCATCTTTACGCGCGAAGAGAAAGCCGAAAAGGCCAAGAAGGCAGCAGAGAGGGAAGCCAAGAAAGCGGAAAGAAGAGAAGGAAAGAAAGCCAAAGCGGAGACTAGGTCCGCTCGCAAGGCAAAAGAGAAGGCTCTCTCCGACCTTGCCGTCTACGATTCAGGAAGAGAGATCAGCTCGTCCCTTGACCCGTGTAGCTCGAGGGACGGCCAATCTATATCCACAGCAGATGCTTCGGACGCCTCTCCGCGCGAGTCCTTGGAGCGATCGGCTTCCCAAAACATAGTCGAGTTGCAGCCTCCTGCCTCGTTTGGTAAAGAGTCGTTTATGCAGAAGCTCTCGCGCAAGAGCAGCTCCAGCCAATTCCTTCCATTTGGCAAAGGAAAAGGCTCCCTGTTCTCGAAGAAGTCGAGCGAGGTGGTCACTCCCGATGAGTTGGACGAAGAGATCAGAGGACTGTTGGTGAGGAGTTTGGATAGCCCTGGACTGAGCCCGTCGATAGGGACTCCGAAGGACAAGAGCAGTGCTTTGAGCTGGAGCTCCATCAAGAGGATGGGAAAGAGGGGGACACCTAGCCTGCATGAGAGCATCACAAGCGAAACGACGGGCGACGAGAATGATGGTTTTGGCGAGAGTACGAATGGTACATAGTGTTCAGGGAATTGCATGGGTGAAGGACGCCGTAAATCCTGGTCCCATCGACGGGCCTTGGATAGTAGATACATAGCATTGCGAAGGCATTTGCAATGAAACATGTCGCTCACACTGGTCCTTGCGTGTTGCTTGTCCGTGGGATGCTTGAAAACGAGCGATCAGATAATTACTTCACTGCTAGTGCAGCTGCCGTCACATGCCGCGCGCCAAGACATGGACATTCGGAGGTCCGACCCCAAAGTACCCCGAACTGCACCTTCAAGGCCACGGCCAAAATGGCCTCACCAGCTGCAGGCAACATGCCAAATGGCATCTCCGCAGCCAACCTCAGCCCACCGACAGCATCCTCCGCCCAACCCAACGCCCAGACGTCACAGCAAGCCTCGCAACTCAATGGCTCCTTGAACCCCTCCTTCCCAGCACACTCCCTCCAAGACACTGGCAACACCAAGCGCCCCCGCGACGCGCGCCTCGTACACCTTATCCTCGCCAACATGGGCGTGCACGCGTACACGGAGCGCGTGCCCCTCCAACTCCTCGACTTCGCGTACCGCTACACCTCAGGCATCATGTCGGACGCGATCGCGTACGAACCCCCGGTCCAGAGCTCGGCGTCGTCCAAGAAAGCGAGGCAAGAAGACGAGGGTGTGTCGCTGAATGCGCTCCGCACAGCCGTCAGCGCGCGCGTCGCGCAGCAGTTCTCCTCCGCGCTGCCCAAGGACTTCATGATCGATCTGGCGTCGGAGCGCAATAGAATTGCGCTGCCGCGCGTGGATAGGGAGTTTGGGCTTCGCTTGCCGCCTGAGCGGTACTGCTTTACGGGGGTGGGCTGGGGGTTGAGGGAGCGGTGGGAGGACGAGGTCGAGGTGGATGAGGTGGACGAGGTGGATTTGGGGGGCAGTGGGATGGGGTCGGGTGGGCCTGTTGGCGGTCCGGACACGGTTATGGGGGGGTTGGAGGATGAGGATGTGGATGAGAATGAGTTTGAGGATGCGATGGGGCTGGGGGATCAGAATATGACGAATGGATGAGGAAATGCACGGCAGCAAGAACGCATATCTAATGGGGGGATGCAAAGCAACAAGAACTTTGATCCGACTGCGGGGCTGGAATGTGCGCCGTCGGAACAGCTACAGGACAGTAGCAGTGGTGGGGGAGAAGCTTTGAAGGTTCTGAAGTTTGGAGTTGACGCTGCATTGGGCTGGAGCATTTCGCGGCGTCTAGGTACGGTCCACTGGGGACAACGTTGGCCCTGCATCTGCTAGATGCTCTTCGTACGGTCGCAAATATCATGGACTATTTCTACCCGTCTTCTTGACTAGATTCGAAGCTCAGGCGCTAATACAATCGCGCATGTGAATGCGCGCGGTGCTGTACACTGGCGAACGACTGACCCGATAACGCCATGCACATCCTGTCCGGCGCCCTCCGCTATCCTCGTCTCCTCCTCTGGACTCGTGTCTTCCACGCGGAGGTGCACGGAGAGAATGCACCCACCCCCTACCCCTTCTTCGTCGCCTCATTTTGGGGGACCTCCGCGCGCTTCCCCTGCAGTTTCCCACGCTCATCTAAGGTCCACCACTCCCTATGTTTCTGCCGCCTTTCCTCTAATTTTATCCTTTCCTCTGCCTTCTTCACATTGCGCTCCTCCGCCGTGGCGAACCACTCTGTGCGCGCCCTGTCCTTTGCTTCTTGCCCCTGGTATTGTAGCAGGCAGCCGTTCATTGTGAGTTTTTGGGGGCGACATTTCCAGACTATGCTTATTGTGCGGCCGGTTGCGCAGGCGGCGAAGGCTGGAGTGGCATGTCAGGACGACGGGAACTGCTCCACGGAAGGAAAGGTACCAATAGAAGGGGATAGAAATCAGAACAGGGGCCAGCATACCACCTATCTCCGAGGCGCATTTGTCGCGGGCGATTTGGTAGTACAAATCCCGGACTTGCTGTTCCTGCGGTGCGGAGAGCGGAGTTGGATTCGATGGTAGCTTACTGCGTCCGGGGTCGGTGGTGGGGATGGGATTTATGGGGTCAAATGGAGTGGTCATTGCTAATATGCCCAGGCGAAGGCAGTGGTGCGCGAGGGGCGAGGGCGAGGGCGATGAGCTTTGCAACGCGGCGGCGAGGGTACGAAGGCGATGGTGTAGGGCATTAGGTTCGGAGCGGAGGTCGGAGATTTGGGGCGAGAGCTAAGCTGGATCGGGCTCCGGATGTAAACGACATATGCCACTTTGTTTCATACCACCCGCTTTCCTACCATCATGCTGTAACTCCTCACTCGCTGCAGGTCCTGGGCCGATTGCTTTGCCTGATTCAATCTCCAGTGGCTCCTGCTCTAGCCTGGAATGGCTTCCTTCCCTTGCAACGCCCATGGGGCCCTTGCCCATTCCCTATGGCCTGTCCGCCGGCCGTCTTCTCTGTCTGCCTCCTCTCTTCGCTCTCTTCTACTGCTTGCGTTCCTTCTTCTGGCTGCATCCTCGCCGCCGGACCGTGCTGGCATTGGCCTTTATCGCTGGCCTTGTCCTGACTCTCGCCATGAGGTGGGAGCACGTCCTAGGGATCCTTGCAGCCATCGCGGCCGCTTCGCCGCTCGTAGGCTATAATCAAGAGAAGCCATTCAAGTAAAGCCTTCCGTCGGGGCAACGCTAGCATTCCTGCTCACTCCTTGCAGTCACCCAGGCCTGCGCTTCGGCTCCGACCGCAAGTTCCGCATCACCGTGTTCAACGACCTACACATAGGTGACGGAGGCCGCCCAAACACGGATGCCCAAACCATGCAAGTCGTCGAAAAGGTACTCGACTATGAGCCCGCCACCAACCTGGCAGTCCTCAACGGCGATCTCACATCATGCGAATGGATCGGCCCGCAGGTGCTGAATTCCTATCTTGACAAGATCATCGCGCCTTTTCTCAGGCGCCGGCTTCCTTGGGCGGCTACATTTGGCAACCACGACATGAGCAAGACGTGCAATACGCGACTTATGGCGGACCACATGTGGCGCACAGGGAATGCGGGCCCAGCCCAGCTTTCTTTCACTTCGTCGTTTGTTCGAGGCAACTACCACATGGTTGGCACAAGCAACTACTACATTCCAATTTATGGGTCGGATGGTGGTGGCCGACCGCAACTCAAGATGCTTCTGTGGTTCTTCGATTCGAAAGGTGGGAAGCAGTACCAACCGGAGGGAGTGGACGCTCCAGTTGCCGATTGGGTGGACCAACAGGTAATGAATCATCCCTGCATGTATCCTGGGACTATATGCTGATCAGCCAGGTTGTGAATTGGTTCATATTAACTCGCAACAAAATTCACAACGATCGCGGCGGCAAACCCGTTCCGAGTCTAGCCTTTGTCCATATCCCACCCTCTGCATCTCGCGGTTTCCAAAAGACCCAGCTCAATCAGAACACGGAGCCAGGACTAAACGAGGAAGCCATCGGCACCCAGGCTAACGGCCATGCCAATGAGGATACCCCGTTCATGCAGGCGATTGCCAACACTGCCGGCCTGTTGGCGCTGTTCGTCGGACACGACCATGGTGTCGACTGGTATGAATGTTGCTTTCCGCATGTCACGTTTAGTGGACTAACGAGCATAGGTGCATGAAATGGTCAAGGACAAAACCCATCCCCGGCAACAAACCCCCCACAGCACCCAACAACGCCCACATCTGCTTCGGCCGACACACCGGCTACGGCGGGTACAGTGACTGGAAACGAGGTGGCCGCCACATCGTCATCGACGAAGACAAGCTCGGGCAGGACACCCTCGACACGTATATTCGCCTCGAAGACGGAAGCATATCCGGCCGCGTCACGTTGAACTCAACCTACGGCACAGATCGGTACCCAGCGGTGGCCAAGCAGCAGACCTTCTTTGCAGGTGCCTAGGCGGAACCAGCGATCGTCACTGTGAAGGCGGCGACGACAAGCGGCATGCCCAAGGCAGCGACGGGCAAGCATAGTAACGCCACAACTATGCGCACCAGTACGAAGACGACTCAGGCATCGAAGACTGGTGGTGTTTCCAAACCCACGCAAGCGGTCAAATCGAACGCAAGTGGGTTTCCCAAGCCCACGCAAGCGGTCAAATCGAAGACAAGCGGTTTTCCCAAGCCCACGCAAGCGGTCAAGTCGAGCCGGATGATGTCGTCGGCATCGAGCCCAAAGGTTCAGCCCAAGTCTAGCAGCAAAGGCTTGCCTTGATCTTTCTCGAAAAGCAACATCCAGCTGGTACTTGGCATGGTCTACCAGACATGAAGCAAGGTCTGCTTCATGCACCTTTGGCCGTAATACACTTATAATTGTATTGATGGATTAGACTCTAAGGAGGAGAAGGGCCGGTTATATACCTTCAACATGTATACTAGACGAAAGGAATGCGCAGATATTGTCTTCCTAGCTCACTGCACGAAGTCCAACCGAGAAACTTGCAGAATGCACTGACTCGACGTAACGCTATCCTCTTCTATCCTGATCCCTTTCCCTCGCTTCTCAACGCCGACTCCTAGCTACCAGCCTTGATGCCAATCATCTCTCTTCCTCTCATTCCCTTTGATCAGAAAATTCAGCTTCCGAATCTCCGTCCACCGACTCAACGCGCCTAGTTCCAGGAGACTCATCCTCCTCATCTTACCCGATGGATTCCCAATAACCACCGCCTTCCACTCGCTCCCCCGCCCCTTTTCCAGCTCTCTGAACTCCGCCCACGCCGCCGTGTCCCTCCTCGTTCCAAAGGTGTGGTTGGGAATGACCTGCACTTTCTTGAAGCGCGTCAAGATCAAGGTGAGCAGGATGGTCAGGAAGAGCAGTATCCCGGCCGTGACGCCCGTCGACGCCTGCGCCCCGATGTGGCGCGTCATGATGCCGCCGATTGCGGTGGCGAGCGCGGCTAGGAGGAAAGCGAGGGTTTGCGAGGCGAAGAATCCGGCGCTGACGCGTGGGAAGGACGAGTAATTTGTTCGTCTCCTCCGGTCTTGGACGGCCATGGACTGGAGGCGGTGCTTGGTGTTTACGCCCGGTTGCAGGTCGCACGTATCGAAGGTCTCCATGATGAAGGCCATGGCACTCTGCGATGGCGAGGAGGGAGAGAAAGCCCACGGCGCCCGCGAAGATTATGGGTACCATGTAAGGCTTTGGACGGCCAGCGGAAGAGAGCGTGTATGCGAGACCCATCAGAGGTAGGGTGAGAGTGAAAACAACGCGGCGGACGAGGTGGCTGGACCAAGTGACTTGTCTTTGGAAGGTCATGCTGTCTGTTCTGAAGCCCTGTTTGCGCTCCCGCGAGAAGATACCTGCTTTGGTTAGAGGGATGGCGAGGGAGGCGCCAATGGCTATGGAAAGGACGCCTAGTCCGACGTAGTGGGGCTGCCATCTATAGTCTCGCGAGAGGAGGGAGCCGAGAAGGACGATGACGAGCACGATCTGTGCGTAGATCCATCCAAGGTAGAAAGACATGACGAGGAAACCAGGCTGCGACATCATCATGATGGTGAGCTTCATGCCCGCCCATACTTCTTCGAACCAGTACTTGGGCCCTTCGGTCGAAATGTGGAGTTTGATCTCACCGCGGGCGACACGTCGTGTGATGTAATTCTCGTCGCGGTCGTACACTTCTGTGACGGAGCGTCGATACGCCGAACGTCGGGTCTCGGGCGCAAGGATGTTCAGCACCAGTGCGGCCGCCAGGATCATGATGGTGATATAGAAGCCCCAGTTCGGTGTGAGCGACTTGATGATGCTGGCGCCAATCTGGAAGCCCACTGCAAGCGATCCGATAGAGCACCAAGACCAGATACCCAGCCATATGCCCATACCTCCACCATGCCTTCTCACATCGCTCACGACGGTAAACTCTTGGTGCGGATGTCTGCTCTGCAAGGAAGCTCCGAACAGATCGAGGAGTATCGCGATGAAATTTACATTGGCGAAGCCAAGGACAAGACCGGTAAAAGCACGGGAAGCGAGGAGGCCGGTTCGGTAGCTAGGATCTTTAGGCGATCGCTTTGCGCCGACGGCAAGCGCCTGGGGGAACTGAAGGGGCATGGCGAGCGCGAGGGAGGCGAGTATGTAGGGTTTTCTTCCATGCAGGAGAGGGAGAGGCCAGAACAGGAAGGTTGAGATTGCGAGGCCAACGTACAGACTATCTTATATGAGTTGCTGACGTCCTATTTGGGGTAGACGACTTACACTACATTGCCGATAATCACATGGTGGCTCTCATCGGCAAGCATGTATTGGATGCGGGGGACCTCTCCTGCCTTGTTTCCGTCAGATAGTGAAATGTATTCCAAGACACGAAGAACTTGCATAGATGCCCACGATGATTCCCAACAAAGCCGTGTTGATGCAGGCAATCGTCGCCGTAATCCGCTTCTTGCCGTTCTTCCAGTTTCTGGCAATGGGTTGCCTGCGAGGGTTCCGATGAAGGCTGAATATGTGACGACTGGTTTCCTCGCGCACACGGAGCTCGTTTCCATATTTTCGAACGCCTTCCGTTTTACCGGCAGCATGTAAAACTTCTTCGTCAAAAGAAGGGTCGGACTGGATTGGGCCGGGGAATTCATGCTTTTGGTGCCTTCGACGAGATTTCGAGCGGTCGTTGTCGCTCCGCCAACCCCGACGATATCGGCGTCGTCTTGTTCCCGGTTCCGAGTCACGGTGTCTCCTTAGGCGAGAGCGGCCGCGAGAGTGGTCGCGGGAGAGTGTTGGACGAACAAGATGATCAACATGCTCTCGCGGCGCAGTCTGGGCAGGCTCTGGTGGAAGAAGAAGATCACTTTGCGTGCTAAAGCGGGATAGCCTTCGATCGACAGAGTTCTCTCTTTGTGAGGATGATGCTGAAGACGCTGCTCTACTTCTGGAGTCGTCCTTGACGTTTTGATATGCCCAGTCGATAGTTTCCGAGACTCTGTGCGCGTTATTGTGCAACCGAGCTGACGGCAATTCTTCTATGTTATCGAACATGTTTGTTTGAACAGGCGGAACAAATAGGTCAGGACCGTCTGCATAACTGAATGACTCCGAGGAAAGTTCAGAACGTTCTGAGGAGGACCCAGAAGCCACAAGAGGGGATGAAGTGCTCATCAAGTGCCGAGTAGGGTCATCAGATGCTTCCTGTATCGCTTTCTTGGCATCCTTGATGATGTGGTATATGTCTTCCATGCGATGTGGATCAGCCGTGTCTTCCGTCGTCAGTGCAGCCTCTTGAGCTAGGTCTTCTAATCCTTCTATTGCGGTGTTGAGTCTTGTAGAGCTCAAGTGTTCGAAGGTAATAGGTTGTAGGATTGGTTGCGTTGGCGGTACCTGAGACGAAGAGATCGCAATTGGGTTGTGCTGGACAGGCCGAAAGACGGACTCTGGCGTCTCGAACCGCTCAAGGTGATCTGGAACTGGAGCCAAGCTGTCCCCCCCTAGAAGTGATATCCTGGAACGGATCTTCCGGTTCCTTCTTATGCACAATAGAGAGTCTCTTCTTGGCTTCGTGCGATGTTGCTGAGGGACGACGCGAGCCGAACTTTCTCATAGTTGGTACTGTACGTGCTATTGAAGGTCGACGAGCTACTGATGCGCGGGTTCTTGATGCAAGAGTACTAGCCTCAACAGAGGAGATGCGGCGTCGTTCATGTGTGGTTGCGGTGGGTTGCTTGTGCGAAGCTGACGGAGATTCTACAGCCGGGGCACTTGGGTCGAGCTTCAAGTTTGTCCCTGTTAGACGCCTCGAGAGAGGTGATATTGAGTCTGTAGATCGGACAGTCGGTGAACGCTTAGACGTTGCATTGGCTTTGCGGGCCGGCGGTGAGGCAGGAGAGACTGAGGAAGCTCCGTCATTGAGCCACGGAAGCCTCTTAGCCGTCGTCCGAGATTGGAATGGCCCGAGTGCTACTATGCGGACGGGCTTCGCAGCTTCACGACCTTTTCCATCTGCCGCTGTTTCACTGCCCGAGAGCGGAGGTATTGACTGCATGCCCACGGCCTTGCACCAGGCGAGAAACGTAGGATGAAATGCTGGTGCTCAGGCGAGTATGTGAGAGTGATGAGGTCCTTCACAGGTCTCGGACAGAGAAGGAGACGACCAGCTTCGTGAGGGCTGCGGATAAAAGGAAAAACGATCGCCGAAGAGCGAGACCGAGAGCGAAGCTGGCCGCTGAAAGGAGCATTCGAGAGGGATGGATAGGCGATATGAGAGGTATGAATGAGGCGGTGTAGTGGGGAAAAGAGATGATGGTGCAGCGTGGGTCATATCTACCTGAGGGAGGAGGCTTGCTTGCGCTTTCCTACTGGCCCGCTTCTCGGCCATACCTACCAAGTGCAAATCATCATTTATTAAAGTTGATGATGATCATGCCTAGTAAGAGTCCCCATATGGAAAGTCCTCGTCTATTTTATTTGCGAGCCTTGTCCAGCTTACGCGAGGCTGGGATTCATGATATTTGGGCGACTGCGCCGAGTGCGGCCCTCTGCTACAGGCTTTTCCCAATTTTACTGTTACATGTTTACGCTCTAAATACAGGTGCCGATGGGGATGCATTTGAGCCGTCTGTAATACAGCTTTGCGACAACCGACGCTGTTCGACAGTGCGGCGCCTTCAACCCCGGTGGTCATGACGCCGATGTCCACCATCACCTCACCACCTCCACCTTTTTTCCGACTCGAAGCTATCACTAGATAACGGCGCGACAGCATGCGCACTTTAAAAAGGCAAAGAGTCATTCCTAAGCCGCATTCCTTTTGCTAAGCTCTGGTACCCTTCATCATTAGGAGCCCAGGGGCTCGTCGGCCCATAAGAGATTGGGGAGACACTGCACCGCCGACTTATCAATAAGTGATATGATGCCGCCTGACGCTATCATGATTATAGCTTATCCCTGAAGCTTTACGGTTGAGTCATGCTAGATTCCATCTTCTCCCCTTCACATGTTTACTTCCAAGCGTATCTACGGATTCTCAACATGATAGCTGTATTTATTCAGTACCTTTTCGAGGATGAGAACTCACGGGGCGAGCGCAAGCTAATTCAGAAGCTCGACTTCTTCGTTCATTTCGTTTGCTGTCCTATGTACTGTACTGTCTCAACTACTTGGACCGCACGAACCTTACTAATACCTATCTCAATGCCACGAGAGATGAAACTTGATATAGGGCAAATCAACTTAACTAGATTCAGCCCGTCTTTGCAATGGGATAACAATCGCCCAAGTGCACTACAACATTACACTCGATGACGTCAAGCCGATAAGTGACTCAGACGCAGTGACAACGACATCGCGATCCACCTTTTCAAAGCCATGGTTAAAGCTGTAGCCATTTTCAGAACTCATCACATTTGGGCTCTTTGTACACCATGTAGGAATTAGTGAAAGCTCTATTATACTCACAGGTAGCCTCGTTCACACTACATCAACTCCAATATGCACTGTCGAAACGAGCTTTCCGTCTGGCGTTGGCTTTTCATTAGTGGAGTAGACGAAGGTCGCAGAGTATTGCGTCAGACTTGGTCACGTCGTATTTCTGCAAAAAATGGGAATGCGATGACTCACTTTCTGTAAATGACTCACTTTCTGTAATCAACTAAGCCTGGACTTTGTGAGGGCAGACCTGATGAGTCAGCATCCAGGAGTGGAGCGAACTAGACCACAAGTAAACCGAAACACCAAATTTTCGACGATACCCGTTGCAAGAGCGGTAAGTTTGAAAATAAATTTTGCGATAGTGCAAGGGTATGAGCCTGGTGCGATCCATTTCGAGGCGAACGTTGGGTCAGCCGATTTTGAGAAGAGGCGTACCGGCGGATACGCGTCCTAAACAGGCTCTCTTCGCTATCAAGGCCAACCACGGTAAAAAACATAGGATTTTTCAGAAATCGATACTTGAGGTGGTATATAAACTGGCTCCCGTCACTTTCTGATGCTGCTCAGAACACTCTCCGAAAGCCATCTTTCTGCCTCACCCCCATCCACCCATACCTCATCCACCCATACCCCATCCACCCATACCCCATCCATCCATACCCCATCCGTACAGAGTCCATCGTGTGCTACAGCTTCTATTCGAGGTCTGAGAGCGGGTTAGCTGTTTACTCTCCGCTTGCACGCCACCGACGTTATACCGCCTTTTTTGACTCTACTATCACCGCCGAGACAATGTTGTTCTTCCGAAAAAGTTACGCGCCGACCCGGGCACTGGGAGTAAAGCGCAATCCTCTACCGTGTCCAAAGACCATCCAAGAACTGCACGACATGGTGTCGGCCCAGCCACCCCCACCACCACAGCAGCCCCTCAAATGCAAGGGACTTTTTGAGCAACTGCTCCAGTCTGCCTCTCTACTCTGGGGAGGCGACATCCTGAGAAATGGCTGCCAGAATCGGTACTCCTATGACGCTCTCGCACCCTTGTCTCTGGAGCCGAAAATGAAATTCGAACCGATGGTTCTTGCGCACTCTGTCGTCAAGTACTTCGATCAGCCGAAAGAAAGGCTCAACGACGTTCAGTTAGCCGCTCTTGACGAGCTTCTGGAATGGATCGATGTACGTAAACGTGCGTTTCTGTGCCGGAAGTCAGCCCACACACGCTACTGCGACCTCATATGCGGTCTTGACCTGGAACTACTATTATCGTGGATCAACGAACTCTTCTTCGGCGTCAAGAACGCCCCCATGCCCATATTATGGAATGGAAAATTGGGGCCCCATTGTCCTGCAAGGGTCGCTAAGAGACCATACAACAACTCAAGCAGATTCTGCATTGAGATGAACCCAAACTTCCTTCAGGTTCATACCAGCGAGAATCTGATGTTGCATTTTCTCGGTACGCTGTTGCACGAAGCCGCTCATGTTTTTGAGGGCATGCATACGGATCGGCAGCCGGAACATGATATGGGAACCAAGGGCCATGGAGCATCGTGGCAGATCATTGCTGCTGGCGTAGAGCGCACCTTCTTGAGATTGACGGGGGTACCGGTCAACCTCGGGAGATGGGAATCCATACGCGCTCACTGGCATAAGATGGCACGACTCCCAAACAAACAGGAGCTCATCGAGTGGCACCTACAGGAAGATTGCGCACATGAGGATTACCTCGATCATCTTTTCCAAGGGTACTGCAGGGTTGGGGGATGGATGCACCCTTTGGTGTCTTCATACAATATGTGGGTGCACTCGGGCCACTAGCGTAGAAACATAGCAATTCAGCACCGAACTTGTATGCAAGAAAGGACTCTGTGTGATGTGACTGAGTCGGCAATTCGGTGATTTGTAGGTTGCAGGTTGCAAGGGCATCAGAAAATGGAGACTCATTACATTACAGGAGGACGCCGGTGACCATGGCAGCCATGTGAGACAGATTTGTGTTGACGGCGGGAGCGTAATGGATCCAGCGTCTGTCTTGCCTGACTTTGCATGCCGGCGGGAGCGTAGTGTATGGAGGCTATGGCTTGTCTGGCTTTGCATGCCGGCGGGAGCGTAGTGTATTGAGCCTCTGGCTTGTCTGACTTTTCATTCCGGCGGGAGCGTAGTGTATGGAGCCTCTGGCTTGTCTGACTTCGCATGCCGGCGGGAGCGTAGTGTATTGGGTTGTCTGAGTTCACAGCACGGCGGCCGAGCGCCAAGCCTTGGCATGCACCGGCCCCTTTGTCGGTGCGTGCCGGCGAAGGAACGCATGCTCCGTCCTCTTCTCTTGCGCCCGCCGCCCGCCTTCCTGTGCCCTGCACCTCGCTCCGCCCTCTGCCGCGCATGGCTGAGCGCGCACGCATCTTGCAGGCCTAGCCGCCGGCGTCCGCTCGCTGCTGCTGCCTCGCCCGTCGAACGAGGCACGCATCGACCTAGCAAGACTATGCGGCTGCTCGGCCGCCCAACCACGTTCAAGATGCGCATCCCGATCCGCGAGCAGCTGGGCGTGCTGGTGCTCTTTGCCTCCTTGGTCGGCCTGGCCGTCATCGCACTGGCAACATGGTTCACAAACCACGACTTCGTAAGGCTGCGCTCCGGCTGCTGCGGCGTCGTTCGCTGACTGTGCGCGGCAGGTGCTCAACATCCGGTGCGCTCCTGCCGCTTCCAAGCCGACGCCCCTCAGGCCTGGCCATGCACAGACTAACGCGCCGCAGGGCAACGCAGCTCGCGCTCACGGCCTCGCTCAAGGCCGCCCAGCTGGCCTCGAATCTCCTCGTCATGCGGACCACGGTGCGCCAGACCGCCTCTCGCATCGCCATTCAATATGCCTTCCAACGCTACTACCGCGATGGAAACAATACCGAGGGAAACTGGGCGCTGAGCAGGGACGACTTGGACGCCGTCTTTTCCGGCGAGGGCGAGGCCCGCTTAGCTGCCCAGGCGAAGCTGTACCCCTTCAACACCTCCGCCAACGTCGTCGTCGCCCGGACCGCCGCCGGAATGTCGGATGTTATATTGCCCTACACGACTCCCGATGGACAGCGTGTCCGTTTTGGGGATCCGACCTATGGCTTCCCTCCAGAGCTGTATCCCAGCTTTACCGCCCTGCCGCGCCCCGTCAATGCCTCGTACAACCAGACGTTCGCCACTCATAGGGGGCAGACGATCGATCAGAACAGTTACCTGCTCTCAGGGCCATTCAACGTGAACAGCTCTCTCAGTCTGCTTTCAATAACTATGCCCATCATCAACAATACCTCAAGCATCGAAACCCTTGGATGGTTGACCATGGTGTTGGACGCGGGGCTGATCACCAGAGTGGTGGATGCTCTGGAAGGCCTGGAAAACAGCGGCCTCACGCTGATCTTCGGCCCTAGCGACGAGACTAACAAGTTCCCTAATGGCGCTCTCTACCCCGAAGAAGCGGACACTG
>QQTW01001146.1_pt1 | contig 18162 bp, 19 predicted proteins | sample 1904831 | NCBI WGS metagenome assembly QQTW01 (sample SAMN09435610, study PRJNA476489) | Subsurface metagenome, whole genome shotgun sequencing project. | reverse complement strand
ATTTTTTTTTAATCACCCGTGTAGGGCCCAAAGTATGTCAAGGAAGTAAAGCTTTGGTATCTCCTGAGAAAAACCATAACGCCTTGGGATCACCGATAATCCATGCTCTTAATGATATGCGAACCGGCCGAGGTCATCGACTTGCTGGTTGCGTAGGGACGACCGCCGAAGAGGACCGTTCGGGGAAGGAGATGGTCTTGCCCAAACGTGGTGGGATTGACTTGGAGGCGTCGTGGATGACCTCTTTGATTGTCTGCCTCGACAGACAGTAATCGACATGATCGTTGAACTGTTTGTCATCTGCCGGTTGAGGCCGTTGACAGATTGGACAATCCCAAAGCTCTTTTTCAGGTGGCTTATTCTGTTTTTTGGGATTCGGTGTTCTCTCCTTGCCGTGTCTTCGTGGACTGTCCGGTGGCGGTGTTGAATGTGGTGCGGGATCCGCACCAGTCTGCTCCTCCGACTCGCCGGCAGCTTCCACTTCATCTTCTGGCCACAGCTCCCATACCGTACCGTCGTCATCCATCGCGCTGGCTTTGCGCTTGCTGGCTTGACCATACGGGGACGAAGCTCTGAGCCCAAAGAACTCGGCTCCTGCTTTCTTCATGCTGACCAAATTGGTCACTCGGAGACCCATCAGTCTCAGCTTCAACCCTGGAATCTCTTTCTCGAGCTTCGTCAGCATCGGGAGAGCGTGGTGGTAGAGTTCGTCTGGTGCATGCATCGCCTTCGGCAGCACCACCTGTCGCGTATAGACCTCGTAGGTGTATAGTTTAATCTTGAGTACCAAGGTACGGCCCTTAAATTGCGTCCGTGCAAGATCTTTGCTCAGTTCTTCCGCCGTTCGTCGAAGCTTGTCTCGAAGCTCATCGGCCCCACTCATGTCACGAAACGTACTCTCGGTTCCCACGCTCTTTCGCTCATATTCTTCGGCCGGTTGAATTCTGGTCCGGCCCAGCCCGAGATAGCAGTTCATGAGAAATTGAAAGGCCTTGTCTCCGAAGAGTCTCGCCAGGTACGCACGATGATCGAAGATGTCGCCACAGGTCTTGATGCCGATGGCGTCTAGTTCGCGCTCAAACACACGACCCACTCCGTTGAGCTTTCGAACGGGTAGATCTCGCATGAATGCCATGATCGCCGTACGATCACTCGCCACGCGATACTGGCCATTGGGCTTGTTCTTGTTGGATGCAATCTTGGCCAGACGTCCGTTTGGTGCAATACCAGCAGAGATGGTGATCTTTGTCTTTTCGGCAACCTCGTTGCGCAACTGCGCTATGGCCGTTTCTGGATCTCGTTGGTGGTCCGCACAATACTATCCAAGTATAAGGAATTCGCCCGATATGTTCTTACTGAAGGCAGACGCACCTGAGTAATGTTGAGGTAGGCTTCATCAATGCTGGCACTCTCGAACCTCGGATCGTAGTCGGCGAGGATCTCTCGGACCTCTCGAGCTTTGCTATTATATTTGTCGAAGTTCAGAGGCAGGCGAATCAACTGCGGGCAGAGCTTCATCGCGACAAAGCCTGCCATGCCGCTCCGACAGCCAAACTTGCGGGCGTGATAGTTGCAGGTCGTCAACACGCCCTTCCCCACCGCCATCGGCACCTCTTTTAACTCCGGCCGATCGAGCTCTTCCACCGCGGCATAGAAGGCATCGCAGTCGATATGCACCACCACCTGCGACAAGTCACGCGATGCCTCCAGCTCCGCCAGATGATCATCCGCACGGCGTAAGTCTCGACTGAGGTCCAGTTTTTCCAACTGACGCTTCTGCGCCAGGATCCTTTGAATCTTCTGGGTCAGGGTTTTATCTTTGACCTCTTCATTATTGAAGAATTTGGATCCTTTGGAAGCATTGTAAATGATTTCGGAGACCTGGGCGGGGAATTAGACTTGCGTCAACCGCTGATCTCATACCACTCGCCTTTTGCTGGTCGACTGACTCTTGACCAGCTTTCGTCAACGAGGGGCCTAGCAAGTGGTATTTCAATGAATCCTGATCTTTGGTGCCAGCACCACCGTCACCACCTGCTGACTGATCCTTGGCGGCCATCACGACGTCGAATACCATCTCGATATCATCTCAGTGTATTTCCTCGTCTTTTGCGACACGTTCTGAGTGAGTTATCGCGACATGTTGAGTATTCTTTTGGTAACAAAAATATGAAGAAGGTCGGCGATGGTTCTGGTGGATCTCTTTGTGTATCTCATCAACTCATGACCCTCAACTGCTGCCTGTCGCACTGTTGATGGCTGACTGACACGGTGTCAAGCGTGATAAGTGGAACGCGTCGTGAATGATGACCCATGCGGGCGATCGCCAAAAGGAGTCTAGCGCGATGGCCAAAAGCATCGATTGCATGTTGACTCGGGACTCGTGATGTCGACATTGATTTTCTGCTGGTCGCATTGAGCTGCAACAGACCCAAAAAAACACCACTTACGCCGGACGCGACATTGAACGATCAAGGGGAGTCTGAAAATGCATCAGAAAGACGAAGGATCATCATAGCAGTAAAGAAGAAGGTGCTAAGAAGAAATTATGGAAAGATGGCTCTCGATAAACAAACATCAACTCACCGGCCGGCGCGACCGCTTATCGCGACAATCAATGCGCCAAACAAGAACACCAAGACGCCATTGACGCCGCGACTTGCTGCACCAGCCTCATCGCCGAGGTCACCAGCCCTCTATCCCCACCCGAGTTCATCACCTCCAAAGGACTCCGCTACGGACTACACCACGACGCCTGTGAAAGCATTCCTAAGCTCCAATATCACACCACGATCCGGGTCAAGAACAAGAAAGGCACGCGCAGAGACGACCAACTCCACTCCAACTGGACCGCCGGATGGACGTCCCAATGTTCTGGGCCATAATGTCAAGAGCATTTCCGACTCTCCCTACACTCCAACTCAACAAAGACCGCTTAATGGCGCGGTTCGCGGGATCAGCAGTCGACCTGCCAGTGCGCTTGGCGAAGCGCGAGGGAGCTCACGAAGAGCCTCGCCCGAGAGGATGGTCGCACCGAGCATGCAACCATCGAAGTCGTCGCCGTTCTTTCATGCTAGTCATGCCAAATCAGCCTGGGACACGCCCCGATCACCATCGGAGTTATCATTGCCACCGAAGGAGTCGAGCTTCTTCTACGCCAATGGCGAACGATTGGAGACGGAGCCGACGTCGCCCAGTGCCTCTCAGATCTCCTCTCGTCCAGGCACGCGGTCAGGGGTGGAGGGTGGATCCCTGAGCCCACGTTCTCCTCCGAAATCGACGATCTCCAATCAAGAGCGCGATCGACGTCGATCATCTGCCCGTCCCGCGCAGCCAGACTTGAAAGAAGATCCAAGAAGATTCTCTAGCATGTCCCCTGTTCGAACGGATAATACTCAGTCTTGGGTCCCAGAAGCCGCCTCCCCGGTGTCGAATGGTATCAAAGAAACCAGTCCAAAACATGCGCTACTAGGACAAATCCTGAGCGAGGTCGCTGCGGTGGAAACCAATCATCGCAAATCCCTCAGCATGGGCTCTTTGGAACTCAATGCCTTCAAACATCGCATTCACGAGCAGGATCTATTAGGAGGCGGATCTAAGCGGGCCAGCATCGCCATCCCAGAATCGCCATCTGAAAGCGTGGAGCAGAACGACGTGGTCACGAATGACCTTGCTCCGCCCTTCTCACCCACTCCCCGCGATCAATCAGCCGAGAACTCCTCCAAATGCCGTCTTCAACAAGCGGACGAACTCGCCGCCAGCGCGCGTCGAGAACGAAAAGTGCTCGACCTCGAAATCAGCAACTCGTCACTCATGGCCATCAACAGGACCTTAGAACGCAAGATGCGCAAACAAAACGCCGAGCTGCGACGGTTCCGACGTCTAAGTCGGTCCGGTCGACTCTCGCTTGCTACCACGGGGACCACTACATCCTCGCTAGGGTTCAGCCGGAGTCGACCCCTCTCTCTCAGCGGCGTGGATGAGCTCCCCGAACCATCGTCCGACCAGCCGAACGATGATGGTGATGGAGATGATCATTCAATCCTTTCCCCTTCGTCCGACGACTCCCTCGACGACGTGGACGACTCGTTAAGTCCCGGCGCCATGGCCGAAAGTGATGCTCGCCACCGCGACAAGGACGAGAAACGACTCCAGGTGGATCTCGCGAAACATCAGCGGCTATTGGTCGATAGTCACAAGCTGAATGAGAGTCTGAAGCGGTGTCTGGGTTGGACTGAAGAATTGATCAATGAGGGGAAGAAGGCGTTGGATTTTCGAGTCCGTGTCAGTGATATCGAGTTCGGTGGACGCGTGCTCGTGACAGATGATTTGGATGAGACGACTAGTACGCAGATCGATGTGTCGGGAGGGGGAATTACGACGCCCTCAAGACACCTTCGGGCGGTGGTGGAAGAGGAGGACTCGCTTGCTTCGTCATCGCCGGCGCATCAGGACACGCCGAGTTTCAAGGGGGAAGATGATGGTGACGATGATCTCCTCGAACTGGAAAATGGCTGAAGAGAAAAGATGGATTGTTTGAAAAAATGTCGAGGATTCTTACTCGGAGGATAGAGTCGAGGTTCATCCGTCCATACCAACCACGAGTCCCCATCCTCCATCGGGTTCACCAACAGTCAAACCACGAGACGAAATCGAGGTTGTGAGGAAGGTTTCGGTCTATCTTTATTCAAGAGATCACTGTCGTACGGGAACAGCGGGAACCACGATTGCTCCTAAGTCAGCATATTCCCTCCAAGAGCAGCCATCAGTCGTCAAACCTCATTAAGTGCACGATGGAAATATCGGGAACTGGACTGGATCAGATGAGCAGCTCATGCATCTCATTCGGCGCTCTGTGTGGGCTATTTACGATTAACGAGTAGAGCTATGGAAGAGGTGGTTCAGCGTGTGGAATTTATTTGAAGCTCATATATACCTTTTTTCAGCCTGTATATGTTGATATATCAGTGTTTTGCAAAGCGACTAGATAATGAAACTCCACTCTACTGTTAATCTTGATTGAATTGATCGGGCCTCTCTCATACCCATTTACTTGCGATTGGCAATCGTCATGTGTTATGAACGAGTTGGAATTATTCACCAATTATTGATACAGAATGCGGATTTGGCATTAAATAACTCCATTCGATTGCCACTCTACCAGCCCCACAAATGATGCTACGGTAGCGGATAAACTCTGTCATGATCACCAACCAACCGTCCTTGAGCTCAGAGAACCGCTGCGCCGAAGATCACCCCTTCGTAATAGGTTGTAATCCCGGACCGAAGAGCTTTGATACCCGTTTCAACGACCATATCATGCACATGCAAAGAGGACGGAAAGGACGGAGGAGTGGCGAAAGCGATATTCACACTTGCTTGTAGCAAGGCGATGGCTACATACAGGCGAATAAAAGAGACGTGGGAGAGGGAGAGGGAGAAGAACTCAATTCACACGTCCCTTCGTTTCTCCTGGGAATGCCGGGAATGAGAATGATGGTGGTGGTGATGGTGATGATGCTCTGATGTCGACGACGGTTCGGGCTCGTCCTTCTTGGTCTTGCGGCCCTTTTTGGACGAAGTATCGTCCTTGCCTTTTTTGGCCGCGGCTTCGGCCATGAGCTGTTCGAAGGCCATGTATTCGCCTTCTTCGTCGGGATCTCGCTGCGCCTGTTATTATCCCCAGTTAACTCTGAGCCATCGAGATCTGCTAGTGCGGTGTATATGTATCAATGTATATCTTACCTGCTGGTAGATAGTTCCCAAAATGACCAGCGCATGTGCCCGTTCGACGCGTTTAGCTAACGACACGTTCTTATCGTTGAGGACCTTATCGCAGACATCGCGCAGCACGCTCTGGATCTCGAATTTGCTGCCCTTCCACGCCGCCGCCAGCACTTTACCCGTCACCCGTTTCTCGTATTCGGCTTTCTTCTCGTCTGTCCAGTCCTCGCCGCCCTTCTCTTCCATCTTGGCCATCTCCTCCAGCGTCATCTGGGCGTCGATGGCGGTAGACACCGTCGCCCAGGTCTCCTTGGCGAGCGTGCCCTTGTCTTTCAGGCGAGAGAAGAAGCCCGAGATGCCCAAAAATTTCTGGGACTTGAGAAACGACGTGGCTTTCTGCAGATAGGTCGTTCCGATGGCATGTAGAATTTCCAATCCAAACGACTCCATCTTCAGATTCTCCACCTCGAGTCGGGTCTTCTCTTCAAAGGCTTTGGTGACGTCGCCGCTCTTGTCCGTTTCGGTCCAGATGCTGATGCGATCAATCAGTTTTTTGGCTAGCGTATCTACTCGCTCATCTCGGATGCGTTTTCGTTCTCGCTCGAATGCGGCTAGCTCTTCTCGTTGCTCTTTGCTCAGTCCACTCTTTTTCTTTTCTCGCCTGCGCAGCTCTTTCTCTTCCTCCGTCAAACCCACGGCATCCATTCGAGCATCTTCGTCCGACTTCATCATCAGCGCGGGACGGATCGGAACTCCTCGGCGGGGCGTCGAGGTGCCTGATCCAGCTGGACTCGGCGTGAAGGTTCCGGATGTTCGTCCAGCGGAAGGGACCGATGTAGGACCAGTTGGAGAAGTTGCTGCATGGCCTGCTGACGCTTGAGGTGCGCTGGAAGCGGGATGCGGCGCTGGCGTGCTTGACTGGCTACCAGACTCCACGCTCGCCTGCGCCGGAGTACCTGCCGTCTCATCTTCCTCGTCCTCTTTCGTAGCGATCTCCATTGTCTTGGTCAGATCCTTCATCAAGCTGATCTCGCCAATCCTATGGATAATAAAATCAGTTTGGGATTCTTCCGAACTAACATTTACAAACCACACTCACAAGTCAACGAATGCATCCCCACCAAAGATCATCGAGAAGAACTCTGCCGGGTCCTCTGCTGATTGTCAACATTCGGTCCCCATCTCTAGTTCCAGCACACTTACCAAATCCTGAGTCCGGGACGGCCTTGTCTTTGCCGAACTTGTCATATCTCTTTCTGAGCTCCTTATTGCTGAGGACCTGATAGGCCTCGCCAATCTGTAGCAACTTCAGTGTCATGTCTATACCACTTGAACCTAGACAGCTTACTGCTTGGAACTTTTCATGTGCAGATGCATCGCCGGGATTCTTATCTGCGCCAGGATCTTAGTCCAAGATATACAAGATCATAAGCTAGGAGGATACATACCTGGATGGTGGACGATTGCGAGTCTTCGATATGCCTTTTTGATATCTAGCTCTGATGCCGTCGTGGGCACCCCCAGAAGATCATAATATGTTGTGTCTGCCACCTTGGTCGCCATATCAGATATATGAAGCACTCAGCTTCGTTGTGTGTAGCTTTGTGGTGTATTGGGAGATGTTATCTGCTCGACGGCGCGTTGCGACGATGTACGTAGTCGTCGCCACTGTTGTGGCTTAGCACCGTCACGTACTCGTCGTCAGCGGCAAAGAAATCTCTAGTCGTTGAAAGAATAGGCAACAATATGTAACTGTATCGCTATCGCGATATCAGGGATCTGACATGTGAGGATCTACAAAAATGTTTCAAACGCGCTTCAACCTAGTTAGAAGAGAGCTGCGGGTCTTCCGCACCACAAACAGAGTCGCACCCCCAAACACAACTGCACAAGAATGAAATTTTTAGGGTAACTCTTCACACATAGAAATATTCATATGAGCTTAATGTGAATGAGTGCTTAATCTTACAATTTCAAAGGAGTAGAGTACGAGGGTGGTCAGCTGCTGCCTGGGCGAATCAACGTGGTGAACACGGGCCAAAGCCGACCAACCGGGTTTCCCCACGATTTGCAACTCATCGTGTCAACCATATTCAACAGGGCATCGCGGAACCAACCAAGACTGGGTGTTGAATGAGGTCACCCTTCGACATAGTTTTCTGCTGATATAACCTCACCACCTCGATCGCATATCGTGAGCGCTACATCTACGAAGCATATCACATTCAACTGAGCTTCACTACCCACACAATGGCGGCCATCACCAACATGTTCTACTATATGTTTCATTTCGGGGAGCTGCGTTCAATTGTGCAATGGTGAGTGTCGGTAACTTTTTGTTATATGATATAGTAAAGTCGATAAGTTGCAGTTCGCTGACAGGAATATATGATAAAGGAAAGTCTGGCATCAGCCTGTGCATCAACGGGCTTGGGACGCCGACGAGCGTGTCTCACTGTATCAATGCTTTCACTACCTCGAGCAGACAAGCCGAAGCTTCTCGGCCGTTATCTTAGAGCTGCACCCCGAGCTTCTAGTGCCGGTAACGCTATTCTACCTCATCCTCAGAGGTCTAGATACAATCGAGGATGATATGACCATCCCGCTAGAAAAGAAGGAGGGCTTATTGCGCGAATTCCACAACACCATCGAACAGAAGGGCTGGACCTTCACTGGAAACGGACCGGAAGAGAGAGATCGGGAACTGCTCGTTCATTTTAACGTCGTGACGGAGGAGTTCTCCCGGATCAAACTGCAATACCGGAGGATCATCAAAGACATCACTCGACGAATGGGTTCGGGCATGGCCGAGTATGCGAACAATGCCGAGCACAATGCCAACGGAATCGAGACGATCAAGGACTACGATCTATACTGCCATTTTGTCGCTGGTCTGGTCGGGGAAGGTCTGACGCGCCTGTTCGTGGAGAGCGACCTGGCGAAACCGGCGCTGCTCGAGCGGCCTCATCTGCAGGAGTCCATGGGTCTGTTTTTGCAGAAAACCAATATCATCCGTGACGTGCGAGAGGACTGGGACGACAAGCGACGATTCTGGCCCAAGGAGATCTGGTCCAAGTACGTCGACAAATTCGAAGATCTGTTCGACAAGACGAATCAGGAAGCGGCGTTGAATTGCAGCTCCGAGATGATCCTCAACGCCTTGTCGCACGCCGACGAATGTCTCTTCTACCTGGCGGGCATCAAGGAGCAGAGCGTCTTCAACTTCACGGCCATCCCGCAGGCCATGGCCATTGCGACGCTGGCCCGGATCTTCCGCGAACCGCTCATCTTCCATAAGAATGTCAAGATCACCAAAGGCGAAACGTGTCAATTGATGATCGAGTCTTCTCAAAATCTTCCCACCCTGTATAACTCATTCCGGAAATCCGTGCGAGCTATTCACCGCAAGAACACGCCCAACGATCCCAACTTTTTGAAGATCAGCGTTGCCTGTGGAAGGGTATGTACTGTTTACGAGTCGGAAACGATAACAATACTAACACGATGAAGATTGAGCAATTTATCGAATCCGTCTTCCCCAGTCAAAAACCCGACGAACTTGCCCGGAAAGCCCGTGGCGAACATACCGATGAAATGAAAGCCAAGGAAGCTGAAGCACGCAAGGATATGATGTATATCATGGGTGCGATGCTGATCGTCTTGCTAGCCCTGACTGGGATCATGGTGAGCTATCCGCCCAACTGATAACAGCTGAGTTCATCAGACTGATTTTTCCTAAAGTTGACAATCGCCTACCTCGCCGGCGCCCGGTTCGATATCGCCCTCGCTCGCCTCCGTCAAGGCAAGTTCTCCCGCCCGGAGTCCCACGAAGCGCAGAAGTTGCGCCAGCAGTACGACCACACCGAGCTGTAGATCGAATTATCTCTGTCTATACTTTCTTTGTTTCTATTTCTTTACCGGTAGTCGTTGAGTTGGCGTCTACATATAATCGGCAGTGCATATCTTTGCATCTCATCTGTGAGATCATCTCACGGATGAAATCATGGCCAGTGCAGTATGTTTCAGTTCATTTTCCTTGTTAAATCTGATCTCTGCTGGCTACCGCTAGAAATAGGCATAACAAACAGCAAATAAGAATCGAGGTGATATATCAAGCACTGTCGCAAATCTTCTCAGACACGGAAAGCCCGAGGACACATAAATCTCATTCCAAAGACGGGAAACCAAACAAGCACGGATGTCAAATTGCAATCCAGTGGTCCTCTCATGACTGGTATTGTGCCGAAGAAGTGCTGATATCGAAATCATGAATCATCTGCATATCAGTTGATGTGCTCTTCTCTCTTTCCCACTGTTTTTCTCAGTGAAACTGGGCATGAGGATCCCTCGGTGATTCATACAGACATTCGCTTCTGAAATTGTCCATTCCATTCACTTTCGATCATACATGTTCACTATATGTACATTGAATGTGAAGTGTGCAACACTACACGGCCAAGAGGGTCAATACTATCTCAATCCCCCTTCGGCCTAGCCTGAACCTCCGAAGGACCTTCCTCCTCACGTCTGATATCCGAGACAATCACGCCCAGGATCCAAACGTTCGTCAGAAAGAATAAGATGCTACTTCCCCATAATCCGGGAACGAAGGTACTCTTCCCCAGAAACTCGAGCTGATAACCTTGTTGTAACCATAATGCCTTGATTCACCGCATACCGTCAGCGTCAGTTTTCATTACCCCAGGAGTTATTTCAGAGGGGACGGCCATGGAGAGGAAAGGTAGTAGGGAAGATGATTACCTGCGTCAGAACCCAAAGCGCTCCCGCAACGATCCCCAGCCTCGGTCGAGACAAGAACGATGACTTGGGAAGATAGAACGGTAACAGCACGATATACCACAGAAAATACTATCCAATCCCTTTCGATCAGCGTCCGAAACTTGAAGCTCTGTGTCTCTGAAACGGGAAGAGGAGGAGAGAGTGCAATCATACCTGACTCGTGCAGACTTTATTAAAAGCCACAAACGCAAACGTCTGAGCGAGCATCGTGGACGCAATATCTCGCTTTGCGAGCATCACAGGAATGAACACCGCCGACAGAAGCAGCTGTGGCACGAACGCTAGCGTCTCGAGATGTAACGACGAGGAACCCCCGGCCGGGGACGAATTGAGGTAGAGCAATATATTATACACGGAGAAGTTATGCCGATGGTCAAGACGCGTGAGATGATGGAGGTATGTATGTTGCAGGAAGGGCCATCCGTATCTACGTTGAACATTAACCTATGGCATTTATTATATAACGAAACAGATGAAAAGCAGACATGCATTTGGTACATAATGGCATTGAGACCAAGAAAGGTGGTCAAGCTGGTGACACCAAGCTTGATTCTCGCTGGATTGAGAAACTTGGTTATCGTGCCATATATTCCTGGTTGAGAGTCTGTTGTCTCAGTCTTCCTCAACGAAATAACTCTCTTCTCATCAAGCCACCAGATGATTGACACCCCGTAAATGAACGGATAGATCTTGAAATGCACCGCGAACCCCAACAGTACCCCAGCCAGAGTGATTCTCTGCTGGACTACAGCCCAGAGTAACCCCATGACAATCACGCCCAACAGACCCTCGGAACTACCGCGGGTGCTAATGGCGGCGACCATGGGATTGAGTAGCCAGAGGGAAGCATACCTCAGAGCCCGATGCTGAGATATGGTGTCCGAGGAGGACGGCCCGCGGAGGATTCGAACAATGAGCCATCCCGCGACGATATCACCGATGGAGAAAACGATCTTGCCGAAATGAAACCATGAAGGACTCCATGTGCTGGGAAGCAATAACCACGCTAACAAAGGCGTGTAACGATACGTGTCTCGTTGATAGGGCGATTGGCCTTGAGACACAAAGCGGGCCGCGTCCGTGAAGACATAGTAATCGATGTCGGTGTATTTTATGGGGGAATAAGCGTCCTGAAAGAGGCCGTAGAAGAAGAAACCGGCTCGGAGGAGGATGGCGGCGGAGAAGATGGAGAAGGTAGTGAAGCGGGGAGAATGCGTTTTACTGTTCATGTTGGTGATTAGTCGAAAAGCGATACATTGTGAGAATATTCAAGACCCGGTTGCCAGTCGGGAATTGTTAATCGGGCTGGTTGTCGGACGATAGTGTTGTCTAGAGTGGTAGACTCTCGTCGACGACTTTGGAGGTTGGGGGCAGCATTGAAGTCGTGATGATATAAGCGAAAAACTGGAGGCGTTGAACGTGTGGCCACTTTTTCGTCGAACATCCGCACGCGCTGAACGGGAAGTTGATTTTGAAGCGTTCGAGCCCGTTCGAGTCAGCAGTTGGTTCTCCTAAGTCTAAAAATTATTGAGCACTGCCTGCCAAGGTCTAGTATGCGTTGTGGGCGGAGCTCTTATTTTTCAAACTGGGCGTTGCTGTCCACCGACGTTCTGTTGATTTTTTGCGATTACCCGCTGTCAAGGGTCATGTGACTACATTTTGGACGGAGCCTCGTGTCGCAGGGCCTCATTAGACACACAAGAGCCGCAAGGGCAACCGGTGCCACTTTTTCGTCGAACATCCGGACGCCCCTGGACGGGTTTTCATTTTGGAGCCGTTCGAGGTCGTTCGAGTGGGCAGATTATTCTCCTACCTTTTGAGATTCTATAGCACTACTTATCGAGGTCTAATATGTCTTGTGTGTAGAGCTCTTAATTTTCAAAGTTGCGTCTTGCATTCTGTTGATCTTTTGCGGTTACCCACCAAAAACGTGTGTGACGAGCCTCATTCTACAGAGCCTCATGCGCAAACCGGTGACCATATTTTCGTTGAACATCCGGACGTGTCGGACGGCGATTTTGATTCTCAACCGGTTTGACTCGTTCAAGTGAGCAGATGATTCTCCCATATCTGGAGATTCTATAGCACTTCTTATCGACGTCTAATATGCCTTGTGGGTGGAGCTACTAATTTTCAAAAGTTGGGTGTCGCTGTCCCTCGACGTGCTATTGATCTTCGCGGTTACCCACGCGTGTGACTAGATACATCGTGAGCCTCATTTCGCAGAGCCCCATTTACGGTGTCACTTTTCGGGCACCAGATGGCCACTTTTTCGTCGAGTGTCTAATTCGGCCTCCGAGACCGTATATTATCTATGAGATTCAAGCATCATTTTGCACTCTTCAGAATTTGCTGATCCGCCTTGCGCGTGGAGTTGTGACAGGGTGGTTGGATGGTGATCTTGGTGGGGTGGTGGAGAATTCGAGTTGTGGGGCCGTGGCCAATAGAGCCGCGCAGAAGCCGCGCAGAGCCTCATTTCCAGAGTCTCCCGGACCAGTTCCGCGGGGCCGCCATACACCACCACATCCTATATCGAAGCCATACTTGGCGCACGAACAGAGAGTAGGACCATTACAAGACACAATGGCCGGTGTCAAGCGATCAATTGACGCCCACAAAGCCAGCAGCAGCAAAATGCCCGATTCTGCGTCACCGTACCTCCCCATGTTTGAGCATTTCCGACAAGAGATCGACGAGCACCACGATCGCCGAGAGCGCATCATCAAAGCCTCGCGTGACATTACCGCGCAGAGCAAAAAGATGTGAGCTCATACATAGCCGGGCCTCCGGACCATTTTACATCGCCATAGAAGCTCATATTGACCAGCATCTTCTCTCTACAAAGGTCTGCCATGCCATATTCATGCCTTGTTGGCTCCCAACCATCTCAACCATATCCCCTCACCACCAACCGAACTGACACGAACCAACAACTATCAGAGTCCGTCGTCTAAATTCAACTCTTCCAAAAGACGTAGCAGCCGATATTACTTCCCGTAAAGAAGACATCGCCAAGAATTTCCATTCCATCTCTGAAGATGTGCAAGGGAGTAATGCCTGGCGCTATCAACGCCAGATCTCGCCCGGGATTCAAGAATACATTGAAGCCCTCTCCTTCGAACACTACCTTGTTCATCAGACTTTGATTAGTCCGGAGGAAGCATCACGTGCTATCCTGGGGGAGGTACGTCTCACAAAGGACGACTATGTGCTCGGCATCTTTGATCTGGTGGGGGAGATGATGCGGTTTGGTATCACCCAGATTGCCACGCTGGGGTTCTTACCTGGACGTCAAGACTTGACTGGATCAGGTGGAGTGGGTGCGCTCTCCACGCGGCCTGAGAAGACGAGCGAAGCACGACCACCACTATCACAACGGGATATCCTGACGGATCTCCGCTTATTAAGAAGTTCGTTTGAGTCGCTCAACACGAGGACCATTAACAGCAATGGTGGTGGTGGTGCTGCTCTGGCACGGGAGATTGAAAAGAAGATGGAGGTCATGAAGACGTCGGTAGAGAAGGTCGAGAATGCGGTCTACGGAATCATCTTGCGGGGAAGAGAACGGCCGAAGGGATGGGTGCCGACGTTGACGGATGAAATGGTGGGGGGTCGTGAGCTGGTTGAGAATCACGAATGATCTGACGATAGATTTTCATATCTATTGGGAATTGTATCTCCAGTGGAAACTCGTTCCTAATCGTCTCCTCAGCGCCCCTACCTCACGCCACAGCTACATAATCCATCTTATGAAGCTATAACACGCCATTCGCTTCCTCCACAGCTGTTGAGAGAAGTATCCTTCGCCCTGATCAGATGGCATAAGATTCCAGATAAAGTACGTAAATATAGTCACGCCTTGCCTGTAGTGATCAACCCCTCGTCCGTACCAACTCGCTGTGACCATTCCCTGCGCAATATATGTTCAGCAATCCGAATCATCAACATCGATCGTCCGAGACACTTACACCCAGCTTCCATCGTACACCTTTCTCGTATCAGGCGTACCCATGCCCGCTTCCTCGAGCGCCGCATCGAGCACGGCCGCCGTAATACCCGTCGCGCAACTACTGATGATAGGCTTATCGGGATCCACACGATGGTGAAGCAGCACCCTCCGTAGATCCTCCTTGGGCAGCAATGCCTTGGTAGCTGGATCCAGCAAACTCATGAACGGCACATTGATTGCACCGGGGATGTGACCGGCTGGTGTTTCTGCCCGGAATCATTAGCCCCTCCATAACCATTCCCTAGATCCATTCATCCTTTCTCGAAATACTCTACTCCGATACATACCTGGCCTAGGCTCCGGTTCCGACCCGATAAACCGTCCATGAGAGCGAGCATCCAGAATCTGTACGCCCGCATCCTTTACCCCACCGCTCTCCCTCAACCGTTTCGCCAGGTCTTTAACCCCCTCGAACTGAGCCACGCGATTCTCATCAAGTTGAGCAACCGGATACTCCGTCCTCTCGACGCGCCTCGGCTCCCCCTCTTCAAGTGGATATCCCTGCTGAACCCACAATCGAAAATTATTCAAGATATGCACCCTATCATGACCGAATGCTTTAAACGTCCATCCTACACGGGGGGCACTGAAGAGGCCTAATTCCGCGGAGTCGTAGACAACCACATGATCGTCGCGACGAATACCTAGGTCGCGCATCGCTTCCGCGAAGACTTCCGGAGTCGGCAGCATGTGGGGATACGGTGAGTCGTGATCTTTGACGGCGTCGACGTCGAAGAAGCGGGCGTGGGGGATATGCGACTTTTTGAAGAGCGCGAAACCGGTTCGGTGAGAGGGCTCGTTGGGGAGGAGCCAGGCGGCGCACAAAGGGATGGTGCGTGGGCCGGAGCTGGTGCTGGTGGGTTTGGTTGGAGGGTTTTTGGTTAGGGATTCTTGTAGCTGTGCGGGGCTGACGATGTAGGAGGATAGTTTTCGTTGTTGGGGAGGTGGACAGATGAAGCGTCTATGGTTGGACAGCTTGCTCAACGTCCGCGCCCGCCCGGCCAGGCTGAGCGTCGTGGAGGTGACCATTTTGAAATGCAATGGGGAATGCGAATGTCTTGATAGAGCTACGATTAGCGATATGAAGGAACGACCGTCAGTGTTATTAAGGAGCGAAATCTTGCATAAAGTAAAGATTTATTGTGCTCTCGTAACCATTATCGTTGGCTGTCATCCCTCCCTCGATGGCGTGATCGGCGTTGAGGGGTGATTCCGGAAGCTCAAGCTCTTTAGGCGCGATAACCACGTTAAACAATCTCTGGTCTAGCTCCGAGCTCCCATCGCTATTTCATCGCCTGCTGCAAGCTCCCTCACTCGCTATTAACTCATACAAAATTCTCCAACATAGCTCTTTACTTTACAAACTTCAAAAATGAAAGTCCATATCAAAGAATGGCACGGCGTGGCCACCTGGCGCTGGGACATGCCCGAAGACGAAGTCTGCGGCATCTGTCGCGTGCAATTCGACGGCACGTGTCCGACCTGTAAATACCCCGGTGATGACTGCGCTTTATGTATGTATTTGTCTGCGATTGCAATCACTCATATCAGATGGATATGGAAGGCTGATCTGTGAAATAGTGATGGGCAAATGTGGTCACTCTTTTCATATGGTAATTTCAGTGCTCTCTGACTAGCGTGGCTAATGCGATTTGTATTACATATGTGCTGATTCTTGAATAGCATTGCCTCATTAAGTGGATCGATCAGGATTCGTCAAAGGGGTTGTGTCCCATGTGTCGACAGAGTGCGTGGTTCATCTCTTATCTTTATACTTCACGTGAGTTGCGCTGACCAGATTTTGTGTTGGCGCAGAGTTTGAGTGGAAGGGAAATGGAGAATGAGATGAGCTCGTAGGGGTATTGTGCATGATCAGTTGGTAAAGGCGGAGTATTAGGAGGAGGTTGGGCGGTTCAGCGTTGCAAACATCATAATTGCATTGTTTACAGTTAATGAGGCTGTTCCACGTGAGCTGCAAAGATGCTTGGTTGAACGAAGAACACGCGCTTAAATATGTAGGGAGCCGCATCAGAAAGCATAGGTCGCGTAAAGTGAAGTCAAGCGCGTCGTGAGCTCTCGACAACACATCCAACTGCAACACTCGCCATGGCAGCTCGTTCTCCGTCCTTGTCCTCCAGCGCCAGCAAAGCCGCTGTCCCACATGATACGACGCAAGGACCAGGTGAAGAAGTTTCACAACAGCAAGAGCAACAGCCGCAGCCAAATCTGAGATCAACCGTCCCAGACAATGACGCGACTGAAGACTCAAATCCCGCTGCGGAGCAAGAACGTCCTCGTCCACCTTTTGCTCCCTTCTTCACTCTCGTCGAAGATGTCAACTCCTCCGAACACTTCCATCCGACAGTGCACTACATCTTTTCCGACGACGACACGGATCTTCTAACAGACGCAGCCTTGCGGGCTTTATCCGGACCCTCCGCATCTTCATCCTCATCTCAAGGCGGTGTTGGTAGCGGCGACGGTGGATCCCAGCAACTGCGACGGTCTCGTGATAACTATCGTGACAACGATGATGACAACGGACATAACAATCGAAGTCGTGAATTCCAGGATCCTCCCTCACGCGCTTCGCAACAACACCAACGAGGCATTCGCGAGCGCTATGTCGTGGTGGATATCGGTCCTTCGGGCGACACTGTGACCTCAACACACAGTTTCAATGCCGATTGGCAGCCCCTCGGTGCTGAACTGACGACCGCCCCGACGTGGGAAGCCGAAGACGTACTCAAGTCGGATCAGCAGCAGAAGGCGGGCTTGATGTTGCGGATCGAGGGCGTGCAGAGCTTCGATGATCCGGAAGAGGAGCGCCGTGAGGTGACGGCGGAAATGCTGGAGCGGTTCGAGAAGCGCATGGTGACGCTGAGGAAGGTCGTTGCGGGTAGCTGAATGATATGGTCGCTAGAAGAAATGGGGTATCTCGATGCTCGGACGCTATGCAAGAACCCTTCTCTCCAAAAACTCCTTGTCGCCGTTCGTCGGACGACTGATGATGATTCTTCCCAACTGTATCCGTTCGCTATCGAATGAATAATGATAACTTTCCGTAAGGATTTGTCGCTCTCCGCCGTGCGCCAGATGATGATAGTTGATCATAGTGATAAGGATGATGATGTGGACCTCTTCGCCAGACTAATGATGATTGTCGGCCTCCGCCAGCTTACTGACGACGGTTCGCCCTCCGCGGTACGAGTGACGATGAGTTGGTTCTGTCGGCCGATGGACGATGTTTGGCCCTCTTCCGCGCTGGTGATGACGGTTTGGTATCTTCAGCATCGCCCAGGGCGCCACCAATATTCGCGTCTCGCATGACCCTCTTTCGAACTGGTGACGACGGCTTTGTGTCTTCACCATCATCCAATGGTCCACCGACATTGGCGTCTCGCATGACCATTGACCCAGCCTTGACGGGCGATGATCCAACCCATGGCGCTTCGGCCTGCGATTGGTTTCCTCGAAGTCCAGCCAGAAGCTCCTCGTGCGCATCGGTTCTTGGCAGGTTCTTGGAATAACGATAGACCTTCCGTGGTGGCGTATCTCCAGTCCGGGTGTTCTCTTCAAATTCGCGCTCTGCAATCTCCTTTTGAAGAGTGTGAAGCTGCGGATGAACG
>QQTW01001145.1_pt1 | contig 18166 bp, 11 predicted proteins | sample 1904831 | NCBI WGS metagenome assembly QQTW01 (sample SAMN09435610, study PRJNA476489) | Subsurface metagenome, whole genome shotgun sequencing project. | reverse complement strand
CTATGAATGCCAGCGGGTAACCAGTAGCCTTGGAGGCAAGGGCCGAGGAGCGAGAGAGTCTAGCATTGACCTCTATGATGCAGTAATCTTTCGAAAATGGATTGAGCGCGTATTGAATATTGCACTCACCGACAACGCCTAGATGTCTGATGACATTGATGGCCGTTGTTCGCAGCATGTTGTAGTCTTCATCCGACAAGGTCTGCGAGGGCGCAACGACGATTGAGTCGCCGGTATGAATCCCAAGTGGATCGAAATTCTCCATATTGCAGACGGTAATGCAGTTGTCGCGAGCGTCTCGGACGACCTCATACTCAATCTCTTTCCAGCCTTTCATACTCCGCTCAATCAGCACTTGTGGGCTGGCAGCAAAGGCTTTGTCACACAGGTCGAGAAGCTGAGCCTCGTTCTCAGCGAACCCGCTACCGAGGCCGCCGAGAGCGTAAGCTGCTCGAACAATGACCGGAAACCCAATGCTCTTGACTGCCGTCTTGGCTTCCTCGATGCAGCTGGCCGAGGCTGATTTGGCGCACTTTTCGCCAATTGATTCCATACTACGGGCAAACAGCTCACGGTCTTCAGTCGTGATGATGGTGTCGATTGGTGTGCCCAGCACCTTGACACCCAGGGCTTCGAATTCGTCTTTCAGTTGAATTCCAACCTGGAGCGCAGTTTGGCCACCAAAAGTGACGTAGATTGCATCGGGACGCTCAAACTTGATAACCTTCCGCACAAATTCTGCTGTGACTGGCAGAAAGTAAACCTTGTCGGCCAACCCCTTGGATGTCTGGATGGTGGCGATGTTTGGATTGATAAGGACCGTGTAGATGCCTTCTTCCTTGAGGGCCTTGATCGCCTGGCTGCCCGAATAATCGAACTCGCCTGCTTGTCCGATACTTAAGCCGCCGCTACCCAAAACCAAAACCTTCTTGACGTCCACTCGTGGATGCTTCGCGTCGTTCTCTTTAGCGGTACCACCTGGAAATTCGACAGGCTGGCGCAAGGCCGCATCTGATTCGATAGCCGTCTTGATCGTGTCTATGAAAACGTCAAACAAAAACTGGGTATCCCGGGGTCCTGGCGCACACTCCGGGTGAAACTGGACACTGAAGTATGGGCGATCGGTATGGCGGATTCCTTCATTGCTGCCATCGTTCGCATTGACAAACAGCTCTTCCCATCCGGCAGGAAGGGTTTTGGCGTTTACTGCGTAACCATGATTTTGTGAAGTAATGAAACATCTTCCAGACAGTAGACTTGTGCAGGGGATGTTGTGACCACGGTTACCAAACTTCATCTTGACGGTTTCTGCTCCCGCCGCACGAGCGAGAAGTTGGTGCCCAAGACAAATACCAAAGACTGGCGTCTTTGCGTCTTTCAATGCCTGAGAGATGTTCTTAATGGTAGTTTCGAGCATGGCAGGGTCTCCGGGACCGTTAGAAATGAACAACGCATCGTATTGCTTGCCGAGACCGGGATTGAAATCGTAATCCCATGGCACGGTTTCTACCTCGACACCTCTTGACAGGAAGCAACGTAGTTGACTATATTTCAAGCCTACGTCGACACAAACAACTCTGAGACATCTCCCTGACGGATGCCTCAAAGCAGTAGCCGGGTCTGGCGAATATAGTTCGGGTTGACGAGTGGACACTTCGACATGATTAGAAATGGATGGAGCAATCAGGAACGCACAGTACCCTCACCTTCCGCGACCAGGTTCCTAAGATTCGGATTGGCGAATGGGACATCTTCGAATGATAGATGCCAGCTCTTCGGAGAATGCGATCCGTTAGTCAGGCTCTTTGCCAGCGCCGAGTCTCCGTTGGCCAAGTGGACCTCGCCGTTGACTGGGATATCTTTTGCCAGCAGCAATCGTCCGAGCATGCTGCCTTCTGAGCGAATCCGTTTGGTCAATGCCCTGGTGTCTACCCCGTATATTGCGGGTACATTCTGCTCCTTCAGCCATGTTCCGAGAGAGCTGCTGGCCAAATGATGAGAGTAATCCTCGCCCGAGTAGGATGCCACGACCAGACCGGATATATGTATTTCGGTCGATTCGAAATGTGCCAGCAAATTTTTCAAGAGAGGGTCTCGGTCCTCGCGAGAAGGCACCCCGTAGTTTCCCACCAGTGGAAATGTCATGACAAGTATCTGACCTCTGTAGGAAGGATCCGTGATCGACTCCGGATATCCCACCATTCCTGTCTGGAAGACAAGTTCGCCCGCAACACTCTTCCGCGCACCGAAGCTGTACCCTTGACAAACGGTGCCATCCTGGAATTCTAATGCCATAAGGGACTCTTGCGACTGACTGTCCATGTGTACGGCTGAAGCCGGGTTGGTGGACATCTTGTTCCAGAAAATGGTGCCGAATCTCGTAGAAGCTCAGGAGAGCAAAAAATGCTCATTACCAACAACGTGTATTACTGTGTTGTGTGGAATAGCCGCAAAAATTGTGTCAACCGTGCTGACAGGCGGGAGCAACTCGAGCTTCTGTGTTCCTGTGTCGTCCTCCACGACACTGTTCATATAGGTGGTGCCGCACACACTGGGTGATCAAACTATTCTGGTGAAAATTTTCTATTTGGGTCATTGGCCTCTTATGTCGCATGGTTCTGCAGCCAATACAGCTACAACCAGGTAAAGCATAGCGCTAGCGCGAATTACACGCTATTTGCTGTAGCGTGAAGCCCCTCACCGTACAGCCCTGGAGCCTGTAACTTGAGGTCTTCAATGTTCCTCGACAGCAATCACATCGGACGCAGCTCAAGGATATTTTCGTTGCTTCAGTTAATGACTTTACAGCCTACACGGACTACTGTGAGCTGCAACATTTCTTTGTGCGTCTATCATGATTCTCAGACCCCAATTTGAGTCGCCTTGAAACTCGGTACGTAAGTGTCGAAATGCCATCTTGGATTGTCGCGATATCGTCTGCTCCATGTTTGCTCATCCTCCTCATCCGCCCAAGCGGGTGTCGATATCTCCTGTGTGAACATGTATATCTGCGAGTGTATTGTTTCTCTATGGTAGGAAGAATCAACCAGTAGAAGAAAAGCTCTGTGTGAGGGTCTACAGACCGATTTGGCAAAGAAGCTGCCATTTCCAAGGTTGAGGTCGATGTGTGCCCAGGCGGTTGTGGGCCAAGGAAGGATCTTTCAATATCGAAGTCGGCATTGCAGAGCTTGCTATAGATTTTATAGAGACCCCAGCTTTCACGCAAAGTCGTGAAGGTCGGAATAACGGGTGACATTTTGCGAGTTGTTAGCCTGGAACAATTAGTGGTCTTTGGCCCCTTCCTCGACCATCCATGGGCATGCTTATTGATATGGATGAACCATGGAAAGAATTGATTTTTCCGAGCACGTTTCTGGTGTTTCGGCAATGCGCATGTGCAAAGGTACCGATATGTAATAGCAAATGGCCGATGGACATTGAAATGACCCTGCATGAATATCAAGAGCGCCGCAATTTCTACCAATCAAAGTAGCGCGGAGTTTTTAACGATATCAATGCACTCCAGTCCCTACTGCCTCGAGCAGACATTAGCATCTCCCTTCTTCGACTCAAGAACTCACGTACGCCAATAGCCCGTTTGACTACTGTACATTCTCTTGATCGTACTCGTACTTGCGGCAAGTTATCATACCGAGATAATAAAGGTGCACGCAATGATCATGGATGCGAGGGTTGGCGGCTATCGCTGGTCCTGGTCTAGCGTTGGGGCGGTCAGCGGAGAGGTGCAGCCGCCGGACGCGCTGATTGGGCGGGCGCGCAGGGCCAGAGAAGCGATATCCATGGCCGATCCCGACGGTGGTGGTGCTGGTGGTGGGAACTTGTCGCTCGGGGGCGCGATGCTTGAATACTATATGTACCTACTAGATACCAGTGCCGTCAGGACCTGTATCCCATGATCACTCTCGGCGGGAGAGCGGAATCCGTCGACTTGATAACGAAGCCGCTCCACCAACTCCGTCAACCCCAGACACGGTTTTCCCCCGATTCGCTTTATTCGTGATCTCGGAGGACGGAGTGGCATGCGCCGGGCAAGACCTGCAGTATGAGGAGCAGTCAACTTCATACCCTCTACCGACGGTGACGACGTGTGCAAGTCTCGATGCTGACTTCGCTGCTTCGGCCGAAAAGAGGCCGGCAAAGGTCTGATTCTTCGCTTCACGAACACTCGCCTTTGGCGATACGACGCGACGCGCACGGCGGTCATGGGCTTGCCAACGTCTACGAGGACGAGATGGCGCGTAGGGGCGGAATACTGCATGGAGTGTATCGCGAGGACGACGAAGAAGACGAAGCCGAGGATGATATGATCGAAGATAGATCTCCCCTACTACCCATATTCTCGGCTGCTCATCTAGGTATTCTTGGAGTCGTCGTCTCATAAGTCCGGCACCTCTCGAAATCACATGTGACTGACAGGATCAACCCTTGCAGACAAGCTGCCTATATACGGCCTCACACACTCCATCAGAATCCTCGTCATCCAGAGATGCGAAACCACCCTATCCTGGGACCAACTGCGCTCTCCTCAAGTGTCGCAATTCCTCGTCAAGCCCATCCAGCAACAGATCAAGGCAATGCATTTCTCACGGGCAACGCTCTACGTGCTGATAGCAAACTGCCTCCAGTTCCAGAAGGAGGGACAGATGAACCCAGCCAACATTGGAGTGAGCAAGACTAGGGCAATGACATGCGAGCTTCTGGCCATCCGCTTGCTGAAAGATTATTCGACGAGGGAGCTGATCGACGCGCTAAGCTACGACTTTGATCCTCTTCAAGGACTGACGCCTCCTGAGACGGCTAGTACAACTCCTCGCATGGGGGGCCCGGTCTTGCGCAGACCCCTTGCACATACTACAAGCGCCCGCATCTCTACCTTGGAGGTTGCCATCCGTGCCCAAGCCAAAAAGTTCCTTGCACATCCTGTTGTCGTCCAGCAACTGGAGGCGATATGGGCCGGCAACATCGTCTTTCACTCAGAGGCTGACAACCTACATCGCCGTACCACATCGAATCCCAAGAGACCACGCGGTTACGGGACCTTGGAAGAAGCATCAGATCGTGTTCGTAAGGGCCCATCCAGGAAGCAGCCCAATGACTACGTGTCGTCCGGACCAATAGTGAGGCGAACCGTGATACTCTATGATCCTCGAGATGCATCACTGTGCAAACTGAGCCGCCTTAGAGTACCCAACTACAGACAGATATTCTCCACCGTCTCGTTTGGCATGATGCTCTGCCTTTTCCTAGCTGTGCTCATCCAAAAATCAATCACCATAACGCCTCTTGAGGTAGTCTTCTGGTTCTGGAGCGCAGGGTATATGCTGGACGAAATCGTCGGCTTTTCTGAACAAGGCTTCGGTCTGTACATCATGAGCGTCTGGAACGCTTTTGATCTTGGCATCCTCCTGCTCTTTGTGATCTATTACATTCTTAGACTCTACGGCGTTCTCATGTCGGACTCGCGACGGCACTACGTCGCGAACATGGCGTACGATGTGTTAGCCTCAACAGCGGTGTTGCTCTTTCCGCGTTTATTTTCGGTGTTGGATCACTACCGGTACTTCTCTCAGCTCTTGATCGCCTTTCGAATGATGGCCATGGACCTGGTGGCAATACTGGTCCTCATCGTCATCTCATGCAGCGGTTTCTTCGTCTCCATTACGCTCTCCTTCGGCGACGATGATTTCGACGCGGCCGGCACGGCGTATGCATTGTTTCAGATGCTCATGGGATTCACCCCTGCAGCGTGGGCGGTATGGGATAGCTACAACTTACTCGGCAAGGCCATCCTGACGTTATTCTTGTTCATCTGCCACTTTTTGTTTCTGACTATACTCATCACCGTTTTGACCAACTCGTTCATGGCAATCGTTCAGAATGCCAACGAAGAGCATCAATTTCTATTCGCTGTCAACACTATTTCCATGGTCAAGTCGGATGCTTTATTTTCGTATATTGCGCCCACTAATATCATTGGGTGGTTGCTCGTGCCTTTGCAATACGTACTTCCGTTCTCTCAGTTCGTGAGACTGAACCGAACCGTCATCAAAATCACTCATTTCCCAATCCTTTTTTGCATCTTCGCTTACGAGCGTCTCGTGCTGTCACACGCCGTCTATGACCTTACCGATCTGGTGGAGCAGCGCGGTCGCTCCGTTGCCAAGGGACCCGCTTTTACTGCTGGAGATGGAGATCGGCCTGATCTGTTCAGTCCTGGAAGGCGGCGGATACGTGAGCCGTCTGTCACCACGTTGCACAAGGATAGAGCTCTTGAAGAGGTATTCCGGCATCCTTACGTCAACAGAGGCTTACGCTCCGCCAACAAGGGAGGTAGTAAAGCGACTTCCTCTAACGTTGTTCACGATTGGATGTCGGCCATGGGCGTTGAAGGAGGAGCTGGCCCACCTCAGGAACAGCCACGCCATGTCTTGGACAAACTCGAGACACGACGCTCGAACCTGAGAAGACTTGGCGGTACCAAAGGTCTCTTAAGGAATAGGTTGACTTCAGCGGGCAGTAAATCGGCGGTTTCGGAGCCCGATGAGATCATGTCGCGACTGTCTCACATACCAGCGCCTATCAAAGAGGAAGAATTCTATCCGGATATGAGTATGGACGATCTGCCTCAAGCCACAGATGCTGATGGCGACGATGAGCTGGTCACGAACGACGAAGAAGATGGCGGTACGTTCGAGCCAGCCTCTGGACCTGCGAAATACAAGGACTCCGACAAGGAGAACATTGACAGCTCCACCGGTGAAAGGGAGTTCCAGTCGCCGGAAACCGTGAGACGGAAACAGTCCCATTTCTCAACCTCGATACCCTCTCCCAAGACCGGCAGACTCGATCAGCACTCCGAAACCTCCAAACGAAACCATCCGCCAACTACCCCAGGCAGACGCCGCCACGTCCGCAACACATCCTCGACCACCATCCTCTTCAACCCCCTCAACGAAAGCCGCCGATCATCCGCATCATCCGCGCCCTCGCTGCGCCGACGCGCCACCGCCCCTCGCACACCCATCCACGCCAGCGCCGGCGCCACGACCCCGGACCGCCGCACGCCGAAACGCGCCATCCCCAGCGCCAACCGCGCCAGCCGACCAACGCTGCCGCCCCGGATGTTCCACCAGAGCGTGCCCAACATCGCAGGCGTCCTCGCAACAGACCGCGCGAGCCACCTGCGCCAACCATCGTTCAACGCGCGCGCGCTCGATCTCGCGTCGGACCTCGGCGACAACAGGTACGGGCCGGATCCGCACGTGATCACGACGATGCCGGCCAGCTTCAGCAGCCACATGGTGTACGCTGCGGGCGCGCGTGAGCGGCGCAGTCTGGACGAGGACTCGGGCATGATGAGCAGGATCATGCTGGCGCGGATGAAGACGCTGGAGGAAGGGTTCCGGGATGTGGTGCGCGAGGTCAAGGAGTGGAGGAGGGACGGGAGCTTTGCGCCGAGTGGGGCGGAGGATACGAGTGGGAAGGCGACGCGAGTGGCTGGGCAGCAGAGCAACAGAAAGGATGCCAAATCCAAGAAATCTGGCGCTGAGAAGGAGAAGGATGAGCTGCCGGCGGAGATGACAGAGTCACCAGCAGATGGCCAGAGCAACAAAGCAGTCGACACCAGCGCAGCGGAGCACGCCTCGTCTGCTTGATTGCTTCAACTGTATTATAAGCTTCAATCACCATAATGTGAAATCCTACATCGTGCAACAAACCAATTGGCGTGAAGTATCCAAAACAAGACTCATCTTGTTGAGAGCTCACGAGGTCATGCTTCTGTATGGATACTTCTCACAGTATATATACTCTGATGCGTGATAGACTCCAGATGTCTGCTGTTATGCAACACAGGCGGCTATCCATGGATTACCGATCAATCCTGTCTTGGCAAGCACGGGACGGAAGCGCGCTAAGCGCCCTAAGCACACTTCCATCGTCTAAATCCAACGACACCGCCTGTTTGCCCAATAACTTCACCCGAAGCTGAGATGGCCCAACAGTCCATTTCCCCAGCTCGGTCGAATCCCTCACGAAGAATCATCGTGGGACTCGGTGGGATTTGAACAGCTGGGATGATGGCCTCACCGCCGGAGGAGCAGCCGAACATGTCGGTGCCACACATCGACAGCTCCGAGTCATTTGGCGGCCTTGTTCGTAAGCTGTCGTTGTAAGAAGCTGCTCCTGGCACGTGTAAAACAAGATTTACTTATGGCTGCTTAGTTTCTTCATGGATGCCATTGAAGTCCCTTGTTCGTTTGAGGACTTGCGGACCGCTCCATACATTCGAAATCTCATGCCGCTCATTACGTACTTGACCGAAAACGTACATCATCAAGCAATTATCTCAGCCTTGATGTCAGTGCTCTTTCCTATTGCATTCCAAGTCTTCCCACATGATCATATATCAAACGAATTCAACGTCGCTAAGACAACTCAATCGCAGTGCTTTACGCTGCCACTTTGCCGCATCAGTGACCGACGAGGAGCGTGAACTCATGGAAACGCGAGCTTACGCGTGCGAAGTCGTTGCATGGCGTTTTGTGACCCAACTCTCGGAGCGAGAAGCGATAGACTACCTCCTGTATGAACTGCCTTCGCCAAAGTCAGTTGTCAATGGGGTTCGCGACGCAGAGGCCGGAAGGCTGAGTGGAGCCGCAAACCGTGTACACGATTTAAACGGGTTTCGAGTGAACTCGTATTCGGACCGTCCAGATTCTCGCACTGGGCTCTTGCAGAGTCCCGCTACCGCTCGAGAGACACAACGCACGCCGTCTCCGCTTCGTCGCTTCGGTACTGCCGCCGTCGACGATGCAGCCGTGGACGAGGATGGCGAGTTCATCGAACAGTTCCTCAGTCTCAATGCCTTGGAGATTGCCGCTGTGTCAGGAGCCAAAAAGTTCCTTAGCCAGAGGGTCGTTCAGCGAATCGTTCACGCCATCTGGTCTGGGAAAATCATTTTCTGGGAGACCCTGAGTGTTGATTCGAAGAAGGAAGCCAAGTTGTACAATAAGAGGTACCTTGATTTCTTACCATCCATGACATACACCAGCGACCGAGGATAACGTGATCATAGACGAGCGGATCCTTATTGCCGGCTGCGGGTTCCACGGTAAGTTCCAACAGTCTGTTTTCTTCTTGGAGATGTCAGGGGCTTCAAATTCTGGACATGCTTCCGACACGGCCCCTGTAATCTGTAGCCCTCCCTCCAGCGTTCTTTGTTTGAGCCGTCTGGGCTCAGCTGAGATCAACCCTTCCTCAAACTCCCTCGTATCACGACTGACGTAGCATTCCAGGTATCTCAAGACATTTGAGGTTCTTTTCTTTTGCGCATTCCTCGCGCTCTACTACGCAGTGCTCATTGACCGTGATATTTATGCCGTGTCTGTGGCCGAAATCTTCCTGTACATTTTTATCGCGAGTTTTGCGGTCGACGAGTGTGAGTATGTTTCATAATCTCGGCATTTTCCGTTGATGACGGGAAGCAGTTGCGGAGTATCGAGATGCCGGTCACTCTTTCTACGCCACCGACTTCTGGAACGTGTGGGATTTCGGCATCGTCGCCATTGGAGTAGCCTTTTTTATTGCAAGTATGTCCCTGGTCACTTTCGAACCACCTTTGACTATATGCGGGGCTGACTTACCTTTTTTTTAGGGTGCATCGGCTTAGCCAATCATTCCGCCAAAATCATCGACGCTTCTTTTGACATCCTCTCCCTGGAAGCGCTTTTTCTAATTCCCAGGTGAGATGACTGATGTGTTCAAACGCGATTCATGGTGCTTACTTTGCCGTTCAGGATATGTTCGATCCTAAGTCTTAACTCGTACTTTGGTACCTTGGTGAGTGTTGCCCTAGACCTAAGGAGGAGGCTGCATTGAATGTTCTGGGCTGATTCTCCCACAGATACCATGCCTAAAAGAGATGGTGAGCTCCGCAGGCACCCGTAGCAAGGCCGTTGACCGATCTTGCATGAACCTGCCCAGACGAAGGACTTTGTCAAGTTCCTTGGCCTGGTCGTTATACTGTATCTGGGTGAGTTTTCAGCCCGGCAGTCAGCCAATCTCGGGTTTAATCGCGTCTGTGCAGGGTTCCTGACAACCTTCACATTACTCGCGCGGGACAGGTTCACGGCGAGCGAGATGGCTTGGATCTTGATCAAGGTGTTCTTCGGGTATGCCGATCTCGAAATGTCCCGCTCATTCCGCGGTCTGCTAATTCAACCACTAAAGGTCGAGCTACCTAGGATTCGTGAGTATATTTCAGCTCCGACTGACAAGCCTTGCCGGTGTTGCCGATGTTTCGATGCCGATGTTTCGAGCTAATGCGCCAATCAACAGGATATTGCTCAGGAGGTGCGTAACGGTCCGCTGCCGTGGCGGTGGTTGCCTTGCTGAAACGCCAGCAATCTAATCGAATGCAGATTTCGCCGGCCCTGGGCAGTCCGTTGATGGTAAATTGACACTCGTAGCGCGCCATGCGTCATGTAAACGCATCCGAAGCTCGTCTGCTGACTGAGAGGGCGCAGTTGATCTTCGTAACCCTAACGAACATCCTGCTTATCACTTCTTTGATATCGCTTCTGTCCAATAGTCTATCCAAGGTAAGTCGCGCCTCGCCGCCCTCCCCCGGGGGCCTCCATGAGTCGCTTGCTAGCTCGTAGCGGTAGTGCTGGAGGTACGGAGTCGTGCCAGAAGAATAAGCTACACGCTAGCAGTCCGCTCATGGAGGCACCTTTCTCGTCCGGTCCCGACGCTCTGGGTTGTGGCGTTTTAAGCGATTGGCTGACACGTTCCCATTTTGAATATGCAAAAGATTCTAGAGAACGCCGCCGATGAGCACCTCTTCATGTGAGTGCCTGCGCCCCTTCGGTGCACCCGCTCCTTTTCGTTTTCGTATGGTCACCAGTGTCGTTTTCCTGCCTGTTGAGAGGCAGCTTGATGTTGCAAGGCGGAGTTGACTGACGGGCAACTCTTCCTGCCAGCTACTCAGTCTATGTGCTGGAAGCATCCACCTCGAACAGGCTGACTTACTATCTGCCACCATTGGTGAGTTTGCATATTTCCTACATTTCTCTGACGTACGTGCGCATCCTCTAAGCGCCCGGCGTTCGGCCCGACATTTTAGAGCACCTCTTTCGGGTAATTAGTCCAGACCAGTTTGGCGCACTTGATATGGCTGCTGCCGAAGATTGAGAGCCTGTTTTGGTGGTTGCAAAGACACCGCCACTTTGTTGTGGAAAGGCCTCCAAAATCGTTTCGTTCATAGGAAACGGATCGGTGAATAAGGCGTGGCGGTGCGATGCCCAGGAGGCCCATCTGCGAGCGCGGGACCTCATATCGTCATTATTTTTGGCCGTCACCGCTTCGAGTACGGGAAATGCTAACGAAAGTCTGCAGAACTTACTTCCTCTCTTTCTTCGACCGCTCCGCATTTTCTTCACCTCAGATCAACTGAGGGTTGCGCGGATCGGGTTACTGAAGATAACGCATTTTCCGCATGTCGTTGCCATCTCTGCGTATGAGAGTGCGTACCAGTTCTGCTTGGGACGAAGCACAGCTGGAATATCCCGAGCGTCGTCAATGGGCGGTCCAGAAAGCCTCACATCGTTGCGACGTCCTCTGAGATCGTCGCTTAATTCGCCAAGGCCGCGGACGGCGGTTACTGCTACTAACAACGCCGCCCAACATAGGAGCCCCCCACACAGCGGATCACCAACGTTTGACCGCAGCTTAGCTCGGCCCGTTGCCGGGGGTGCCGAATCAGACGGGAGTCTTGCGGAGCAAGTGTCCGAACTTCGCTCTGAAATCCGCGCTCTCGCAGCGCTCATCACGCAGCAAAAGGAAGAACAGCGACTCCGGACACAATGAGGCCTCAGGACTGAGGTTCATACTCCTCTCTACAATATTTTCTTTAAAAATTGCCAATCTGTATCAACTTTATTCGGCGCACGGGAGTGTCCTCCAAATACCCGGAAGCAATGAACAGAATCGTACGGTTCCATGGTATTGTTTGCGTAGACGATATCGGTGCATGCCTCCAGTCGCTATGGATAAATGCGACAGATCAGTGGCCTCCGCTGAAATGTCGGAGGCTTTCCATGACTTCGGTCGCGACCGAGAATCCCACCTTAGAGGTCTTTGAGTAGATTTGAGGCGCCATGTCGAAACCAGTCCCTCGGAATCGGCCAAGGATTGCGATACATAGCGAGCCGCAAATCGCACGCTGTGCAGAACAGACCTGGCGGTGCAGCCTTGCGCCCTCACTTTTCACTGCACTCTTCGGCGGTCACTTCTTGCCCTGTCAATTCTAGTCTGCCTTGAAGTTTATATTCCGGCACATGAATTTCACCGCCCCAGATATACGGTCGAACTAGCAACGCTGTAACGACACCGGGGATGTGGTCACTCTCTTGATCCGGTGGTGAAGTCTCATCTGCTCTGGTTTATATCTCATGCGATGATGCCTAAGCACTTTCTGAACACTCCCTCCCGGCAATCCTTTGGCTCTTTCCATCTGCACTCCGCAATCACATTTAGCCATACGACACTGGCCTTTCGAGTGTTTGTCTTTCTTTGTGGTGACTTATCCATCTCAAGCTATCGTGCCTAAGTCGACCTCGTCAGGGGCAATGGATCGCACGTCGGCGCCGAACGAAGAATTTCTCCTTGCCTACCAAAGTTTTCTGAGAACAGAGAACCCAGTTTCTAGACCACCGTCAACTCAGAGCAGCTACACGATGGCTTCCTACGACAGTTCTGAGATGCACGGTTTGCCACTGCTTCCGAATGTGACTCACCCTCACGGCACCGTGGCATTCTCAACGCAGACGACTCCGCCTGCATATGGCTGGACGGACTCGTTGGTGTTGACCACGCCGTGGCACGGTCACGTAGCGCAGCCGGTCACCATGCCTCAGTATTCTTACGAGGCCGTCTTCAACGCTCCGGTTTCGTGGTCTCAAGCCCCGTCAGCTGTCCGAACAGTTCCTTCACAGCAGTACGACATGCAACCTCAACCGGGGTACCAACCTCAGGAGGTGTCGAGTGCACCTGCCGGTCCGTCTGCGTACGGGCGGCAGACGTTGTTTCCGCAGGGTCAGGGAGACGTTCTGACCAACCCCTTTCCGCGCTCTCGGTCAAGCAGAGCGCAGATGACGACTCCTGCCCGAGAGTCTTCGATTGGCCTCACCACCGCTCGAGGCAAGCGCATTGCATCGTCGCCCATTCTGCGATCGTCTGGCCCTCGGGTGTTTCGCGAACAGGGGCCAGCGCGTTCTGAGCCAGCCGAGCAGCAAGGCGAAGGCGAGCAGAACGACGACGAAGACGACGAAGATGAAGAAGAAGGCGACGAAGAAGGGGAAGACGGCAGCCCCAGCGACCAACTTGGACCCGAAAGCGAAGCCGAGGACGGCAGCGACGACGGTGAAGACGCCTCGGAGAACGAAAGCGAGGACGAGTCCACGAACGAGTCCGCGAACGAGTCCGAGGCCGTGCTCAGCGGCGACGGTGGAGCCAGAGGCGCCGAACTCGGACACACTCCTGACCAGCAGGAGGCTTTTGCCCAGCTCGCTCGCGTGCGCAGGAGGGCTAACGTCACCACGGAGGAGAACGCGGAGTACATGTGCTTCTGCGGAAAGCAGTTTCGCCGACAGTACAACTTCAGAACACATCTCCAGACGCATGATCCTTCGCGCCTGTACGCGCATCCATGCCCCTACGAGAACTGTGACAAGAAGTTCACGAGGAAGTCGGATCTCTTGCGGCACGAGAACAGCGTAAGAGCACACCTCACACACTGCAAGGATTCATTGGCTAACGCTTCTACCGCAGGTCCATATACGACACAAGAAATTCAGCTGTCCTCGCTGTCCTCTGACGTTCGCGCGACGCGACACCCTTCGAAGGTATGTCAGATCTTGGGCAGCATGGTTTCTCCGGTCCAGAGACGCTGACGATCTTGTCACAGGCACTACGAGGACCAGTGCTTACTGCGGGCAGAGCCCAGGGTCCAACGGAGTGGGGAATCGACGCCTGGGAGCTCAACCAGGAGCTCCAAACGCCGTCGCACTTCGCGCCAGCAGTCTACCGCTGCTCCTGAGTCTAACGAGGCTGAGAGGAGTCCTCAGGCTGGCGGGGACTGACTGCCTGTCAAGGCCACCAGTCGAAGGATCGTGCTTGCATTCACTACTGGCTTGGGTTGCAGATGGGCAGGGCATCTCGTGATGATATCATGAGTAGGGGGTCTTTTGGTTCTAGGGCATCGGCGGTAAGCGTGAGCATCGGTGGGCATTTCGGACATCTGGGAGGCTCTTTGTGGCAATATTTCAGCGAGCGCATCTTTGTTTTCAATTTTGGGGCGGCTATCTGATTTACTGCAAAAGACTTCGCTTGGGAGGCATCGTGTCATATTTTTTCAGTTGCGCGTTAACTTGGTACTGGTTACCACGACTTTCACCTCTCCACCCATTGTATTCCTTATGGAGGTAGCATACACATTGACAGGGTGCATCGTCTTGGACAAGACATAGACGTCTAGCAAGGACGAAGGAGCACGTTGACCCAAGAAAAATGATCGCTGCTGACTGCAGATCAGACATGTGCGCCTTTACGATGGACTGGTGATAAACATTTTACCTACCTGTCAGGTAGGAGCGACGCTATTGAACACGCATTTACGAATCCAATATAACTCAGATAGGTACCTGGGATCTGACTATCAAACGGCGGCCCAGAATCTAACCCTCCTTCCCCTGAACGATGCAGAGCAGCAGTCGAGGCCAGCATATGATACACAGCGCGGGCTCAACCTTGGAAAGCATCAGGTCATGGCGCCATATAACACAGCAAATAATGCCCCCAATCTCGCGCCAGGGCGATTACCCCGCGACCTTTTTTTGGCCGCCAGAGCACGACCCGCTTAATCAGCGTCTTGGCCTCCATTCCCACCGGCCGAGAACACATCCACGCATTCCGTGACCCCGTCCTCGCCACAAACGGGGGGTCCCACGCTGGGGGGCCTGAGTCGTGTCCATTCTAATTTCTGTACAAGTCGACAAGCTGCTCGGGTACCCGTGGACATATGCCAACACGGGAGACTGGCTTGGCCGCGTGCAGAACGGCACGCTTGGCCGGGCTGCGGCCGGACTAGGGCGGAAATGAATGGGTGACAGCAGCCGATATGGAGAGTCGTTGCGGACGCCGGACGCGCAAGTGACCGCGCGCAGATGCGCCAGCCCGTCTCGCATGCCTAACGGCGGGTGCGGCCTGCTTCGAGCCACGGTACGCGCTGGCGCGGTTGCGGAGCGGAGCGAGCGGGTCGTTCATCAGCTGTTGTACTGTATGTATGTGCTGTTACAGATGTACAGTACCTATGCTATTTTGAACTGGAGGGCGTTTCTCACATGCTTTTCGCTTTTCTCCTCCTTCTCGTCCTCTGTGTGTGCTATGACTCGGGGCGCTGTGGGGGAGTGGTTCTAAGAATGGTTCGGCGCTGATTAAGCTCTCAGTCGATGCGTCATGACCTGCATTGTTGGATGCGGGTATTTATATATCACACAACCGTCAGCGGAGTCGAAGCCGGCGTAGAGATCTTGGCTTACTGTGAACATTGTATTGTTATTAGGTGTCAATTTGGGGTTGGAAATCCCCGATGCATTAGGAATCTGGTTCGGGGTCATCAGACAAACAGTCGGCATGCCCAGCATTATCGCCTTGGACCGACTGCATCCTTGCGACCGATGCGCGAGAGAAGTTAAATCGTCTTACGCGCAGAAGCTTTCGTGCGGAGATGCGGAGTGCATAAAAAGTCTTGGGTCTCCCACTCTTTAATAAGGCGGCACCGGCGGGAATTGTTCACGATGCTGACGACTTTCGAGTATTTTGGCTGCCGCCAGATATCTCCAGCTCGATCATTATGCATATGAAGACCTTAGGACCCATTGTTCTGCCCTTCCGCGTACCGCAATTGGCTACTCTCAGGTTATAGTTTGCTGTTAGCTGCCTACTATGTACGTACGTGTAGTGTGACTAGCAGCATCACTCTTCTGCAGCCTTACAGGATTTCAGTCGCATGCTATCGACTTGCAAGATATCGATGGCGAATCCTTCGCGCTCCAATATGCGTGGAATTATGTTGGAGATGATCAGCGCAATGCAGTAGCCCCATAAGCGCTTGGCCGTTATTGCATCTCATCGCTTCTCTGCTGAACGGGTGGGGCAGATTCATCCCTTACGCAAATGCCGAGTTTGCCGTTGCGCAATGTGGAACTTGGCCAATGCGCAAGCTCTTCAGTGCGATCACTGCGATGATGGGATCTTCACGACAGTCACCGGAGCTTCCAAGGTTATAAGGTTCTCTACGTGCATATTGCATCTACGGAGTACATGACAGGCTACTCGGAAGTCTTGATTCGTTACCTCAGTATGCACGATGCTTTATGCTCGGAGTTTGCGACGTGGGCCACTGATCATGCGACCGGTCACGACGTATAATTCCCTTCTCTAGTTACATATGCAGGGCAACTGGTAAGGCTACATGTTGGCGTAGGGCGCGGAGTCCAGGCAAGGGATCGCGCTGAGGCTTGAAAATCTAACACCAAGAACTATCGCCAACTCGAGGAGGGTTGGCATGTGGCAGTGCCATCAATAATATCCCCGTCTTGGACTTCCGAAGTTGTGAATGAAGCTTCTGCAGAGATCTAGAATCATCACACCTGAGTTCCTCGAGTTCTTCGAGAACTATCCCACAGATGCGAAGACAGATCTCGAGAAGCTTCTCACAAAGTCTGCATCGTGAGGGAGCAGACATAGAGTCATCGTTGAGGAAAACAAGAGCATCTTCATTCGAGGTCGGCTTGCAGACAAAGACCAAGAAGTAGAAGCAGAGCTGGATAGAGTATATAGTAGATAGTTTGGCAATGAGACTCCTGTTGCAGCATCGTGAAGCCGCTACGCCTCTGTCCTACATGCGACGATGAGATCATGACCGTTTTCGTTTCGTTTCGTACCTGGATCTCGTTGAGATCTCCCCTCGAAGCAGATCTGTGGCCAGCGAGAGCCGTGGACTTGCGTCAGGTACCCGACGCTGCCGACGCTAGCGGCTGGTAAACGCGAACAATGAGCGCCGAAAGGGGCTGACCGCCTGCCAAGCGGTAGGGTTGACGTGGGTTGACAGGCGGCAGAAAACCATCCATCAAGTCCTCAGTTGCTCCGCCTTATAACTTTCTTTCTTTCACTCACGAACCATCTCTCTTACATCTTCCTCCAACACACACACTCAAGTTTTGATCAACTCAACATCACAACAGAACCTGCTTCTGCTCAAGCTCTTCTTCTCTGTTGCTACTGTTGATCAACTGACTTTGTCTCAAAGTCTACCTTGAAAGTGGTGTTTAACTCTCTCACAAACTCTACCTTAAAGTTGTGTTTAACTTTGGCTCTCAAGCTCATCAGCTCATCCACCTCAAACACTTGTGTTTAACTTTCTCTCTTCAACACTTCTACCTCACAGAGTCGTGTTTACTTGTCTCTCTCAAACACTTCCACCTCACAAGTCGTGTTGATCTTTCTCCCTCAAACACTTCCACCTCGCAGAGTCGAGTTTAACTTCCTCTCTCAATCACTTCCACCTCACATACTCGAGGTCAACTTCTCTTTCAAACATCAGCGTCATGGTGAGTCTCGCGAGATCTTAGCTATCCCACTTTGCACCTTGCACCTTGCACCTTGCACCTTGCACCTTCACCTTGCACCTTCACCTTGCACCTTGCACCTTCAACCTCCAACCTTCACCTTGCACCTCACACATCCCATTGTCCAATGCTGTGTTCACACACATGCACTGGGCTCACTGCCAGTGATCATCAAGCTCGCTGGCAGAGGATCACTGAACCCACTGCTGGTGGTACCTGAGCTTGCTGGCAGTTGATCACTGAGCTCACTGGCACTGGTCACTGAGCTCACTGGCAGTTGATCACAGCTCACTGGCACTGGTCACTGAGCTCACTGGCAGCTTGTCTCCGAGCTGGCCGCCAGTCGATCACTGAGCTCCAGTTGGTCTCTGACTTCAGTGGCACTGATCGCAGTTCACTGCCAGTTGGTCACTGAGCCCACTGTCACCTGTCACTCAGCTCACTCGTCCTTCTTG
>QQTW01001144.1_pt1 | contig 18169 bp, 16 predicted proteins | sample 1904831 | NCBI WGS metagenome assembly QQTW01 (sample SAMN09435610, study PRJNA476489) | Subsurface metagenome, whole genome shotgun sequencing project. | reverse complement strand
ACCGCTTCCGAATACTCTTGCACTGCCGCATCAAGGCGATTTTGCTGCAACATGATATTACCAAGGTAACTACGCGCCGCCGCCAAATTCGGGTCGCGCTGCAATGCTTGTCGCAATAATGTCTCTCCACCCTGAAAATCACCCCTATTGTAACGAATTACACCTTGTTGATACAAGCCAGCCGCTTCTAAATCTTGACTAACAGCGGTTTGTGCCATTAACTTAGTTGCTGGTATCGAAAAACTTGGCATCAAAGCTAGTAAAACCGAAGTAGCAAAAAGCGTAAGCAAACTACGTAAGTATTTATGAAAATGATATTTTTGCGACATAACTGGTAGACCTGTATTTATAGCCTTAGACTCATAGCTATAGGTTTCCCAGTATTTGCAAGGAAATATACAATGTTAAAAATTAATTTAGGGAGTAGGGAGTAAGGAGTGGGGAGTGGGGACAAGGGAGACAAGGGGGACAAGGGAGATAATATTTCTCCCCTGTCTCCCCTGTCTCCCCTGTCTTCCCTGTCTCCCCTACTCCCTACTCCCTAACTATTCTGGTAAAATCAGCATTGCATCGCCGAAAGAGTAGAAACGATATTGATGCGCGATTGCATCTTCATATATTTTTAATAATCGCTGTCGTCCAATTAATGCACTCACCAACATCAACAAACTCGAACGCGGTAAGTGAAAATTAGTAATCAACCCCTCAACAACCTGCCATTTATAACCGGGATAAATAAACAAATTTGTCTTCCCGCAAAATGGCTGTAACTCCCCACTCACCGAGAAAGCACCCTCCAATGCTCTCACAGCCGTTGTTCCCACAGCAATTACTCGTCCACCCGCTGCTTTCGTTGCCCGAATTTGCTCAACTGTATCAGCAGACACCTCAATCCATTCCTCATGCATTACGTGTGCTGTCACATCTTCAACTTCGACCGGGCGAAACGTTCCCACACCTACATGCAGAGTGATAAACGCCCGATTAATATTCTTTTCCTGTAATTTTTCTAACAACTCAGGCGTAAAATGCAACCCTGCCGTCGGTGCTGCTACTGCCCCTGGAGTTTGAGCATATACGGTTTGATATTGTTCATCAGTAGCTTGACTATCATTAATATAAGGTGGCAAAGGTATTTCACCAAACCTATCCAACACTTGTAGCAAAGATTTACCGGAGGGTAAATCAAATTGCAATAACCGTCCACCAGTTGCTTCATCAGAATCAACCACTGTTGCTGTTAGGGAGGTTCCCACTTTCTCTTCAAAAACAATCTTCGACCCAATCTTAAACCGCTTCCCTGGTTTCACCAATGCCAACCAGCAATTATGCTGCCGTTCTGACAACAGTAAAACTTCAACTACCGCACCCGTAGATTTACGTCCGTATAATCGCGCTGGAATCACTTTAGTGTTATTCATTATCAATAAATCACCCGGATGCAATATCTCTGGTAATTCACGAAAAATTTTGTGTAAGAGTGAATTTACTTCACCTGCACTAGTCGAATTTACTACCAATAATTTTGAGCTATCGCGGGGAACAGCAGGATTTTGAGCTATCAGTTCTTGCGGTAATTCATAGTCATAGCCGACAGTTGAGCTGTCTAAATCTAAATATTTCTCTCCAAGGGTAGAAGTTAAATTTGAATTAAATGGTTCCAATTCTTGCTGCATCTGCGTTAAGATTACTTCGACAAGTTGATTTTAGCTTTTCTTAATAGATGACACTTTAGGGGATTGCCGTGCAATATTCCTCGACTTGATAATGAATGCTATTAAGTAGCACGTACAGATCACGTATATAAAAATATGAACATTGGGTAAACCTCCCCATTAAAAAACGGGGACATTTACCCTACCCAGCTAAAGGGTTTTGTACCAATAATAGAAATGTAGGATTGGCTTTGATCCCAAGCACAAAAATGGAATACTTGTATTACCTGGCAAATGCCAGTCTAACCCTCAGGGTTATTCAATTCTTACATGCGCGACCCCAGATGCCGGTTTTGTTTGTTACCGTGATTCATCAAATCGATGGCTGGGTAGTGCGAATTAAACTCACTTCCCAAATTTTACCTGCAGAAGACGGCGATTTTCGTGCATTTTTGAATGAGTTAGGAATTAGGTACGAACCACCAATGCGGGTACAAATGGCATTGTGGAGTTTGGAAACTGGACAATGTCCTGTTGACGTAATGCGTCGCTATCAAGTAGCGATAGTCTCGCATGGAAATCCTGAAAGAGATGAGATTGAGGCATTCCGACAGCAGTTTGTACGCGGTTTGGGCTATTGTCCGGAAACACTCGCGTGAACTTAATACGTTAATAACTAGCTGCAATATTGCAAAAAATAAACGATTGTGTAGGATAGGCATCTCGCCTATCCTTTGCAGTTAAGGGACTTCCAAACAAAAAAATATCCAAAATTTTCTTGTCTTGTGGGATGGGTATCCCTGCCCGTCCGATATAAGTGGGCGGGCAGGGATGCCCACTCCACAAGATGAATAATTTAATTTTTAAAAATTCCTAAAATATTTAATAGTCTGTATCATAAGTTCCAAGGGGCTACTATATCTCCATCTTCTTTAAGGATGCTGCTGGCTAATAGGGGGTGCATACCCCTCGTTTACCCGAAAATCCCGCGTAGGGGCACGGCAATGCCGTGCCCCTACAACATGTAGGGTAACGAAAATTTGTGCAAGGGGTGATACCCCTGATTCGCTACTCGGTATTTTTTAAGAAGACGGGGATCTGACCCTCACGACATGTCAAAATTAATGAAACGAACAGCCAGGGTATAGCACGTCACAATGAATCAAACGCTCCGGCAATATACTCTTGCAGCGCTAGATAGTACCCTGAAACTGTAGTCGAAGCAAGGCTTTGTGAATTTTTACTCGTATCCAGATTTTTTGATATAGCTTTAGAAAATACAAGTGCAACGTCAAATCGACAATTAAAGTCAGCCTTTTGAGGGTATTTAACTAAAAATAATTGTGCGGTGCGCCAAAGTTTTTGCTGCTTGCGGAATGTAATTGCATCTCTCCCCCCAGCATCCCAATTACCAGCACTGCGGGTTTTCACTTCGATAAATGCCAGAGTATTTGAGGGAGACGAGGGAGAATAGAGGTATATCATCTCTCCCCCATCTTCCCCATCTTCCCTTACCCCCTTACCCCTTACCCCTTCCTCCTTCCCTTTATACTCGGCAATAATATCAATCTCGCCCAAGCGACAACGCCAGCGGCGATGTAAAATATTCCATCCGCATTCTGCCAACCATTTTGCAACGAGGTCTTCACCTAACGCACCGATGTCGGGATAATGAGATGGGGAATGGTTCGTCATTGGCAAGAAATACAATGAATTCTAGGTTAAACAATCAGATTTGCACTTTGCTACTCAGTTTATTCCTTTCCGGTGTAATTTGCATTACAACGAATTTTGGTTTTGTCCTACCAGCACTAGCACTCGACTACAACAAAGAAATTTTAATTGAGGCAGATTTTTCAGGACGCGACTTAAGCGACTCTAGCTTTACTAAAGCTAACTTAAAGCAAAGCAACTTTAGTAAATCCAACTTACGCGGAGTTAGCTTTTTTGCCGCTAATCTCGAATCGGTAGATTTTACAGATGCAGACCTAACCAATGCCACACTCGACTCAGCACGGTTAATTAAAGCCAATTTAACCAACGCAGTTCTCGAAGGTGCATTTGCCGCAAGTACTAAATTTGATGGTGCAATTATTGATGGGGCTGATTTTACTGACGTTCTCATCCGCAATGACGAGCAGGTAAAATTATGTAAAGTCGCTAAAGGCACGAATCCCGTTACTGGACGCGATACCCGCGATACGCTGATGTGTTCTTAAGTGCGATAATATGGGTGATTTTATTTAAGTTCCTTCGGAGTAAAATAGTAATTCGTAGCAAGTAGTAATAACGTTCTAGCTGCGTGAAAACAGATACCATCTTTTATCGCCTGTTTCAAGGCTTTCCTGGCATTTTTTTTGAACTCATCAACCAATCTCCTGCAACCGCAAACAGCTATCAATTTTCATCGGTTGAAGTCAAACAGTTAGCATTTCGCATTGATGGGCTATTTCTCCCCAAGGCAAATGCACCATCATTGCCGATATATTTTGTCGAAGTTCAGTTTCAATCCGACAAACAGTTTTACTCGCGCTTTTTTACAGAAACATTTATGTATCTTGATAAAACTGAGTTGAGCAATAATTGGCGCGGAGTCGTAGTTTACCCAACTAAAAGTGTAGATGTCGGAGAAACTGAAAGGTATATTGAACTGCTTGCATCTGGGCGAGTACAGCGTATCTATTTAGATGAGCTAGAATCGACATTAGGTCAATCTGTTGGTATCGAAACAGTCAAGTTAGTAATCGAACCGGAATCAACCGCTGCAACTAAAGCACGGGAATTAATCGAGCTTAACAAACAGCAAACAGTTGATGCAGCTACCCAACAAGAAATCTTAGAATTGATAGAGACGATTATTATCTACAAATTCCCTCAAAAAAGTCGTAAGGAGATTGAGCAAATGTTAGGATTGGGTGAATTAAAGCAAACAAAAGTCTATCAAGAAGCGAAAGACGAGGGTAAACTTGAAACAGTGCCTTTTATGCTTAATTTAGGGGCAACAGTTGAGCAAATAGCCGAAGCATTGAGTTTAGATATTGAGCAAGTTCGACAGGTAGCACAAAATAGCCAATCCAGTTAGAAGCAAGGAGAGGATAAGTAAAAACTTCTGATTTATTGGCGAATAAGCGGCAGTTAGATGGTGAAATTACATCACATCAAGAATTGAAAACTGCCGCTGACGCTCTAATTCTTGTAACTGTAATTTTTCGTTATAGAATGCTTGGAAATAAGCTTCATACTGTTCGGGTTCGGTTTCTGGACTAGTTCCTTCCAAAAGTCCTTTAAAGTGCTGCAATCGATGAAGGCGCAGCACTCTTTCGATACAAGCGATCGCACTCTGAACTACCTGCGGTGAGCGCATTATTTCGGTTTTAGCTTTTTCGGTAAGATGAAACAAGTGCGAAATTAATGCCGATTCTTCGGAAAATTCTAAGCACACATCTTGCAATCTTGATATTAAATTATCTTCGCTATCGTGGGGTATTTCTAATATTTGCCGCCAGAAAAAACGGTGATGCGAAAGGCTAAATTGTAAGTCGCGTTCGTCCAAAGCATTGATGATATTTTGCCGCTGTCCCGGACAATGTAAATAAATTCGCAATAGTAAAGCTTCGGCCTCTTCCAAAAGATTGTTTCCAGTGGGAGGTTTTAGCGATTCACGGGAAATATATTCTTTATGGTGAACCGTTACTGTCTTTTTTTGTGCGATCGCTGGCACAAAATTACCTAGCCGAGTCTCAAGATTCTCTTCGCGTAAGTGTACAAGACTAGATTCACCTAAACTTAAGATTTCAGCACAGTAAGTAACATAATGTTTGCGTGCCTCACTGGACTCTATTTTTCTCAGCAGTTTAACCATTTGCTCTGAAACATGCTGGTAATCAGTGGCTTGCTTTAAATCTTTATCTTTAATAATTTGTTGGATTTGCCAATCTAACCACAACGGCGCGTTTAACAGTAATTCCCGATAGTCATCAGAACTATGGGTATGCAAATACTCATCGGCATCTTTACCATCGGGAATATTGAGAATTTTTAATTGAACCTCACCTTTATACGCCAAACTAGCAATTTCGCCGATAGCGCGTTCGGTAGCGTTGGTTCCAGCTTTGTCTGCATCAAAGTTAAGTACCAACTGCTTGGAATCGTTATACCGCAGTACTAACTTAACTTGCTCAATACTCAGGGCAGTACCCAGAGAAGCAACAGCGTTATTTATACCAGCAGCATGAAGCGCGATCGCATCAAAATATCCTTCCACGACAACAGCTTGGTCGAATTGCGAGATGCCATCTTTTGCAGCATCCAGCGCAAACAAGGTTCTACCTTTACTAAATAATTCGGTTTCCGGAGAGTTTAAATACTTGGGTTGCTCATCCCCCATTGTCCTGCCACCAAATGCGATCGCACGTCCCCTGACATCGCGGATGGGAATCATAATGCGATCGCGGAACACATCATAATAGCCATTTCCTTCTTTGCGCGGTTTAATCAAACCCGCTTTTTCCACTAACTGCACCGGGTAGCGCTTATCTTCTACCAAATATCGATACAGTGTTTCCCATCCCGCAGGTGCATATCCTAACCCAAATAGTTGAATGACTTCATCGCTAAGTTTACGTTTATCGCGCAGATACTCCAGCGCTCCATGACCAAAATTTTTGAGTGCGTGCTGATAGAATTGTGCCGTTGCTGCTAAAACTTCATACAATTGTTCGCGCAACGAAATAGTTCGCTGTAATTCTTGACGTTCTTCGGGTGCGAGGGTTTGTACTGAAACTTGGTAACGTCGCGCTAAGTCGAGTACAACTTCAGAAAACGAGCGTTTTTGCAACTCCATCAAGAACTTAATCCCGTTTCCTCCAGCCAGACACCCAAAGCAATAGTACATTTGCTTTGTTGGGCTAACGGTGAAACTGGGGCTTTTTTCGTCGTGGAACGGACACAAACCCACGTAATCCTTACCGCGCTTGCGTAAAACAACATATTCCGAGACAACATCATATATATCGGCTCGTTGTTTTACTGCTTCGATGGTATCGGGATGTAGACGGGGAATTTGCATATTGGTCAGTGGTCAGGAGTCAGTGGTCAGGAGTCAGGAGTCAGTGGTTAGTGGTCAGTAGTTAGTAGTTAGTGGTTAGTGGTTAGTAGTTAGTGGTCAGTGGGAAAGACAACTGACGACTGACAACTAACAACTGATAAAGAACAACTAATGAATATTATATTGTTGTGTTTCGGTAGCCGTCCGAGAATGATATAACTTATCGCTAAAGCTAAATTTTATTTTTATCTGAGGAATTACTGGGGATGGGACGTATTTTTATTTCAGCAGCACACGGAGGGCGAGAGAACGGCAGAATCGATCCTGGTGCTGTGGCAGGGGGAACAACCGAAGCCCGCGAGATGATTTTATTGCGGGATTTGATTTTAACGGAAGTGCGATCGCGCAGCGACTCTGGAGGAGCATCGCGGAATTTAGAAATTCTCTCCGCTCCCGATAACTTGAGTGCCCAAGGTACTATTAGCTGGATTAATTCGCGGGCACGTAACCGTGATGTGGCGCTGGAAATCGAAGCTAATGCGGCTTCGAGTCCATCGATACGCGGTGCAAGCGTGTTTTATATTGCTAATAACGATGAACGCAAAAGTAATGCCGATCTGTTACTAACAAGCTTGCTGCGGCGCGTTTCCCAATTACTAAATCGCGGTGCAAAGCCCGATACGACATTGGGAACGGGTGGTTTGATATTTTGCCGTCAATTAGCAATTCCCTCGTTACAAATGCAAGTTGGGTTTCTCACCAGTCCCGATGACAGGGCATTGCTGCAAAGCCGTCGTCGCGAGTTTGCCTTGGGGATTGCCGATGGTTTGGTAGCCTGGAGCCGCATCATTGACCCAAGTAATACTCCCGCACCCGAACCAAACTATCCAACTATCAATATTAATATTAACGGAAAAAATTCTTCCGACAAAGGAATTTTAATAAATGGTAATGCTTACATCCCCATCGATTTAGCTGACAGCTTAGGGGTAGATTTATCTAGAGCTACTAATGTACGTCGGGTGACATATCGAAGGGTAGTTTATATTAAAGCAATTGAGCTACGAGATTTCAGTGTTTCTGTAAGTTGGGATAGTGCTAGTCGCACGCTGGTATTACGTTCGACTACAATTTTTCCCGATATTAATAAAATTATGGCGAGTGGGAATACGAATGTACCTCAATTACAAGAATTTTTACAAAAGAATAATCAAAGTGGATTTGAACAGTTTTCAGACTTACCTCAGTTGTACGAAGAAGAGGGTAATATTGAGGGCGTAAATTATGATATTGCCTTTTCCCAAATGTGTTTAGAAACAGGATTTTTACGCTTTGGAGGTGATATTAAACCCGTACAAAATAACTTTGCGGGATTGGGGACAGTTGGCGGTGGAGACGAAACTGCAACCTTTGAAAGTGCCAGAATCGGCGTGCGGGCACATATTCAACATTTAAAAGCATACGCTAGTTTAGACCCATTAGTTCAGGAAGTTGTAGACCCTAGATTTCGTTTTGTGACGCGGGGAGTAGCACCGACGGTTGAACAATTATCGGGTCGTTGGTCGGCAGATTTAAATTATGGTACAAACATTCTAGAGATAGTACAACAGTTGTATCAATCAGCGGGGTTAGTGTAAGAATTTCGGAGTTAGGAGTTAAGAGTTAAGAGTTAGGAGTTATGAATAATATAGTTGGCTTATCCTTAGAGGGGATTATTTAAAGTTGCAACGCGATCGCACATCAAAGCCGCAATTGAAGCAGGTTTTAATCCCTAATAGGGATTATTTGAAGTTGCAACTTGGTAATCGGCGGCTGCTTCCTCCCTCTTCTCTGTTTCAATCCCTAATAGGGATTATTTGAAGTTGCAACTCCAGCGTTACCCGACTGTCTTACGAGATAATCTAAGTTTCAATCCCTAATAGGGATTATTTGAAGTTGCAACTTTACCAAGTTTTGACAGTACCAATTTTCATGCCCGTTTCAATCCCTAATAGGGATTATTTGAAGTTGCAACCCCTGAACCATTTCTCGCATCTGGTTTGTCCAGCCGGTTTCAATCCCTAATAGGGATTATTTGAAGTTGCAACCTTTCCAAAAAGCATCTGTTGCTTTAGCCCTGAGTGTTTCAATCCCTAATAGGGATTATTTGAAGTTGCAACTTGCATAGCGTTGCACTGGTTCGTGTAGCCAAGCCACTAATGTTTCAATCCCTAATAGGGATTATTTGAAGTTGCAACGCAAATTTTTTTACTGTGCGCCCATAAACTCGATGAGGTTTCAATCCCTAATAGGGATTATTTGAAGTTGCAACAACCTACACAACGCCTATGGACAAATTAACAGTCATGTTTCAATCCCTAATAGGGATTATTTGAAGTTGCAACACCTGGTTGGATTTCCAAGAACTGCTTGAGTTCTTTTGTTTCAATCCCTAATAGGGATTATTTGAAGTTGCAACCAAAAGTTTTGCGAGCAAAGGGCAGTACCCGTCCCGTTTCAATCCCTAATAGGGATTATTTGAAGTTGCAACATCACAGCGTTACCATTTAGTCGTGGGTTGCCAGTGGTTTCAATCCCTAATAGGGATTATTTGAAGTTGCAACCCTGATGATGGAAAGCCTATCGCTTATCGCCTTGGTTTCAATCCCTAATAGGGATTATTTGAAGTTGCAACTTGCAACGTCCTGGCGCTAGGGAATTAACTACAGTGTTTCAATCCCTAATAGGGATTATTTGAAGTTGCAACCGCTTGAAGCTAGAACGCCTACTATATTTACTTTTCAAGCTACAAAAGTGTGGACTTCATCTAAAATACTGTTTCAGCCGATGGATTGTCAAGAGTCGTTCGATTAAAATCGGCTCAAATGCAGCCAGAGAGAGAGTTTTCAAGATGGTGCGAACCTCATTTGGATTAAAAAACGCTCAAAACCAGATAGGCTAAGGAGTACAGCCGTAAAAATTAACCTTCGTTTTCAAACACCCACAGGTTCACACCGTAACCAGCAGATATCAAGCAAAAACACTATATTTTTGGCGTTGCTGAATTAAAGAATGAAATTAAAAATGGGGCATATTAAAACTCTTACTCTCTGCGACTTTGCGCCTCTGCGCGAGATAAATTCATACCCGGTTCAGCAACGCCGTATTTTTTCTTTGTATCTCACCACAGCAACGGCAAAGCGTATCAAAACGGATAATATCTCCTTCGGGTCTTGGAGAGACCCGATGGCAGTAGCCACTCCTCCGGGAGTTTTGCAATTAAGCATACTGAGTCGCTCTTGAATCGCACTCAAACACAGAATACTGCATCTACTGCCCATAATAGTTGAAAATTTTCTAACTATTTTTTACGCTGTTTTGAAAAACCGAATAATTTCCCGCACATGGTCTAAAAACTGTCCATCGGTGGAAAGTTGTGATATTGCTTGTCGTGCTTCGCCGGATAAACGTTGGTGTTCGGTTTGGTTGGTAGCGCGTAAGTTTTCTAAATTAGCTGTTAAACGTGCTAATTCCTTACGACTTTCATCAACATATGTTTGCTGGGTTGCTGCTATTGAATAGGGAAATTCTGGGTTTAATTGTTCTTCTAAACGTCGGACTGTCTCTTCTAAAGTATAAAAACGGCTGCGGAGTTCGCTAATATCTTCGCGGGGATATTGCCACTCTTGACGAATCATTCTCAGCCTTGCGTATAAATACTCATAAGCGCTGATGGCTGGACGTAACACAGTTAATAGTAATGCTGCACCCGACGAAATATAACCAACCTTACTAATACCAGTTGCAGCCAAGATATATAACGCGAAAGCGGATATTATGTGGAGTGCGATCGCAGTTATTAAAGAACGCTTTGCTAGTACTTGGACATATTTCTGCTGCTTTTCATCGACGGGAATACCTTTCTGTTTTGATTGTGCCCCTTCAGCTAGCACTTCTTTGGCTTGAAAATGAATATTCCAAGGTACGGTAACAATTACTAACAACCACCAAAAGCTCGCACCGCCAATTACCCAGTCAAGAAAGTTACCAGCAGGAATATGAAACCATTGTAATAGACCAAAAATCGCCACTACTAAAGCAATAATTCCTACACTCGAACCGACAAAAAGATTCAAGTACATCACGCTACCTCTTCACTTGCGGGTGTTTCTTTTATCATCAACTCGGTATTAACATATTAAATAATGCGTGTGATAGTTTATTGAGTCACACATAACAAAGTTTTATTGTTAAACCCGATTTCAGATTTAAGATACTCAATTGCGCGGTCGGGAAGCTTCTCGCTGTGAAATTTATTAAGTAATATTAAGCATTCGATTGTGACAGTTGCAGCATAATGCATCAGGGAATAACTTTTATTGAATCAAGTAACTTCGCCAAGTTGGTTTTGTCTGTTCTGTATTCTCGTCAGATTGAATATTATCGGGTTGCAATAATCTCCAGGTTTTACCTTCTTTTTGCAGCTGCATATAAATATCGAAAGACTTTTTATCCTGGGTTAGTTCGCGGTTTGGTAATTTTAACTTGAGGTCGTAGACTCCCTGGATGTGGTAAGCTGGCAAAGTGTTGATTATTTGATATTTTTGCTGACGAATTCCTAATTGCTTACTAAGTTGCTGCTGCGTCTGTTCAACCTGAAGTGCGATCGCTTTTTTGACTAATTTACCCGTCGGTGTCAGAGGGTTGCCACTACATGCGCTCAACAACACCATCAGCACAACTATTACAATCAACCGAACCATCGCATTTTCTCCTAATAACTTCTATTCAACTTCCTACAGCGATAGTATATCGACTCTGTTTTTATTATGGGTAAGCTCTCGAACCTGTCTGTCTAAGAATAATTCCTTGTATACATTTTTTATGGTCACTAATTTTACATTAAATACGATACTTTAGAAGTCCTCTGAAAGAGGACTTTTGCTATTAGACAGGGACTTATAGTCCCTGGCGGGCGAAAACGCAGTCGAGAAACATCTAAATACTTAGTTCTTTTTTTACTTAAAAATATAATTGGTGCGAGATGCAAGTAAGGTTGTTTTAGACTTTAATTAACACTTAGGAACGTAAATTTAATAACTTGCAATTCTGATTGAACTTAGAATGGTGCGTTACGCTACTAACACACACCCTATTTTTGCACTTTATTTAATCCACATTCCTTAGTTGTTGAATGCGAAAGCTTTATCCAGTATCCTCTAGGTGGCTTTTCAATTCCGTAAGTTTTGCACCATTTCTCAACCGCTTTGTCAGATACACCGAAATCTCTAGCGATTTGCGCTGTTGGTTTTTCCCAAACCATCTTAAGAAGTTCTTCTTTGGATGGTCTTTCTACTTTGCGCGTGTGGATTCTCGATTCTGGATTTACCTTCCTAGTTGTCAAGTCTACCCCAAATTCCTTGTAACTTCGCTTCGGTGCATCCTCTGTGAAGTCGGTAAAATCCTCCCACCAGTAAAACGGTGTAGGTGACAATGGTAATTCTGTAGTTATACAACAACCACCAAACTTGATTGATGGATATACGACTTTATCTAAATCCGGCAAGTATAGAGCATAGTAATCAAAATCATCTGGTTTGTACTTCTTCTCATGAGAACCGTTTTTATCTGCCCAACTGGTTCTATTTTTCACCACACCATCAGCATTGTATTTTGCTTGAATCCGGTAAAACTTAGCATTTTTATAAACAACCAAGTCAAATGGTAAATGCTCGCAGGCAACTGGTGCTAAAACTGAGTATTCCTTGTAGATTAAATCTGCTATAGCTTTAGCAACAGCTAAATCGCCTTTATTTTTAGTGTGGTGAATCAAAATATGAACCCTCAAACCTTTAGTCAATATACCATGAAGCGAGAGGTCGAGGGTTCGTCTTAATTAAAGTGAGCGCAGCAGGACTCGAACCTGCGACAGACGGATTAGAAATCCGTTACTCTATCCACCTGAGTTATGCGCCCGCACAAATTCATCTACATATTTTATATATGTCGCCCAGAGAATGCAAGCAAAATTGCAAATTTTAACGAAGGTAAACTAAAATCAAAGTCGCCGATATATGAATTTACATTCAAAGGCACGCAGATGGCAAATTAATTGAGTATATTATGTTGTCAAGTTTACTTCAATGGATGTGTTAACTTGTACGGATGCACATAATTTGCATAGCATAATTATAAGGGAACGTAAGTTAGCGATTAGTGCGATCGCAAACGAATAATCCTTCATAAAATGTTAAATGATGCCCCTGTCAGGAGTTAGTAGCGTCCTTTTATGTTCATTCTTAAGCGACAGGATGTTGAAATATCAACCATTCAGCACCCGAAGCGGGATCAGCAGGTGCCGATCCTCTACTATCAGGGGCAGACTTTTCGGTTGATTAGCGTGTTCAAAGCCAATCAAGAAGAAGAAGCCAAAGCTTTGTGGAGAGAACTCACCGACCATCGGGGTAAAGCTTGCGTGCTGTTGGAGGAACCCGACCGCTATAGCGTTTGGGGTAAAGTCCGTATCGATCAGTTATCTAGCGATACTGATAATCACAACCGAATTAAAATTTTACTCCAAGCTTCTTTAGTGCTGTTACAGTCGGTATACATGGATATCGAGGAGTTTTTGGGAACTCGACAAGCAGCATTATTTGAAAAGGATATTGTGGAAGTATGCCGACTCAAACAATACCCCCAAGCTTCTTCACCCGAAGCGGTAAAATATTTGCTCGGTATCAATCCTTTGAAAATAGCTCAACTACCCAGTTGGCAAGACAGCCATATAACTAGCTTTTTACAAGAATTGCATCGCGTTGGGAAAGCCCATTTTGGTAATAGTAATTTTGCTAGTCCCGTAGTTGATAAATTGCAGGAGATGCCATCCGGCGATCGCTCGTTTTTTATCAGTTGGCTAAATCAATCTTCAGTGAGTAAACTGTGGCATTAGCACATAGTAGTTTCCCCTACTACAAATTAGATTGACGATCGACTGGCTCATAGGGATTAATCCTAGTGCAGCTAGTTCAAGCGCAATTTAAAGGCGGGAAAACTGTTCTCATCAAAGATCGCATTTGCTTAATATGGGTAGTACATACAACAATTATTCTCCTAAATCCCTGCTTACGACTCAGAATATCGTACTTGCCAGCATTGGTTGGGCAGTGCTGGCACTGCTATACTTCTTGTTATTTAGTGCCAAAGTTCCAGGGGCAGATAACATTGAAAAACGTGCAGATTGGTACATTATTGGTACAAATATTTTTGAAGCGATCGCATATCTTAAGGCAGGTATTCTATGCTTAAGGAATTGGCGCAGCCCGCAAATCGTCAGCGGTCGTAACGTTTGGCTGGCTATGGGTATAGGTATGCTTTCTTATTTTTTGGGAGGAATATTTTTTGGATACACCGAAATTGTTCTTAAAGAAGAACCTTTTCCTTCCATCGGCGATATATTCTTTGTAATTACTTATCTTTTCGTGGGTTTTGCCATGATTTCGGCAGTGGCTTCTCGACGAATTAATCTCGAACCCTGGCAATGGATTATTATTTTAGCGATCGCAATATCAGGGAGTGCGCTCGCTTGGCTAATTTCCAACCAACCAGCTGGTGCCCAAAACCAAGTCGCACCATGGGCAACTCAAATTGCCTCAATTTTGAATTGGTTTTACGTCGTTACAGACGTACTACTGCTGATTGTAGCGACGGCTTTGCTGCTAGCATTTTGGGGTGGACGTGTTTCTTTGTCTTGGCGAATGATTGCAGCCGCAGCATTTTCGCTCTACATTGCAGATATGTGGCAAAAATTTGCCACAACTTGGACTCCTGATTACCAAAGTGGAGGGATACTAGAAGTGTTCTACGTGTGGAGTGGGGTGTTATTTGGCATGGGTGCTGTTTTAGAATACGACGCATCTTTGAACCGTTCGCGGCGTGAGCGGGGACGAAAACGAACTTAAAAGTGGTGTCTACCGTGAGAAAACTAACCGAATCAGACAAGCAAGAGATACTCAAGTTATATCGTGAGAGTGCCGAAACGACTTCGACATTAGCGGAGCGTTACGAAGTTAGCAACTCGACGATTAGCCGTTTGCTCAAAAGTACCTTAGCTGAAGATGAGTACGAGTACCTCGTTTCACTCAAACGTGCTGCTCGTACTCCCGAAGGCAGAGCGCAGGTAAATTACGACCAAAAACCTGCGGTGTTTACTCAAACCGAGGAGCAAGTGTTCTCTGAACCCGCTGCACCACCTGTAGTTGAAGTTCGGAAAACCAAAAAAGCGATCGCACCAAAGCCAGTGGTGGTAGAAATGCCCGAAAAGGCTTTGGATACAAGCGAGGAAACCAAAGTTAGACGAGTTAAGCGGCGTTCGTCGGCTGAGGATGACGAGGATATGCCAATTCCAGCAGCCAAGCAGCTGGAATTATTAGAGCAAAAACCAGTCGAACAAGAACCACTACAATCAGCTCCAATCAAGAGCATACCCAGTCCGTTGTTAGAGGATGAACGTTCCGCTACAACCGAGATACTACCAATTGGTGCATCAGAAAGCGCGATGGTGGGAAGTGTTGCCGAAATGTTTGGGGAAGAGGTGGGAGAGGACGAGGACGATTTAGACGACCTCGACGAGGATGATGACGATGACGATGACGATGACGATGATAACTCGGTATGGGAAGCACCGCGACCCATAGTAACTCGAAGCCGTTCGGGTGATAGCACGGTACGAGTTTTACCGCTTACTGCTGCTACTTTGCCTCGAACTTGTTATTTAGTCATCGACCGTTCGGCAGAACTTATCACTCGTCCATTGCGTGACTTTGGCGACTTGGGGCAAATCCCCAATCCCGAAACCCAGCAGCGCACTTTACCAGTGTTTGACAACCACCGGGTTGCCAAGCGGTTTTCGACGAAACGCGATCGCGTGATCAAAGTTCCCGACAGTCGCATGTTGCACAAAGCGCGTTACCACCTGCAAGCGAAGGGTATAACCCGTCTGTTAATTGATGGCCAGGTTTATTCTTTGTCTTCGGTTTGATAATTAGTCACTAGTCATCAGTCATTTTTTATGGGCTATGCACTATCGACTAACTATCTTAAAAGTCCGCCAAAATCTACCAGGGGACACAAAGGGCACAGCAATGCTGTGCCCTTTAAGTATTTTACAACAGCTAGTAGTTGTTAAAAGCTTCGAGGGGATCTGACCCTCACGACTTGTCAAAATTATTCAAGAATAAATTATCGCGTATCGCGCAGAACGGGCTGCCTGCGCTACGCAATCAATTAAAATATTCTAAGTTCAAAATTTAAAACTTCTATGAATTATGCCGTAGTATTGGTGACAGCAAGTTCGCAACAAGAAGCAGAAACAATTGCTAAGACGTTGGTGGAATCAAAACTTGCTGCTTGTGCGAATATGTTTCCAATCCAATCGATTTACAGATGGCAAGGGGAAGTCCACAATGAACCCGAATGGCAGTTAATTATTAAAACCGATTTAGCCCAATTTTCAGCCTTAGAAGCTAAAATCCGCGAGATACATTCCTACAGCGTTCCCGAAATTATTGCTATCCCCATTGTTGCGGGTTCGCAATCCTACCTACAATGGATGGACGAACAAGTTGCGCTAAATTCTTAAGTAGGTGGGTGGGAAAAATTATCGTTGGGGTTAGAGAGTAGGAGAGGGTTTTGGGGAGTTTACATTTCGTTACATACTTCGTTTTTTTAATGCCTACCTACTTAGAGTGTGAATGCAGCTTCACGAGTGTAACTCCAGTAACCATTGCAAAAACAATCAAACCGAGAATGCTGCCAAAAACACTATAAGCATTACCCAAAAAATAATTAACGGCTTTATTAATAACAACTGCCACAACACCACTGCTAATATTTGCCACAACCCACCAAAACGCGGAAAATACCTGTCGTAGTAGCAAATATTGTAATATTCCGACTACAACCCCCGGTACAAAAATAAAATTACTTTCGCTACCGTAATTACCTGCAAAAATACCCAATGCACCTTCGATAGTAAATCCCAGCGCTGTCACCAAAGCCCATTTTTTAACTAAAAAAGCGCTTTGTCGTAATATTAATGCTTGCATAACTCCAATTGCAACCCCAGTTAGTAATCCAAAAGTTGCACCACCAACAGCCAATCCAATTGTTGTATTCTTGGTAGCAGCGCTAACTATCAAGTTAATAAATGCACCCATTACGAAACCAATTAAACCGCCGATACTTCCTCCGGTAACGGTTGCTAATATCCAATACAATAAAAAATCCCTATTCAAATGTTTAGATGTTGCAGCTGGATTTGGTATTGATGGATTAATATTTAAATTAAGATTTGTTAAACTATGTAAAATTTCCTGTGTATCGGCAGGACGTTCTATTGGTGCAGATCCCATCATCGCATCGAGTAAATGAGTGAGTTGGGGTGATATTTGCTGCGTGTAATTCCGCCAAGTAGTATCATTTAATTTATTATTTAAATCTGGTTCGTAAATTTCCAGATTTGTAGCTGGGTCTTTGCCTGTGAGAAGAAATGCAAATGTTCGACCTAATGCAAAAAAATCGGATTGCGGTACGGCAGCGTGATTAATTTGTTCGGGGGGGATATAAGCAATATTTTCAGGTCGAGATGAATTTAAAAATCCAATTATTGCCAACTGTCCATCAGGTTTGACTAAAATATTTGCTGGATTGATATGCAAATGTAGTAAATCTCGGCTGTGGATTAGTTGCAAGATATCTATACTTCCTTGAAGCCACTTAACCGCTAAAGTTTGATCGATTGGTTGATTATCTTGCTTTGCTAAATACTCCAACAAATTCAACCCCTCGATTTTTTCCATCACCAAACAGTGTAATGATGTAGTTTGATTGCGGGGAAAATAAATGAAGTATCCATTGTTTTCAACCTTGGGAATCCCAGGATGATTTAATTGTTGCAGCACCGAAGCCGTTTTTTTTAGCGACTTCTCTGATGTTGAAACTTTCAAAATTTTCTCAGTATTGTTTCCTACTTCGCAAACCTCATATGTACGGTAAGCAGCATCACGAGCAAATTCCTTAGTTACCCGATAACGTCCAGCAAGTAACAATTCCGAACCGCAATTTGCACAAAAGCGACTTGTATCAATATTTTGCGGTTTCTGACAGTCGGGGTTGATGCATAGGTTCATAATATGGGATTTGGATTTTGAGATTGTAAGTATAAACTTTCCTGTATCCGGACATTTATATCTTTGTACTCTATCTGAATTCAAGTCATAGTTGCCTCATGACAACAAAATTTGAAATAAAGTTTATTTTTACACCGTTATCACTTCGATATTCCTGAAATTGGACGCTTGAGTAACCATACCAAAACTAAACCAGTTATTAAACTTAAGAAAATTACCCCAACCGTAACTCCAATCCCAAAGCTGATAATTAAATTTATACTTGATAACCTAATTCTTGATAAAAATAAATTTACAATGAT
>QQTW01001143.1_pt1 | contig 18170 bp, 22 predicted proteins | sample 1904831 | NCBI WGS metagenome assembly QQTW01 (sample SAMN09435610, study PRJNA476489) | Subsurface metagenome, whole genome shotgun sequencing project. | reverse complement strand
ATCTACTGAATTGACATTGTTCAATTCGAAACTTGTCTCACATCCTATTGCTGGACCAGGCTCACCTTGATTCCATCTAGATTCTAGCCTCTAATGGTTCGCCACAAGAAAGACAACTTCTCCAAGAACCGACGCGGACACGCCGCCCCTCATCATCGTCCGGCCCGTAATCTTCCTACCGAAGATGGCGAACCTGTTTCCCAGAGACCACCTTTCAAAGCCGCATGCTGGGATCTCGAGCACTGTGACCCGAAACGTTGCTCTGGGAAACGGTTGATGCATTTTGGTATGATGCGTGAGCTCTCAGTCGGCCAGAAGTTCCAGGGCGTCGTCATCTCGTAAGAGCCCACCACAGCCTGCCTGCATCGTTCGAAGACTTGCCCCGGTCTACTTCTGTTAGATTTGCTCACGTCAAGCTAGTCCCAATGCTAAGACTTTAATCTCGCCTCTCGATGCCCCTCTCCTCGAAACATATGGCGCTGCCGTTGTCGAATGCTCCTGGGTCCGCATCTCGGAAGTCCCCTGGTCCAGCAATAGGATGTGAGACAAGTTTCGAATTGAACAATGTCAATTCAGTAGATGAAGCTCCCTACAAAGCGAGCCGTACTTTTAAGGTCTTGGAGTATGACGATGAGCATGATATACATGCATCCGAAAGCTAAAAGCGGGCCGCAGAAACGCACGAGCCACACAGCTACAGCCCATAGCCGCACTATCATTGAGATCCAACTTCCTTCGATTCGGCAAACCTATCAGCCTATAGTGTTCTCCCATCTTAGCGGGATATCCTGTGACAGAGACGAAGACGGGCTTATCTCCTTTTTCAATACTGGTCTTGGGCCATGGAGGCCGCCTCGGCGCGGTATGCGACAAGGGATCGCTTTGGGGCCTGGGGGGAACCCGCCTTGACACCACTGCAACGCTATATACGTATTAATACTCGCCTGTCTCGAGACTGAAGCTCAACGTTTGACTTCATTCCAGAAAATGCCGTCGACCCACAGAACTTTGAGCCCAATCTCGCTCTCAACCTGGAAATCTCGGATCTCATTAACTCGAAGAAAGGCAATGCGTAAGCTGCGATGATGCGTCCCGTGATGGTACCTAGCGCGGAGCTTGACATAAATCAGACCTCGAGAAGCGGCGATAGCTATTGTCAACTATGTTAATCATCGAAACCCCAATGTTGCCCTACTCGCCTTGTCGGTACGGCTCGCTCGAAATACGTCCTGACGGTGTATAATCTCTAATAGTCGGTAGCTCCTGGATATATGCGTCAAAAATTGCGGGTACGCTTTCCATCTTCAGATCAGTACCAAAGAATTCCTCAATGAGCTCGTCCGTCGCTTTCCCGAAAGACCGCCGATACGGCCCTCGCGCGTACAGCTGAAAATACTGGAGGCAATTGAGGAATGGAGGATGACGATATGCCAGACATCACGGTACAAAGAAGACCTCGGTTTCATCAGAGATATGCATCGCTTGCTGAGCTACAAGGGCTACGTATTTCCTGAGATTCGGCGGGAGGATGCCGCTGTATTGAATCCGAGCGATGTAGGACTCTCCTATACAATGATTGTAACGCAATGTTAAAATTTTGCAGAACCTTCAATCCGCCGATGAGATGGAAGAGGAAGAGAAGGCGGCGCAGTCTGCGAAGCTACAAGAGCTCATCCGACGTGGCGGACCTGAAGACCTTCAAGAAGCCAATCGCTTAATGAAGGTCATGGCAGGCTACGATACCAAACACAAGACGGATTACAGAGCCAAGGCAGCGGAAGAGGTATCGAAGATCCAGGAGAAAGCTCGCCTACTGGAGGAGCGCTTGCAAAACTTCAGAGATGGGGACAAGATGGAAGAAGGCGATGTCTTCGAAGTACGTACAGTTTTAAGGCCTTCGAGCGGACTGAGGCTGATCCCAACAAGGATCTGGCAAATGCATTGCAAAATGCCCAACCGAAGATCCAGAAGATGTGTCAGGAGGAGTCGGATGATCAGGAGGCGGTCAACAAGCTCCTTCAGATCAACGATAGTATACATCGAACAATTGATCGGTACAAGCTCGTGAAGAAGGGTGATCTACAAGGAGCATCAAGAATTGAAAAGGGCACTGTTGGTATCTCAACAGGGGTCAGCAAGAACGCGGACAACGAGCTGTCCCTCATCGACTTCGACGCTGACGTTCTATCACATCCCGCGGTAGAAGCGAGCTCCGATTCTGCCCCTCCGAAGGGAGAGTCGGTTGAAGATGATCTGCTCGGGCTTTCATTCCAAGACAAACCCTTTGGCCAAATGGGAGGAATTGCGCTGGGTTTTGGTGCCAACACAAGTAAGCAAGCATGGCAGTTCCACATTTCTGGTTACCTGACACCTCCAATAGATGTCCCTGGCCCATCGTTACTTTCATCTTACACACAGCAAAGCTCGGCCAAACCCTCGACTCCAGCTCCCACGCCCCAACACCAACAAGCGCCGTCTTCGAACAAACCAAATTACGACCCCTTCGCATCAATCACAAGTTCTTATCCCACATCTCGATCGAATACTCCTGGACCAGCATATCCTCAACCTCATTCAGCTTCACTCGACCCCTTCGCAGCCTTGGCGTCCAAGCCCCCACAACAGCCGTCGCCCGCCACGTCTCCGTCTATGTTCAACTTCGCTTCTCCTCGGCCCGAAGCTTCCTCAATACCTACGCCACCACAGCAGAGTAATGGTGGTTCTACTGCTACTGAAGACGACTGGGATTTCGCGTCCGCGTTGCCCGGGGATAACATGTCTCTACCCACCTCGAACGAGATCACAGTCTCGAAAACCTCTGTGACGGTCAGGTTCAAGATTACTCGTTCGGACAAGCCTGAGGCTCCGATAACAATAACGGCCTCATATTCAAATAATACTCCTTCGCTCATCACGGAATACACATTCCAAGTGGCTGTAACCAAGGTGAGTCGTGGTACCTGGCAGCTATGAATCCCCTTCCAAGCTATACACATTCTCCAAAATCTTCAGCGTGTGAGACCATGTTATCTTCCCCTGGAGAAGACTGATCGTTCGACAGAGCTACACTCTCCATCTCACACCACAATCCGGTCGCACATTACAGCCCAACCAACTAAACGGCATCACACAGCCTATTGAGATCAACGGCGTACCCCGGGGGTCAGGTAACACTGTCAAAATGCGATGGAAAGCGAGCTACAAAATCGGAGGAGAGATGAAGATGGAACAAGGGGAAGTGGCATCGTTAGGGATCATATAGGGGTAGTCATGGCATTGCGGAGTGACAGAAATCACGTTTGAGTATCTACAGGTGCTGTCCACGACACACACTTGAGCGCTTGCGTATTCGGACGTCAATGCTTGATGGTACAATACACTGGAGACAAAGTCTTGGCATGACTGAACTCCGCTCCACCCTCTCTTCCCGCCACACATCGCTTGGCGCTCAGCCACACCGACCTCCAACATCGTCTGACCCAAAGGGTAGGCATCGACGAGTGACCATGTCACCCGTGGGCAGTGCTTTACATGATATATTCGGTGCTCCTCTTGTTTTGTCCTTCTCTCCTCGTTTTCTTTTTGACATTCTTCCATAACCTTTTATTCTATTTTCCCATCATTATATTCCTATAACCGAACCAAGTACCTTTACTGCCTTATCCGGTTTAAGACGTGCGCCATGCAACGTGCCTTCGACCGCGCCCGTCAACTCCTCGAGGAGACCCGAGGCGAAAAACGCACCCGCCAAAAGGAGGGATTCCCCTCCACCGAGCGCACCCTTCCCCGCCTTGGCTCGGCCTTCTCCAATCCCATAACCCAAAACATCTCTTCCTACCTCGGTGCCCGCAACCCTCTCGCTGCCCCAATTGATCCCTCAACCGAGTGCGTTTGGCTCTTCGACAATACCGCCTACCGTCCCATTCACCCTTATCCACACTCCCCACAGCCCTGGCAAGCGTCTTTGAGCGCCGCCTTCTTCAAGAAGGGGACTGGCAAGGATGTAAGCAAAGTAGTGGCCGACATTGCGGATAAAGTCGGCTTGAAGGAGACGGGAAGTGAGGAAGAACGAGAAAGAGGGGAGAGAACGATTGCAGAGAGGCTGCAGCCCTTTGTCGATGTAGTCGCGCCAGCGCGGTGGGTGGAGGTGAAGTTGCCCAACGGAAAGGTGCAGCGGTTGGGCCCAGGTGGTAGAAGTGGGACGAGTCAACAAATTGTTACCTTTGGCGCCGACCACAGCAATGGGCAAGTGGCGGAGACGGATGCCGTGAGGCCGGAATTAACACCACATGGCCCAATGTTTACGACATTTGCAGAGCCCGAAGGTTGGATGGTGATTTCTGGTAAGTATATGCCCCTTCTGTTGACCATCTCTTATCCTTATATTATCCCTCTATCCAAGCTTACACCGGACCTGCAGACATCGATGATACCGTCAAAGTCACCCTTACCCCCTCTCCCGTCGGAATCCTCCGTACAACCTTCCTCTCCGCCCCCACCGTTATCGAATCTATGCCCGCCCTCTACACTCACATCCAATCCCTCCTCAATCCAACCTGGTTTTACCTTTCTGCCTCCCCTTACAACCTCTACCCCTTCCTTCGTGCCTTCCTGCACGCCAACTTTCCTAAAGGTACCATCTTGCTTAGGGACGCCAGTTGGATGGACCTGAGTGGATTTTTCACGAGTCTAACCCAGGGGACCGAGGCGTACAAAACGGGAAGGATGGAGATGGTCCATAGCTGGCTACCGAAGCGTAAGGTCCTCTGCGTTGGCGACAGCACTCAAAGCGACCCTGAGGCCTATGGCAATATCTATCGGAAATACAATGGCTGGGTGAAGAAGATATTCATTCGCAAGGTATGTACACGGTCTGGACTCGGTGGCCCTGCTACAATCCTGTAAATTGGATAACATTAGCCGGCAATGACCACTAACGGCTCGAACAGGTCACCGATGTAGCCGAAATGGATGACCAAGACAAAAACTCGCCGGAACGTTTCGAAAAGGCCTTCAGAGACGTTCCGAAAGATGTGTGGCAGGTGTTTGAAGACCCAAACGACCTTTACGCAGCGGTGGATGCTCTGAAAGCAACTTGAAAGAGTGTTATGGAAAGGATTCACTTGAATATTTTCGAAGATACATGTTAGGGGACTTCATCGTGGGATTGTCTTTCCGTACCATGGCCTATGGTGTCTATTACGCTGTTAATGTTTTTGCCTGTTCGTCGGTGTTTTCTTATGACGACTCATTTTATTCTCTCATGGGGGCGCGCTTTGGTGATTTAGGTTCCCTTCTTGACAAGGACGCAGGGTGAGTGACGCAGTCACACAGAATGGGATGAGAGGGTTAACGATGTGTCGAGTACATGACTTTTGCGTAACTGGAGCGCTAGGAATGACAACGGGGGCATAATGATAGCAATGTACAACATACATGTCAAGCTGCCGTCGGGCTGTGCTGAAAGCTGGCATCGCTTCCTTGCGCAAGAATCCCTTTCCACACCAGAAGTAGATCTACGGCCTTGATTGTCGAGTTTACTCGATTATTAAACATGACACCTGATGAGGAGATCTCAGCGATGTTAATACCGTTGCATGGGGGGCTTTCGATCCGGTTTGCCGGTCCCGATAGCAGAGTGATGGGACGTCGAATATGCCGCGGAGAGGGATCAAAGCAACTGGACGGACGCGTCCGACGGCCTTCTTGGAACACTGCTACTGAATTATCTGGTACTGGAATGGCAAGTATATAGAGGCCGGGATCTAGAGAAAGCGTGAAAAGGAATGGAACAATTATCTTCCAGTAGTAGGACTCGAACTCTTGATTGTTTTGCAAGCCACGAGTTGGTCACGTGGTGTGCGATCCGTCAGGTTGTAATGCACTATGCCAATCGTAGCCTAGGGTATATTTCCCCCGCAAAGTTCAGATTTCGCTTCGACTCCAGATTATTTTGACTCACGAACATCAGAACACGACTGTCGTCTCCTCTGGTCCTTCACCTTCCATAATGTTGATGCGGAAATCGGCCCGTGCTATTTGTCGGCACGAGCGACACTTCTCGACCACTGCTCCGGCTTCCTTCATCTCGCCATACCAAAGGACACATCCGATCTCGCAGCCGAAGGCCGATATCGCTAAGAGAGGTCAGAGTACTGCCACGCAGACCGCACCGTGAGTCCAGGTCGTTGTGTTCTCTGATTCGATCCCAATTGACCTCTCTCAAGGCAGCAGAAGTCTGTGCCCAGTCCGGCTTTCCAACAAGAACCCAGGAACAAAGTGCAACCGCTGCAACATGTGCAGAGGCAAGAGATGGACGAGTCTTTTATTGGATTGAGTGGTGGCGAAATCTTCCACCAGATGCTAAGAAGGCAAGGCGTCAAGCATGTCTTTGGATACCCTGGTAGGACCTACTGCTCCGCCTTCTGCTGAGCATCAATGGGACATCTGACATCGGTTAGGGGGAGCCATCCTGCCTGTCTTCGACGCCATATATAACTCGAAGCACTTCGACTTCATCTTGCCACGTCATGAGCAGGGTATGTCGATTCAGATTTGTCTCTTACACTCAGGCGGGGTTTCATCAACGGAAGAGAAGGGGCGGCTAAACCTTGTCGGAATTCACCCTGCCAAAACCCGCTTGAGTAAGATGTTGTTTACCTGAAACGAGGCTCATCAGACTACTAGGCGCTGGTCACATGGCAGAAGGATACGCACGAGCCTCAGGGAAACCGGGTGTCGTTCTTGTTACCTCAGGTCCCGGCGCTACAAACGTCATCACACCGATACAAGATGCCTTGTCCGATGGGACTCCTTTGGTTGTCTTCTGCGGCCAAGTCCCCACTTCAGCTATTGGATCAGATGCGTTCCAAGAGGCGGATATCCTCGGGATATCAAGAGGTGAGACGAGAGCTCTCAACCCTCCTGTTTCCCGTTCCTTTCATTTCTCTCCGTCTTACCCTTCCCCACAAGGGCCTTCTGCATAATCCACTGATGATCATTACGATACTGACTTATCGCTTTGGAAGCTTGCACAAAATGGAACACGATGGTCAAGACTGTGGCTGAGCTGCCCAAAAAGATCCAGGAGGCTTTCGAGATAGGTAAATACCCAATTATTCTCGACACGGAAGCTTTCTTACTCTTTCTAGCCACTAGCGGGCGTCCTGGGCCTGTTTTGGTCGACTTGCCGTGCGTTTTCTTACCCCCAAGTGACTAGGTAACAATACTGAAATCTGGACATAGAAAGGACGTGACGGCCGCTATCTTGAGGAAGGCCATCCCGATGGGCAGCACCCTCCCTTCACATCCTAGCGCTGCAAGTGTAGCTGCGAGAGACTACAGCCAGAAGAAGCTCGAGGGCGTCATACAGCGTGTAGGTCGTCTGGTTAATATCGCGAAGAAACCGGTCATTTATGCCGGGCAAGGCGTTCTCGCCACACCAGAAGGTCCAAAGCTACTTCGCAAACTATCAGACAAGGCTTGTATACCCGTTACGACTACCGTGCAGGGCCTAGGAGCCTTCGACGAGCTTGACGAGAAATCGTTGCACATGCTAGGCATGCATGGATCACCCTATGCTAATCTAGCAATGCAAGAGGCTGATCTTATCATCGCCCTTGGCGCTCGCTTCGACGATCGCGTTACCGGCAATATCGCCAAGTAAGTCATAATTATGGCTTCAGACTGAACTCTTCCTCTATAGCATAGGCCAGAGCCTGTATGAGTGATCGCTCGGCCAGAAACTAATCGGTTCAACCAGGTTTGCTCCGGAAGCAAAGCGCGCAGCGGCAGAGGGGGTTGGCGGGATATGTCACTTTGAAATTATGCCTAAGAATATCAACAAGGTCGTCCAAGCCACCGAAGCTGTTGAAGGCGACGTTGCCACTAACCTGGCCCATCTTCTTCCTCATATTCAAGAGAAAGCTTCCCGGCCTGAGTGGTTCAGCCAAATCAACGACTGGAAGAAGCGTTTGCCCTTCGCCTACGAGAAAGAGACGCCAGGCGGTCTCATTAAACCTCAGTCCGTCATCGAAAAGCTCTCCGACCTCACCTCGGGCATCAAAGACAAGACGATCATTACGACCGGCGTTGGCCAACATCAGATGTGGACAGCGCAGGTATGGAGACAGTATGGTAGGCGTTCATCGAGGCCACCGACTAATCTACTTTCTGTTCCAGCATTTCCGGTGGCAGCATCCCAGAACGATGTATGATCCATCAAGTCGGTCTTATATTTTCATACTAAACGATGTTCAGGATCACCTCGGGCGGTTTAGGTACTATGGGCTTTGGGTAAGATCTCGGCTCAACCAAGGATCAGAATCCTGGCTAACGGAGTTTTAAAGGCTTCCGGCAGCAATTGGTGCCAAGGTTGCCTGTCCAGACGCTCTGGTGATTGATATTGATGGCGATGTTCGATACCCGCAACTCTTTAGATGTAGGACGTTGCTAACAGGTTCGCGATAGGCATCCTTTAGTATGACTCTTACGGAGCTCAGCACGATGGCTCAGTTCAATATCGGTGCCAAGGTCATCATCCTCAATAACGTAAGTGAGCTCCTTGAAACTTGTTCTAGTCGAAGGCAATTGTGCAAGACAACTGTTTCCTAAAGGCAAGGCTGACTCTGATTCTCGCTGTAGGAGGAGCAAGGTAAGATAACAGTTTCGATTGCATATCATATCCGGTACTACGAGTGGACCTTCCCCGTGACTGACTGCGCGGCGGCTAGGGATGGTTACCCAATGGCAGCAGCTGTTCTATGAAGATCGTTTTGTAAGTTTAGTACCTGAGTCTTCTGCTCATCCCATCCGGGTTGTCATGTTTCAAGAAATCGTCCAAGAAAAGCAACGCTAACTCCAGACTCAATCTAGGCCCATACACATCAGACGGTAAATATCCTGCTTTCCTCTTCTCCTTCCAAGCGTTTCACGTGTCAAAAGAATTGTCCAGTAGAGACTGCCTCATACGAGACAAGCTACCTGGTCAAGCATTGTTATATAAGCGTTTTGGCTATACCAGCGCTAACACCCCGAGTCAGAATCCGGACTTTGTCAAATTAAGTGAAGCCATGAACGTTCAAGCACAACGTTGCATCGCCCCAGATGATGTCGAGGCAAAATTGAAATGGTTAATTGAGAGCGAGGGACCAGCCTTACTTGAGGTAATGATAGATCAAAAGGTAGATGAGAACATCCAGCGCAATGAAAGCCGCTGACTTGGCCTCACTAGGTCCCTGTGTTGCCAATGGTTGAAGGCGGCAAAGCATTGCATGAGATGAAAGTATATGATGCAGGTGTGTTTCCATAACCCCTGACCTCCAGCCACCAGCCACTGATGGTTCCACAGAGAAAGAGAAAGTCCGACGAGCCAAGCTGAAGACCAAGATGGATGAGCTCAAGCGGGCTAGCGGACGATGATGATTGTGCATTCTACCCTATTCGATATGCAGGTTATGGGAATCTTTTTGCGCTTCATATACCCGATTTTGGCGTCTGGAATAGCATATACGGATCCTGGAGCGGCAACATGATGTCGGGCACTGCATCCGCTGGTTAAGGATTGAGGAAAAGAAAAGTATATAGCATACGGAATTTCTTACAATGTATCCTAGGTTCCTCAATAAGAAGTTCTAATTCTGTCAAGATTTTGAGGCTAAGTTGGAGATGAATTCCCGAGGTTCTCAACTGCTCGATCCTTTCACATCACTCCGGCTGGCTATACAAGTTCAAAGAATTGCTTCTTTCTTCCCTCCTTTACCCATATACAAATCCCAAATTAGAGGGATGAGTTAGGTGTGCGGTGTATAGTATATGTCTAGCATTATTTTATACGGTACGTCAGACTGCTGAGGACTCATACTACCGAGTGGGGAATTATTGAGCATACAACATAGCTATCCCTTTTCCCTATGCGAAAAGAAAGAGATGGTCGGAGACAGGTAAGGAAGTTCAACAGTCCTATATATGTATCTCGGATCCTAGAATTTGAGGACAGCTTCAACGAGTAGAATAAGGCGATAAGTTTCAAAATATATACATTCTAGCTAGAATCTCCTATTCCCCGCTCTCTTTCAGAACCGTATGTACAGCAGCTATCCCACCACCGAAAGCATTGGCTCCCAGCCAATTCTCTAACCTCCGACTACTGCTACAACCATCTAGCTGGCTATAGACAACCCATCCTAAGTATTTACAACGAATATATATCGGGAACAGGAGTGAAGTTCCAAAACAAGCCTCGCGTAGAAGGGATATCTCGATGAGAAGAAAACCAGGTCAGGATATATCATAAGACAGTCAAGAAGAACGACATCGATGTACGCTGAATGGCTCACATGAATCGCTCAAAATCGAAAACGATTAATAGCTACACGTACCCGGCCTCTGAAATCATAAGTCTTGGTTATCATCAAAAACAAGATTTTGGCCTCTAGACTTCTCCATCACGTCGTAGGCTTTTTAGCTGAAGGAGCGCTCTCCTCCTTCGGTTCCGGTTGGGCGTCATTCGCGCCTCTTTTGTCGGTCTCTTCATCAGCAAGCGGCTTCTTGCTGGCATTGACAACGTCCTTGTGCGCCTGCGCAGCGTGTAGGCAGTCAATGTATGTTCGAAACTTGACAATCTCCCTCAACAGATAGCTACTCTTGCGTTCCCAGTTGGCCATTGCTTTAGTGGAGTTGGGGTGGCGCGTGGAAAATGCCAGCAGCATCGGGCTTCTCAACTCATTATGCTTCTGCAGTTCGTCTTCGATGTTTTTGACGTACGTTGTCAGCGCCCGGAGCTGGTCAACTTCTAGGAGGACGCTGGCGACCATGCTCTGTTGTGGCGGTGTCCAGTCACTGATGAGGATGCGGTCACCGGGCAGCTTGGGTCGAACATTGCCTTGATCCAGAGAGCTGCGAATAGAACTTTGGAGACTTGGCCGCGCGTTATGGCCAGCGTTGGATGGAGGTCGATTCTCTTGCGGGATGAGGGCCAAGTTGATGACCGAATCACTCCAGCCGTATTCGACATTGCTGACGCCACCCACCAGCGGCTCCTTCGACAGACGTGCGCTCCAGTAGTTGGCCGTCGTCACAAACTCCTTGACGATCTCGGGCGTGCCGACTTGGAAGAGATGCACGGCACCGTTGGGCAGGCTAAGCGCCCACACGTGAGGTCTGGTCTTCGAGTAGCCGGGAGGAGGTAGGGCGCTGGCGATTGTCTGTCGTAGGAGGTATTTACCCAGATCCTCCGCGCTGTCCATCCAGTTGCCGCCACCTACAACGCCACCAGGAGCCTTCTGATGCTTAGTCTTCAGCCTCAGAGATTTTGCATTCATGTTAAACGAAAACAGCCTCATCCAGCCTTTCTCGATCACTGCGAAGCTTTCAATCCAATTCCGATCTTTTGCTTTCTTACCCAATGCTTCAAGGTGGTGCTTGTGCTTCAAAATACCTTCTTTAGCCCAAGGAGCCCCTGCTAGCTCAAGGCTCTCGTCTTCAAGGAGTGGGATTGCTTTGAGTGTATCTTCAGCCGGATCTACAACACCCTCTTCCCTAATGATCGCCTGACTGAGTGCGTTGGCGAATCCAATGCTTTGATGGTAGTCATTCGAGGGCAAGTTCATAGACAACGAGTCGACCGACATGGACGTTTGAGTCTTACCCAAAGAATATCTACTCCAGGTACTTGATGCAGAAGGCGTCCAGGCAGACGATTGGTCTTCCAGGCTAGTTCTGCTTGACGCGATGGTGGAAGAAGGGTACAGCCGTGGCCGCGATCTTGCCTTGGATGTCCAGCGCCCCGTCCCAAAGCGAGGCTCCGTCGAACGTCCACGGTAGCTCATGTGCTCCGAGCCAGCCTTGCTAAGCATACTGGGTGTGCGACGAAGCATGCTGGACGTCATAGCAGAGAGGCTGCCGTTCGCTTGTGGCACAGGCTCTGTAGCTTCTTTGCTGTGTATTGGGAGGCGCTGTTGGCGAATAGAGTTGAAGAAGTCTTTGAGTACGATCTCGACTTGGACTTCCCACAAGCTCATCTTGCCGTGGAAGGGGGCCTTGACAAGAGGACCACATTCGTCTGTCGTTTCGAGTTCAACTGGTGTTGGCGACTGGCTTAGCCTCAATACCTGGGCGGCTTGATCGGAGGGCCGATTAGACAGCCGATAGCTGGGTCGACGCCCTTCGAATGAGCGGCGTCCTTCGATAGACTCGCGCGGCATTGTTGGTGATCTGGAACGGCCAGTGGGAGATTCAGCCCAATTCCTGGTTGGCAAAGTCGACGCCCGTTTGCTCTCGAACTCGTCGGGAGCAGCATCTGCAGCTACGCGACGGATAGTTGGAAGGGTGTTCTTGATGAATTGAGCTCGCGTCATCTTTTGTTCGATCTCGGCGGCATGTAGATCGGTATTAAGAAGCAAAACCGAATAACAGATAGTGTGCACCACGTCTAGTCCAGGTCAGCAGACTTTAGCTTTGTGAACCGGGACGACTGAATGCTTACCGGTCGCCTTGAAACCGTGATCGGGATTACATGCACACCACTGGGTAGAAAAAGCATCGAGTATGCGATCAACTTGCTGTGTCTCGCCCTTCAACAACAGCCTACCGCAAAAGTCTCGAAGTGCAGCAAGTATATTGAGATTCTGCCAATCGAACAATTCCATATAAGCACGCCTGATCCGGGCACGATCAGGTCCCGCGTCACCCAACCAAGCAGCAGCCTTGGCTTTCGAGACTAAGCTCACGTCGCCTTCAAACACCCGCTGGGCGAGTACTTTATCTTCGCGTCCTGGCAAGGTGATGTCGAAATCAGGGCTCGTTGGATCAATCGATGCGTTACTTGGCAGTTCTGGAGCATTGACTCTTGTCTCAGCAATACACTCTTGTCTTGGAGAAGTTGGCCGATCAGCATCTGATTGTGATGGCTGAGTAATTCCACCGGGCAATGAAGATTCTGCAAGCCCACGGAGGTCTTCTGTGGACTTCTCTGGACGGAGCCATACACGTGGAGTGGCTTCGTCGGGATTCAATGTCGCAATGACGGTTTCTTTTGCACAAGATGCTTTGGCTGGCGCTGACTGCTCGTTCGTCTCAGTCATAACATGGCTGTTACGAGCCATTGTGCGGGGACAAGGTAGTTTCCTGCCAAAGGTCTTCCTCCGTTTCGAGCTTTGCATGAAGTCCACCACTGGCTGGGCAGCTTGGACTGACCCATCGTTGAATGCAGCTGGCTGCTCATGGTCACTGTTCCTAAGGTTGTCCTCCTTGGCCTGACTACTCATGGGCTTCTCAATTGTTAATGCTTCGGTGACTGCTGCGTTCGAAGTATCGCTAATGTTCAACCGTGTCTCATTGCTGCTGTTATCGTGGAGGAAAGACCGATCATGTGGATGGAGGAGGTTGTCATCTGAAGTGGCGTCCAATTTAGCGCTTGGCGCATTTCCAAAAGTCGAGCTCTCGATTTGCGGTTCTTCGACTCCTTCATGGGCGCTTTTATGGATAGCTGCATTAAGAAAGACCGGTTTGATCGTCGAACTTTCTACAGCTAACCTTTCAGTTCTTGACGCCGCATCATGGTGTCCGGTTGTCGATTCTTGCTTTACGTCTGTCGAATGGCTAAGATAAGAATTCATAAGCTCTCGTAAGCTGCTTACAGAAGGGTTGTGTTTCATTAAGGGATCTGAGGATTGAACTTCTGATGCTGGAGGTGGAATAAGCACAGGTGGTACAGGTTCGGAGACTGATTTCTTCCGCCGTCGGAAGAATGATGATGGCTTCTTCGTTAGAGGTGGTGCTGCAGGCTCTCTGCGCACATGGCTCTTCTCTCCTGGCAAACCAGACTTCGACAGCTTCGGCGGAGGAGCAGCCACGCCCGTGCTGTCCACCCGTACGCTGTTGCGTGTCGACTGAGGCTGATTCGCAGGAAGGAAAGGGTCATGAACCACAGCATTGGTATTCTTGGACGACATGAATACTCTCCTGAAAAAGCCTGGTCTTTCCCTTGGGTGGTCCCTTGACTGGCTCGTTGGTCTTGGCTGAGGAATCACAGGGTCATGGCGTTCCTTTGCAGGGCTGTCCGCTCGCTGTGCCCCAGAAGCAGGCGCAGGCAAACGTTGTGCGTCCTCCAGGTTTTCGGACTTTTGGCCCAATGAGCCTTTCCTTCCGTCATTCTTGCTTTTTCTTGTACCTTGATTGCGAAACGGTCTCTTACCAGTCGAAGACACAGACTGGGGCGGTGCAGGAGATGAGATTGCCGGTGAACGGGGCCCGGACGGAACAGTCGGGGTTGGCGCTGCCTCAATGTTCTGGTAGATGATGGGCTGAGATACGGATGAAATGATTGGGAGAGACGGCCTTCTGTGAGTGTCGTCAAAGCTGGCAGATCGTCGTGGCAAAGCAGATTGGCGCATCATGTGGCCAAAATCCACGCTCGAGCTTCCGCTACTCTTGCTGCTTTTCCTTCCGCTTCGCGACGCCGGAATGGAAGTCCGTCCGCCTAAACCAGCGCGTTGCAATTGGTAAGCTCGAGCGCGTCTCGTATCGGTCTTCTCGTCGTCGGTCGTCAGGCTGTCGATCCGACTCAGAGACTGGATATTTGAGCTGTTGCTACGACGGCCCCGAGGCAGATGGTTTGATCGATGGGAGTCGGGACGTGGGTTGGAGGAAGGAGAAGGGAAAGAAAACTCGGAGCCTAGTGAGGAGCTCGGTAGGTGTCCTCGTGAACGGGGACCCTCGGGCGAGGTGAAGCGGTCCGGCAGAGTGTATGGAGGGCTTTCGATTTTTGGCTGGTCAGGATTGAGAGATAGCAGCATACTGTCGACGACAGAACTCCGTCCATTATTGGCGGTGAGCGATAGATCATGTGATATCCTCTGGTTCCGCATGGCATCATCTCCGTCGGAGCCCCTTGCATTGTCTGTGAGACCTTCGAAGTAGATGTCGCGAGGGGTCTTGTGCGTCCTGGATGAGCGTTTGCTGGCACCGAGAGGGGTGCGAGGAGGCGACTTAGGTCCGCAAACTGCATGCGGTGCAGGTGTGTCCTTCCGATTGATATTCATGATGCTGGAGAGGAGCACGGGCAGCTTATAGAAAGCTTGGGATTAGCAGGCGGGCCTTTGCGCGCCCAATTGACCCAATCGGTCGGTGACAGCAAAGCATTGGGACCTTGACTTGTGGAACCGGGTCAGAGCTTTGCATCAGTATGCTGTTAGGACGCCGATGGGGATTGACACGTGTAGTGCTCAGGGGAAAAAGAACGATGGAGGGGATGGTATGGGTTGGCACTTAGCAGCAAACAAGCTGCCACAGTTGGCATGCGGCAGGGATCACGGTTTTGAACACCCGCAGCTAAACGTCTGTCGGTTATTCCATCTAAGTTCTGTCAGGGGGAAATCAGCTGCTCTTCACATTCGCAGCTCCTAGCATCGTATGCCTCCGTCTAAGTATCTGATCTACTTGCAAGCATTGTCGAGACTGTAGTAGCAGCGCAGTATCAGCCTCCTCCAAAATGCACCTTTCCGCAAAGCACAGCAAAGGCCTGATCCCGTCTGCAGGGGCTTCCACTTCCAACAATGTAATCAAGACAATCCCCAATCGGCCAATTTTGGAGGGACAAATAGACGATGCCAATCAAACCCTGTAAGCCCCTGAAGCCACCCGGGAAGGCACAGGCTTGCTTCTCCTTGTCACTCGTTTCCTCCAACCCCAAACGTCGCAACGTAATCTTATGTTAACTTGACATGCATGGCTAGTCCTATCTAACATCTAGATGTAGAAACTAGAAGTGGGTATTGTGGCGTTTTGATCGTAGAATTATTCTAAAAGATTACTATGTGATGGGGTTCGGAGGAAACGCTTTCCTACCATACAGTATTGCACATTCGTTCTTTTGCATTCGAGCGGGATTGCATTTACTGGAAGTCTTTAAGTTCTTAGTTGCTGAGCGGCACTCGTACTCTGCAGAGTTCTGTGAGCAACATCAATTAGAGACGCCACGCTTGAAGCAACATGCGCTGCTCAACACATCTTATGCCCTCGCAACTTACGGAGCTTTCCGCCCAACGTGTGGCAGCCCAGTGTTTCGTTGTCAAGGGCGGGAAAGCGGGAGGGCGGAGCGGATCAACGATGCCAAGCCGACCGTATGAACTCAATAAGTACCACGAACTCTGACCACCAGCTACGTTCCGGACTCACGCACATGATCATCATGGTATTACCCTTGGCCGAATGCTGGCCATAAACATCCAAGACATCCGATCACAACCCGTGTCTCTACCAGGCAACTACAATTACCCTTTCCTCTGCACGCCCGATATCTTTGCCCATGAATCCCCACATATCAACACCTCGCCAACACGGCACCAACTCAAATTTCGGCGGTACCGCACCAACCTCTAGATCTAATGGCTTACGTATGCCGCGGTTCTTCAAAAGGTTCGGGAGTGTCCTTATAAGATTCGGAAGAAAAAGTTATAAGCGGCTGAAGCGTATTGTAGGCTTCACAAGTTTGCGCAAATGGACTTCGAAATGGCCATCTGGGAAATGACACATCTCATCATCGCCCCTAAGAAAGTCTTCAGATCGATATACTACCATGTACGATTCCCATCTCTGGTACACTCGATATATATCCAAACTGACTCTTGCTGGTAATCAGAAACGTATGCGGCATTCCCTGGGAATCTCAGTACGTACCATACTCGCCGGATGACCACCTGACCTTTGGGCCCGACAGAAACAAAAAACACATACCACCTCGCCGACCCTTCCTTCACCTACCTGCTCTCATCTTTCCAACTCCTCACAGGCATCGCCTGGGGTATTGCCACCCAGGGGCGTGCTGGCCCTACTCTCCGCCTCACTCTCATGTTCATATTCGTACACTTCCTCCTCTCGTCACTTGTAATAGCGACGCTGGCGTATCTACTGATAGGGAGGCTCCTTGGGCCCGGTGGGAAAGGGCTGCCACCCAGGATGAGAAGGCGGGGACTTTTTGGAGAGGAAGGGGGAGGCCGGTATGGAGAGGTCGATGAGTTGGAGTTTGGATATTGTTTCGATGTGAGTGGCACATTATGGTCCGCGCGGTCATCCACTACATGGCCATGGTTTATCTACGAAATGGCTAATTATATATTTACGAGCAGGTCGCCATCCGCGCCTTTTTGCCCATCTGGCTTTGTTTGTATGTCGGACAGTTCGTGCTATGGTATCTCATAAGAGGAGATCACTGGTGTCGTATCCTTATTCTCTCATCCTATCAACGATTCCCTGACGGTAGCGGCTAGGATATCCCTTTTCCTAGGTAATACTCTCTATCTTGTCGCCTTCAGCTATTACGCCGTCATTTTCTTTTTGGGATATAATGGTATGCCTTGGTCCCACTCCATACTCCTCTGCCCGTCATTATTGAAAGGAGAAACTAAGAAAATGGATATTCCAGCGCTACCCTTCCTCCAACATACAGAACTACTTTTAAGTCCAGTTATTCTCTACGCAGTACTGTGGGCAGCGAGTTTGTTCGGGTTTAACATACCGAAGCATGTCGCGCCTTGGATGACATTGGGCGGGAGAGCATAATGATACGACGGCATAATTTTCAAGATACGTTTATTTCCAGTGGTGGAGCATACTTTGTAGATTGGCCACTTGTCCATTGATGAAAAGTGAACTATCCAACACCGTCGTCAATGATCCTAACCATACTATTCCTGTTGATGCTTTCTTGATCTAGGTGACCTGCTGCGTGGAGACGGGCGCCGTCGCTTGGGGGATCTGCTGATTGATGTACCGTGCCTCCGTTTACGCTTCTCGCTGTAAGGGCTTCGTGACTGGCGGTAACTGCGATGTGGAGATTTTGAATCGGCCCTGACTCGTTTCCTGCCATTAAGTTTCCCACGATCCCTGCTTCGGCTTCTATCGTGTTTGTTCATACGCGCTTCATCCCGATCTCTCCAAGACATGGGGATGGGAGATCTCGAATCTGATCGACGGCTGGGGCGACCTATCTTATCGAGATCGTGACGAGGCATTATGGTTCGTTCATGCGAACAATTAGTGATAGGTAGGGGCTTATGGATTGAAGCTGTGACATCGGCTTTAGTGCGGAATCGTTCCGAAGGATGGTTTCACCGACAACAGGAATAGTATGGTTAGGATCATTGACGACGGTGTTGGATAGTTCACTTTTC
>QQTW01001142.1_pt1 | contig 18181 bp, 16 predicted proteins | sample 1904831 | NCBI WGS metagenome assembly QQTW01 (sample SAMN09435610, study PRJNA476489) | Subsurface metagenome, whole genome shotgun sequencing project. | reverse complement strand
GACAGCTTGATGCCCAATCAAGGCCATCTGGTCGAAATCATCATCGTCCTCGTCTTCCTCGAGACCATCATCCTCGTCTTCCTCGAGACCATCATCCTCCATTTCGTCGTCCTCGTCTGTCCAACCTTCCTCGTCTTCAGAGTCTGTGACGTCCTCATGGCTTGGAGAAGGTCTTGGTCCCTCACGTGGACCGATTGGACGGCCCCAAAAGTCGTACTCCTGATCCTCCCTCCTCGGAGTCGGTGTGACTGCCTGTTCCTCACGGCCCAATCCGGTGCCGAAGTAGTTCCCGACCGTCGGCGACACCGACCTAGCGCCTCTCGGCTGTGGAAGTAGCCACGGTGAACGGCTGGATCCACCGACCTCGGACATCGATATAGATGGTCGTCGCGATGCGGCTCTGGAATTCGGAATTGCGACAGCCTCGTCAACAACGTTTTGAGGAAGAGAAGGACTTGCATTGACTGGTACTGCCGAGGCGTCATGACATCCAGGTCGCGAGCCTGAACCATCTGCCTCAAACAGGTAGTGCTGTTGCGTATTGTACGATTCGCACCATTCACATTTGAGGCCAAGCCAGTGATATCTGGTCGTCCCTTTCACCGAGCAGTCGTTGCAGTGCACATATGCTTTTGTGTTTCGATATTCTTCAGGCATAGGTTGTGCATCAAGCTGTCGATCGAGACTGCGGAATTGGGATTCCATGTTGACCACGCTCTTGCTGCAGATCGGGCACTTATAAGATTGCCTGCACCAGTCCTTGAAACAAGACTCGTGGATACTATGTCCACATTTCATGAAAACCACTTCACCAGGAGAGGTAAAAAGATATTCGCCACAGATAGGACAATCGCATTTTGTGCTCCTTTCTATGCACCGATGCGAAGACTGAAATCCAATGCTCATACAGACAGAGCACGTCTTGCAATGGAAAAAGTCCTTTCCCAACCCCTTCCCCAGTCTACAGATCCCGCAATCCTCGCAATGGTAGATGGATTTTGCAGGATCATTATTCCACAGCTTGCATACTGAGCAGTAGTAGCATGAGGCCTGCTCACCACATCCCTTGCATGTTTGCGAAGCTGGCTGGGGGGTATTGCACATCATGCATAACATGTTTCTGGTATCCTGGCGAGGAAGAATATGGTCCTCCATTTCATCATGACAGAAGCGACATGTATACCAAAGTTTGCAGCTGAAGCACTGTAGCTTCACGTTACGCTTGTAGTGCGGACACCCTAGTTGAGAAGCCTGTACCTCTATCTGAAGTTCGGCTGTCTCTGAGGTAGGGTCTTCAATGTCTGGTGGAGCGTACGTCGGTGTCATGTCGGTAAGCGACAGATGGAAATGTCCAGCTTCCTCTGGTGCAAGATCAAGAGACATTGGACTGCCTGATCGTACCTCTTTGCTGCCCCTCAAAGACGATCCTGTCATAGGCCTGCCAGACACCGTCCTCCCCTTCGGCATAGTAGAGAGGCCAATGCGGGACGAATTGTATTGCTCCATCATTAGGGAATGTAACATGTGCGATTTCTCCTCAACAGTGCCTTGCCCTTGCCAGATGGCATGGATCTTCTGTCTCATTGCGCCTTTGCCATCATCTGCTGGTAATGTGCCGGAACCATCGCGCGATCGAATCTGCCCATGATTTCCGTAATGAGCTCTTGCCATTTCCATTGAGTTGGCTGCATTGCTTGCACCAGCTTCTTGCGCGACTCTTGCGACAGGATCGGATTGTGAGTGACCTCGGACATCTTCTTCATGTATCCGAGAGCGATCGGGCAGTTCGCGTAAGGGGTTTATCGATGTGTCACTATGGGCTCGGACCTCACCTGGGCGGGCTCGTCGAGGTTGCTGGGCAACTTGCAGCTGCTGGATAATCTGAGGCTGTTGAGCAATTTGAGGCTCTAGAGGAGGGAAAGGCGCAGCTGCTGGATCATCACGTTGTTCTGGGTTGGTGGCATCCTCCTGGCCAGACTCCGTGGCCACTATTGGGGGTGAAGGCATTGGAGTCGCCCATTGCCCGACAAGTGTCGAGTTCGGGGCGGTGTAGCCGTCCTGGTTATCGTCTTCACTAACGGATGCAGGAGGCGATGTATTCCACAGTCTACTCGGGTACCACGTTCTCAAAGATTCTGGCACAGCTGGCAAGAAACGGGGAGATTCTTCTCCAGTACCAATGCGAGATAGACGGCGGGCTTGACGAACAACTGGCTCGAAAATCAAGGACGAGAAGTAGTCACTCATGGAACCGACTTGCTCAAGATCCCTGAGACTTCTGCGATTGGCACAATAAATGCAAGCTGATAACTCGCTACGAAAGAAAGCCAAAGATTCTTGAGGACAGGGTACACATGCGACATTGGGGGCCGTCGCATGGCGATGGCTGACATGTGATCATTTTGGCTGCAGTGAGAAACTTCAATACTACGTAGTTGTGATTCTTGGCGTGTCCACCTTCAGGTGCATGGTGCCCTGCAGTGGGTCATAGTATGTTACAGAGTTCAGATCGACTGGAGCGCCACTTATCTTTTGGAACAACTCGTTACTTCCGATTATTGCTAGACACTCGATATCTACTTAGCCTGATGTTGTGGTGACGTGTCCTACCGAGTGTGAACTTTGTTCGCAAGAAGAGGCCCTCCAAAAGTTATGGCCAATTTACCATCAATGTGTGCTTAGTTTGAGCCTAACCGTAATGTAATCTAGTTTATATATATAGAAGTATGCAACTAGTAATGAGTATCTAAAACCCTATGTAAATTATGATCTTTCAGACGTCATTCTGATTAAACCTTTGGCCAATACATAACGGTCAAGTAACATTCAAATTACCGCCATTTGAGCCTCTGACCATCCTTACGATAACAAAATGTCTGCAGAATTGCTAAGGACCAAACTTCTGAACGTATCGCCTGTCCCCTTTGATCACAAACAATACTGTGCCGTAGGATCGTCAAAGCATGATCCCCTCTGAATAGGATTCCGTCGGCTCGATCGCTTAAAACTCAAATTCGAATATGCCGACTTAATCGAGGGTCAGCGTACAAGCCTGCTAGAATATGCACCCGAAGCCAGTCGCTTAGCTAGACAATATCGAGCGCACTTTCCTATTCAAAGTAAGCGATAACTCCATGTTGTGCTAAACCATGGTTGTCTACATTTTTCGTCTTACGAGTATCGTCCGTTTGACAGTCCCGCCTGGCCGTAACGTGGGTATTTTGCTTTATGAAATCAAGAGCCGATCGACCATTGACCTTCTGAATATGTCTCCTCTTGTTTCATCCGAGGCATACTGCGCAACTGCGCCTTTTGTGGCGTGGCGGGATCAAAGGTATCCTTCAGCCAGGAGCGCAACTGTGCCAAACTCTGTGCTTCGAGTCTTCGGAGGTCTTGTAGGCATCCTACGAGACAAACTCACTAGCCTTTTGGCGGCCATAAATCCTGCTATTTGTATCTTGGGAAACCGCTTCATGAGGTATGGAGAGAGATAACACGAAGGAACGGAATCGGGAGTTCTTGCTTGACATTGGTCGTTTGTGGGTGACTTCTACCTGAGACACAGGTGTAGACTATCATTGAACATTGTCAATGTTGCATCATATTGAGCCCAGTTTTCTTTGCGGATCTGGGAAGACATGGCATTTTGCTGGCATATTCTGAACTGATCATCAGTTTCCCACGGGGCAAAGTCTTCGTTTCCACATACAGTCTGTTATCTCTTTTTCCGTGATGCTGCCAATAGCGTACGTGTAGCAAGTTCTTCAGTATTCGGTGTTCTACACCAGTGTCTTTTTCCGCTCGTTTGAGAAAATCCTCTGTGTTCTTGACCCTGCGCAAGCTGAAGTTGCAGGCAGGCTCCGTCCGGAAGGCAGTCCTGATGGTCTCTCTTATAACATGTTTGGCTGGAGAAGAGCGATGGGTCGCACGAAGCGCGTTCCGGTAAAGATGCCTGTAGGCATGGAGTAGAGCCTCGCCTGTCATAGGTCTGAAGGTGAGAGGATGGGTGGATGATCGAACAGTGAGCAGCCGCGCAACAGCGAGCGGTCGCGCAACAGCCAGGTGTGGTAGTCAAAGCTGAATTTCAGTATGAATGTGCCTCTAGGAAAACATATCTACCACTTAGATTCGGAACCTACAACGTAGTAATAGCTGTGTTCTTTTGTTGGTATTACATGTTCTGATTCCTACTAGTACATACTACTTAATATGTATCGAAATTGACATATGCCTAGAGCTTGGCAAACTACTAACATACTAATACATCACTAACTAAATCAGTAGGCACTAAATCTTCGATCGCGCTTTCACAGGCGCATCATGATCTCGCCGACTTCTTCCAGCCTCACTCAATAACGTCTCCTCCAAGCCAGCTGCTTTTCGCATTCTCATCAAGCAAGGACCGATGAGAAAGATGCGCGTGCAAAACAACGGCTATGTCACGGCCTTTCATTGACCTAAAAGTCCTTCGCCGTCTCGTTCGCGTTCTTTTCTTGCGAGTTCGACTCTTGTGTTCACTAACCTGCTAGGGTTTTCCATCGCTGATTTCGCTTCTCTGTGGTTTGAAATTCCTTCTCTGTTCTCCAGATTCTGACTGTACAAATCGAACTGTTGGTTTCCCCATTGTAAGAGGTATTCTGGAGCCGCGAGGAAGGCTTCAAACCCAGAATGGTCCGTGCTGGCCAGAATTCTGCTCTCACCCGTACAGGACCAGCACCCTCTGGCTATGATCAGAAGCTCTCGACCAAACCAAGCAGGCATAAAGTTGTTCTCGAGAGCGTGACTCAAGAGAAAAAGAAACTCCGAAGTGTGGTACGCCAACCTCGAAACGTGTCCTTTTGATGTTTAGACTGAACAAGACTTTTTCACCAGCTATCCTTCAAAGCTGAACCTCCAAAAGGCTACACTTATATCCCTGCTGGAAATCCTGAGCTCACTAATGCTCTGAAAGACTTTGCCAGAAAGGGCAATTATGAGATCTATGCTGTTTCGGTTTGTCGGCACCATCTATGCTGTCTTAGCCTTGGAAGGAGTATGCTGATCAGGAAATTAAGACTACTCCCCACCAAAGAGCCCATGACCTTTCTCAACAAGTACACAGAATAGGTTTCCATTTCCCTAGTGTTGTTGTCGCCCAGGTGTGTGCTTATTATGGGATTGTTCTTACGTCGGCTGGCACTGTGCTTGCTGAAGAGGAGTCTGAGTCATTTCATCCTCGCTCCAAGCGACTGAAAGAACAAATAGTCGCTCAAGAGCGGAAAGACCAAGTTACTATTAATACCGAGGCCAGAGATACTATTAAGGATCTCTTCCCCAACATCCCTGACAATGACCTGAACCAAATCATCAAGACCGCTTTTCAAAAAGGGCAGGGTAAGGTGGGAACCGCTAACGAGCTTTCTCTCATCCGTCGGGCTCAGCTTGCAGTCGTCGCACACATTCGTCATGTCTACACGGATTACGATAAGCTCCTACGGCAGACTCATTACCGCGAGGCGCGAAACATCGTAGAAAAACCTAGCCTAAGAAAGCTAGTGGAATGGCGCGGGGATGACGAGAATGGAAAACAAGTTCTCGAGGACGTATTCCGAGAGGTTGTTGTCATCTCAGACGATGAAGACAGTGACAGGGAGGACGATGACACGACGAACGATTTCCGCGACGTAAGCGTGGAGATTGTATCGAGCAACACCAAAGCAGACCATCTCAACCCGGATCCGCTCGTTCTTGGAGCGCCCAATGCTGGTCGTAGGTCAGACCATTTCATGGTCAATAGCAAGCGACACTCAGACTCTGCACATATTGCCCCGTCAGCCCAGAAGGAGCGAAGGAATGACCAGGATAAGATCAGTCGACGTGGCTTTAGCCGATATCAGGCATGGAATGAGGCTCGAGAAGAATATCGAGCCAACCCTACAGATATGAGTGTTGCCAAAGAGCGAGCACTTGCCTACTCGGCTCCCGACATTTCTCTCCGTCGAGTGGAACAGGGTCCAGTTGGCTCTGGGCATCGTCCAGAGACTTGCATTCGCCCTCAGCATTTGCATCAATCCCAGGTGAGTCTTCCTCACGAAACGCAGATCTCAGGCAAGTATCATGAGCCGCATATGGTGCGGCGTATACAAACACATTTTATGCCCCAATCATTGGGATAGAACATCACTGACGTTATAAGGGCATTTCTACACAGGCGCTCAACGACCCGCCTGACAGTTTCCGTGCTGAAGACGGTACTCTTTACGAAAGGGTGATCGAGGATCCTTCTCCAGGCCCACAACAATTGAACGCTAGGCCACTGATGTACGAGACTCGTAGTTCAGCAGCCGTGGGGAGGGTGCGAACCAACGTCGTTTCCGATGTTACCTACCGCCAGGATATGAGTCAGAGCCTTACCTCTCCCAGAGACACGATACTCCCTTCTGTAGAAGACCATTCACCTGCAGCTGCATCTTCACAGGGTCGAATGTTGGGTTTGAACCAATTGCCACTGTCATCAAGCAACGAGCGTTGGGCAACCACCACCAATCAAAACATAGAGCGTCGCGTCAGCGACATCGAATACCTAGATCTAACCGATGAATCTCGGTACCTGAAAAAGCGACGTAGAGTGGAAAACATCAATGATGGAACATTCAGAACCCTCCGCACTGGTGATCTGGCGCCAATGCTTTCTTCGCAGCAGCATGAGCCTGAGTACATCTCGCTTCTCTCCCCTACAAACCAGTCTTCACAGCCCAGGAACACGAATGTTCGGTCAGCGTTACAATATAGCAATCCTCGCAACCATACCAATGTCTCGTCATCCACACCAACATATCGTGACACGTTGGTTCACAACTCTTCTACCGGTATTATGCCCTCAGGTGAGAAGCTCGTGGCTCGCCGGCCCCGTGGGCAAGTGTCAGGTGTGAGTAATCTCTCCTCTCGTGAAGTCCGCTACCTGTCGCCTTCTTCTCCTAGAACAGGCAGATCCTCTGTTCCATTTGGGTTACAATCTGCTTTTCGCGGAGTATCTCCCGTAGACCGTGGAATCCAAGAGTATCGAGCATTTAGGGCACGGGAACGGCAAGAAAAGGCCTTGCCGAGCCCTTCCGAGCCTGCAAGGTCTCAAATGCATGGAAATGGTGATGTTCCTTATGTCGCAGTTGAGCTGAGGAACGGACGACCAAGGCAATTTGATGGCACAATGTCATCCGGCGACCTTTCGAGTCACGTATCCCACAGGAGGCTTACGCAGGGCTATCATACTATAGGTGAACCACTTCCTCTGGCACAAGAAGATGGATCCCGTTTGCGCATGAGGGAGGCTGACCGCGACCACTCCCTGCGGCGGCGGTCTGCTTCACCAATCGAGCATCAACGCACGCCTCTGGAAGTCGTGCCTTCGATGGCCCAGTCTTACCATGAGCGACAGCTTGAGGTGGAGCCAGAACATTTTTCAATGGAGCGAGATGATGCGAGACAGCGTGCTGAGCCCGGACTCATGAGATCGAACCGACGGTAAGAGCGTTCATGGTTCCTGCTAGGGATTTTGGTTGCTCAAGGCCCCGACATAGTTTTGACAATCTGACTCTTGGTAGGTACGACTAAAAGACTAAAGGAGATGCGCTGCTTCTCGTCGTCCGCGTCTCATAACTTACCGATCAAAGCACGATAGAAACGCTAGAAATGTGAGTTTCCCCACAACTACGATGAGCCGTTGGGAAATGAACAGCCTTCTGGGAGCACGCGGCATGATCGAGAATGCAGGATGAAACGGGGTTGGGTAATTGTTGGCCGATGATTGAAAGTGTGCTGTGGGGATTAAGGAGGCAATACCTCCATGTATTGGTCAAAGGTCAAAGAGACTGATGTTGATTGTGGCTACTCCTATCATAGGGAACGGCTGTTGGTTCTGTGTAGCTAGATAAGTTTATAGATGAAAAAGTGAAAGAAACTGCTTCCAGTCCGAATGTTCGTGGTGTCATACTGTCATACTTACTGATAGACATGCGACGGGGAACATTATAATTGGATACCGCACACTTACAATAGAGGCTACCTATTGTGCGATGGAATTTAATTACATATCTCAGAAGATTCAAGAGAGCGGGATCCGTCGATCCGATGACATCAGATGGAGCTACACATGAAGTCATGGTAAGTATGCAAGAGATTCTTGACTTGATCCACAACAATATCACCACTACTCAAAGTCACCCATTTCTGGCTGTTTCTAGTTACACATTGGCGTTCAGATCAATTTGTTTCTAGACGCGCAAAAGACCACAGGCTGTCAAATACGAAAATCTTCTCATCATGTCGAAAGGTGGCGGGGACTTGTTTGACATGGCCAAAGACGGCACGACGGTGCCAGAGGATGCTGCTAAGCCTAGAATCATTCCTTCGGTGCCTCGACCAGACCAGATTGCTTCGGAGCCTGATCCAAATTCGCTAGGAGGTGCCGACCTAGCTAGTACAGCGGACAACGCTCAGGATATCCCACGGGTAGGTTAGCATTCGCATTGTCTCAATCTGCAGCCCAAACTGTTTCGAATTCATACTGATCGAAGTTGAGACTTAGTCTACCACGGATCGTGCTGGACAGGACATCTTGACAGGGACTGGAGATACGCTGCCGGCGCAGACGGACTCAAAACGCCTACATAACGTGCCCGGTGGAGTTGTGCATGATCCTAAAGCCAAGGGCTCGACAAGATACGAAAAGCATATCCGTCAACAGGGGTCTGAGCTTGACTATGGGGCTAGCGACGGGCCTCGAGTGGATAAGGTACCAGGCGACGAAGAGTTGCCGGATGATGAAGCCATGGATAAGGTGGAGAGGAAGGTCGAGCCATAGTCTGCTGCTGCTACAGGCGGAAAATTTGGCTGGAACTGCATCATCACATGGTCTCCTCATGAAAGTTTACAACAGGAGCATCCTCCGGCCCAATCATGGATCTGTCTCTGCTTACCTACTACTTATATTGATTGTGCAGTGAGAACAGCCCTTTCAAAGCCGGAGAGCGCAAACCTAGTTTGTTGGAGCGAGAAACAGTACAGGACTACCTAAAATCTCAATGAATTCCCTATCTTCATCAGCTTTCAAGTCAATCAATCACTGCTAACATGATTTTGGCCCGGAGAAGTCCTCTTCAGCCCTGAGCCACAATATTGACCTCCGCCCCAGCATAAGTGAGAGCATTCATTCTCGTGTCCCTCAGGCAAGCCGCCCTGCAAAGGGAATCATCCCTTACCGCTATGCGAGTGTCTCACCATCTTCCACACTTTCGTGAAGAATCCATGCAGAATACTCTTTCACGATCGACGTCGACAACGAACTACACTGACAGGATAATTCCGAGCAACAATCTAACTAGTTAGCTGATTGGGGCATTTCTAGATGTTGATCGCTGATTTCCATGGGAGAGCAACCGTTGCTGCGGATCGATGGAGTGATCCTCGTACATCCACAAGAAGAACCTAAAGAGCCCCACTATCCATGAAGGTCTCTGCAGGATGGTGAGGCTGGATCCATATCGTCCAGCAACTCGAAGCATCTCAGCGGCGGCGTTTGACCTGTCGACGTCATTTCCTTCACTATTGCCTTGCTCGCTCTGGCTGCCACCGTCGGTGTACTTTCGCTCCACAATGGAAGATCGATGCCGAGCTGGCCTACTGGTATGACACTTGATACACTGATAGCACTCCTACCAGCAACTGCCAACGCTGCTCTTGCCAACCCACTCCAGCAGATCTTATCTCAACTCAAGTGGATCACTTTTAAACACGAAAGGCGACCACTTACCGACATGGAGGCATTTGATGACGCTAGTCGAGAGATTCGGGAAGCGACTGGTAAGATGTTAAGATCTCCCAAGCGGTCCGTGTGGTTCTGACCTACTCTGACAGCATATTTGGTTCTTTAGGCGCCGTTATTTTCATTCTAGCACCAACCATGTCGCCTTTTGCTCAATACATCGTGGTTTATCGCGCTAGGAAGATGTCGCCATAGACACTCCTCAATTCACTATCAATACCACTCTCAACTATACTTAGGTTCTTTCCGGTGACCCCCAGCGGCAACTCTTCAGACTGTGGATGTTCGCTACCATATGGGGCTAAGTTAAATGGTTTAAGCTCTGTTTTCAGCATGACTCCAACGACATCATCAGTCAATGGAGGCTTGAGCTATGCGACCATCATGAGACTGCCGTTTTTGGGAACAGAAGCACAGAACAGGAAATCACTACTCCATTAACGGTAAGCGGGATTTTGTGGCCACAGAAGCAGCGGTATATCTTGCATAAATGTATTCAAGAAATGCATACCTACGTGGTTGACGTCGGCTGGAGCGAAAGTGACAGTCACGTACTACAATACATCTATAATGTGCATCAGCAAGAGAATCCAAGCTAGTACTAATACTCCACTTCACGTCACCTCGAGACTGCACAATGAAAGCTTCAATGTGGACGGCTCCCTAATGCTCGGCATTCAACAGTGGTTTGCGGACCTTTTAACGGGGCTAGGCAACAAGAGAGGACATTTTCAAGACAAGAAAACAATACCGTTGTGGATCTGACTGTGGATGTCAGCTCTGGAATGGCAAGCAGACAGCATTGTCTCGACCTCCGTACTGCATTGAAACTAAGCAGATTGTATCAAGACGCGCTTCACTTCCGACTGGTTCTCCTTCGATATCGGACTGTCTGCCAGACCTCAATGAAGGCCTCGCGAAGACGATGACAAATGCAATACGAGCAAGCGGTGATGGCGTTCCTGTTCTGGGCACGACTTGTGAGATGAGCACCTCCGTACACATTCGATGGGGCTAGATCACACTTTCACGCTATCGTGGTGCTGATGACAGGACTTTTCTAGCTGAGGCTATGTTCAGAGTCGGTGTACGAGGACAAAATCGTGGAAGATTAGTGCTTTGGCAATCTTGTTCCACGGTCTTGATGGTCTTTCGAGGAAGATGGCGCTGGACTCGGATAGTCTGAGCAAGGTCAAGGTCAGACTCGATGATGATGGGAAGTAAAGGTGGGCGGCTATTGAGAATATGATCCTAGTCTCGTAGATGGCTGTATAGCGATGGTCAAGGTATGAAAAATGCATTCAGTAATTTATAAATTGGACGTATTTTACCACAATTAGATTGAACGGGCTAAAAGGTTTGGGATTCGTGTTGGGCAGACTCACGGCTACATGCTCTGCTGATCGGCAGCTTGGAGGCGGCTGCCTAGTATTGGGGATGCTTATTCAGATGCAAGCAAGAAGTGGTGGTAGTGACTTGCAATATCAATTCTGCTAATCATCTATCTGATGTCCGTGTTTTCCTTGCCATTGACATCTCATATCTCCCATCGAATGCCCTCTCTGTCACCATCTTCCCCACCTCGTTGAACTCACGGCCAGACCCTGCTTTCCAAGAGCTCAAATCAATATGGTCCTCGCAGCCATAGCAGGTGGCACTTCGCCCACCCTCGGTCGGTCGATCGTCACTGCAATTCTGAAAGCTGGCAATCACAAGCCTGTTATTCTGTCCCGCTGCAAGCCGGAAGCCGATTCGGCACCTACATCGCAGCACGGCGCTGAGATTCGCTATGTCGACTATACTTCTGTCCCGTCCCTGGCTAGAGGGCTGGAAGGCGTGCACACAGTCATCTCGGTACTAAATCCCACAGATCCCTCCGAGATGCTAAATTACCACTCCAACCTGCTTGAGGCTGCTAGAAGCGCAGGATGCAAACGGTTTGCCCCTTCTGAATGGGAGGGTGGGCCGCTCACCAAGCAGAAAGTGGACTTGCTACGCCCAAAGCTGGATGTTTGGAAGATGTGCGAAGGGAGTGGCCTCGAATGTGCCAGATTCACCCCTGGTTGGTTTATGAACTATCTTGGACAGGGTTGTCCGGAAGCAAAGAAGAAAGAAGCGATCGCTGGGCTGGATGATAATTTTATGATCGATTACATCGATATTGCCAACGGGAAGTTGACTGTGCCGCTTACGAAGGACGGACGGCCAGCAAAGCTGAGCATGACGGAGCTGGGAGATATTGGCGAATTTGTCGACGCAGCCCTGGGCCTTGAGGAGGGGAAGTGGGAGGCAGATATGGGGATGGTTGGGAGTACCGTGGACCTGGAACAGATTGTCCACACAGCGGAGAAGGTGACGGGAAGGAAATTTGAGATCAAAACTATCACCCAACAGGAACTGAAGCAGCGTGAAGACGATCTGGACCAGCAGTTGAGGCAAGGATTCTCGGTGGATGCGCTCCTGGCCAAGATGGTGGTTCAGCTGATGCAGTGCACCTGTGAGGAAGAGGTGGGTAATCAGATCATCGACCCGGTGCTCAACAGACTCTGTCCAAAGGTCCAGCCGCTTGATGCTGAGGAATACTTGCAGCGGTTCTGGTCCAGCTAGCTCGTGATGCATTTGATGCAGTGGTAAGAATGTGCAACTTGAGAGAGCGGAGTGGGAGCTCTTGGCAGCTGACTACTGTGACTACCGTGACTTTCTCTTCAAGACAGCAGACTGACGAGTTTCTATCTACAACAGCAGACAGTTAGAATCCACATCCACTGATTGCACCCACAATGTCTCGTATCATGTTGATGGCAGGTCTTGGACATGATAGACCACTCTTACGACAGACTCTCTTGCAGCGTCTGAAATGCCCATCATCACCTCAAGCTTATATCCTCCTCCCATCCCCCCTCCAATATCAGCATGAATAATCTGATTCTTTGTGCTGAAATGTGAATGACCAAGGTAGGATTTGATCGCTCTGTTCTATTTGCGCCTCTACGTCTGCCTTTCTCCGCTTTCGTTCTTTGTCCATATCATTCCTTTACCCAAATAACTTCCGCTTCCGGCGCACTATGCTCTTCAAAATCCCAAACCATCATGCTGGTCTAATTCGGCGCCTCGCGAACTGCTATCCTGCTGCCTTGCTCAGAAAGTCTATTCATACCGATCCCTCCAAGGGTACATCAATCGACTCCAGGATGGCGCGCCGGAAGCGGGCAGCTACATCACAACCACCAGTTCGCTCATCACGAGGAAGGAGAGCCACCGCCAACAATCGAGCGGATGCAAGTGCGAGCCAAGGTGTGTCTTTGGTACATACAGTGCCACCTGCACCGCGGCGGTCAGAGCGCATCCGAAGAGCAGCAAGCACACGAGACCGGGGAACTAATACAGGCAACCAATTGGCACAGGAACCCAATCTCAGGAGGTCGAAGCGCATTAGAGAGGCCGCAGAGGCACGCCAGCGGGCAGCGAGTGTAAGTAGTATAAGTAGTGCAGCAAATGCAGACAGCACAGACAAGGCAAGCGATTCAAGCAATGCAGACAATGCACGCAATTCAAGCAATGCATCGTCACCCGATCTATCTCCTCCAGCAAGGCCATTGGACCCCACTTTAAGAGGCCTTCTCAGTGCAGGAACTGCCATCGAGAATCTCCTTGACTACCTGAACGAATGGGACCGACACAGCCTCATCTACGCCATGCCATCCTTTCGCGATGCTCTACGCCATCCCTGGGTCCGCACTCGTTTCAGATGCCAGAACATTCCCGATATTGCTTCTCTGAAGATGCAGGCACCGCTCTCCCGCAGAAAGCTGATAACAGCACGCAGCAACTCCCCACGTGTCCCCTGCACGACTCCAGCCGAGGCTCCTTCTGGGGCCAACGTGCCCGCACATCTGCGCCGGGAAGCGCTCGTGCGAATGCGCAACTGTCAAGGCCACGCACTTGGTTATACTGCCCACCAGCTGCACAGAAACCCGCACGGAGAGCATTTCTGGGTGTGCGAGATGTGCGCCTGCAAAGCGTGGGAGCGTCTGAGCATCCTCCACAGTCCCCGCGCCGTGGATCTGTGTCTGAACTGCTCGCGGCAGCGGCGTCTCACCAACCCGAATCCCGACACGGACCACTGCATGTGCCTCTGGGATCAATCGCACGACAAGGTGCATCTCTGCACCGACTGCCGCGACCTCAAGGCATCGCTGGACCACAACGCCATCCTGGCCTGGGTGCACGCGCACCACCTACAGCCGATCCACAATCTGGCCGCCGCGCGCGTGAGCGACTACATCGACGAGCACGCGCGCCGAGGCGAGTCCGACTGCATCTGCGGCCTGAGCCCGCGCAACAAGATCCTAAGCCACGTGCTGGCCCTGCCGGGATGGAGGAACACCTTCGACGAACTGGTCAGGATCTGTTCCTTCTGCCACAAGCAGAGGTTCATCGTTTACTCGAGGACGAATCAGTAGAAGAAAATTTTACACTCCCTGTTAATCAGTGGTGCCCTTCCGTTCTACTTGATACTGCATACCCCCAGCCCGGTCCCTCGCTAGATCTCCAGAAGCAATATGAAGATGTACTTGGCAGATTCCTTGCTCTTTTCGTTTCTGAGCTTTCTCGGGGCAGCTTGGGTAATGCACCGCCCTTCAGTAGAAGCATGGGCCGCCCAGCGTGCTGACGCATATTACTACTGTATCAATCAATAATGATGCATAAGCCAAGCTTTTCATACATAATCAGTTCATAGCTATAGTACCATAGTATAGAGTACAGGGTATACATCCTAGAAGCCTACTAGAAGTAGAAAAGCGATAAACTTACAAGTTATCAGTTATCAGTAACTACCACCAGTGCATTAGGATATATCCATCCATCCCTCCATCTCAAGTTAGAGTCTCGACACCCGAGATGGACTCCGACTCTGGTGCTTTTCTGCAAACCTATCGAAAACCCAAGAATAGGAAAAGCAGAGGAAGTGCGAGGGCAAAGAAGGCTATTTAATTATTTAGTAATAGTTACCTAGATTGGTAGTCAGTCAGTCAGTCAGTCAGTCAGCAAACTCGCTTGACCTGCTTTCCCATCGAAACTTCTTCTTCTTACTATACCGATCAGCGAACAAGCAAGGAAAACCCGCGTCGTCGGTGGAATGAATCGTTTCTTTTTCTTTTTCTTCTTCTTCTTCTTTTTTCTGACTTGGGTCACCACTAACTGATTATCTACTATATGCCTGCCTCTGTGTTCCCACCTTTTTTCACTGGTGGGGGTCTAGTTCTGTTGTGTGGTTTGGGTATGATAATAGCTAGATAGCTTGGGCCTCCGGCTCTATCTACAGGTTCACGACAGCTGCGGCAGCTTGCACTTCTGGTGCTAGACGGTGAGGTCCAACCCGCAAGCGAGCGTTTGTGTTGGTCTGGGCGGTTTCGGGAGGTCAAGCGGTTGGTTGGTTTTGGGGGGATGGATGATGGTTTTCTGTCAGGTGAGCCGAATCTGCTGTCGCGGCGACTGGAACCGGGTTTCGTCGCTGCGAGCTGGCACTTATCACCCTCATTCGTCGATCTGCCGGATTTCTGGACCAACAGCACATCTTCCGTGAGAGGTCACTAGCCGTGGGTCCGTTATCGTTCGCGTTCCTTGACCATACCATCATGCAGCAGCTGCGGCAGCGGCAGGATTCTGCTTTCTGAAGGACACCTTCTCCACACCCACATTCTCCACTCCGTTCGCGTCGGTTCGTAGTTGGTAGACATAGAGGACCAGGACATCTCCTTGGACCTAGAATTGAAACGAATGAACGGATTAGCAAACTCGAAATCCGCATTCGAATAGCCCGCACAATGTCACCTCCAAACGCCAAGATCCTCTCGGCGCCCAGATCTCGAGAAGAAGAAAAGGGGAGCTGGTGATAAGGGCACTCACATCCATCAAACAGAAACTCGGCGTAGGCTCCTCCACTTCCTCTCCCCCCTTCTCCCCTCCCACAACATTATTACCACCCCAACCCCATCCCGTTCCTACCGCCCCGGTCCCACTTCCGGGATTGACAAAAAACTTCCCCTCCAGCTCATACGCCTCGAACCGATGCGTGCCCCCCCAAAGCAACACATCCACATCCATCTGCCGCGCCGCAATCAGCAACGCATCCGCATCCCCCTGAGGGATGATGGTGTGGCCATGTGTGAAGCCGATGCGGAGGGAACCGTGCGTTATCACCTTGGACAGGGGGGTTGAAGATGACGACGGAGTTGCCGAGGAAGAAGAAGCGGCAGCGGCGGAGGAGGGATTGCTGGTGTTGATCGAGGAAAGGGAGTAAGGGTTCTCGATGTCGAAATCGCCCTTGACCAGTTGCAGATCCGGCGCGATGGTGCGGAGGTACTCGTAGGTTTCGCGGTCGGTCAGGTTGCCTAGGCAGATGATCTGGCCGATCTTGCCCGGTGTGAGGAGTTTTTTGAACTATGGAGCCGGAGGAGGGACTTGTGAGTTTTACAGCTGGTGGAATTGAAAGTGCGAGAGCTTGTTACCTTTGCGGGAATGTCCTGCGATTCAGTCAGGGTCAGTTCTGCGGTTCTTGACTCGAGGAACCTGGAGGAGAGAACTTACTGGGGCGCGATCAGGTATAAAGAGGTCACCGATGACTAGAACGAGCCTGGAGGCCATGATGAGAAGGAAATGGGGAACACTGTTATCGATTCATATTCGGCAAGGTGTAGTTGCTTCTTGCTTGTTGCCGACGGCGCTATCACACTCTCTCTCACCAAGGGTTTGCCCTCAATTGAAGAGCTCCTACTGGTCTGCTAGAGATGGAAGGTCGAGCGGCTTGGCAGGGAGGCTCTTGGCATAGAGAAGGGATAGAGAACACTTTCACAACTGCTTCTTGATCGGACAAAAGCTCCCCTAATTGACGTGTGTGATTTTCTCGAAATGGCTCACCACATCAATTATCGTCTGTAATCAACATGCATATCAAAAATAAGTCCTATACAACCAATATGCATTTATATAATGAAGCAAAAAGTTCGCATCACATACATCTCCACTCTCGAACAGTGCCTCCGAGAGGTTCGATACTGGAAGGGAAGATATATCGGCTATGAAAACCACCTGAGGCGGTTTTGCACCCAGCAGCTGAACCGCTGAGCCATGTGTCCGAAGACAGTGGGAGGTGCACTGAACACAAATATAGCCCAAAATCAGCTCTTGAACTTTTTGATTGAAGCAAGCTCTCTGCGAACATCTCTACCACTAACCAAGGTCTAGCTACTAGAGGCAAATCAAAAGACAACAGTGATTCTAGCTCACCGAACATCGGACCTACTCCTGGAATTTATTTCCACTTAGCAGCAAGATTCAAGGGTATCTCGTTCTACTAGTACGATCTAGGTCCAACGAATCATGCTTTCTTTCTCGAGCAACGCCTCTACCGGACGCTCAATCGCTTAAGATTATTGGGCTCAACAGCCAGATCTAAAGAGACACCGCGCGATACAGGTAGCATTCGAGTCAACATCACGAGTACAGCCACAAGACGAGTTCACCCACCCCCAGCCACTAATGGTAAGTCTCTCAGTCAACACAAATTGTGAGTCCACGGATGGAATCTCCCCGCAGTCAGATTCTAGCGAAGCATTCCATGTCTTCGCTGAAGTCGAGACAAGAGAGAAGTTGACATATCTCCTGGCTGGCTCGTCGCGCTGGATATTTTGAGATTTAGTCTATGTGTAGTCCGGCAGCCTGTCGGAACTAGTGGAGAAACTGGCGAGAAGGCTGTTTCCTAAGGGGTTGAAAGGCAGGGGGCCCGATTAGTATGCTGAGCAGCGTCGGTATGGCAGTGGTCTTAATAATGGTCACAGATGGATCTTTGTCGGAGTAGACAGCGACAGTTTGACTTGTAGACAGGAGATAGGAAGGTGTAGTGCTGTTGAGCCAGAAAAACTGGCAGCTGACCAAGGAATACAAACAAATTGGCCCAAGTATGCCTAAGGCTCGTGTAACAAGGATTGTATGCCGTGAAAGAAGTGGATGCGGAAGTTAGGAAGCATATCAGACTCTTATCGAAGTACGAAGTAAAACCCAGCAATAGTGATGTGAATGGGCAGCGAGCCTGGCTGCGCTATGATTGCTCTGACGATTTCTGGACGCCTTGCAGATGCTGCCGCTGTGATCCAAAGTTTAACCCCCAAATCCGCAATCATCATCAGCTAAGTTCAAACGCAAAAAATGTACAAGACCATCCCTGTCAAGACCTTGTCGCAAGAAATCGCTCCGTCCCACATCACGCCTTTACGGCCTCTGCAGCTTCATCGCCAGCTCGGTCCGCCTGGGCTCTAACTGTTGCTTGCGCCATCTTCAACAAACCACCGTAGTGGAGCTCTAGCCTGCCCTTCTCTACGT
>QQTW01001141.1_pt1 | contig 18187 bp, 3 predicted proteins | sample 1904831 | NCBI WGS metagenome assembly QQTW01 (sample SAMN09435610, study PRJNA476489) | Subsurface metagenome, whole genome shotgun sequencing project. | reverse complement strand
ATCTTCGTCATCCTCCTCCACTTTACAATAGATGTATATCAAAATCTTCAAAATCCACTCCTATTCCAATCCTCCACCTCTTCTCATCCTCATCACTAATTCATTATTTCAGTCAAATATCTCATCCGCATCGACGACGCCATGGACGTTTTCGCTGAGCACGGCGTCGCCGGCATGGTCGGCCTGATCTTCAACGCACTCTTCGGAGCGAGCTACATCATCGGACTGGATGGCGTCAACACGGCCGCCACAGCCCTACCAGGCGGCTGGCTCGACCAGAACTACAAGCAACTCTACATCCAAGTCGCCTACATCTGCGCCACGTCTGGATATGCGTTTGTCATGTCGGCCATCATCGCCTACATTCTGAATTTCATTCCCGGTATGCGTCTGCGCGCCTCGGAGGAAGCAGAGTTGCTCGGCATGGACGACGACCAACTCGGCGAATTCGCCTACGATTATGTGGAAGTCCGAAGAGATTATCTTGCGTGGCAACCCTCGAAACCGACTCCGCCTGGGGAAGAGACCGATGTCCCGCCCCCGGATCGGCATGGAATTCCGGAACACAGCGACATGATCGATGGACGGGAACCAGGCAATGCGCATACGGGCATCGGAGGAGATCGACATGGAATTGGTATTGAGAAGAGGGAATAAGTACGAGTGCGAGTAATTCGTTCAATCCTTCTGGACTCTCCCTTTCGTCTACCTTCACTTGCGGACTCTCCCTCTCTCTCCCCGTCCTGGTTGACGTGAGGAGAACGAGATAGAGCAAGTGAAGAGGAGGGAGAAGTCATCGGACGAACCAAGAGGAGGAAAGGATAGAGAGGATTGGATAAGAAGGGGAGTTTTGAAGCCAGGGGCTCAACTCGCGACGACTACGACCATACCAATATCCCCCATTTTTCCTTTAAAGTCATCGATTGCTCCCGTTTGGATTGGATCGGATTGGATTTTGAAGATTTTGATATACATCTATTGTAAAGTGGAGGAGGATGACGAAGATCTACCTTAACCCTATTCGGTGTTTCTAGATCTATTTTCTTGAGACAAGAGAAGAGAGAGCAGCATGTGTTTTGGATTAGATTGCAGCTACGAGCAAGCAGCAAGCAGCAAGCATTGTCGATCGTTATAGTTGGTAGTAGTAATCAATAGCAATCAATACCCCCCTTTACATACTCCGTACATTACGATTCCATCGTATCTCAGGAGTCCGCTGGTGGCTGCTTGCTGTTTTCGATTGATAGCTGTTGGTTTTACGGCAGCTGGTGCTGCTGCTACTGCTACTGCGGTTGGGGGTTATTAAGCCTCTCTTCCATCGGACTCATGACGGCGACGATGACGATGATACGTATTGGTCCGCCTACCTTTCTCGTTCCATCAGACTCACCACGATGCCTTTCTTCTTCATCAGACTCATGACGATGGTTTGGATGGATTCAGCTTCTCCTTCGTCAAACTCATGACGATGATATGTCTTGGTTCAGCGCCTCTCTTCTTCATCACACTCACGACGATGATTCATATCTTCGTACGGTGTACAAATCTCTCTTGTTCTATTCTATGGCACTCACAACGATGATTTGGATGGATCCAGCTTCTCCGTCGGACTCATGACGATGAATATCATTGATATATATAGTCATTCCATTCTACCATCAGATTCCCAACGGTGATGTGTATTTATACGTGGACATCTAACGCATGCCTCTCTTTTCTTCAGAGTCAAACTCACGACGATGATATTCAACACAGTCGAATACCGGCAGTATGGTTGGAAACGTCTCTCTCGTTGTTACTTAGACAGTTATCACTGCTCGCTCGCCTCTGACCGTCGTCGTCGTTGTCGTTCTCGTGACAATCGTCGCCATCATCGCGAAGTATGATAGCCCGTTCTATTCCCCTCCACTACACTCGAGCCGACATGAGCCGATCGCAAGGGGAGAGGCAGAGTGGAATGCCAGATTGAACAAGTTGTCAAGATCATCATCGTTCAAACTAGACAGACAAGATAACGCCATGCTACCATCCATGCTCGATATAAACAAATTAGAAGAAACACATTCCAACAACTAACCCCACTCGAAAACGAAAAACACAAGAAAACTCAAAGAAATATTGAAAAGTAGATGCCTTATTTAGATAGGTTGTCCCATATCCAAACTCATCATCGACGTCGTTCCATTTTGTGATCTCGCCGAGGTTGATCCCCCCGCCGCTGCTCCTCTCCCAGTCGCCGTGGATGGTCTCAATCCTTTCTTTCCCTCATCTCCATCTTCATCTCCATGTTCAGGCGCAACAAGGACCTGCGCGGGACAGACTACAATCTCCTCATCGCCAACTCCGAAATCATCTCCCTTTTTGACGACCAATGGGAATAACACCATCCTCACGATAGCCCTTCGCGCTTCGAGGTCTTCATTGCTTTCTTCATCACCGTCACCGCTGGTCCTGTTGTTGTTTGTGCTAGTGGTCGGGCGACCACTCCCCCCACCACTTCGATTGTTCATCAATGCGGCGTTGAAATACACTTTCCTTACTAGATCCCCGTTCGTGTCGTATTCGGGTTGAAGCGGCGGGAGCATCATATATTCTGCCCTCTGCGTGCGCATTTCAATGGACAAATCGACAGCGGCGCGGGTGACGTTCCTTAGACTCTCGAGGATGGGTTCCTCGACTTGACTCGGTGGCGGGAGGATAGCAGCCAGGGTATGATAGATCTCCAGCACGACCGCTTCCGTATCTTGTGTGCGTTGGGTTTGAAAAGCCGGTCTTCGCGAGAGGAGCGTCAAGGTGGTTGCACGCCATTTATGCACGGCAGCCGGGGGACCGACTTCGCCTAATAACTTCTCGAGCGACTTCAACTTCTGCCGCTGCTCCCGATCCATTCCAAACAGATACCGCGTGAAGATGTATTCCCAGATCATGGTCATGACGACGGACATGAATACATCACGGCGTTGAACGCGGTCGTTGAGATAGACATCGACGTCTGATCCATCGAGCACGGCGTTCTCGAGACGATCCATGATCTTGTCGTCCCGCACTTCTTCCACTAAGCGACAGCCGCGCATGTCGCTGAATTTGGAGAATCGTAAAACCCATTGTTGGACGTGCTGGCAGAGTCGCTGGCAGGCGCTCTCGAAGTAGTCCTCATCCCGCACCTCGAGGAAGTTGTCAGCGTCGGTGGCCGCTTTGGTGGACAAAATCTCCTGCTGTAGAATGCGAACTTGCTCCCGCGCCGATTCTAGCTCAGAGTGTAGCCGGTCGATCTCCGAGTTGCGCTCGTCCAAAGCGGAGGCGAGATCTTGTCGCACCATCGATTCGACCTGCCCCGACAATTCATCGTTGTGTCGTCGGAGGTCGTCCAGCTCGCGGCGCGAATGGTCCCACCGTCGTTGCGCGTCGAGATGTTCCGCTTGCAACGACGCGTATTGCGCTTCGTGGGCCGTCGTGAGTTCGGTGTTGGTCGTCGTGAGATGATCATTGAGTTCTCGCAGTCGCGCAACGTCGTCGCGGAGACCAGCAAGCATCTCGTGCAGTCGGCTGACCTCCGCATCGCGCTCATGAAGTTGCGCGTCGCGCGAGCGTAATGCGTCGGCAACATTGCGCTCGGCTTCCGATCGCGCTGCTTGAAGCTGGCGGTTCTCAGACAGGAGCTGCTCCAGTTTTCCTTCGAGATCCAGGATCTGCAAGCTCTGTCGTCGGCGCACGCTGGGAGGGCGAGTGGGTGATCGAGGTGAGCCATGATGATCACCCCATCCTTCCTGTAATGCAGAAAACGAGGGATTAGCATAGGAACAAGAAAATGAACGAGCTAGCGGGGATCATGGTATGTCGATACTTACATATACGGCCGCCGCCATGGCGCCAGTACGCGCACGCGCGCGACTGGGTCCAGCAGGCCCAGGTCCACGCGCGTCGTCCGAGAGCACCCCGCCGTCTTCAGCAGACGACGAGGGCGGTGTGTCGACGTCCGCAGGGAAAGATCGGTGATGTTGTTGACGACGCGGGGGTTGGGTTTGATTGTCGGAGGAGTGAATGAGGGACGATGTGGCAGCTGCCGCTACAGCTCCAGCGCCAGCTCCCGCGATGACAGCAGCACCAGCAGCACCCGAACCGGCACCACTTTGTTCTTGTTGGGCTAGTCGGGCCGCTTCCCGTTGATTGGCTGCTCGCAGATCCCCGCTCAAGCGGCGGTCAACGCGCCGCAGTGGCGGTGTTCCCCCGGATCGCTGACTCAGCCGACTGCTGGGCCGGCTGTGGCGGTGCGAGACGGAGGCCCGTTCGGCGCTGCTGCTGCCACCGTCCGGTGACGGTCGATGTTGAGAGGTCACCAGGGGAGGTGAGCTGGGCGAGTCGACACGGTGTTCGTTCGGCGAACGACGATCGCGTCGTTGTCGTCGAGCTCGCGCGGCAGGATCAGGCGTCAGAGAAGCTGATACGTGACTGCGCTGTCCAGCAGACGATGGCCGAGCGGAGTCGCGGCTCTTGACGCGTTCGATGTCGACCGTCTCAGCCTGCTCATCGACGGGTGGCCACGAGAGACGTGCGATGAGATCGTCCGTCGAGATGAGCCCTTGCTGGTGCTGGGTGATGTGTTGTGGGGGAGAGGGGAAAAGGGTGCTCGGATCACGGGGGTGCTCGGAAGTGGTCGACTTGGATCGAGTAATGGGAGCTTCGTCAGCAGCGTCCTCGGCGATGGGATCCAGCAGATGAGGTTGGTGGTGGAGAGGGTGGAGATTGGCGTCGGAAGTGACGTCTGTAGTAGGATCAATCGGGATAATCTCGGCAAAGATCGATCGTGGAGAGATGGTTTCGCGTGGAGCGGAAGCACGGTCAACGACAAAGGGATCATGATGACGGGCGTCGACCGAATGTCCAGAAGGACGGTCAGTCCAGTCGAACACCCCTGTTTCTTCTGAGGGTCGATGTGTCTGCTGCGCGTCCTGCGGCACCGAAGAGCGTTCAAGATGGTCTCTTGGATCGACATCCGGTGCTTCGGGCGCACGCCCGACAGTGTCCTGATCAGCAGGCGAGAAGGCGGATGAAGTTGGTGCAGCTGGCGGAGAGGTGAAGAGTACGGAGTCGCGGTCTTTGCTGGTCGACTCGACAGGTGAAGGCGTCGGCAGGACATCAATGCTTGATGTAGGTGGAATGTCAGAGGCGCGACCAGCAACGTCGTCGATGGTGTTGGCGGGCACGGTAGATCTCTGCTCGATTGGCCCCGCCGGTATTGCAGCTGGCGGCCTCTCCTGAGCTGTCAGAGATGGAAATCCGTAATCGGCTGTCGCTGCCCTGTCAGAGGCGGCGGGTGATGGCAGCTCTGTTGGCGATGTAAATGGCACGCTAGGAGCGTCCTGGAACCCGCTATCGCGCACTGAGCCAGGGACTGGTGACTGGTGCGATGGAATTGGAGAGTCGACGACATGAACGCCACTGTCACGGATGACCGTTGAAGCACTGGCAACCGGGACAGGTGGAGTGGGAGCCTTGGGTAATGCTTGATCGTCGATGACTTGGTCTAGGGATGCTCTGATAGTTGGCGGTGGGCTGACATTGCGATCCGCTGCCGATGTAGCTTGATGAAGCTGGTCAGGAGCCGCATCACCAAGTTGGACCACGATCTCTTGAGCATCCATCAAGCCTTTTGAAGCCAGTGTCAACACCACTTGTTCGGCGTTAGCAGTTTCAGTTGGAGCTGCTGCCACCACAGGTTCCTGGGCTTCGTTGTCGGCCACTGATATTGTGACTTTGTCCCTTCGACCCTTCTTGTCTTTCTTCTTGCTCTTCTTGCTGGTCGATGTCCAGGTGTCAACATCCGCTTCTTGCTCAGGCTCGATTGGTGTCTTGGCTCCATCGTTAATTTTGATACCAGAGAAGCCAGGCGTCTGCACCTCGGTGATTGGTTCTTCAGCCACCAGCGTGATTGCATCAGTTTCAGTTGCGGACGGCTTGATTTTCTCATCGGCAGGATTTTCCAAAGCACCGAACGCCTGTGACGATTTCTTGCCTTTCTTCTTATTCTTCTTGCTGGTCAAGGTGAAGAAACTGACATCGGCTTCTTGCTCGGGCTTGGTTGGCGTCCCAGAAGGCAAGCCTGCATGCTCGTCTCCATTCCCGTCATCAATACCAGGAGGGCCGCGTGTAGGCACGTCGCTGACTTGTTCTTTAGTTGCGGCAGGAGTCTCGCCGAGATCTGCTGATGTGGGCCTGACATCCTCAGCTGCAAGACTTTCCGGAGCAGTAATCGCCTGCGATGCCTTTTTGCCCTTCTTCTTGCTCTTCTTGCTGGTCGAGATGAAGAAATCGACATCTGCTTCTTGCTCAGTCTTGGTTGCCGTCTCGGCGGGCAAGCCTGTGTCCTTATTCCCATCCTCCCCCTCGATACCAGAAGGAACACGTGCTCGTATGTCGGCGAGTTGTTCTTCGGTGGCGGCCGGTGTCTCGCTGAGATCGATTGACGAGGGTTTGACATCATCAATTGCTGGACTTGCTGGACCAGTATTCGCCTGGGGTGCTTTCTTGCCCCTCCTTTTGCCCTTCTGAGTCGTTGAGGCCCAGATGACAGGATCGGTCTCTCTCTCTAGATCCTCCACAGGGTCGGTTGAGCGCGAAGAGGGGTCGTCTTTGACTTCGTCGACAAAGCTAGCCGATGGACCCGGTTCCCTATTGTCGGCCAATTGTTGATCCGCTGTCGCAGAAGAAGGCAGCTCGACCGTCGTCAAAGATGGCTCGGTTTCTTCGATTGCTGGCGGAGTCGGAGCATCTTTGGAAGACATTGATCGTTGCAGCCCTTTCTTGCCTTTCTTGTTTTTCCTGCCTGTAGAGGTCCAGAGATCGGGTTCGACTTCTTCTACCCCGGCGGTTTCAGTTGGCTTGGCTGGTGGCATCATCAACTCCTCCTTCTCTGTGGTGACAGGTCCAGTAGCTGGCTCCGGAGTCGGGATATCGCTGGCTGGCTCTTCGACCCAGGCCCCGGGTGGCTCGACTGTGGTGGGAGTTTCAGAAGCTGGCTGACGAGTCTGTGCTTCACTGGCTGGCTCTTCCACCCAGCCCCCAGGTAGGTCGACGTCCGTTGATGACGATTCCGGTTTCTCAGTTGCCTCCAGATCCGGCGTCGGCTCGGGCGCAATTATCTGCTGCAGCAGGTTCTTTCTGCCCTTCTTGTCCTTTTTGCCCTTCTTTTTGGTCACCGGTCCCCAGACATCCGCCGTCACGGCTTCGTTTTCGGGGCCAGGTGCAGCTGCTTGGTCGAGTTGATCACCCTCGATCGGAGTTCCACCAGTTATGTCATCCACGGTAGCTTCCTCTGCTGCGTTGCGGGGAGATTGATCTGCTGAAGGAACTTCAGGAAATTCCCCAGGTAGCCCCCTTGACATATCGGACTGTTTTGTTGATGCGACGTTTGCACCTGCCTCCGCTGCGTTGTTGAGCGATTGATCTGCTGAGGGAACTTCTGGAAATTCCCCAGGTAGGCCCTTTGGCGTATCGAACTCCTTCATTGACGCAGCATTTCCGCCTGCCTCTACCGCTCCGCGTTGGTTCTCGGTGTCTTCGCCCTTAGCGCCCGCGGATCGATCTTTAACAGCCGTATCCGTACGGAGGCCCGACGACTTGGCTGTCGGATCATCCACACCAGCTAAGGTCCCTGGTATCACCTCTCTGAATTCCGGAATCTTAATCCCGGCGTCCATACCGCTTTGAGTCCGTGGCGTAGCTTCACGAAGTTCCGAAGCCTTAGGATCTTTACCCTCATTGCCCAAAGTTCCCGGTATAACTTTTCTGAATTCCGGAATCTCAAGAACCGGCTCGGCACCACCTAAAGTATCCGGTATGACTTCTCTAAACTCCGGAATCTTTAGGACTTTGACGTCTTCTGTGGTCTCTGACTCTTTCAAATCCGCATAGTCTGGTTTGTAGACAGAGTCCACGATCGATTCGAAATTTTTGAGCTCGCTGACAGGATCAACCAGGGTCTCTGATGCTAGCTCCACGGTACCTTTGCCTCCTTTCACTTTCTTGCCCTTCTTTCCCTTTTTCTTCGAAACAGTTGCGAAGAAATCCTCTTCCTGATCTGGCTTCACTTCTGGAGGCGTCTCCGTTACTGTATCCGCCGGTTCAGGCAAGACATCGACGATGTTCCGAGGCTCACTGGGAGGGGAAGGCGCGTTCGCAGAATCCCGTAACTTATTCTTCTTGCCCTTCTTCTTGGAAGCAGATGTAAAGAAATCCTCTTCCTGATCTGGCTTCACCCCTTTAGGCGTCTCCGCTGCTGTATTTGCCGGTTCGGGCAGGACCTCGACGACAATTTGAGACTCAAAGGGAGGGGAAGGCGCGTCTACGTAATCCCGCGGCTTGTTTTTATCCTTCTTTTTCTTCCCCTTCCCTCTTTTACCAAAAGACTCCCAATACTCGTCATCTTGTTGCTCGGTAGCGGGCGGAGAGGCACCTTGCTGTGCTGGCGCTCTCTCGACAGTAATATCGTCCTGATTCGGCGCTTTTGGAACGACATCCTGAATGGCCGGTTCCAAGTCGTTGTCAGGTCTGGTGGGAAGCGGACCGTCTTCCGGGTGCGAAGCTGGGACAGCAGCAGATGTTGATAGCTCCAAGTCGTTATCGGGCCCAGTGGGCAGCGGAACCTCCTCCGGAAGTGTAACTCCAACAGCCTCAGATATTGACAGCTCTAGGTCGTCATCAGGCGTGCCGGGAAGCGGAACTTCTTCGGGACGCGCGACTAGAACAGCCCTTGATCCTGACAGCTCTAAATCCTCGTCTGGGCCGGTAGGTAGCGGAACCTCCTCAGGACGTGTAACTGGGACGACAGAGGTGCCAATGATATTCAGTTGCTCTTTTACCACCTCCTTGTCCTTTCCTTTGGTTGACTCTTGGGCTTCCAGCGGCAAACTCTCCCGCCGCTCCAATTCAACGGCCGGCGTTGGCTCGGAGTGCTCCAAGAGAGACGATTCTGGGCGCAGAGTGTGTGCCATTGAACCGTCTCTAGGCGTCTCTGCCGGAGGAGGTACAAGCTCGTCGTCAGCGGGTGAAGGAAGAGGGATCTTCTCAGGGTGGACGGCTGGAGTCATGGGAGGACTGGCAGTCGCTTGTCGTCTGTTCTTCCCTTTCTTCTTGTACTTGCCCTTCTTCTTGCCGGTAGCTTCTTTGAAGGGGTCGTCTTGCGGTTCCGCTAAGGGAATCACACTGCCTCGATCAACAGGATCGCTTTTCTCGAGCACTACTGCCTCCTCTGAAGGCGCATTTGGTGCGTCTGCAGTTGAAAGAGGAGGCTTGAAGTCAAGCTCATCGGGAGGAGTGTCGTCTGGTTGGTCGGTTGATGTGATGAAGCTGAAAGCGTCCTGCAATTTCTTCCCTTTCTTCTTGTCCTTGCCCTTCTTCTTGCTGGTAGCTTCTTTGAAGAGTTCGTCTTGCGGTTCCGCTAAGGGGGTCACGCCCCCTCGCTCGAGAGCCGGGCCTTCTTCCAACAACACTACCTCTGAAGAATCAATTTGTGCCTCTGCAGTTAAAAGAGGAAGCTTGAGGTCACGCTCATTGGGAGGAGGAGTGTCGTCCGGTTGGTCGGTTTTTGTGATGGAGCTGAAGGCGTCCTGCAACTTCTTCTTGGCCTTTTTATCTTTGCCCTTCTTCTTGCTGGAAGGCTGCCAGAACGACGTATCTTGTGTCTCTGCCTCAGCGGGTGCGATCCCCTGATCTGTGCTCTCGCTTCCCAGATATGTGGACTTCTCTGCTAGTTTGTCTTCTGATGGCTCTGCGGTGGAAAGGATGGGCCTGGCGTCAGGATTGAGTGCGCCAGGGACGTCCTCAGACCGGTCGAATGAAGCATCCGCAGGTGCGATGGCAGCTGAGCGCTTGTTCTTGCCCTTTTTGTCCTTGCTCTTCTTTTTGCTTGTGGGCGCCCAGAGCATAGTCTCCTGCTGCCCTGCTTCAGGCGGCACAGTAGCTTGTTGTGTTGTCGCCATATCGAGTGTTGCTGCTGTTGTTACTGGCTCCTCCGGAATTTCTGGTGCAGTCTCTGTTGCGAGCAATTCAGACTCGTCGTTGGTAGCGGGAGGTAGGGGAACATCTTCTGGAAGGTCGACGGATGGCTCGACAAAGTCTGCAGGAGGTTGTTGCCTGTTTTTATCCTTTCTCTTCTTCTTGCCCTTCTCCTTCTTCCCTGGCGGCTCCCCGGGCTCTGTTGCCGGCTCTCTGGGTTCGGCGGACTCTTGAGCAGGAATTGACCTCGTAACATTCTCGAGGAGCTGTTCTGCCGCGATAGGTTCAGGCTGATCCTCCATGCTCGAAGCTGCACCGTCTTTGGCAAGCACTTCAAGCAGAGGAGTATCCACTGCGCGATCAAGCTCGGGTTCTTGCTTGCCGGGAACATCTCGCTGCTTGTTGCCCTTCTGCCTCTTCTTGTCCTTCTTGGCCTTCTTGCTGAACGACTCCCAGTCGGGTTCTTCCTGCGCCTCAGACACGACCGGCAACGAAGTCTCATCCTCCGTCATCTGCCTTGATTGCGCACCCTCCCTATCCACAAGGTCGGCACGAGCGGAGGAAATTGGCTCTGCTAAGTCATCGTCTGCAAGGTCAGGCAGAGGAACCATCTCAGGTTGCTCGAGGACCTGCGTGGGTGAGGGCGAGGGCTCGACAACCTCGGACTGTCTTTGCGCCTGCTTCCTGTCTTTGCCCTTCTTCTTGCTTTTCTTGGATGTTGTCCGGTAAGCTGCAGGACCTTCCTCGGGCTCGATCGTGTTCGCAGCGATGCTTTCGGTCGGCTTCTCTAGAGGGATGTCCGTCTCAGGGACCGCCAAGTCTTTGTCGTCTCCAGCAGGAAGTGGGATCTCTTCTGGGGGTTCAGCAATAGGCGAAGGCTCAAATCTAGTCGCCGTTTTTTCGCGTTTGATCTTGGTCTTCCCTTTGCCCTTCTTACCTTTGCGCTCCGTTGGTGTAGACGAGGCTTCAACTACTTGAACAGGCAGTTCGGTCGAAGCGTCCACTTCTCGGGCTTGCTGAGTATCGTTCAGATCTAATAATGCGAACTCATCGGCCGGCCCAGGTGGTAATGGCACGTTCTCTGGGTCGGCCAAGTGTCGACTGCTGCGATCCTGGGCAAACTGCTGTTCTCTGTCAGACAGCTCGACCGCCTTGGGATGTTCCTCCATCGCTTCGTTGGCAGTCCGAGAACCTCCAGAACTGGGTTTGTCCAAGTCGATGTTTCGATCCGATGAGATCTCTCCTTCGAGAAGTGCAAGTTCTTCATCCTTGTCATCAGGGAGAGGGATATCTTGAGGAGCCGCAATATCCGACAGTCCAGCGTAACTTCGATCATGTTGCTCATCCGGGTCTCGAGCCTTCATTACCTCCCTGTTCGAGTCAGACAGGGCATCCTTCTCAGTTGCAAAGGAGTTTTGAGTCGTAAGAGGAAAAGCTCCCGGGAGACCTCGCTCTTTCGGAAGTTTCTCCGAAGGAACAGGATCCACCGACGGGTTATCATCAGCCTGCATACGTAGAACAGCAGTCTCTGGAGGCTCCGCTGCTGGAGATGGCAAGGTATCAATGTCAAGCTGCTTTCCTTTCTTCTTTCCCTTTTTCTCTTTGCCCTTCTTCGACTTCTTCCGTTTTGTATCCGGAAACTCGTCCTCAGCAAGAGTCGAAGCTGGTTCTGCAGTCATGGCAATCTTTCTTGGCTCCTGCTGAAGAATATCATTGTCGATCGTTGGTAAGGAAACTTGACGTTGAAGTGGATCTGGGACCGGGACGTTCTGGAGGAGGGGCGGTGAAGGGCTACGTAGTTTAGCTTCTGAGGTATCTGCGACTCCTTCACGAACAGAGATGCCGGCTGCTATTCGCTCGAGCTTAGTATCTAGATGCTCTAAAGCGGGTTTAGTAGCTGAAGGCGCCTCGGTCGTCTGTGGAAATACGGTTCCCCTGGGAGTGGGCTGCTGCGAGTCCAGTAGATCAGGAGATGCAGTTGAGAAAGTAGTTTCGATCCGCAATTCGGCAGGACCTCGACGTGGAGCGTCTGATTCGGATGCAGAAGGCAGTGCGGAATCTGTAAAGTCTTCTGGCGCTTGCTCTATGTCTTCGGTGCTCTGCTGAGACGGACTTCTGGTGGATGCTCGACTGGGGGGCAATGGAGGATATGAATCATCTTCCGCCGCTTCGTTCATCTGCCGAGCGCTATGGCGTTCAACTAGATATAGCGGACGAAACTCCCGAGATTTGAATTCGCTGGACCCGGTCTTGGAGTGTCGAGGCCGAGAGAGGGGAGGCGAGGGTGCAGTACCGGAGACCATGACAGCACTACCAAGAGATGATCGGTGATGGCCAGGAGTGGGTGGTGGTCGTCGAAAGAAGATAGGTATAGCTGTTGGCGAGGTGGTTTTCGCGGCCGCCATATAAAGATTATCGGGCGTACGCATGGGTGAATGCTGCTTCATCCGTTCGTTGACCATTGTATTGGGACTGTCAGATCGGGCTTGGCGAGGTGGGGGGCTGTCAGTGGCAACACCTGATTGAGGTGAAGGGGCAGGCAATGAGTGTCGGCGGTCAATAACCGTTATGGAGGATCTGGCGGATGCAGAAGCTACGTCCCTATTATCGGAGAATCCAGCGGCCGAGGGAGACTGGAAGTCCTCCTGCGGGGGCAGCTCCTCCGCGGGAGTCTCGAAAGGGGTGGCGGAGGCCGACGTCGATATGCCAGTGTTGTCAGCTTCTGGGGGTGATGTTGGGCGTGAGTCTATGAGGAGAGGATGTTCATCCGCCGTCGCCGTGAAGAACCTCTCAGGCGATGGACGATCTGTCGTAATCGCCTGTTGAACAGGTGACGCGGAACGTTCATCAGGTTCGATTGCTGGCCTGCCGTCACTTAAAGTTGGACTGGCAGGAAGAGGTGGGAGATCCTTGATGCTGCCCAATTCAATAGGAGACGACGGCCTTGATTCAGGAAGTGGAGGGTAAAGATCCACTGTGGGGCGGGCAGGAAGAGGCGGTAAGTTTTGCAGGCGGTCCAGGATAATGGAAGACATTTCCCGTGTCTCGGGTAGCGGCGGTAGATCTTGGGTAGTCGGTAGTGGCGGGGTTGTAGTGAAAGGTAGGAGATCTTTAGGATCTCCTACATCGATGGGTGATTTGGGTCGAGAGGGAGGTGAAGCAGTTGAATCTGCAACGGCGAGGACTGTTGCGGCTAGCGGCAGCGCTAGAGCAACTGGAGGTATCGCCATTGTAGAACGAGCATCCGAAACCTCAGGTGCAGGCTCCTCCACACTGGGTTGTTCTAGAGGATCTGTTTGTAAAGCAGTTTGAGCAACATCTCTCGGTCCAGAGATACCGGCAGGGTGGCTTGCTTCCGTACTAATCGAAGGAGTCGTTCCCTTGAAACTAGTTAGAGGAAGTGAACTGGTGGACTCGAGGGTAATCCAGGAGAGGCTCTCTACCTTGGAGATCCCTTTTCGGGTACTCATACCTGGTTCAGTCGCAGTTTGGTTGCCCTTCCGCTTCTTGTCTTTCTTTTTCGACTTGCTGTTGCTCCAACCATCGCCATTGTCGCCATCCACAGTTTTCTCCACGAAATCTTGGCTTTCTGGTACAGCGACGGCGGGGCTATCCAGCTCCTCCTGGCCATCCTCCCAGGCTAACGGGGTTTTTCCCTTCTTACCCTTCTTCTTCTTCTTAAGCGGCTCGAAGTCATCCACAGTAGCTTCTGGCGTCTGGGCTTCAATGGGACCCTCATCGTCGGGCTGTCGTCGACCTTTCTTACCCTTCTTGCCCTTCTTCGTAGGCAGGTCAAAGTCATCTGCAACGGCATCTTGCTTCAGGGTTTTGGCATTGGAGCGCTTCGCGCTTGCAGGTGAAACGACATCTTCAGGGTCTAGTTCTCGATCAAGTTCTTCAGCGGGAGTGGCAAAAGGTGTAGTCTCCTCGGCCTGGTCGTCTACAGCTGGCACGCCTCGTCGAGCTTTACTTTTCTTGCCCTTCTTCTTCGGCACGCTGAAGTCATCGAATCCGGAGTTTTGAGGTACTGGTTCTGGCTCTTCTGCCGCAGGCGTCGCCTCGGGAAATTCAGTTTTGATCTCATCATCGACTCCGATTGAAGTGGTCCGGCCGAGAGACTCTGGTCGTTCTTCGAGAAGATCGTCCACGCTTTCACGCTCAGGCTCTTCAATGTTTCGCCGTCCCTTTCCCTTACCCTTCTTCTTTGGCGTCTCGAAGTCATCCCATGTGGGTTCACGGACCGGTTCTTCAGAGGACTTCTTCTTTGGCGTCTCGAAATCGTCCCATGTTGGTTCACGGACCGGTTCTTCAGAGGACTTCATCTCCGACTCTTGGCGTTCCACGTCACGAGGCCGGTCGACAGCTACTTCTGCAGGCGATGCAGAACGTCGTACCGCATCGGTTGCTACTGCGGAAGCGAACTCGGTGGGTTCTGAAGGAAGTTTGTCGTGCTTCGATTTTCGCTTCGCTTTCCGGCCCGCGACTTCCCCAAACTCATTGTCGTCCTTGGTAGGGGAGTCTTCAGCAATGGCTTTCGAGATGGGCTCGGCGTCCGGTGGGCCGTTGAAGTGATTGACCCTTCTGTTGCTTGGAGCATCCTGCTCGTCGATCGCTGCACCAGGAATCATTGGAGCTGGCTCAGCATCAACGGCCTTCTGGTTGGCTTGTCCGACACCCGTGGGTGGATCCTCAGACACCGTACTGCGCGTTCTATCTGGAGATGGCGACTTGGGAGACCCATTCTGTCGACCGAGAATCAGATCCCACTTCGATCCTTTCTTCCTTTTTCCTCGGGCAGTGCTCGCTTCTGTCGTTGATGTCTTTGCTTCGTCGCTGGGGTCATTTGGGATTGCTCCGTAAGTTGCACCTGCTTTTTTCCGTTCACCAGCATTATCGGAAATATCGACGGCTGAACTTGCTGCAGATCGTTGTCGCGGAACTTCGAACGCAGTGTCCCGATCATCAGGTCCTCCGCGAGCAGCCGGCTGCACTGAACACGCAACATAAGTACCCGGTGCTTCGGATCCAGGAGGCGAATCACGACGCCGGAATGACGGGTCATCTAGCACGATCGATGGGTCGAAACCTGTATCTTCCAAGCCTGCAGCGAGGGTAGCTGCAAACTCAGTATCGTCAATGAATTCTCCAGGAACGTGGCGTGGAACATCAGTGGCGCCTGTGGGGTCAGCCGTCCTCGGGCTTCTGGAAGATGTAGGTCCGTTCGCCGGCTGATGATCTCTTGGAGCTGGAGCTGGAACTGGGGTGACTTCCACCACCTCATAATCATCGTCGGAAGACTCGTTGATTTTCGAACGGTTTGCATCGAAGACATCTTGCACCCTGTCCTTCTGAAGGTCTTGATCTTGAGGAGAAAATCGCTGTACATCCGTGTCCCGGGCTTTGCCCTTCTGATGTTCATTTTCAGTGATACTTGGCGCTTCGACAGCAATCGGAGCTTCGTTTGCTGGGCTGTCGGCAGACACGACGTGATCCATGGAGGAGTGACGCCGATGCGTGGGTGTTGACGGTGTAGACTTTCCGCTAGCAACCGATCCACGAGCACTTCGGGGAGGAGTAGGAAGGATGAGATTGAGCTGTGGAACCTGCCAAGGAAGTGCTGCATGGTTGATATTAAAAGCCTCTTCAGAAGTGTGTGGCAACTCGGAGGCCCGTTGGCCGGCGTGAGACGAGGCACTGGTGGTGATATTTGGGATCTCTGTCGTGCCTCTGTTCCCTATCGCGGCGATACCCCTGGAAGGCGAAGATGATTGCGAGATGAGGTCTGGCAAGTTGAAGTACGCCGCCATCGGAAGATCAGCCTCTTTGTATTTATCCATCACAGATGGGACTTCGTCATAGTGTTTCTCGTTACGGTAGGAGGCAGGGCGGTTGGCAGTCTCTGAAGTATTACGGCGACGCTTATCTCTCGGTGGACTCTCTTGCGCAGTTCGCCTGTCACGATCCTGAGATGTTGACTCAGTTGGCCTGTGCTGACGAACGGTATCTGACTTCTCTGGTCTAGAGTCTGACTGCATTGAGCTGATGGCAGCAGCAGCAGCACCCGCAACAGCAACTCCAGCAACGATAGGCACAATGGAGGACTCCTCTTGCATACCACCCTGATTGATCGACCCATCACGTTGCAAAATCTGCGGCCCTTGTACATCTCGGCTTGTCGACCTCTGCGCTCGTTTCTTGTTCCTCTCCAGAGCTTCAGCTTCCTCCGCCTGACGACGTCTGGCACGTTCCTTTCGGGCTTCTTCACGCTTCCTTTCACGTTCCGCCTGACATCTGGCTTCCGCCTCATCGTCGTGCTGCTCCTCTCCCCGCATATCAGTAACTCTGACGTCGCCCCGTTCGAAAGTCACCGCCCGACCGTTGTTGAGAGGATCTTGCTCACCAGAACCGGCCGGAAACGTCCTTGAGCGGGAATAGGGTTGGGAAGGAGAAGTCTCGTACACCATTGGTGGAGGAGCTGCATCTGCGAAAACAGAAGCAGCAACTGGAGCTTGCGGTTGAGGTTGTTGTAGAGGGACGGGGACGGGTCGCGCATTGTGGATGGGCTGAGCAGGAGCTGCAGACAATGACTCTCTCCTTCGAATGTCAAATGTGGTTGGATCGGATGTTGGCACCGGGTAGACCTGCTGGAGAGGGGCGTTGCTGAACGTAGCTCTTGCGCCGTGCTCCCCGTAATAAGCCGATGAGCTCGCAGGTGGTTGATATTCGGAGTAAGGTGCAATCTGTGATGGTGGCCGGTGTATATCGCGATCAGCTGATGAACGCCGTTTCCCTTTATCTTTTGTCGATTTCCCACCCCAGCGCCAATTCCATTTGTCGGTACCCGACGAGGCATTTGAGGAAAGCGATTCTTGGCTGGCACGACGCATGATAGTTTGTTTCGGGTCAAAGGATCCAAACGCGAGGCCGGAATCTTCACCGGAGGAGCCTTCGCCATCTGATGCTGACTCCCAGCCTTCGTCGTCGGAACTGGACGAAGAAGACACGACATCCTTCTTGTAGGCGGATGCTGGAGACTTGGCCAGATTGAGACTGGGAAAGTCGGATCCATTGACCGCGCGTTTTCCCTTCTTTGATTTGGCCAACTGGTTTGTGGCCATTAACGCAGCCGCAGTTCCCAGACCGAGAAGGGCAGCATCTTGACCTCGACACGAACCCTTTTCCGGTTTGGCTGACTTCTTCTGTTTTCTCCTATTCGAGGTTCCACGATCTGAGCTCCAGGAGGATGACGAGGATGAGAACGAGGAGGCTGACGAGTTCTCAAATTGAAACATTCCTTTTCCGGACGATCGACTCTGACGCCCTTCACGTTTGCTCTCGGTCGTCCGCTTGCTGGAAGAAGGTGCATGGTGGACTGTTGGTCTCTTGTGGTCAACCACGGCATGGCCTGCGACGCGGTTTCTATCACCCCGCTCATAGGTCGCGCCATAGTCGCGACTTCGTTCTGAGGAGTGCCTCCGGGATCTAGATCGACTCCTTGGCGAACGACGAGAGTGCGAACCCAGCGCTGACGAGGCTAGAGAGGCCGCCACAATTCCAGTCCTGACTTTGCCTTTGCCTCCTCGCGAGCTTGATCGCGAACGATGCCTGCTGCGAGGACGGCCAGGGAGGACAACTTCTCCCGTACGCTGTTTGTCCAGACTGCTCCTAGTTGGGCCCATGTCGCTTACACTCCTCTTCGAAGAAAGTCGAGCCCGAGACCGAGATCGACTTCTTGACCTTGCATTTCGGTCCACCGTGCCGTACATCTGATGGCTGCTTCTCCTGCTTGAGGCAGCTTCCTTCTTCTCCAGCCGGGCAGAACCCGGGTGACGACCTGACCGAGCACTAATGTCTTCCCAGGAATCGCGGTCCGATTTGAAGAGAGATTTACCCAGTGTTCCTAGACCATATGCTGCGAGTCCGGTCGCAACAACAGATCGACCCTTCTTTGACCGGCCTGAACTGCTGTCCGACGAGTAGTAACGCTTGTCCTTGTCAACTCGTGATTTATCGCTGCGACGGTCACTCGAGCCCCTTCGGCGTCGGTGATGCTTGCGGGGTGCATCGCGAGGAGAGGTGCCAGGATCGAAGCAGTTTCGACAAATACCAATATATTCAGTATATTCTTCAAACTGGCCCACTCCTTCGGGATCTCTCCAGAAATCGATGAAGCTGCGCAGCGGGCCGTGCTGCT
>QQTW01001140.1_pt1 | contig 18199 bp, 16 predicted proteins | sample 1904831 | NCBI WGS metagenome assembly QQTW01 (sample SAMN09435610, study PRJNA476489) | Subsurface metagenome, whole genome shotgun sequencing project. | reverse complement strand
AAACCCAGATCGAGGAAAATTGGGCAATTAGCGACTACTGGTGTCGATCTTAGTCTCAGTGCTAGTAACGATCCTTCAGGCAATCTTTTTTTGGCTGGATCTACCACAGGACCATTGCAAGGAACTAATCTTGGTTCAACAGATGCTTGGATTGCTAAGTACAACTCTAGCGGCACTCAAGTATGGGGCAAGCAAATTGGCACTGCCAAGTCTGAGACAGCTTATGACACTGTTACAGATAGTGCTGGCAACTTGTACGTAGCGGGAGCAACAAGCGGCAACTTATTTTCCTCTCTGCAAACAGGTGGTGATGCTTGGGTTGCTAAGTACGACCCCAGTGGCAATCAAGTGTGGGGTAAACAGTTTCAAGTTGGCAACGGTCTTTCTAATACTCCCTTTGGTATCGATTTAGACCCAACAGGCAATGTCTACGTGTCGGGCTTAACTATTAAGGACAATCAAGATAATCTAGATGTTTTCAACTTTGTGGTTCAAGATGATTCTTGGGTAACAAAATTTGACAATAATGGCAACCAACAGTGGGTAACAGAGATCGGCGGACCTTTCTTTGACGAAAATTATAATCTCGCCGTCGATAATTCTGGCAATTCCTACGCTGTAGGCTGGACTCAAGGCTTAGTGAAAGAGTCTGACCCCTCTCGCAGCCTTTTAAAGTACGATGCCTGGATTCAAAAAACCAACACCTCCGGTCAGGTAGAGTGGAGGCAACAGTTTGGCAGTCCAAATGAAGGTCTAGAATTTGCCTGGGATGTTGACACCGACAGCAAGGGCAATGTTTATGTTGCTGGATGGACTACAGGTGATATCGGTACAACCGATGGCAAAAAGAGTAAGCTAGGTTCCTACGATATGTGGATTACCAAATTTGCTCCAGATGGAACTCAAGTAGTGACAAAACAGTTTGGTTCTCCTGGGGATGATGCCACTTACTTATCGGATATGACTATTGATGCCCAAGACAACATTTTCTTGACAGGGTATTCTAACGGTAAGTTAGGCAAAGGTCAAAAAGATGCAAACTATAATGCCTTTGTCGCCAAGTTCGATACTAGCGTGACAAATAAATGGGTTCAACAGTTTGGTAGTAGATCCAAGCTTGACTACGCTACAGGAGTGAGTGTTGATAATACTGGTAAGCTTTATGTTACTGGAGCAACTGATGGCGTGTTAGGTGGTGGCACGACCGCAGCCGATCGCGGTAGTGTAGATGCTTGGGTGGCAACCTTAAATGCAAACAACGGAAATCTCCAAAGATTTGCTGGCAATTCCAAAGATGTTGACAGTATTGTCAATCCAACTGCTATTCCTACTATTGATAGCACCAATGATATTGTGACTGACGAGCGGCTGCCCAATGGTGACAACATTATTAACCCCTCCGAGGGAACTGCTACACCTCAAAGAACAGGCAGCGTTGGACAAATCTCTTCTAGCCTACAGGGCATATTCAACCCAAATAACCAAGGCTCAATTTCTAACGTCTTGTCTACTGGAGTTAGTAGTGGTAATGCCTCCTTCTTAGATAGTACCGATCTAAACTTGTTGACACAGTAGGGGTTAACCTTCGGTTTGGTTAAAGGGAAAGGGTTAAAGGGAAAAGGGAAAGAGATTCCTCACCTTTTTCCTTCCCCCAACCACAGGTCAAAATTTTCCTGCTAAAGCAGAAATACAGCGATCGCACAATAAAGGATGCTCTTGCGACTTACCTACATAAGTTGAGTAATTCCAACAGCGATCGCATTTTTCTCCATCTGCGCCAGCAACTCCAATGCCTAATTTATCTGAGTTAAAGCTGTACTTAGCTTGCTGCAATGCTTCAGGACTTTCTAGTAGATCCACGCCAGAGGTGATAAACATATAGCGCAGTTCGTCTACTTTGTTAGTAGATTGAGAATTAAATGTTTGCAACTGTTGGCGCAATTGCGCCTCTGCGACATAAAGCAACACCTTAGCTTCCAAAGCAGAACCGATCGCTTTTTCCGTGCGTGCTTGTTCTAAAACTTTATTTACTTCAGTGCGAATTGTGCGTAACTGCTGCCAAAATTCTACCAATTCTGGTTTATGCCATTTGTCATCCATTTGCACCCAACCAGCCTCAAATACAGATTTAGCAGATGTGGGATAAGGCATATACTGCCAAATATCTTCAGCGGTATGACAAAGTACAGGTGCGATCGCTTTTGCCAAGTTTTCTAAGGCGACACTCAAAACTGTCTGACAACTACGCCGACGAAAAGAATTGGCTGCACTGATATACAAACGATCTTTAGCAATGTCTAAGTAGAAGTTAGATAAGTCTACAACGCAGAAGTTTTGTACAGTTTGGAAGAAGCGGAAGAACGCAAAGCGATCGAAAGCTTGAGTTACTTCGGTAAATACTTCTGTTATTCGATGCAGCATATAGCGATCGAGTTCGGGCAATTGTTCGTAAGGTACGGCATCTTTACTTGGATCGAAATCATGTAAGTTTCCGAGTAAGAACCGCGCCGTATTGCGAATTTTATTTCTCACATCCCCCATTTGCTTGAGGATGTTCTTACTAATTGCTACATCTGAGGAGTAATCTACTGACGACACCCACAACCGCAATACATCTGCGCCGTAGGGCGGTTCTTCTTTTTGATTTTTGCCACCTTCGATAACAATGTTAGGATCGATGACATTACCCAAAGATTTACTCTGCTTGCGTCCTTGTTCGTCCAAAGTAAAGCCGTGAGTCAACACTGTTTTGTAAGGAGATATGCCATTAGTGGCGACGCTAGTTAATAAACTAGATTGGAACCAGCCACGATGTTGATCTGAGCCTTCAAGGTAGATATCAGCAGGATATTGTAATTCTGGTCTTTGCTTGGCTACTGCTGCCCAAGATGAGCCAGAATCAAACCAGACATCCATTGTATCTGTACCTTTGCGATAAGATCCGGCGCGGTATTTTTCGGGCAACAATTCTGCTACCGACATTTCCCACCAAGCATCAGAACCTTTTTCAGCAAAGATGTTTTGCACGTAGGCGATCGTTTCCTCATTCATCAAAGGTTCGCCCGTCTCCTCGTCATAGAAAACCGGAATCGGTACGCCCCAACTACGCTGACGAGAAATGCACCAATCCGCCCGTTCTGACACCATTGCCGTGATGCGATTTTCGCCTTGAGGGGGGAACCATTGTACAGATGCGATCGCTTCTAACGCTGCTTCTCTAAAGCCCGAAACCGATGCAAACCACTGTTCTGTGGCTCTAAAAATAGTTGGTTTTTTCGTGCGCCAATCATAAGGATATTTATGGGCGTAAGGTTCCATCTTCAACAAAGAACCAGCATCAGTTAAAGCTTGAATCACGGCTGAATTGCCATCTCCCAAGACATTCAACCCCGCAAATTGCCCAGCTTCTTGAGTAAAGTTACCGTTTTCATCTACAGGTGCAAATATCGGCAAACCATAGCGCTGACCGACGATATAATCTTCTTGTCCGTGTCCAGGTGCAGTATGTACCAATCCCGTACCGGATTCTGTAGTTACATAGTCGCCGCCAATTACAATTTTGCTTTCGCGGTCAAATAAGGGATGTTTGTAAGTAGAATGCTCTAATTCCTTTCCTTTTACCGTTGCTTTGACAGTTAGTTGAGTTTCTAACTTTTCTGATAAGCGATCGACTAAATCTGCTGCTACTATCAAGTATTCAGACGAAGATCCTACTTCTACTACAGCGTAGGTAAGGTTAGGATTGACGCTGACAGCCAAGTTAGCAGGGATAGTCCAAGGTGTAGTTGTCCAGATAGCTACTTTCAACTGCGGCAAGTAAGATTCTAACGCTGGCTTTACCGCCTCAGAAAGGCTAGTCATCGGGAAAGCTGCATAGATACTCGATGAAGTATGCCCTTCTGGGTATTCTAATTCCGCTTCAGCTAGAGCAGTTTTAGAACTAGGACTCCAGTGTACGGGTTTAAAACCGCGATAAATATAGCCTTTTAACACCATTTGCCCAAATACACCGATTTGCGCTGCTTCATAATCTGGTGTCATTGTTAAGTAAGGATGCTCCCAATCGCCCCAAACACCGTAACGCTGAAAGCTTTGGCTTTGCTCTTTGACTGTAGCTTGGGCAAAATCTCTAGCTTTGTGACGCAAGTCTATAGGTGTCAAGTTTTGCCTTTCACTTTTACTCATGTTCTGCAAAACTTTGAGTTCAATAGGCAAGCCGTGACAATCCCAACCAGGGACATAGCGGGCTTTTTTGCCTCGTAGTAGCTGATAGCGGTTGATGATATCCTTGAGGATTTTATTTAAAGCGTGACCTATATGCAGCGCCCCATTAGCGTAGGGGGGTCCATCGTGTAGGATAAACTTTTCGCCAGGATTATTTTGCGACAGGCGATCGTAAATTTGATTGTCTGCCCAAAATTGTTGAATCTCCGGTTCGCGCTTAATGGCATTCGCCCGCATATCAAACTTCGTCTTAGGCAGATTAACAGTATCTTTGTAACGACCTTGTTCTGTCACAGTTCAATCCTGAAATACTATTTAAACTATTATCAATGACAAACAGCCTTGGCTTCAACCCGATCTGGAGGCTTAGGGAAGTTGGGAAGGTGATCGCGCTTTGAGACTTAGAGTTAACTTATTGAACTGCGGTCCTACTTTTGATAGTTCTCTGTAGCATGGTTAATTTTGCTTCTCTACACAAAATCAAATTGCATTGATACATTTGTACTGCTATGATGCAGTGCATCACTTGAACTCAAGGTTGGGAGACGGATCGTGTTTGCTAACGCTAATAAAGGTGATTTTCCTCCTAAAGAATATAGAGTTGACCCTCACGATGTGACGGGAGATAATATTGAAAAACTTATTACACTGATTCGCAAAAATGCTAGTGAAACTGAAATTGACTTGTTTCTAAGAAATAGGCTTCCCTTACTATCATTAACTTCTAGTTTCTTCAGCACAGGTCATCATAGAAGTTGGATTATTCCACAAGCCAAGATTAAGCCGAGCGGTTTTGCTAATGGTCCAGGGCTAATACCAGATTATCTGTTTGCTGGTAATAACTCAGATGGGGTAACTTGGTGGGTTGTGGATTTAAAATCACCCAAAGATACCTTGTACAAGGAAAACAGCGATGGTCGGATTGTAGAAACAGACAAATTGAGAAATGCAATCAGCCAGGTCGATGATTACATTACATACTGCACGGAACAGCAAGGCTTTATTAGAGGCACTTTGGGATTAACATCATTCTTCTCTCCGTACGGAGTTATAATTATGGGGAGAGAAGCAGAATTACAAAGAGATCCAAGAAAAAAAGATCGGAAAGCACAGTTTAATAGAAGGACTCACACTATTCAAATAAGAACCTTCGACGCGTTTATTAAAGAAGTTGAATTTCATTCAAAATGTTCCTACAAATTGCCTTTTCTAACAAGGCTTTATAAGTCTCTTTTCGTTATTGATGAACTCACTCACCATGACAGGTGGTTTATAGATGAGGATATGCAAATACCCACATCTGCACAGCTTCATGGATTGTATCGTATAAGCTGTCAAATAACATATATGATGGTTCAGCCTATTCACTTAATTTGCATCAACAATCAAACTCAAAATTTGTATATTCTGGCAGGGCAGAGTGAGGATATTGAATTTCAAATTACTCCAACTGGTGAGGTGCTTTGATGAATCAAGTGAACTATGCAGCTATGTCAGACCAGGAATTAAGACAGTATTTTCTTAAACATCGACAAGATTCGGCTGCCCTTCAAGCGTATTTGGAACGCCGTTGGAAAAGACCAGTTCAAGTTATTACAACAGTAGACGACCCTGACTTTGATATCAAAATTCAAGCAGCTATATGTAAAAACATAAGTAAATAAAAGAGTTAATGCGATAGCCTAACAAGTCACTACATCAGAACGGAGCATAGGCTGTTTATTTAGTTACAAATATTACGATTATTCTTCTGCAAGTGCGATCGCACTCATCAAAGTAAGGTGAGAATGTATCAATTAATGGCGTATTCAGTAAATTGACGTTTGAAGGGGGAGTGAAAGCCAATGACAATATCGCTCTTACTTACTCCCATTTCTACAAGTTCTTGGGCAATGTCATTTTCTGTGCCGTTGTGCTGGAGCCAGATTTTTCCATCTTTGATGTCTAAGTGCAAAATACAGCCGTAAACTCGCCTGTCGCCCTGCCAACCAACATGAACTATTTGATAATGGTCTCTAGTGGTGTCGCAAATAAGTTCGGTTTCGATTTCGCGATCGCCACGACCAAAAGCAGCATATTGTTCCAGTAGTGCGATCGCGTCGCTCTCGTAGGGTGCGTTGACTTGCAACGCACCCTACAATTTCTAGAATTATTCTCTGTCTCTATACAGCAAGAGTTCTCGATATAATGTATGTAAATATTGCTCCCTCGTGCCATTTTATGGACTACCAAGACATTATTACAATTGAGCCTGGAAAGCGTAGTGGCAAGCCGTGTATTCGAGGGATGCGAATCACCGTGTACGATATTTTGGAATATTTGGCAGGTGGGATGAGCGAAGCAGAAATTCTGGAAGATTTTTCTGAACTCACCTCAGAAGATATTAAAGCTTGTCTTGCTTTTGCAGCAGATCGTGAGAAAAAGCTATTTGTGGCATCGCTGTGAAACTGCTTTTGGATGAAAATCTTTCAGACCGGATTGTTTACAGGATTATCGATTTGTATCCCGATTCCGAGCAGGTCAAAACCTTAGCGCTTACGAATACTGATGACGGTATTATTTGGGAATACGCAAAGGCGAATGAGTTTGTAATTGTCTCTAAAGATTCTGATTTTTATCAGCGTAGTTTACTCTACGGTCATCCACCCAAGTTTATCTATCTTCGGATTGGCAACAGTCCAACATCCAAGATTATTGAGATGTTGAGAGACAATTTTGACACGAGCGCTCAGTTTGGAGATAGAGAATTGGCAAGTATTTTAGTGTTGTCATAGTGCGATCACCGATCTTGTAGGCTGCATTACCTTTCTCTTATGTTGCGATCGCGACTTGCTTCCCAACCCAGCATAACTGTCTTATAAAGGTTGACTTTTAGTTGCAATGGAATTGAAAATGCGATCGCCCTGGACTTGATAAACCAACATCTATACTCAGAACCAACAAGCTCTTTGTTTCAGCAATTTTTGCTTTGGTATATTCCACTGTGAGATACTGCCAGAAACGTTTAGGACTAATGCCTGCCCATTTGAATTACAATCTTGCCTCTAAAAAGCTATATATAACACAGTTTATTTTGCCTTTTATCTGCAAGATTGGTAGCATTATTACGAGCAGTATGCATAAATATTCCAAAAAACTCTTTGTAAACACCCAAATAAGCTATCTAGCGGAAAATTTATGTGTTATGCAATACAAGGAGCAATTAAATGCGAAATGAAAAGATAGACTTACTGCGGTTCATTGGATTAGCAATGATAATTCTTGCCCATGTAGCTCCGCCAAGTATTCTCTTTCAATTGCGAAATTTTGATGTTCCTCTGATGGTACTTGTTTCTGGAATGTCTTTCGGTTTCGGGTACAGAAATGAACCTTATTTCCAATACCTCTGGAAGCGAATTAAAAGATTAGTGTTTCCTGTTTGGATATTTTTGACAGCTTATTTTTCGGCAATATTAGTATTTTCGCCATCAGTAGATTTAAACTTTGATACTTTGTTTGATAGTTATTTTTTTATTGATGGTATAGGGTATGTTTGGATAATCAGAGTCTTTTTACTTGTGGCATTAGTATCGCCGCCAATTTACGCCATCAACCAAAGGATAAGATCCGATCTTAGCTACTTAATTATTTTACTTACTTGTTTTTTAGTTTATGAAGTTATTAGGTTTTTGGCGATGCCATATATTGAGACAGGTATTCTCAAATATCTTTCGTTAATATTTTTCTATATAACTCCATATTCATTTATTTTTGCTTTGGGTTTAAGAATTCCGGCGATGAATTACAAAAAAAACTTAATGATAATGCTTTTCTCCATTAGCATATTTTTTGTGATTGGATTTGCCCTTTGGATGCGAGCGCATGGTTTTGTGCAAACTCAGGAATACAAATACCCACCATCTTTATATTATTTTTCTTACGCTGTATCAGCTTCAATTTTTATTTGGATTTTTAGCAGCCAAATTTGGAAAATCATTGAGAAATCATCAAAAATCCAGAAGTTTGTGTTATTTGTTGCGCAAAATTCCCTTTGGATTTATCTGTGGCATATACCACTAGTAAAACTCATTGACACAAATTTTTTACTTAAGTATTTAGTCGTTTGTGCTGTGTCTATAATAACGGCGTTTATTCAAGTATGGTTTGTGCAAAACCTTCTCATCCCAAAATTTCGCAACAAAATTGTACAAAAAAACCTAAAAGTCCTATTTACTGGTTAATAGCCGACACACTCAGACGAAAAGTTGAGCAACACCCGTGATTTTGATGTGTCACCTCAGTAGCGGAGACTGTTTGCACCATCTCTATTGTTCTGTTGACAACACCATGTCTAGCAATCCTCGAATCTTGGCTGTTAATTTTGTTATGGCTTTGCTTTTTGGAGCGATCGCACTTAACAGGAATATCTACGCGATCGCATATCCTGTATGAGGACGCACATTGGGCTGTATGAGGACGCACATTGGGCGGTTGGAACCCCAAAACAATCTTGTCTTTGGAAATACCCGCTTCAACTAGCTCATCGGTAATTCCATCCTCAATACCATCTCGTTGAATCCAAATCTTGTCATCAATAATTTGTACGTGAGTCACGCAACCATGTACCCGTCGTTTTTGCTGCCACCCTACATCAAACAGCATGAAATGGTTGTGCTCCTTGTCAATAATTAGATACTGCTCAATCTCCCCATAGGCATAGGGAATTTCTGCATACTTCCGCAAAACCGTTTCGATTGTTTGTCGATAAAACTCTAAATTATCCATTTCACAATCTCCTGTGCATCCGAATCAAAAATGAGCAATTTCAAGTTATTGAGTTGAATCATTAATTGCGGCAATTCCTCTGAGAAAAAATCCAAAAATACACTTTGGGGAATCGCTAAATACAACAATCGATTGAAATTCTGGCGCTCCAAAACCTGCGAATACATAATGTATTGCCCTACTTGCTCCAAATCTTTTACAGGCGACGGACTTATAAAGCTTTTTACTTCTACAGCAATACGTTTGCCTTCTTTTTCGGCTGCAAACAATTTTTCCGCACCTAAATCCACAAAAGCCGATCTTCCACCCACCTTCAAAGTCAAAGGATCGTTTGTAATTGTCCAACCATCCTTTTCTAGAGCAATCACTGTACTGTGGTAAATATCTTTCACCATCTCACAGCATCTTTTCTAGATGTTAAGGCGGCATATCCTCATGAAAATGCCGCATAACTAATATACTTCCTTACTAACTAGGTGAAGGATTTTCTGGCACTTCTGGTTCGGGTGGTGATGCAGGTAAATGCTTTTCCTCCGCATCTTTGAGCGCAGCTTCGACAATTTCTGGGTCGGGTGGATGAGGGTGGATTGGTTGCGCGGGAACTGGCTCTTCTGGTTCAGTTAAAGTAGTTTCTACCGCTTGAGCAATTGCTTCTTCTTCGCTCAAAGGTGGCGCAACTTCTAATGAATCCTCTATCTCTGTTGGAGTTGGGGGTGCTACAGGTTGCACAACTTCCTCAGTAGTTAAAGGTGGCGTAACTTCTGCTGTCTCTGTGGGAACAGCTTGAGCAACTTCTGTCGTACTTGAAGCTACCTTGACTTCTTTTGCCTCTATTAGGTTTGGGGCAGGGTTTTCAACTGATTGAGATACAGTTATGGGAGTGCGATTGTCGATTACTTCAACTTTTGGGCTTGCTGGCGGCTTCGTGGCTGTATTAGGTGCAGTTGTAGCAACAGGAGGTTTGGGTTGATTTGTTTTACCAAAAGTTTGCCCAATTTTAGTTGTTACTCCATTCAACGCCTTACTTACTCCTACCAGCACACTAGGAACAGTCTTTTCTACTTGTGCTTGTACAGTATTTTTCACTTCTGTTGCACTTGGCAACTCTGTTTGCTGCTGCGCTGGGGTAGCTTGACGGCGCAGTTGTAAAGTTTGACTTATAGACCAACCTAATAAAGCAACGCTCGCTACTTGACCTAGTAATAATCCGCCAGTAATACGTCCCGCACACACCCAGAGAACTAGGGCATAAAATAGTCCTACCCCACTCCAAACAAAATCATTTTTGCGGTGTACTTCTGGGAAAAAGAAGGCAGCCATGTAAAGGGCAAAGCTACCAAGACCGACCGCCAACGCCAGAACGTATGCCAGCATTATTGTAAATTCTCCTTAGTTACGTCTTTGGACTAGATATCTCAATTTTGCAAGAGAATTGTTGATTGCGATACAAACTAAAACAATCTAGGTGTTTACAACTATAAAGCAGAAGGCATAAACGATTGTCTAACTTTAGTTAAGGGCTAAAACCGCAGTTATCTGTAAATATTTTAATCATTGTCAGCTTTGAAGTAGCGATCGCCTGACTTTTAATTTCTTTTTTAGCCGCCAAACCCAAAGATCGGGCTACCCTGTAAAGTAATCGTCCCTTCCTAAACACATAAGTACAGAGTTAGCGGTTAAATCCTATGGCAGAGCAAAGTTTTGGTGTGATTGGTCTTGCGGTAATGGGTGAAAACCTAGCGCTAAATGTCGAGCGCAATGGTTTTCCCATCGCAGTTTACAATCGGACCCCAGAAAAGACCGATGCCTTTATGCAGACGCGGGCGCAAGGAAAAAATGTCAAGGCTGCTTATACGCTTGAGGATTTTGTCAAGTCCTTAGAACGCCCCCGCAAAATCTTGATTATGGTCAAAGCAGGCGCACCTGTAGATGGGGTAATTGACGGGCTTAAACCCTTACTTGATGAGGGTGACATTATCATCGACGGTGGCAATTCCCTTTATGACGATACCGCCCGCCGCACTCGCGAACTAGAACCCTTGGGTTTTAGATTTATTGGCATGGGTGTTAGTGGTGGCGAAGAAGGTGCTTTAAACGGTCCTAGCATGATGCCAGGAGGCACGAAAAGCTCTTACGAGTACTTAGAGCCAATCTTGACCAAAATCGCCGCTCAAGTCGAGGACGGTCCTTGTGTAACTTACGTTGGTCCTGGCGGTGCTGGGCATTACGTCAAGATGGTTCATAATGGCATTGAGTACGGCGATATGCAGTTAATCGCTGAGGCTTACGACCTATTGAAAAATACTTTGGGTCTTGATCACCAACAATTGCACGAAATTTTTACCGAGTGGAATGCAACTGAAGAACTCAATTCATTTTTGATTGAGATTACAGCAGATATTTTCAGATACATCGACCCCGATACACATAAGCCTTTGGTCGATATGATTATGGATGCTGCTGGGCAAAAAGGTACGGGGCGCTGGACTGTCCAAAGTGCATTAGAACTAGGCGTATGCATCCCGACGATGACAGCAGCAGTTAATGCTCGGATCATGTCTTCTTACAAAAAAGAGCGGGTAGCAGCTTCGCAAATTCTTACAGGGCCTACAGGTAAGTATGAAGGAGACTCAAAAGCTTTTATCGATGCTATCCGCGATGCTCTCTACTGCTCCAAAATCTGTTCCTACGCTCAAGGGATGGCGCTGTTGGGTACTGCGTCGAAGGAATATTCCTACAATCTCAATTTGAGTGAAATGGCGCGGATTTGGAAAGGTGGCTGTATTATTCGGGCTGGCTTTTTGGGCAAAATTCAACACGCTTTTAGCGAAAATCCTGCGCTGGCTAATTTGCTACTTGCTCCAGAATTTAAGCAGACGATTTTGGATAGACAAACAGCTTGGCGGGAAGTATTAGCCTCTGCGGCAAAATTAGGCATTCCCGTACCTGCTTTTAGCGCCTCTTTAGACTATTTTGACAGTTATAGACGCGATCGCTTGCCGCAAAATCTAACTCAGGCACAGCGCGACTATTTCGGCGCTCATACCTACGAGCGAATTGACAAAGAAGGTTTCTTCCATACCGAATGGACGCAGATTTCTGAAGAGTCTGTGCAAACTTCTACGCCAGAACCAATGCAAGCCGAGCAACCCACAACACCACAATCTTCTACTAAGTAGGTTTCCGACTATAGAGACGTTGCAGTGCAACGTCTCTATAGGTTTGATTGCTGGAAAAGGGGCGAATAGAATTCGCTCCTACACAGCCAAAGTCCGCCTACGCGGACTAGGAAGACTTTTGAAGAAGTTAATGTGCATATTTAGGGCTTTGGCAAGAAGTCTGTTGGATACCAAATCGATTCTGTTTTTGCCGCTACACTCATTGCCTGAGTATAATCTGCTGTATCTAGTAAAACTGTAACGTGACCTAACTTTCTGCCGAGGCGCGATCGCTTTTTCCCATACCAATATACGTGTGCTTGAGGCAATGCTGCTAATTGCTGCCGCTTGACAATATAATCATTTTCTGCTTCTTCATATCCAAGTAAGTTTACCATTACAGCGCTGCGACAGCGTAAAGCGGTGCTACCTAAAGCTAAATCGCTAACAGCGCGTAGATGCTGCTCGAATTGAGAAGTTTCGCAAGCATCTAACGTAAAATGCCCAGAATTGTGAGTGCGCGGCGCAATTTCATTGACTAATACTTTGTTTTCCCTAGTCAAAAATAGCTCAATGCCAAATATACCAACAGCTTGCAGGCTATTGAGCAGAGTATGGGCAATTTCTTCTATTTCTGCTGCAACTTCGGTAGTAATATCAGCAGGAGCAATAACGCGCCGACATACTTGTTTTTCCTGCTGTGTCTCTACAACTGGGTAGGTGACAATTTCCCCGTTAGAAGAACGAGCAGCAATTATTGCTAATTCTTTGACAAAAGGGACAAATTCTTCAACTAAAAATGATGTTGGCTTGCCAGTAAAGCATAAGAGCGTATTTTGCAAACTAGCAGCATCTTGAATAATAAACGTACCTTGCCCATCATAACCGTGACGGCGAGACTTTAATACCAAAGGAAACTGAGGAGATGAAGAAATATCTTCTAAAGTGGCAAACTTAGGTACAGGTAAACCTATCTGCTGCAAATAACAACGTTGGTGGTATTTATCCAATAATGACGACAATACCTCAAGCCTGGGGCGAAAGCATACACCTTGAGCGGCTATTGGTGCTAAAGCTGCCAAATTGACAAACTCATTTTCAAAAGTAATGATATCGCAGCGCGTCGCCAACGTGGCTGTAGCTGTTGCCTCATCTATTGGGGCAAAAATAGTCTCAGCGGCAATTGCTACCGCCGGATCGTCTGCATTTGGCGTTTGAATAACTAATTCTATACCTAGCTTTTCGGCTGCACCTGCCATCATCCAGGCAAGTTGTCCCCCACCAATTACACCAACGCGCTTTATCGACATCCTAGAGAGTAACGAGTTTCAACACCAGTTTTGGGATTTACACCGCTTGCTTTAGCACACAGTTCTTTAATCTGCGCCCGATCTAAAATTGCATCAGTAAAATCGGCATTGGCAATATTTATATCATCAAAAACTGCCCTAAGTAGTAGCGCTTCAGTCAAAACAGCATCGCTGAGATCGGCTTTTGTCAAGTTTACTTGATCGACCATCGCGTTGCTTAAATCTGCGCCATGCAAATTTGCTCCCGTCATCACAGAAGCGCTAAAAACTGCACCCTGTAGGTTGGCATTAGCAAAATTAGCTAATTCCATATTGGCATTGGAAAATTCTGCCGCACGTAAAGTTTGCCCCGAAAAATCCCGCGCCTTTAATTCTGCGTTACTAAATGACAAAGGCGGGGCATAGTCTGATGCCCGTGCTGGCAACGCTCCGCAAAAAAGAACTAACATCAAAATAAACGCTGTAAGTTGCCGCCAAAACATATAAAAATCTAACTTATTGGGGTGCAATGCTGCTATTAAGCTTACCCTAATTGCGATCTTGGCTTACCTAGAGCGGTGAATAAAATTTTCAAAGGAAAGGAATAGCAAACTAATGCCAGAATTTTTGCTTACTTGGTTGATTTCAGCGGCGGCGCTGATGATTACAGCTTATATAGTTCCAGGCTTTTTCGTCGCCAATTTTGTCAGTGCAGCGATCGCATCCGTTATCCTTGGGTTAGTAAACGCTATCATCAAGCCAATATTGGTAGTTTTGACTCTACCACTTACTTTACTAACTTTTGGGCTATTTTTATTTGTCATTAATGCGATCGTAATTTGGCTTGCAGGCGTTGTTACTCCTGGTTTTGTCGTCGGCGGTTTTGGTTCGGCTTTAATCGGCTCAATTGTTTTAACTTTAATTACCAGCGGATTAACAATGTTAGTTGGCAGGAGAACTTGAATCGCCAAAGCCTAAATACCCTCTTGGGGTAATCATCCAATTATGATAAGTGCGGGTGCTTTGATTGCCAATTAGCACTGTAGTTAGCATATCAACGCTAATATCGAGTAACTTATCTAAGGTTGTCAGGGTAATTTGCTCATCGTCGCGGTATGCTGATCGCACGATCGCAACAGGTGTATCAGCATCGCGGTATTTTAAGAAAATGGCGCAAGCTGTAGCTAATTGTTGAGTGCGAGTTTGCGATTTGGGATTATACAAAGCGGTAATAAAATCTGCTTGCGCGGCGGCTATTAACCGCTTCTCAATCGCTTCCCAAGGTGTAAGTAAGTCGCTAAGACTAATAGCACAAAAATCATGCATTAAGGGCGTACCGACACGCGCCGCGGCGGCTTGCAAGGCTGTAATTCCTGGAAATACTTGCACGCTAGGAGTTTTACCATCCCAGTTATTAACTTGCAATTGTTCCATTACTAGCCCCGCCATGCCATAAATACCACTATCGCCAGAAGATACAACTGCTACAGTTAATCCCCAATTGGCAAGTTCTATCGCTCTTTCGGCGCGTTGGCGTTCTTGAGTTATGGGTAAAGCTTCGATAATTTGCTGCGGTTGCAGTAAAGGTTTAATTAAATCGATATATAACGAGTAACCAATAACTACATCAGCCGAGGAGATGGCAATTTGTGCTGCTGGGGTAATTTGATCTAATTTGCCTGGTCCCGTACCAACTAAGTATAATTTACCGCTGCGACCAGTATATTCTGTTTCTGCTTGAGCGATCGCAACTGTCACCGCTCCTTGGGATTTAAATATCTGTTTGGCAACTACTAGCTTATCAACTTGCGCCGCACTCATAGCCGCAGCTTCAGCAACGCTAGGAGTTCCTACTTCTGCTGCAACAACTTGAGAAGGATTCGGTACAGAAACGGTACTTAAAACCTCGGCTGTAAAAGTGCGTAAAGGTAAATTACGTTCTTGGCATAGTTCAATTAAGCCCACTTCATCAGCTTTAATATCAATTGTGGCAATACCAGCGATCGCACTTTGCGCCAACTTGTTATCTAAACATACCTGAGTAATGGAGTTTGCGATCGTTTCTTTTGGCGTTCCCCGTTCGCAACCAATCCCTACCCATAATACCCGTGGATGCCAATATATTTGGGGCGTATCGTCGCTTTTAGACGTGCGGGGAGTTATCCAAATTTTGGCTTGAGGCGGTTGAGAAGTTGCAAAACTAAATACTTTTTGCCACAAAGTAGAACCTGCTTCTTGAACTACTTGTACAGATTCTTGACGGGCTACCACAGCACTGACTTTTGTCCAATCTCCTTCTCCTTTTTGCCAGCCAAAGGGAACGCCCAACATATCTACTGCTGGCAATCCTAAACTAGAAGAAGCGCCTGTGATTACTGGTGTTGCGCCTAGTAATTGAGCAATTAATATTGTAAGTTTATCCGCTCCGCCTGCATGACCGCTACATAAACTAATTACAAACTTCCCCGCCTCATCAACAACGACAACCGCCGGATCGCTTGATTTATGCTGCAATAATGGCGTAATTAGCCGCACTACAGCCCCCGTAGCGAGGCAAAATACCAACGCTTGCTGTGTATCCCACAAACTAGCTACATGAGCCTTTAAGGAATCGCTATAGCCTTGTGCTGAGTCAATTTTTAACGCCTGGGGAACCCACAGACTAGCGCCCATAGTTTGACACAAAGGCTGCAACCTTTGGGCAGCAGTAGGGGTAGTTGCGATCGCAGCTAGCGGTTGAAAATCCATCATACCTATTCCATAAACAAAGGGCGCACGCATTGGTACGCCCTAACTCTAATTTTTCTGTCAATCTTATTCTACGGCTTCTGCCACTGGTAGAGGCGCAGCACTTTGAACTTTGATGGTACTGACAATCGAAGGTTGCAAAATTGGAGTATTAGCAACTGAATTGTTTGCCAAGGTAAACAAGGGATTAGACAAAATCCCTGCTAGGGAAGTCGTAACCAAAGTCAAAATTAAACACACCTGTAAAGGGCGCATTCCTGGCAAATCCCAGCGAATTTCTGGATAATTTTTGACTGCATCGGACATTTCTTGCGGTTCTTTGACTACCATCATTCTGACTACGCGAATGTAGTAGTAGATTGAAACGACAGTAGTAACAAGTCCTAGCAATATTAATCCGTACTGCCCAGCTTGCCAACCAGCCCAAAATAGGTAAATTTTTCCAAAAAAGCCAGCTAATGGGGGAATTCCACCCAATGACAGCAAGCAAATACTCAGGCACAAAGTTAGTAGCGGATCTTTTTGGTATAAACCAGAGTATTCGCTAATTTGATCTGTGCCTGTGCGTAATGAGAACAGAATTACACAGGCAAAGCCACCCAAATTCATAAATAGGTAGATTGCTAGGTAAAATATCATGCTAGAGTAGCCAGCTTCAGTTCCAGCAATCAAGCCAATCATCACAAATCCAGCTTGAGCAATAGAAGAATAAGCTAGCATCCGTTTCATGCTAGTTTGGGCAAGAGCCACAACATTACCCAAAATCATACTGAGAATGGCAAGGGCGGTAAAGACAAAATGCCACTCACCTGTAATTAATGGGAAGGCTGTTGTCAATAGGCGAATTGCTAAGGCAAAACCCGCAGCTTTGGAACCTACAGACAAAAAGGCAATAACTGGAGTGGGCGCACCTTCATAGACATCTGGTGTCCATTGGTGGAAAGGTGCGGCAGAGATTTTAAAGCCAATTCCAGCGATCGCAAATACTAACGCAATTACCAATCCAAAAGATTGCTTACCGTCAACATTGGCAATATTAGCAGCGATCGCTCCTAACTGAGTTTCGCCCCCTGAAAGTCCGTACAGCAAGGAAACTCCGTAGAGAAATACAGCAGTACTAGAAGCGCCAATCAGCAGGTATTTTAACGCTGCCTCATTCGAGCGCGGATCGCGCTTAGTATAACCCGTCATCAAGTAGGAGGAGATACTGAGGGTTTCTAGGGAGATAAAAATCATCACTAGTTCGTTTGCCCCAGAGAGGAACATTCCCCCTAACGTGGCACTAAGCATAATACTGATGAATTCTGCCAAAGCTGTACCCGATTGCTCAATGTAGCGAATCGACATCAGTATCGTTACAGTGGTAGATAGAGCAATAATCCCGCGAAAGACAATACTAAGATCGTCTCCATTAAAACCGCCCAAAAAAGCAACTGGGTTGGGATTGTCCCATTGCAAGTATAAAGCAACAACTGCGCTCAATAGTCCAGCGATCGCTGCGTAAGGAACCCAGCGCGAGGCACTGCGCCCGCCAATTAAGTCGCCGACTAAAACCACCAAAAGGGTAGTAATAACTATTCCTTCGGGCAAAATTGTCCCAGCATTTAACTGGGCTGCAAGAGTGGCAAAATCCATACTTTGTATAGGTTGCCGTTATTAGGCATTAATAACTGTCCGTGTTCATTGTATTGTCTCTTTAGCCCTTCGGGCTGGGTAAATTTAGCCCTTCGGGCTGGGTAAAGGTTAAAGGGGAAGGGGGAAAGGGAAATATGAATATGGGGTGCTTGCTTTTACAGAGTTCGGCTTAGTTGCTGAAATTGTTAGGAAAAAGTTGGTAATTTGTCTGCTCTGCAAGTGTCTATTAGGCTTCACTACGCAGAAGGAGCATGCCTGCAACCAGCAACGTTAGTCCCAAATATTTGGCAATTGAAGAGGCTTCTTTGAATATGAAGATACTAAATAAAAAGGCGAAAACTGACTCTAGCCCCAAAACTACAAGATAGGTAACGCCTAACT
>QQTW01001139.1_pt1 | contig 18202 bp, 19 predicted proteins | sample 1904831 | NCBI WGS metagenome assembly QQTW01 (sample SAMN09435610, study PRJNA476489) | Subsurface metagenome, whole genome shotgun sequencing project. | reverse complement strand
GAGAGAGACCTATATGCTTATACATACAAAAATATTAATATAGATAGAGAGAGAGAGAGAGGCATGACTGTCAGGGAACACATAGCGCAGGAAGTGGTTGATTTCTTGCCCGAAATGGTTCGCACTGGAATTCAACAAGCGAATATGGAACACCGTAAGCAACATCTAGAGCGAATCACGCATCTGGAGATATCCAACCTCAGCCCTAATCCCGAAAAGCAATCAACTGATACTAATTTGGATAACTTATCCAGTTAGCTTGTCACCTCAATAATCAAACAGAGCGGAACCAACTAATAAAGCTATGCAAACTCTACCAAAAGAGCGTCGGTACGAAACCCTATCTTATTTACCCCCCCTGACTGATGCTCAGATCGCCAAGCAGATTCAATATATTTTGAATCAAGGTTATATTCCAGCGATCGAATTTAATGAAACTTCTGATCCAACAGAACTTTACTGGACAATGTGGAAACTACCTTTGTTCAACGTTAGTTCTACTCAAGAAGTGCTAAACGAAGTCAAAGGCTGCCGTTCTGAGTATCCCAGCTGCTATATCCGTGTGGTTGGTTTCGATAACATCAAGCAGTGCCAAATCCTCAGCTTTATCGTCCACAAGCCAAGTCAGGGCAGATACTAAAGCTGACTAATTGAAAACAATAGGGGGATGTCAATAATTTCCCCAAATTGGAGAGGTAGAATTATCTACCTCTCTTATTTGTTGGATAAAAAATCGCAAAAACCCTTACGATTAAGTAGCCCGGCAATGCCCACCTAAACGCTTCTCTTATTTTTTGAATAAAAAATCGCAAAAACCCTTACGATTAAGTTTGGTAGCCCGGCCTGGCCCACCTAAACGCTGACCAAAAATAATTTTTGTGCTTTTAAAACATCTATCTCAAGTAAGAATATGCTTTCTTGGTGAATCCTTTGTCAACGGCACTGGCGATCCAGAATGCCTAGGCTGGGCTGGAAGAATTTGCGTTAATGCTAATAGAAAAGGTTATGACATTACCTACTATAATTTAGGAGTGAGGCGAGAAACCAGTAGCGAACTAAAAAACCGCTGGTTAAGAGAAGTTTCTTATCGCTTACCCAAACAAAATGACTGTAAAATTGTTTTTTCTTTTGGCGTTAACGACACAACACTAGAAAATGGTAAACCTCGTGTTGAATTAGTAGATTCCATTGGCAATACTTGCAATATTTTAAGTGAAGCTAAACAGTTATATCCAGTTTTAATGGTGAGTCCACCGCCAGTAGCAGAGCGAGAACAGAATCAAAGAATTGGAGATTTATCTAAACAGTTTGCTTCTGTTTGTAATGAATTAAATGTGCCTTATCTAGATGTTTTTTCTATTTTGTCAAAGTCAAGTATCTGGATAGATGAAGCTAAAAATCATGACGGCGCTCATCCAAGAGCAGCAGGTTACATGGAATTTGCAGAAATAGTGCAAAATTGGGAAGCCTGGTTAAATTGGTTTCCTCCTATTTAATGTCTAAAACTTGTGCGTTACGCTGAGGCTGAGCCTCATTCCCATCGTTACCTGGCTGAGCCAGGTAATGAGAAATCCAAAATCCAAAATCCAAAATCCAAATTCGACATGAGCTACTACATTTCTCCTCGTTTCTTAGATAAAATTGCCGTTCACATCACCAAAAACTACCTCGATATTCCAGGCGTAAGAGTACCCATAATTCTAGGAGTTCATGGACGCAAAGGTGAAGGAAAATCATTTCAATGTGAGTTAGTTTTCGAGAAAATGGGTGTGGAAGTAACTCACATATCCGGTGGTGAATTAGAAAGCCCAGATGCTGGAGATCCAGCCCGTTTGATTCGTCTGCGCTATCGGGAAACAGCAGAATTAATCAGAGTGCGCGGCAAAATGTGCGTAATAATGATTAACGATTTAGATGCGGGTGCAGGACGGTTTGATGAAGGTACTCAGTACACAGTCAACACTCAGTTGGTGAATGCCACACTGATGAATATTGCTGATAATCCTACTGATGTGCAATTGCCTGGTAGCTACGACTCTACGCCTTTACATCGGGTGCCGATTATTGTCACAGGTAATGATTTTTCCACCTTGTACGCGCCATTAATTCGGGATGGTCGGATGGAGAAATTCTACTGGCAACCCGATCGCGATGATAAGGTAGGAATTGTTGAGGGCATTTTTTCTGAAGATGGACTGTCTCGTCGGCAAGTCGAACAGTTAGTCGATACTTACCCAAATCAGTCAGTTGACTTTTTTAGTGCATTGCGAGCGCGGCTTTATGACGAACAAATCCGTGACTTGATCCACAAGGTAGGTGTCGATCGCATTTCTTCACGGGTAGTTAATAGTGCAGAAAAGCCACCAGAATTTAGAAAGCCAGATTTCAGCTTGTCTCATTTAACTGAGATGGGTAACTTCATGGTCCAGGAACAACAGCGAGTTGATAATTCTGGATTAGTTAGGGAGTATAACCAAGCTCTGTTATCTGGTAATCGATTCCAAGAAAACGCTCGTGCGCCTCAAACAGAGCAGAAGCCATCAACACAAAAGCCTAATTCAGTCCCGTCTTCTAGTAACGGTTCGGAAGAAAAAAAACAATCTCAATCCTCGTCTTTAAGACAAAATTCCGGTCCTGTTTGGCAATCTCATAATTATTACCTCAACGAGAATATTCACTTGCCTGAAACTCGGTACGAATCAGGAAAATATGTTGAACCTGATAAAATTAATATGGCTCACAGCCGCCACAATGAGGTAATATCTAACCAAATCAGCTTAGAAACCTTAGAACAGGTGCGCCATCTTTTGGCACAAGGCTACCACATTGGTATAGAACACGTAGATAAGCGTCGGTTTCGGATAAACTCTTGGCAAAGTTTCGGACAAATTATTGTCGGTGAATCAGAAGCGATCGTTGCTTTAGAAACAGCTTTATCTGAGTATGAAGATGAATATTTGCGGATATTTGGCATTGAGCCGAAGTCAAAACGCCGCATGATGGAAACTATTATTCATCGACCAAATAATTAGGTTGCTCGTCGGTAAGACTAATTTTGACTAACGGATGCGAGAAAAAAAGACACTAGGATAATCTAGTGTCTTTTTCTGATTCTGAATGGGCTTTCTGTTTTGCGCGTCTACTTTCTAACTGATGTTGCCATTTTTCGTCTATTTCCGCACTCTATTAAAACTTGCAAACCGAGTAGACGAATCAATACCCACTGAGTATTCCCTGAAGCTTTGCCTTGCGTTCGCAAGAGCGAAAAATTACTAAACCACAGACTAAATACACTATCCCATTCAGCAATGCCAAGGCAAACGTAGACAAATCTAAGCTTTGATTGCGTGCCATCAAATCCCTGAGTTCGCCTGCACCTAAAGTCATGGGTAATAATAGTCTTAAAATGCCTAGCGAACCAGTCCAAGTTTCAGTTGGAGTCATGAGCAAAAACAGCAGTACGAACTGAAACAGACCGAGTAGTTGCTGGATGCGCTTAAACAGTAAGCCTAAAGCTCCCATGATAAAGGCAAGACCATAAGCTCCAAGTATTACCGTAATGAACGGTAGAAGAAGACTTGGTGGAAAGCTTAAGTGTCGCCCCGTCAGCACGATGGTGAGGAACAAAATACTCAACATCAGCACTAAATTTAATATTAGATTAGCGATCGCCCGTGTTAAGAAAACTCGCCACGCCCCAAATGGTGACAAGAATAACTGTTCTAGAGTTCCAGTTTGCGCCTCTATTTGCAGTGAAATGGCAATACCAAAAACAATAAATGTCACCAAAGTCCAAAGTACATACCCAACTATAATTCCATCCAAGCGATCGCCAAACTGTAATGTAGGTCCAGCTATATAACGAGCGCTGAGGAACAGCCCATAAAAAAGGGAAGTGGTGATAATTACCCCACTAATCGCCTCAACGGGATAGCGAATAAATTCTGTCCAAATTCGTTTGAGTTCAGCTAAGAAAAGTTCAAGCATTGCGGTTGTCTCGCACTAACTTTAAGAATATTTGCGTCAAGTCAGCCCGATCCTGTTTTACTTGTATTAGAGGCAGAGGTTCGAGAACTGCCAAGACTTGATATAGCCCTTCTGGAGTTCCAGCATAAACAATTTGTTCTGCCTCAACCACTGCACCTAATACCTCAATTTTGCTAATGCGCGTTTGGTCTAACTCGCCTTCAATTTCGATCGCATAAGTTGAACCAGAAAAACGCCGGATGAGTTGGCGCGTGGATTCAATAGCAATAATTTTGCCCTGTTGAATAATCGCTACTCGGTCTGAAATTTCTTCTGCTACATTCAGTTGATGGGTTGTCAGTAGAACAGCACAACCTTGTTCTGCTACTTCTCGCACCAAGGCTTTGACATTCTGGCTTGCTTCCACATCTAACCCCAAAGTTGGCTCATCCAACAACAGTAGTTTTGGCTGATGAACTAAGGCTACAGCGATCGCTAACTTCTGCTGCATTCCCCTTGAGAGGTTCTGCACTGGAGTGCGCCGTTTTTCTAGCAGATCGAATCTGTCCAACAGCTTCAATCCTTGCTGACGGGCTATTCTCCGGCTGCTTCCTCTCAATACGCCAAAATACTCTAGATTTTCCTCTGGCGTTAGCCTCCAGTAGAGGTTGCGGTTTCCTTCTAGCACTGCACCAACCATCCGTAGCGCTTGCGGATTGCGATGAGGATCGCCACCTGCGATTTTTACCCAACCAGTGTCAGGACGAATTAAACCCGCAATCATCTTGATGCTAGTCGTCTTACCTGCGCCGTTGGAACCAAGAAAAGCCAATACTTCCCCAGCATTAATAGTCAAAGATACATCCGATACTGCTTCAATCAACTTGCCGCGTTGTCGGTAAGTCTTTCGCAGGTTATAAACCTCAAGTACTTTCATCGCAGCCTTTATGACAATTGTGTTGGTAGGCACAAATAGACACATATCTCCTTGCTAGCCTCTATGCCTTCCAGAGTGGAGGTTAGAAAATAGCGCGATCGCACTTTTTAGTATCGAACCACTCCTGGCAAAGAGTACGCAGAAAAATTATCTTCAAATAACTAATTTCAATCAACCTTTATAAAAGCAACTATTAGAATAATTCTTATTCTAGCAATTATACGGATATGCTTTATCTTAACTTGTTGGTTTTTTTATATTTTATTTAATTAATTCCACTTAATTTCTTAAATATTTGCCGCTTACCTTGGAGACAGCAAACTTAATTTTTTTTAGCTTCACCAAGGAAACTAAATATGTTGTTTAGACCCACGTTCAGTTACCTAAGCAATGTATACGAAAATTGCTTGATAAAATACCTGAATAATCCCAAATACAAAGGAAATCTCAAATTAGCTCTTGCCAATACTAGTAACGGTAGAAAAATTTTAACAACTGACGAAGAAGTAGATGCCTATATAGCTGTTTATGGCGCACACCATTACTATAAGTTGCACAGTGCATTCGACACATTAGATATATCAAAGTTTAGAGGAAAGAAGATTGAAATTTTTACTTATGGCTCTGGATCTGCAACTGAAACCTGTGTTTTAATTGATTATCTGATATCTAAAAACATTGATTTAGCTATAAAGCGTATTACTCTAATTGAACCTTCTTTTAGCTCACTTCAACGCGGTGAGCAATATGTAAAGTCAACATTTATAACTTCTCACAGAGGTCTAGAGATTAAAGTCATCAATAAAACCTTGGAATTTTTGGATACTAATGATGTTAATTCTAAAGCAGAAACGGTCAAACTTCATATTTTTTCAAATATACTAGATGTTGAGCAAGTTGATTTGAATAGTTTAGCTATACTCCTAAAAAATTCCCAAAAAGGAGCTAACTACTTCATTTGCGTAAGTCCTAATTTCAGTTCGGCTAAACAGCGCCTAGACAAATTTTATCATCTCATGTCCGAGCTATTTCAGATATCAAACATATCTGTAAATGCTGATTGCGTTAAGGGTAGGCTATGGCTAATGACCCAGGGGCGCTTTGTCGATAGGCAAATAGATAGATATCAAAGAATTTTTATAACATATGCAAGTTAATTTGTATCTAGAAGCAAGAAAGTGAATTTTCTGAAAGATAATTTTGCTAAGCAACTAAGTCTTAGTTTATTTGATCAACCTGAAATTACTACTCAAACACTGGCAGAAGTCATAACTATGCCTACTGGTGAACTTATGCCTGATGGTGAGGTTGCTATTTACCGCAATTTCTTTAATAGGGCAGAGAGTCACCAAATATTTCAAGCACTATTAAGCAAAATAAAGTGGCGGCAAGATAAAATGAAGCTCTACGGCAAGGAATATGAATTACCTAGACTGACAGCATGGTATGGCGACGATGGTAAATCTTATACGTTTTCAGGTATTCCTATGAATCCTGATGCTTGGACACCTACATTACTTGCGATTAAAAGCAGAATTGAAGAGGTTACACAAGCAAAGTTTAACAGCGTACTTTTAAATCTTTATCGTAGTGGAAGAGATGGCGTATCATGGCATAGTGATGATGAACCAGAACTAGGTAAAAATCCGATTATAGCCTCAGTTAGCTTTGGAGAAACGAGGCGTTTTCAACTGAGACATAAACTCGATAAAAGTTTAGATAAAGTTGAAATAACTTTGACGCATGGTAGTCTTTTAATTATGAAAGGCTCAACCCAGCACTTGTGGCAACACCAAATACCAAAAAGTGCAAAGTCGCTGCGAGAAAGAATAAATTTAACTTTCAGGATAATAAATTGAGCAAGTTGTCTTATACCCTAGCTTAGGCTGAGAGTTTCTTAGCTACTACCAAGTAAAAAAGGAAACTCTGTTTTCACATTCCACCGCCTACCATCGTGAATCAGCAGCGTTAGCTGTGTAGCAGTAAACTCAAAATGGAGCTGACGCTGCTGAAATTCCAGCCATGCTGTCTTAAAGTTCTGTTTGGTTAAGTCCCGAAAACCAACGGTCATGTGCGGCGCAAATGGGCGAGTTTTGGAAGCCTTGTCAACAATTCCCAGCTTTGTCATGTGCGGCATCAAATCGGCTTGTAAAGCTAGCAATTTCTCAGTTTTAAGCACGTTGACATAAATAACGCGGGGTGGAAAGGCAGCAAATCCATCGAGCGTGACTGGTACTGACTCTGCGCTACTCGCAAACGTCCTGATATGTTCTTCTAGCGACAAATTGGCATTTGTCCATTCAAACGGCGGTTGCAAGGTGATATGAGGTGGTGATTTTAAAGCAGCGCGGCTAGCATAGCGATCGGCAAAATGTTGTTTAATTTGAGTGACGTAATCTTGTATCTCTGGTGGTGGTAGCAGAGCAATGAAGAAAAGACTAGTTTCTTTATTCAAGGCAGTTTAGCGGCAAGAACGAGTTTATTAAAGGGCGATCGCAGTCAGAAAATACTATGTATTAAGTTTAAAGGATGTTTGTAAATGCCTTGGTTTGTCAAAATTGAGAAAGGCATAGTAGAAAAGCCTATTTTCGATCGGTATGTAGCAGCCCATAAAGCATACGTGCAGCAATTGATTGCCAAAGGACACCAAGCCCGGAGTGGCTACTGGGGATGTCGCGGAGGCGGAATGTTATTGTTTCAAGCAGATTCTATGGATCAAGCCCAAGCAATAGTAGCCCAAGATCCGCTGGTACAAAACGGCTGTGTTAGCTATGAGTTATATGAATGGCGCGTGGTGGTGGAATAAGGAACAAAGGTTGAAGGCTGAAGGCTGTTATGCGCTCATGCGGTCATGCTAAAGAATAACGATTAAATTTCACACTTCTACAGACGCGATATATCGCGTCTCTACACACTTCATACTTCATACTTCACACTTCATCTGAAAAATGTTATATTACAGTTAGACCTGGACCCACGCGATCGCAACGCCCAAATCTTGTCAGAACCGGAAGGTAGCAGCAATACGGGATGCTTGAGGTAGGCGTGGTCTCCGGGTCGCCTAGTTTTAGGAGCAATTGCAACCATGCCTGGTTTTGGTGATCTCGTGCAAAAGGCTTTTTACCTTGGTGTTGGATTGGCTTCTTACGCAGGCGAAAAAGCCGGGGGAAAATTAGTAGAACTGCGATCGCAAGCCCAAAAGCTGGCAGATGAAATGGTGGCGCGGGGCGAGATGACCGCTGAAGAAGGTAAACGCTTCGTCGAAGATTTAATGAAACAAGCCCAACAACCCCCAACCACCGATCCAACTACTAACACCACCTCTAAAGAACCCCGCCGCATAGAAATTCTTTCTGAAGATGAAGATAAACCAACTCCCTCCCAGTCGCCACAGCCTTCGCAACAGAATGTAGATCGGCTCCGGGATCAAGTATTAAAACTACAGGAAGAACTAAAGCGGTTACAGCGCGAACAGTAATAACAGCAGCCAGGATAGATATTTGTTTAAATTAGGTTGCAATTCTTAGCCCAAATAGGGTAATTCAACGCTTGGGGATATATAACTAGAAATTAGTCAGACCTTAGCCATCTGAATTAATCCATCTTTAAAAATTTAACCATCGCAAACAAGCGCTTAGAAGCGTATGGAAAAGTGGCAAAAAGATTTTGTTGAAATTCTAGAAACAGTGGCGGATGAGGTAGAGCAATTCTTCCTGGGAGTAAATGCGACTGTAGATGCACTGTTTGAGCTTTCAGAAGATTTCGCAGAGCAAATAAACAATAACATTGCTGGGGAAATTGAGCATTATTTAAATGAGATAACTGAACCGTTTTTGGATGCTTACTGGGAACTGGAAGATGTTACTGGGGATTATGAGCAGCAACATTTGCCTTATATGGTAGATCCTACCCCCGAACAACATCCAGCGTGTATTGGCTGTAACCATTATCACGGGCAAGTTTACGCTGGGAATTTGTTAGTCTGTGCTATGCATCCCTATGGTTGGGATGATAAAGATTGCCCAGATTGGCAAACAGATAGGGGTAAGTTTTAGACAGTTTATTGATTTGAGTAACGTCTATATATTATGAGCAACTTCTCCCCAGAAACAGCATCGCAGCCAGTTGAGGAAATGAAGTATGGCGAACGTCAAATCGCTGAAGGGCAGCTAATTACATTTCCCAATCCCCGTGTCGGGCGACGGTATGATATTCACATTACGCTGCCAGAATTTACTTGCAAGTGTCCTTTTTCTGGCTATCCTGACTTTGCCACGATCCACATTACCTACGTTCCCAATCTCCGGGTAGTAGAACTGAAGGCGATCAAGCTTTATATCAATAGTTATCGCGATCGCTATATCTCCCACGAAGAATCAGTTAACCAAATCTTAGATGACTTTGTTGCCGCTTGCGATCCGTTAGAAGTTTATATTAAAGGGGATTTTGCCCCGCGAGGCAATGTCCATACCGTAATTGAAGTACGTCATCAAAAAGCAGCAGAGTAACAGCTATCTCTAGCTCCTAGGCTTTGCCTAGGAGCTATGCCTTAGTTGCCGTCATTATCATCATCGTCATTATCATCATCGTCATTTTGCGGTGCAGTTGTGGTTCGCTGCGGACTTTTAATGCTTGCAGGTGACTTAGTAGGCGTTGGTTGACTAAATGATTGTTTTGGTGTAGCTGCTGGGGTAGTTGGTTTTACTGGTGCAGCAGAATCAACTTGAGGTGAAGAGGCGGGGGAGTTATTGGCGCTGACGGTAAAGAATTCGGCGTTGTAACGGGATATCTTATATAGTTTTGCAAAGCCAAGAAAGCAGCTATAGCAGAAGCGATCGCTGCAACAGCTGCCAGTATTCTAGAAAGCGCGTCAAGTTTTTTGTACTTCAGCTCTACCTTTTTGTACTTATTTTCATCTTCAGTACTCATCTGCAGCAATCTTGGTATAACTTGCAACACCATTAAATTAAGATTGCCGACTAAAGAGCGTAACTATCTTGAGATAGAACATTTATAGCAGGTAGGCTGCTGCGATCGCACTCAACATTTAGCCAGCAACAGATTCAGTCGTAGCGCTCTTCACCCCCTGTTCATCCTTCTGGCTACTTAGCAGATCTAAAATATCTAAAACTTCGCGCTCAAAAGCTACTTGCGCTCGATTAGTTTTACCACCTACGTAGAAATGCCCATCTTTTTGCAGCGCCCAAATTTGGGAGTGAGAAACATAACTCATCAACACACCCAACATCAGTAAACCGAAGCCAGCATAGACAATCGGAATACCTGGATCTGCTTTAAGTTGCAAGCCCGTGCTACCCACGACTTCAACAATCTTCAACGTCACCCCGTTGATGTTTGTAGACATTCCAGGGCGAAGCGTATCCACCAATTGACCTTTAGCATCATATATCAGCAGCGTTCCCTGTAAATCTTTTGCTAGCAGGGAAACACCAGCACTTAAATCTGTTTTAGTGGGAATCCAAGTTCCCCACAAGCGTCCGTTACCATTAGTATTCAACTGCGCCATTGGCAATTGTAGAACCGGACTTTTATTAATTTTGATCCGAATTGCTGCAATTCCCCAATCAGTTTGATAAAAAGTTACTCCGTGATAACGCAGAGGCTCATTCACGAAAATTGTTTTACGTTTAACTTCTTGTCCCTGCCGATCCAGAACTGATATATCTGAATAAAACTGATCGATGCCTCCGGTTGGTGTATAGTCGATCCAAAAACGATTTACCTTAAATAACCAATCTTTAGTAATTTCGGGTTTTGCCAAAGGCCCTGCATCGATAATATTTTGGACTTGAAAATTTTCTCCACTGGCGATCATTTCCTGTCCCATAAAGCCAGTTATAGACCCCCAAATTGCCCCAGCCAGGATAATCAAAATGCCTAAATGAACGACAATCGGGCCAATGCGTCCAACTATGCCTTTACGGGCATATAGATTATTATTTTCGCCTTGAAAAACGCGATAGCGGCGTTGCTGTAATAGCTGTGTCAGGGAATCCAGAGACGTTGTCTGCAACGCTTCTGCATTTAGTTCAGCACTCAGCGCCAACTTTTGGAACTGGCGGGGTTGGCTGTAGAAATTCCACGTACGTGAAAACCACTTGAGGGCTGGAAGTTGCCTTTTAAAGGTGCAAGCAGTCAAACTCGAAGCAAACAGAATCAGTAGGGACAGAAACCACCAAGTACGGTAGACATGATCTAACCCGATGGTTAGCAGTACCTTCCAAGTGAGGAAGCCGAAGAGGGCGGGATGTTCCGGGTAGTTAGCTTGGTAGAAGGCTAGAGATTGTCCCTGTTCAATTACAGTGCCAGAAATACTGAATAAAGCGATCGCAAGCAACAGCAAAATCGCCAAGCGTAAGTCTATTAATAATGGCAACAACTCCCGTCGCCAGAATTGCTTTATAGTCAAAAACAAGTTTGACTCTTGAGAAGAGTTTTCTAAAGTCATTTGATTAAAAACTTCCTACTGGAAGCCGAGACAGCAGTGAAAACACACCAAATCCGACTAAAAGCGCCCCGCTGACTGGTGTAATCCAACCAGACCACCGACGCATCTCCAATAATTTTTTAATCGTAGCGGTAAAAGTACCAGCCAATATTAATGGTGCCACGTATCCCGCTGTGTATGACAACAGCAATACAGCGCCTAAAATAATATTTTGTGTTGTCGCTACCCAAGCTAGTAAGGATGCCAAGACTGGCGTACTACACGGGGACGCAACCAAACCAAAAGTGAGACCAATCAGATAAGCTCGCACTGCTTCTGGTAAGTCTTTGGAGATCCAATTCATTCCCCCAAAGGATGGCAATTGCAGCGGTAAGGCTTCTAGTAAGTTCAGCCCCATGAGAATTGCCACAATGCTGACAATAATAGGCAAGCCAATTCCTACTTGACCGTAAACTTGTCCTACGAATGCCGCTACTATTCCTAAAGCAGCTAAGGTTGTTGCTAGTCCTAAAGAAAACCAAGTTGATGCGATCGCGGCTTGAAGTCGGCTTTTCGTTTCATAGCCTCCAATGTAGCCAATCGTGATTGGCAGCATGGAAAGCATACAGGGAGTCAAGCTTGTGAGCAACCCCGCTGCAAAGATGATGCCAATACTGACCCAGCTTAAATGCGTTAGCTGATTTAAGACAAGGTGATTAGCAAATTGTTCAACTTTATAAGCTTGAGTTTGTATAGTTTCGAGCATGGGCTGCTAGATCCTGAAGTGCTGACCATGCTTGAATTTTAGCTTACACAAAGTTTCTCGCAGGGAATTTAGCTCAAGGGTAACTTTTTTTATGGCTATTTTGCTTAGATGCGATCGCTTGGTATATTTGGCTGTCTGCCTCTTTGCTACTACCAACTTCTTGCTTTTGGATGGTTTAGCAACATAATTTATTAATTTAGCTAAATATCTGGCGATGATAAATCCGAGCGTCTAGAAAAGTTTCATCAAACGTCTCTAGACTCCCTATTTGCACAACTTTATTAGTTGTTTCAGTCAACTAAATCACAAAAAATTGCTCTTTAGGTTAATTTTAATCTCAGCGTAATTGCATCTTAATTATCGATTTTTTTTATACCAATCTAATTTACGTGAAACTACTAGATTCAATAATTGTTGAAGTTTAACGCAAAATTTAGTTGGGCAAAATCCTTATTCATAAAGGAGAAGTGAATTTAAATACTACCCAATAAAATTATTCAGTGAACTTGCGGATGTATAGCAGATGTACCTAAGACTAATCTAGATATTAACTTCAGTTTCTTAATAAAGAATTTATTTTATGTTCATAAAAAATAATAAATCTAGTGTTTAGAGATCTATAAATATATCTACAACTACTATTGCCACGAGCAAACAGATGAAAGACAATGACTGTTTAAGGGTGCGGCGGTTAAGTATATGGCTAAAAAAAACAGCTAAGCTTCTTACTCACGCCCAAGGCGCGGCTATTCTATAAAAGCTACTTATATAACTAATAGGTAATCGAAAAGAATAGCACTCGGCTAAACTAACCCTATGAGAAAGCAAGCTCCGTTATATGACTATTTTCAGCATAGAGCGATCGCTATATAAGTTACTGCCGACAAATAAGGTATTCAGCAGCAGACAATATCTTAAAACATAATTAGTCTCTAACTAGTCTTACCAAATTTATCTTCAATCTTCAGCAATCTATGGACTTTTAGATTGGTGTTAGTGAATTAGTGCCTTAAACATCTAGCAAACGAACAAGCAATCTAGGTATGTATTTATTGATGGTTTCTTTAGCGGCGATTCTCTTCACCGTTGGCGGTATTTTTATGAAGCTCTCGCAAGGGCTATCTCAGCTAATACCGAGCCTGCTATTATACTTCTTTTTTATCGCCGGAGCCAGCTTGCAAACCATTGCTATGCGTAAGGCTGCGCTTAGTGTTACTTATGTTATTGTGCTTGGGATTGAAACAGTTTTAGCCTTTTTGTTTGGCGTTGTTCTATTTCAGGAAAATTATTCTTATACGAATGTCGTCGGCGTAAGTTTTATTGTTGCTGGTATGGGCTTTTTACAAAATGGCGAACACTAAGGCAGTTTTGATTTTTGCTACACCATTGTGCTAGCGCGCAGATTTTGCTACTTCATTGATAGCGTTCTTGCCTTGTAACGTAACTACCTCTGCTCCATTACTCTCTCTTGCAACGCGAATCAGCAGTGCAGCGATAAATAAGCTAGCAAGGATTGAATTACCACCATAACTGACCAGTGGTAACGGTAAACCTGTAGTAGGAAGAGCGCCCGTAGCCACACCGATATTTAGTAGTGACTGTCCTACCATCAAAACCATTGCTCCTATCGCTACAAGCCGATGAACCGGATTGCGAGTATTAAAAGCCACTAGCAAAGCTAGAGTAGCGTAAACCACCAGCAGTAACAACAGTAGTAAACCACCGACAAAACCAAACTCTTCTGCAAATACTGCGAAAATAAAATCAGTTTGCTGCTCTGGTAGATAAAACAACTTTTGTTGTGATAATCCAAATCCAGTTCCCCAAGTGCCGCCAGAACCAACTGCTAACAAGCTTTGCACCAGTTGATATCCAATTCCAGTTCGGTACTTCCAGGGGTTGAGAAAAGACAAAATTCGCAGCTTTTGGAATGGTCGGAGGCTAACGCACGCTAGGAGTACTCCACTTATAGCAGTCGGTAGCAGGTAAAGATAAGGTAAGCCAGCTGCTAGTGCCACTAGCCAAAGAGTAATACCGCACAGTGCTGTCATACTTAAGCTGGGTTGGAGTAGAATTCCCAACAGCATAACGGCAAAAATGCATAACCAAGAAAGCCGGATGCTCCACCGCAGTCTATGCCATTGACCAAAAATCCGAGCGCTTTGTAGCAATAAAAACGGCTTGATTATTTCTGATGGCTGAATTTGAACCGGGCCTAGTTGCAACCAGCGAGTTGCACCATTGGTATTTGTCCCTAAACCTGTGTGGGTGAGAAAAATCAACCCCAGTATTACTAGTAAAGCCCAATCAGATATTTCTAAAACCTTACGTAAAGGCGAATGCACTACATAGTTAAATAATATTAGGCCAAGCATTACCCAAATGACCTGACGCTTGACATAGTACAATCCATCGCCATAAGAGGATTCGCAAACGGCATAGGTGGCAGAAAACAGAATTGCTAACCCGATAAACAGCCAAAGGAATGTCATCCAGCGTACTAATCGAGCTAGGGTAGCCCATTGCGCTACTGTTGGGTCAAAAAAAGGAATGATGAGACGGCGTAGCTTCACGGCAGCTATGTGTGTTGAGTCTGTTGAGGACAATAGGAGTATAACGCCGAGTACTGAAAATTAAAAAAAGCGCGCGCTTTTTAACTTGCACCGATGATACCCGAATTTTGGCATGGGTAAGGGCAGGTTTAACGAAAAGATTTGTGGACGCGATGACTACAAAAAAAAGGAGGTAACAATGACCTCCTTGCAACTTCTAACAGCTTTTAAGAGTGATGGAAACTACAGTAGTCCTGTATTCATACCGGGTTTACCAGTAGCCAACTCTACCTTGACAATCTTGCCACCCATTTTCATAATCCGCTGCTGTTCCCGAAACCAATTTTCATAAGGGACTAGCTTGGTGAAGTAGGTGTTTTGAAGTTCTCGTTGTGTTCGGATACGAGTTTGGCTGGGAACACAAGCCGTTACCTTAAACATCCGCATCGGTTAACATCTCCTGTATTGAGGCTGGAAAAATTTTTGATTTCAATTTGTGAGTGCAACAGTTTAATCGCGTTGCCTACACAATTGCGTGTACCCTATCATTTTCCCTTTTATTCAGCTTTTTTTAAGGAAAATTGGGTAGATATACGCATAAATATAATTCACCAATCTTCAAGTCACTGCTCCCAACTCTGATGCTACGCATACAGAAAGGGCTTTTCGGGATTAAAACCCATGCCATACAGCCCTATGGCAAAAACAAATTTTTCTCTAAAAAGCGGACTTTATACAACCTTGCAACACTAGGCTATCAGAACTACCACTTGCAACTAAAGTCGAAACTTGTTCGCTTGAGATTTTATTCTCTTTTTCTGATTTCTAATCGATCAAAGACTGGGAGTCAAGCATCAATACTAGACCGCTAACACTTATCTACCAGCTAAGTTAGACAAGCGGCAGAACGTTCTAGCACTCACGACCGACTCCCAGACTTTAATTAACGACTATTGTCTAAAATTAACTCAACTTCAGCCTTGACGCTTTCAAGAGCGCTTAGCTCAAGCCAGAGCAGATGTAGTCGAAGTATACACCCATTTCCTTACCAGCATCAGGACCTACCAAGCTGGCAGTTACTTCCTTCATTGCCTGAATAGATTGTACGGTAGCACCGATGGGTACACCTAGGGAGTTGTAGGTTTCCTTCAAACCGTTGAGTACGCGCTCATCCAAAATAGAAGGATCGCCAGCTAGCATTGCGTAGGTAGAATAACGCAAGTAGTAGTCTAGGTCGCGGATGCAAGCAGCATAGCGGCGAGTGGTGTACATATTGCCGCCGGGACGGGTAATGTCAGAGTACAGCAGAGACTTAGCTACTGCTTCTTTGACAATCGCAGCTGCGTTAGCGCTGATGGTGGTAGCAGCACGTACGCGCAGTTCACCAGTTTGGAAGTAGCCCTTTAGCTTCTCCATTGCGGAGGTATCAAGGTACTTACCTTGAACGTCCGAAGAGTTGATTACAGAGGTAATTGCGTCTTGCATTTTTTTGCTTCCTTAATGTCACACAAAGTTGAAATATTCAACCAGTAGAGAGCAATTGCTCTACTGCATAGCACCAACTAGATAATCGAAGTAAGAGCCAGCTTCTGAAGCGTCTTCACCAGACATCATCGAAGTAGCAACATTCTTCATAGCGCGAACGCCTTCTGCCACACCTTCAATCGGAGTGCCAAGGGATCTGTACATTTCACGCACACCCACGATACCGATCTCTTCGATTGGTGTGACATCGCCAGCTACTACACCGTAGGTAACGAGGCGCAGGTAGTAATCCAAGTCACGCAAACAGGTAGCGGTCATTTCTTGACCGTAAGCATTTCCACCAGGAGAAACAACATCTGGACGCTTCTGGAACAGCTGATCTCCAGCTTGCTTAACGATGCGCTCCCGGTTATCGGTCAAAGCTTGAGCGATGCGCAGACGACGCTCACCACTTGTAACAAAGCCCTTGATCCGATCCAATTCGCCGGGGCTGAGATAGCGGGCTTCTGCGTCCGCATTCACGATCGATTTCGTGACGATACTCATTAACCGATTCCTCCAAAAAAAATAACCAGGTTTATTTAAATTTAAACTGGCGGGATTCAAAATGGTTGGCTGAGTTTATACTCTGGAGCTTGCTTCAACTCAACAGGTTAATTGCTGCTTGAGCTAGTACATTCCTCGCGGCTTGAGTAATTTGCGTCACACAAGCTGATATTCTCAAATACCTTCCGCAAATATTTTGCGGCATTTAGTTCATCTTCTGATTCAGGTCTTAACAGTTTGTAACAATTGTTTTCAGAATTCCTGTTGCCAACCTGAATCAGCCCCCTTGCTGAAGGGAGCAGGGGAAGCAGGGGAGGCAGGGGAAAAAAGCCTCTTGCCTCTTACCTCTTACCTCTTGCCTCTTACCTCTTGGCTGTTATTAGCGCTGAACGCTCTGTGACAGCAATGAAGGAGATAGGTCAGACCAAGACTGCTTCACCAAGTCCGCAGCAGCTTTAACACTACCCAAGTAGTTGCCTGCTGGAAGTGATGGGAAGCGACCATAAGGCACGACATCCTCGCCAAAGTATTGTGCATACTCTGGGCTATTGACCATAGCATCTACAGCCGCCTTCAGTCCGCCTTCAGCTAGCAGCTTGTTATACTGCCTGATTTCACCTTGAGTAGCTGGTGCGCGTCCCAACAAGTGCCGGAACAGGAACTCAATCACTTTGGTGTTGGGATAGGGCGTGTAGAAGCGCTGACGATAGCTTTCTGAACTTGCAACAGTGCGAACAAACTCGCGGACAGAAATTTCACCATTACGCAGCTTGCTTTCTAAGTCAGAACGCCGGAAGTAGTCGGGTACTTGACCGCTAAATATATCCAATACTTGACAGTAAAGGGCATTAATTACTTGGGCAATTTCCCCAGAGTTAGTTCCATGCGTCATGCGATAGATCCGGGCAGGTTTGCGGCGACTTGTGCCTACGCCTACCTCTACTGACTGTCCGCGACCATCGTTGAAGGAACGACCGAGTTCAATAAACAGCGGCTTGCTCATGTCCATTTGACGAGCTTTAGCTGCCATGTCAGCGATCGCTTTCCCTGTCATTGGCATCTTATCCGCTGCCATGCGTGGCTGCACTGGCTCGAAGCTAGGCACCACCAAATTGTTGTTCTGCTTAGTCAGCTGGTTATACAGCTTCTCGGTATTCGGGAAGTTCGCAGCTGGTAGGGTGGGGAAGCGACGGTAAGGAACTGTATATTCATCAAACACTTCTGCGTATTCGGCACTATTAACCATCGCAGTGATAAAGCCACGCAGACCTTGGGATGCCAAAATCACGTTGTACTCACGAATTTCTGCTTGGTTTTTTGGTGCGCGTCCTAGGAAGTGTTTTGTTCCCAGTTCGATTACCTTGGTGTTGGGATAAGGAGTGTAAAACTCTTTGATATAAAGGTTTGAGTTTCCTAAACCTTCGACAAATTCCTTGACAGTGATTTCACCATTCCCCAGCCTACCAGCTGCGAACTTCCCGAATACCGAGAAGCTGTATAAC
>QQTW01001138.1_pt1 | contig 18205 bp, 26 predicted proteins | sample 1904831 | NCBI WGS metagenome assembly QQTW01 (sample SAMN09435610, study PRJNA476489) | Subsurface metagenome, whole genome shotgun sequencing project. | reverse complement strand
GTCCCTCCGGCCGCTGCAGCCGCGGCGGCCGCCGCTGCCTTGGCCTTGCTGTGCCGATTGGTGTAGTCGCTGAGACTCATCTTCTTTTTGATCGGGCTGGGCTGGGCGACGCTGCTCACGACGGAGGGTGAAAAGGGCGCGGAGGGCGGTCCGGAGGTCACCGGCGATGCCACCACGGCGGCCGAGCTGGTCGATGTGGCAGTCGCGGGCGAGGGAGCAGAGAGCATCGGCGCCGGGGGCGGCGGAACGTGCAACGGCGGCATGGAAGGCCGCGCCGGCGCCGTTTCCCCAGGTGCATCCGTCATCTCCACCTCGGGCGCCTGTGCGCGCGGCGGAGACGGACGGGCGGGAGCGTCGGCGTCCGTCATGTCCATCGTCGGGGCTCGGGCTCGCTGAACCGGAGAGGCCGGGAGAGGTTGCGAAGTAGACGAAGCAGGTTGGATGACGCTAGGGCCAGCGATGTCCGATGTCGGGGACGCCTGGGGAACCACGGTCGACGGACGCGGCGGTGGCAGGAAGTGGGGAGCACGTGTTTCGGTGGTGGAGGTGGTCGTCGTCGCTTGCTCCACGGTCGACGTTACCGCGGCGGCGTGCACGGGCGCCTCCGGTGCGGTCGTGGGGGAGGTCATGGTCGATGATACCGTCGTGGAGGGCGCCACCGCCGCGCTGGACGCAGATGGAACGACCGCATTCCCCGCGACCGATGACGCGCGCTTCTGCTCTTCTGCTCGGCGTTCGGCCCATTTCCTCTCCTGCAAGGCCAACAGCCGGCGCCAGAGGGGCATCGGGAGTCGTCGCTGGATGGGGTCCACCTCGAGCGGAAAGGAGCGCTGCGTGAAGGTTTCCACATAGGTCACCGGTACGGAGATCGGGCCGTGCGCCACCGAGTGGAGTGTCGCCGGCCGATCAGGATGCGGCGGAGACCCCGGAGCAGGAGGATCCATGACGGACGATGAGGCGACCGCCGTCACATGAGGTGTGTGCGCGTGGTTGTGATTCCGCTCCGGCGGGATGGCGTCAGGCTTGGCGACCGACGTGGACGGGGTAGTGGGTTGTGAGCGCGACGCCGAACGCGCCGATGGTCGCTTCGACGGTGCTCTGTCGGGTGAGGCGACTCCGTTGGTCACGACGCGGGTGTTGTCGTGGTTATTGTTGCTGTTGGTGGTGGTGGTGGTGGTGTTGTTGTGGTGGTGGTCGTCGTCGTGGTCGTCTTGGTGGCTGTTGTTGTTGTGGTGGTCGTCGTTGTTTGGACCGCTGGGACATGTGACGGGCACCGGAGCGTGACTGGCGTTCCGCCGCCGCTTGCGCTGCGCCTGCTGTTGATGATCTTGTTCGAGCTGTTCGAAGGTGCGCTCGACCGCCGCGATCTTGCGCTTCTCGCGATCCGACAGCTCGGACGTGGGCGGCATGATGGGCATGTCGCTCGAGCAGTGGGTCAACGGGGTGATGTCGCGACTGTGCGGCTTGCTGGGAAAGGATCCAGACGTCGAGCGGCTCTCCTCGCGCGGTCGATCGTCCTCGACGTCTCTCGCCGTGAGGGCCGGTCCGTCGGGCCCGGACGGACCGTTCCGATCGTGCAGCCACGAGGCCAGCGCGGTCGCGACGCCGACGCTGCCGCCGGCGGCGGCGCGGCCCGGCGCGTCCACCCCCTCCTCCTTGAATCGCGGCGGCGGCGGCGGCGGCGGCGGCCCATCCAGGCTGACATCGTCGACCGGCGCCGGCGAGGGCGCATCCGCCGTCGAATCGGGCGGTGAGACGGCCATGCCGGCCCCGACGCTCGTCACGCCGTTCGCCGGACTGGCCTGCGCCGAGCGCGCCTCCGTCCGCCTGGGCTCCGTCTGCGATACGACCGAGTTCGAGGTGCGATGATTCGTCTTGGGGCGCTTGGCCGGGGGTGGGTGATCCGTGGCGGCGGCGGCGACGACGACGACGACGCCATTGCGCCGATCGGACGATGGCGCCGCCGGAGTCGTCGTGGTCGAGGTCGAGGCGAGCGCGCTGCCCGTCCCATTCACCTGCGCGCCGACGATGCCTAGATCCTTGGGTTTTCGCTTGGCCACCTTGGCGGACGGCCTCTTGAGGCGACGCAGGGCGGGCGGTCCCGGCTCGCGCCGCCGTCGTCGCTGGCGCTGACGTTCGAGGGCGCGCTTGCCGTCCACCGGTCGTGGTTCGCAATCGACGCAGTGATGGACGTCGGGCACGGTGACGACGGGATAATAGCAGTCGATGTGCTGCCAGCTATCGCACGTCTCGCAGAAGACGGTGTTGCCATCGTCGTCGTCAAAGGAGCAGATGCACTTGATGGTGTAGGGCTCGTCCTCGTCGACCGAGGTGCCGCGTCCCCTCCCCGTCGCTTCCGGCGAAGGCCCGTCGACCACATGACTCATGACATCGGGAAGAGGGTCGACCAGATGGCTCGAGATAGATCGGTGGTCCGAGGCCCTCTGTGGCCAGTCTCGAGATGGAGGTCCAGTGGAATGTCGAGCCGTTGAGGGATCTTTTTCGAGGATCCGATGTGTGATTTGAGGAGAATCCGATGCCGACGAAGAGGAGGATGGACGATCCCGCTGATCGTTGGAAGAAGATGACGATGATGATACCGTGAGAGGTCAATCAATGGTGGACGATGAAGATTGAGGAATGGAGGGTAGAGAGAGAATAGACGAAAGGGAAGAAGGAAGAGAGAGTGAGGGAGAGGAAGAAGGGAACGGCGGATATCGAAAGGTGAACAAGAATTGAAGGAGGAGAGGGAGATGCCAGAGCCAGAATGGAGGGAGGGGGGGGGGAGGGAAAAGGGAAAATGCGCCAGAGCGAAGGCAGGCAGAATTTCGGCCGATGATTCTTTTAAGCAAAAAAAAGAACCGTCAGACGAAAGCATGCGGCCGAGGACGAATGCGAGATGGAAGCCAATTAGAATGTACGGATAGAGCCGTGGATCCAATCCAGCCAATGGGAAAATAGATATATCGAGAAGGTCAATTCGACGGCGTGAAATTGGCATTTTCCAATTTCCATTCCTCGCTGCTCTTCCCCCCTCTCGTCTCGTCCCCCTGCCTGCCCTCTTCATCTCCTCCGGAGCCTCGGACGGTGGTGCTGGGACCACCACCGCGATGTCACCGCATCTTCTCATGCCGGATGTCCCATATGTTCAGCCGACGCTCTCTGGCCCAAATTTGGATGGCTTGTTCATTATGATTCAACTTCAAATATTTATCAATTCTATTTCTCCGGGGAAACGGTAGCTGCGACGATGCCCCATGGCGAGCCAACGTCGTCGGCCGGGGGGATGAGGAAAGCAGGCAGGGGGCGAGGTGGCCCTTTTGAAGGAGAACAATGGGAAAAGGGCTGAGAATGGGGGGAGGAGAGAATGATGACGGATGATCAATGTAAGACGCTAGGGCGGAACTAGCTTAGCGTCAGTTCTCGATGCGTCTGTGGTTGCCCTCGCGTGCTCCTTCCAGGCCGAGGGGACCGATAAGCCATGAGTCAGCAACTAGTCACATGATTCGCTCAGTCATCGCTCCCCCCACTTGCTCATGTGATCTTTCCCTTTTCGGACCAACAAGCGGAGGCGGCAGCTGTAACCCAGCCCTGTCACTTCCCCCCAGTGACTTCATTTGCCAGTTCCAGGATCAGCCATCATCAACCTCGCTCGACTTGCAACATTCACCGAAACATACATCACTGAACGACTCGCACCGATTTCTTGATACATTCAAACAACATGAAGTCGCCTTCGCTGCTCCTGGTCTTGCCCGTAGCTCTCTCGCTGTTCACCAGCAGCGTTGCCTGGTCGACCAACCTCCGCTCCTTCGGAGGGCAACAACCACTGCTACGGACCACCAGCGACGATAAAAAGGGCCAGCCGGTGCCGGGCAACAATCCACTGCGATACTGTGACGACAAGGAGCAGTCGGAAGACTTTCTCGTCATCGAACATGTCAATCTGAAGCCGAATCCACCCCTCCCGTAAGTAGAAGTCGTGACAAAATTCGTCTCAACCGCACTCGAGCGGTGGGGCGAGACTGCTCTCGAAGAATTGACCCCTAACATTGGTGTACGCATAGAGGGCAGAATCTGACTATCGAGGCGGCGGGTGTGTTCAAAAAGGAGGTGGAGAAGGGCGCCTACGTGCATCTCTCGGTCAAATATGGCCTGATCCGCATCGTCCAGACGACGGCCGATCTGTGCGAGCAGATTGCGAATGTCGACGATGAGGATTTCAAGTGTCCCATTGAGCCGGGCGAGTCCAAATTGAACAAATCTATTGAGCTGCCGGCCCAGATTCCGCCCGTAAGTATTCCTTTTGAAAATGATTTGGACGGACCGTCTTGATTGCTGAACGGGAATGCGTGCAGGGGACGTATACGGTCGAGGCCGACGTCTACTCCAAGGACGATGAGCACATTGTGTGCTTGACGGCTCATGTCGAATTCCCTCGTCGTTGAATGGATGGTGAGCGGAGGAGATGATATTGATGGAGAACGTTACCAGACTGAGAAGGAGAGACAAGGGGAGAGTTGTAATCCCGTCAGCATGGTGCGAGTCGACAGTTGCATATAGTATGTACAGTAAGCGGAAATTTCTCAAGCGGCGTTGTGGGAAAGCATGAGACCAATAGCAACACTTTCAAACAACAGTTAACGTGTTTCACCCCCATTCGAGACAGTGATTACGCCACAATAATCTCTCGAGTTTGGCAATCCATTTGGCAATCCATCGATGTTCAATACTCAATCATCATAGGTCGAACTGACTTCAAATCAAAGATTAAGCTTGGATGAGGTAAGATCTCGGTTCGAGCAAGAGCTTGGTGATTCTGATCGATATCTCATAGCGAAGTGCAACGGGATGCTATTCTCCATACAAATTCAACGCTCAATTTTTATGGGCAAGATTACCTTAGACCACTGCACCGCAACCACCAAACAAAATTACAAAAGCTCTTGCTCGAACCGAGATCTTAGATCAATTAAGCTCGCTCTCCAACCTTAAGTCAATTGGGCTTGTGATGGTGGAATCCTGACTGTCGATGGAACGATAAAGCTGTGGTTTTCTATGTGCGTATCGGTGTCTCGATAGAGGATGTCTCGAAAGGGGGTGGAACGCGTTACCGAAATACAAGCAGTCTGAGAAGGGGAGCAGCTGCGAGTGGTACTGATAAGGTGGATATCAAACTCTATTTTGAGGCTGATTTGATGATCCAGCAACAACCTGTTAGCGTGGCACAATGGCATTGGAGGTCTTCGAAAGCCCGGGAAGAATGTGAGCGAAGAGTCGTGAATGAAACTCTGTCAATTCATCCATGTCTGCACATTTTCAATTAAACGGTCTGTATCCAGAACGGGACAAAGGTATAGCTATCGGAGCCAGGTGAATCTCTATGCGTTGTCGAGATTGTTCTCAACATGATATTCTACTAATTTGATAAGTATGTGTTCCGTCCCAGTCACGAAGTTGAGTGCTTTGTGAATCGGTCGTGCCATTCGGGAGAAGGACAGCTGCTGGAAATACATGGTCCATTCCACAATCTTCAACTCTTTCGTTCAGGTCTTTCGAGCTGGAAGACTGTCTTAAGCTGATCCGAGCCCGGTTCCTTACCCATTCACCAGGGCTTGAATAGCCATTCAATTCACTAGGCGAATCTCCGTCCGCTGGGCCGCCGGTGCCATCTTTCCAGTAGTCGTCGGGAGTGCTATGGTAATGGATTGAATATAGAGCTTGGTTCTCTATACAATTATTCCTCACTTCATCACTTCTTCCTCTTCGTCGTAGGAATAGTTATTCCATGAGATGTTTACTTCATCAAATAAGAGCCTATCTTCCTAAGAGAAGCTGTGTTGCTCGTGTAGCTGAATAGTCCTGTATTGGATGAAATAGATGCGAAGTCACTTTGCCCAGTCGACTTCATCCGCGGTCAGCTCCTTCAGTAGAGTCACAGTAGGCTGTCTCATCCCTTCGATTGATTTATCAGAAATTAAATCGAGGAGTAAATATCGATTCCAACATATATATGAGAATATCATTCGGTGTATAGTAACTGGACGTCTATTTGGCGAGTGACTGGCTAACTTGGAGCTAGGCAGAAGGCGAGGAGGAGGGTAGAATTCGCTGTTTTTATTCTAGCTATTCTACTGACGAGTTGAGAGCTCTTATAGACGCTGACTCGAGGTCTTGAATCGAGCTCGAAGCTCACCTAGCCGCCTCGGTCCGGCGCGGGTAGTTGCTTGCTCGTATGGCTATATAGCAGCCTATATAGAAACGCCTAGACATCGGCTGCTAGGCTCATTGACGACTAGAGTCAACACGATGTTAACGGTTAAAAGGACCAACTGCTTTATGGCGTCATGCTACTCCAGTCAGCTGGCTCACAGAAGAGTCACTCCCATGACTGCATATTCGCTACCAGCTTCTTTTCAAGTTGGACACATCGATATGGCAGTACTTAGATTAGGATGGAGCATGCACGATCCTATACTTCTACCAGCTGAATGAATCGCAGCGGACTCATTTCTTTTGAGTATCAGTGCGGACTACCTGACTGCTTCAGCTTTCATGAATCGAGTAAGGGTCGGACTTCTTAACCTATGCAGTAGCTCTCGATGCTTTCTTCAACATATAGTTGTTTCCCCCTTTACTTTCTTAGCACATGACGACTAACCGATTGGCGCTTGCTTCATCCTCATAGTAATGCCCTGTCACATCGCTAATGGATAGGTTCCATCTTATTCCCAGCTTGATAGTTCATCTTAATCATAATGTTCATCCTGTTGATGCTACTTCTTTACACGCCAACAGCCACGACATGCTGAGATGACAAACTGCAGCTCAAGTACTTTCCCCCGATCTTTCCCTTAGAGCTCTGCATATCTCCGAGCAACTACTCCCCGAATAGCTTCCGGACACGTCTCAACACGCTATCCTTGTCTGGATCGTACGGATGGTCCTTGGAAGGAATTTCGAGGATGGCGGGAAACGCAGCAGTAAACGCATCGATGCGATGTCGAATGCGTTCGGCGATCTGATCAGCATCGTTCTTGATATCAGAATCTAAAATCCAATACTGTCGATCGACATGTTGCAATTCTCCAGAACGAAATGTATCATTAATAAAATAGAATCATACATGTTGATTGATCAACACGATCCCGATATCTTTGCGTTCCGTCGTGAAGCTATCGAACGCTCGCTCGATGGCCGCATTGTCCGTCTTGCCATCGACGACAAGAAAGTTCTTTTCGGATTTTGGTGGTGGAGTGACATGCTATTTCAAACATCCTCTTAATCGCATCAGTTTTTGTTTCATAATGTTTTGAGAAATGTTGTAGGCGTACGCCGATGCCCGCTAACAACAGACCCGTCACCGAGTCCTGCATTTAATATTAGCTATCAATGTAGAGTAAAGTTGCGCATGGCTAATCCACGAGCTGACCTCGTCACCAATCACTGCGAGAAATTCTCGATCTTTGTAGGCGGATGGAGGTAAGGCCATGTTGAGTGGTGATATGTTGGTTTACACAGATTTGTCTACCACTGGTATGAAGTGAGGTCGTGATGTTGTTCCGCTAGCTCCAACGGCTTCGGCCCAAGCTCTTTGTTGACGCATCCGGCAACTTCGAACTTCAAGTTAACACCACCACCTTTACCAACAACAGCAGCAACACCACGTGAGGTTATTCACTCATTGCTTTTGGTGGTAGGATCAACTCATTCAACATCGAACATGATTGCTATCTTGCAGCTCTGATCGACTGTCCTACTCGCGCCATGCCACGCCTCGTGCGACGCGCCCCCTTGGGCGAACGCATCAGAGCCTATCTGAACCCGCTGGACTTCTTGCTATGGCTTTCCGAAGAAGTCGACTCCAACGACTGGGATGAGTTCCATCGGAGCTATTCCACGCCTATCGGTCTGGTCCTGAACTTTGTCTTTTTGATCGCACGTGCCAATGGCGGACGGGGACGTGGTAGCGGGAATGGCATGGACGATGTATTTGGGGACGAGACATCGCGAGGAGGTAGTGGTTGGCTAGGATGGCTTGTACGTGCTTTTACATTTATAACATTGTTTCGAATGAACTCCGTAACTGATATGATTTTCTCATTCATCAGGCCTCCTTCATCATCCACTCTCTCACGCTCTTCTCCATTCTCAACGCCTTGTACACCTTCCGTCGACGACGGCATTACCGGTTGTTTGAAAGTCCCGTCGACATCACCCCCTCAACCCCGTCCGCGCATCGAGTCCGCGTGGATAGCTCGCCCATCTCCTCCTCCCCGCTGCGATTCCTGTCAAGCATGATCGCCTCCTCGACGGCCGAGTCCCGCGCTCATCCCGATCCAAGCATGGACGTGTGGGAATTAGCAGTGTGGGATCCGTTACCGATCTGTCTCCGACTGTTTTGTTTGTTCAGCCCGGGTCATGTATTGGTGTACTGGCTCTTCTTGCCCACGGCGACGCACGACCCTCGACCGAGCACCACGGTGCTCACAACGATTATCCTGAGCGGCCTATTATCCATTCAGCTTCTGATGCTGCAGACCCATTTCAGCCAGCAGAATAAAGACACGGCGATGATTCACAAGGAGGTGTTGAACGAATATGATACGAAATTTGTCCATCCGAGGACGACATCCCTGGTGCGAGATGTCGGCACGCAATACGACGACGCTAGAGACGATATCAACACAAACGATTCCCCGGACTATCCTCGTCAGAAAAGAAAATCCCCGCTGCGGTTCGTGCATACCTACACGCCCACGACGGTTATCCATCGCGGATTCCAAATCCATCCGAATCCGAATTACGCGAAACATTACGATCCAGAGGGTATCACGACTGCCGCAACGGGTGGGGGGAATATGAATGGTGTTGCTAAACCTCGACGGACGACGGGGTTTCAAACACCGACATATTCAACGACGGCGGCAGCAGCGGGAACTACGCCTGCTGCCGATATGTCATCGCCAGTCCGTCCTCGTCAAGCGGCGATGAGACAACCCTTGTTTCAACAGGCTAGCTCAACTGGAATCAACGCTTCGAGTAATAATAATACCTCTGGCGACGGGGGTAGTCTGGGCGTCTATTCCCACGCCAATTCTCCCTTGAAGAAACAAAACCGGTATTCAGCGGGCATCGGAGCAGGAGGTGGCGGTGGAGGTGGTGGAGGAGGGTTAGGAGTCGATTACAATCATCATAGACGATCGAAAAGTCCAATGAAAAGAGAAGGAAGTCCATTGAAGAAGAGTTCTATTCCTCAGGAGTCGGCTATGTATGGGGGATATCATCCAGTGAGTGTGTCTTCCGGACTTTCTGGAGGAGGAGGTGGTGGTGGTGTCAGTGGTGGGGACGATAGAAGAGTCGCTGGAACAGGAATGGGGATGGGGTTATATGGAGGAGACACGAATACTTTCCTCAAGAATCCTCCGAGGGATACGATGGCGAGTCAGCATCACAGACGATATTAAATTGAGTTTGTTTTTATTTTGTTCTATCTTCAATTTCGATCCAGCGTTTGTTTTACTTTGAAAGGGTTTCCTTGATTCCAAGCTACTCGTTACGTTTGTTCATATCCCTGATCCAAGTTATCCATTCCCACAGTTACTGCCTCAGCGAAATGAAGACGACGTTGTGAGGAAATGTGATGGCCTATTCGTTGTCCGTTTCCTCTCTATGCCAATTTTCATCACGGCCGGTGGGTGGTATCGAGTGCGGTATCTCCCAACCAACCTCTTCTTATCACCATCACGATGTTATGTTGATGGTTGATTACCCCGTTCAGGAAATCTATTTACGTCTGCTAGGCGTTCAACAGAAATGAGACCGCCTCCGCTGCCCTGCCGAGGGATGGATGGATGGGTGGATGGAAGATTCCTGGATTCCCGATTAGGAAGTCCGTTTATATCCCCTTCCGAAGGTCAACGAATCTATGGTCATGGTTGATTCCGCCCTGGACCTTGTGTTTGTCGTCATCATCTCACCATGCATAGATGAATGGAAGATTCCGATGTCTCGATTAGGAAGTCCGTTTATGGCCCCTCGGATGTTCAACGACTCTACGGCTACCTTCCTGATCATGGTCAAGGTCATAGCCGCCGGACTCGTGTCTGTTGTCATCTCGATGGATGAATGGAAGATTCCGACGTCCCGATTAGGAAGTCCGTTTACAGGCCTTGGACGGTCGATGAATCTCTGGTCATTGCAATGGTCATGGACATCGCCGCTCGACGACCTTGTTTGGACTGGTGAAAGGTTTCCCAACTAGGAAGTCAGTTTATACCCCTAAGACGTTCAACGAATCTATGGTCATGGTTATGGTTAATCCCGACTTGGCTTTGTGTTCATTATCACCCACCATCACAAGGATGGATTGATGGACGACTTCCTGATTAGGAAGTCCGTTTATACTCCTCAGACGTTCGACGAATCTATGGTCACGGCCGATCCCGACTCGAATTCGCATTTGTCCCCAACTCCGCGAAGAATGAAAGACTTCCCGATTAGGAAGTCCGTTTATACCTCCTTAGACGGTCGACGAATCTACGCCCATCGTCGCTTTGTCATGGTCATGGTCATGGTCATGGTTTATCCCGACCCGACCTTATAGGATGGTCATCGCCGCCCGAGCTTCGATAAGCAGTGGAGTAGCCAGGTAGGTTACTTCTTCGTCGACCGTCTGGTGGGTATAAACGGATTTCCTAAAGCGGAAATCATCATCATCACGATCACAACGATGAAGTAAAGAGCGCGTCTGTCTGTTTACCGACACGTCGGATTTATCATTATCAGTCAGTACATCTTTCCCGTTTAGGAAGTCCGTTTATGCCCTCTTGATGGTCGACGAATCTATGGCCGTTATTTTGGTCCATTTCGCCGATCGTATCTACGCCGATCATGATCATGGTGATTCCCGACCCTCATGATGTAGAGGCCAGTTATTCATCGACCGTCTGGTGGGTGTATATAGATCTCCTAATCCGGAAACTATTATCGCGCTGATGACGATAGGAGATAATACCTCTGTTACCCTTACGATGGATGTAAAGATCCTCAATATCCCGATTAAAAAGTCCGTTTATACCTCCTCTTGACGGTCGACGAATCTATGGCCATGGTTATGATCTTGGGTCATGGTTAGTTCCGCTCGACTCTTGACACCTTGTCATGGTCATTGTTTATATCTGTATGGGTAGGGGACAGTTATTCATCGACCATCTGGCCGGTATAAACGGATTCCTAATCCGGAATTCATCATCGCGCTGACGACGACGACGACGACGACGACGACGGAGGGAGGTAAACGTCCCGTCTGATTATCAGCTTCAACAGTCTTCCCGATTAGGAAGTCCGTTTATACCCCTCCAGACGGTCAACGAATCTATGGTCCATGGTAAATCCCGACCCGACTTCGTACAGTATATTGCAGTAGAGTGAGTGGTCAGGTCATTTATTCATCGACCATCCGGCCGCTATAAACGGATTTCCTAATCGGGAAGTCATCATCACGCTGACGACGATGATAGAGTGAGGTAGACATCGCCTCCGCCTATCAGCTTCAACAGCCTTCCCGATTAGGAAGTCCGTTTATATACCCCTGGACGGTCGACGAAATTCTGACCGTAACCATGGCCATGGTTTATCCCGACTCGACCTGCCGTGGTCAGGTCAATCATTCATCGACCGTCTGGCGGGCGTCAACAGATCTTCTAATCAGGAAATCTTCATCGCGCTTGCGACGGTGGAATCGAAATCGAAACAAACCATCATCATCGATGGGGTAGAGAGGGATGCCAACCAGTACCGATCGTCAAATAACGAGAACATAATACCTGTGCCTGCAAGCGGTGGCATTGAAAACCATGCTTGAGAATTGGATTCGGAGATGGGCATTTGATTTGATTTTGAATTACTCTACTCGGTAGATACAGGTGCGTCGGTCTCGATGACGGAGAATTCAATCCATCTCTCTTCTCGTCCTTCTCCTTGTCCGTCATTTTCTTTGATGGCATCTGCGACACCGACCCTATCGTGTCTACCTCCTTCCGCTCTAACTCCAGCTGCGATATTACTACCTCCACTGCCGCTAGCACTACCAGCTGAGTTCGCGTCATGATTCGCGTGATCGGGATGTGGTTGAGACGGAGTGCGACGACGAGGATTCTGACTCGGTGGGAGTTGTTTCCAGATTCGTAGACTACCGTCTTCGTGACTTGTCATGAGTTCCATTGATTCAAATACTGAATATTTATCCGTCAGTGTCAGCTTCCAAGTGAAGAACGAACGTCAACTGGAAAAGAAAAATGATGGTTGGAATAGGAAGAAATATTAAAATGAGATGAAATGGTAGATCCTGGGAAGATATTCTAGAGTAAAGAGGAGAAAGGAGTGAAGAGGTAAGGGTATTTTTCACTTACCAGTCGACCGCCACGAAACCTGCCACACCCCCCCATACCGATCCCTAATGGCAGCGACTTGCTCAATCGTATGACCTACCTGACCTTCTCCCGCCACACCCTGATCATGATCCCATCGATTATCTTCCCGCTGGCGTGACGGACGACGAGTTAAGGACGCCGTCATCGGTAAGGTCGACGTCGACACTGAACCCGCCGCGCCTGCCAACTCCGCACCGATACCTGATACACCTCGCTGCTGGTGCTGGGACGCCGCCGATGAAGTAGACGCCGTTCGTCGAGCACCACCACCTCGTCTTTTCGAAGCCAAGTACGGCGGTTGTGGATTTTCCATCGGCTGCGTCATCCCATCGGTTGATGTAAAAGAAGTCGTCGTTCCCTGGCCATCACCGCCACCACCGCCACCAGATACCGGGGTATGGATCTCAAACACACGAATATACCCATCCGTGCACGTCGTCGCAATCATATCCCATCCTCTCACATTCATCGGGGCCCACGCCACGTCTCTCACTAACCCCCGATGATGGTACGATGACAAATCTGCCGCAAGATAGAAATGTCGACGTCCATCATCGCTTTGATGAGCCCCCGTACGCCAGACTTTAGCGGTATTCATCCCCGCCGTGACCAACGACAATGCATCCTGCGGAACCCCCGCTCGACAGGCGGCCCAACAGGGTAGCGGATTAGGATCAAACGCGACTTTGAATGTCGTCTCCTCGCCCCGACTCGGCGGAGGACAGACGTGGAATTGATCGACCAGGGCCCAACTGGCCATCGAACCGGGTTCGTTGGCCTCGTAGACCGTCAGGAGTGCATCGCGCGATAACAACGCCACGTGCACGTCCGAGGAATGGACGGATTTGAAATCAAATGACACAAAAGGAATGCGTGAGGATGATTGGAGCGTGGAGATGCATTTGAAACGTCGACCTGAGTTCGGTAGCTCGTAGACGTCTTCTTGCCAGACTTTGAATTTCTGGTCTTCGCCGATGCTACCGATGAAGGCACCCATGTAGGGGGTGCTCCATTTGATCTAGCATTGATGATTCAGCTGGTGGTTTACATTGGTATTTGGTGATGATGTTTGAAGGGCGACGGGTACGAGAGATGCTAACTAACGTACATCAAGAATCTCGGCGTCGTGACCCCGCCAGGTATCCACCAGCTTCCAACTCCCGTCGGGTTGACGGTCATACACTTTCAGTCGATGGTCCGCGGAACCAGTCACTTTGCGCTTGCCGTAGAAGTCTGCAGTCGTTGGTTATTATACATGATAAAAGATGGACTTGGATTACGGACTGTAGTGGAGCACGGTAACAACATCTTGGTGAGCAGGCTCTAGCTGCTCAAACCCGTCGCCATCTGGTGGAGCTGAGACCGCCATGGCTGAACAATGGGGTAGACGGGTTGCGATTTCGAATGTCTTGAGCAAGAATTCTCGGGTATCCCTAGCTGGCCATCGCTGCTGTCAACGCCCTCGGTCTAGCAGCGCAGAATATACGAGAGTGTTGGCCATGAGAGCGGGTCTTTTGGTCCAAGGTCTTAGGAGTAAGCAGCCCGCGCCAGTGCTCAGAAGGTTCCCAGCCAACTGTTAAACTATTAACAATTTGGTGTAAGGATTGACTCTGTCTGTGGGCCTTGAAGACTGCCATCTGACTGGCGGTAAACAGCTCTGGCAAGCTCCAAGGGAAGCTGTCATCGTTGTCGTTCATCGGTGACAAGATCCTCCGTGCTCCGAAGTTCGGAGCGGAACAATAGCAATCCGTCCGACCCTGACTTTCCCCATTTGGGCAGGCGGTCAGGTCGCATCTCCCTCATCTCACATCATTCTGCCGCTCGATTTCATTCCCAATTCTGCCACCTGGCGCGACAATCACAATCCCCATCCTCTCTCAATTGTCGCGCATGATGGGCGCCCTTGGTCGTGGCGAACAAATTGGCCTCCTCTCCTTAACATTCGCATGTCTCGGTGTTCTTGTCAACACCTTCGAAGGCGATGGGGAACCACTCATTGCCTCGTTGGCTTTCAGCGGGGTTGGATTCGCTGGGACATACTGTCTCATTCGATGGCTCGGAGAGGCGTTTATGAAAGCTGGATTGAAAGGGAGGGATATGGCCAAGACGAGAACTAGCGAGATGTATGTCATCCCTATCTCCCCTACCTACCTACTATTCTGTCATTCATTGACTGATAAATGAATTATACAATTATCAGACCAGAAACCATGGGCGCCGTCTGCGCCGTTGTCTATCTATTGATCATCATCGTCTTCATCCCCTTTCCATTCTACAAGGATATTGTAGCAGCGACTTCAGGAGGAGGAAATCGCGATATCGTCATCGAATTAGACCAGGTCGAGACGGGCAGACTCCTGCATCGATTTCCGCATAGCAAGGTCGGTGGTTCCACCTATCTCCTATCTGTGGTGTTCCTCCCACTGACACGGAATCGGCGTGGTACAGCTCGCATCATACCTCTCCGCCATCCTGTCATTACAATCCGTCGTCATCCTCGGCGTGGGCGACGATCTATTTGATATTCGATGGAGACATAAATTACTCATTCCGGCTTTTGCATCCATTCCGATGCTAATTGTATATTTTGTCGATTTCGGGGTCACGCAAGTTGTGGTGCCGCTTCCTCTTCAAGCCTATCTTGGGGAATTATTTGATCTTGGTTCGTCTCTCTTCTCATCCTGCCTTCCTCCTCCCTCTCGGTCCTTCTCACCCTCCCCCACACGATCAAACACTAATAATTGGACACAAAATTACAGGATGGATCTACTACCTCTACATGGCCTCCATCTCCATCTTCTGTCCCAACAGCATCAACATCCTCGCCGGGATCAACGGGATCGAAGTCTCTCAATCCCTCGTGATCGCCTTCCTCCTTGTATTCAACGACTTATTATACCTCCTCCCTCGATTTTCGAGCTACCCACCCCACCCAGCAACCGACTCACACATGTTCTCCCTCTTTCTCCTCTTTCCCTTCATCGGGGTATCCCTCGCCCTTCTCACTCAAAACTGGTATCCGGCCCGGGTTTTCGTCGGGGACACGTACTGTTACTTCGCGGGTATGGTCTTCGCGGTCGTGGGGATTCTAGGCCACTTCAGCAAGACTCTTTTACTGTTGTTCATCCCGCAGGTTTTCAATTTCGTGTATTCGGCTCCGCAACTCTTCGGACTCGTTCCTTGTCCGAGACATCGTTTGCCGAGATTTAATGCCAGGACGGGGAAATTGGAACCTTCCACGGCTCTGTTTCCCAGACCCCCCTCGAGGGCGCTGGATCTGGGGTTGAAGATGGCAAATAGATTGAGATTGCTGAAGGTCGAGACGAATACTAAGGGGGAGATTGTGGAGACGACGAATTTGACACTGATTAATTTGTGGCTCGTTTGGTGGGGGCCGATGAGAGAGGATAGGCTCGCGATGGGATTGTTGGTCTTGCAGATGGGTGTGGGGTTGCTGGGGTTGTTGGTCAGGCATCGGTTGGCGTTGTTGGTCTTTCGGCAGGATAATTTGCCGGTGTAGCTTGTAGATGATCTTGTTCTGGTGTTAATAGATTTGTTAATGTAGATGAGGTGATGTATGGATGAAAGATTCATCACGTTTTGTGTGGCGTGTACGTTTTCTCAGCGGTTCATTGGGTCAAGATTGGATGAAGATGGAGGTTAGCGCTAGCACGGTGATCCATTGGCTACTTACTCTACTCTACTCTACATAAGCTAGGTTGCGATCGCGGTAAGTACCAAAGAGCGACGAGATGCATGCAAGACAAGAAGAGTAGAAAACGGGCAAAGAAGACGAACCTGACTGAGCTGGCAAACAGAAAGCAGGGAAAAACAACAGATCCGACGTGGGATAGGGATACTCAAAATAGAACGCCCCCAACCACCTTAGGCGTGTGTTGATATATCCATAATCCACCGTCATGTGCTGCCTGGTCCAGTCCAATGCTTACCCTTCTCTCCGTTCCCTTTCCCATTTCCATCCCTGTCTTTGTTACTGCTCCGGGCGCCGTTGGTGTGGTGAAATCTGAACGGTAATAGCTGTCGTAATGCTTGTAGCGTGTTGAGCAAAGGTGGCGGATGATTCGATATCGACGTTGATATAGCTGGATGGTTGAGCTAGTTATCCACTAAATCGGAATCGAGTAGCTTCGAGACGGCCTAGACCCTCACGTGGAGCAACGTTGCGGCGGCGGTATGAATTAGTGAAGTCTGGCGTAGGTTGATGTGTTAGTCAATTCAATGATAAGATGATTCACGTGCTATTGAATGTGGAGACGGGTTCAAATGTTAACAAATCTCCGCTCACCTTGCAGCAGATATCGGACCTTGCGAGTCTCGCCTTCGGCCAAGCGCCTACGCAGTGTCAGTCTTGTTCAATTTAAACCGGCTTGCACTGAATATAAAGAAACGCACTGATTGATCTGATTAAAGAGCCGCTGCGCCTCTCCCGCATTGACCGAGCCAGCGGGCAACATCTGGATCGTCTTCGCGATCCACATGCTGATCTCGTTTGGTACCAAGTTCACCAGATCCAGTAGAATTCCGCTAGCGTCCGGGAAGCAGTCCTTGGGGAAAGTGAACATCATGCCGACCAACACTCGTTGAACGAGCAGTTCGCCTTGAGTCAGCACCAGGTTTTGTACGATAGGCCGGATGTTCGCATCTGCCGTGGCGTCGGAGATCGGCGTGTTTTCACCTCCGTAGGCCAGGAGATCGCGTAGGAAATGTAACGTCGCCGTCAGAGGGTCGGCCTGCTCCAGCGTGAGAGCGGTAAGAGCGGCTGAGAAGATCGGGGCGAGGAGATTGGATGAGATGAGTTTTTGTGGATAATAGATGAGGGCGTCGACGAGTAGACGGAAGCAGTCCTCGATGACTGAATTTGCATCGAAATTCAGTACCGTCATATTACTGAACATGCGCACTAGTAGTGTCATACCGTCAGGAAGATCAGTCGGTGGAAGATCGTTGAGGGCACGGAGCACGGTCAAGGCCTGCGCCTCGAAGAACTGATAGATGGCGTTGGTGGTCGCGGGGTCCACAAATTCGGTGCCTTCGGAGAATTCTCGCACTATCGCGTCAGTAGCCCAAAGAAAGCAGCCATGTCGAGAGGCTGCGAAAGTCGATGCTAGCTTGTCTGCGAGAGCAGGTAGCAGCGGTTGGGTGGCCGTCCGGTAGGAAAGAACCATGGTCCGCCAGAAGCGGCAGACACGCTCGCAGATCGGTGCGTGGTCCAGAAAGTTGTCCACCAGCGCGGACAGCACCGGAAAGATCTCTTGCCAGTACTTGACGGCCGGATTTGGCTTGTTGGGTTCAACGTATGGAACCACGCTCTGCACGAACACTGTCAAGAGCTGAATATGGTCTGACGAAATCATGATCAGCATGATATATTTTAAATGACTGCTTGGCCGGAATTGACTCACCAGCAACGCGCAACTTCCCAGTCTCATCATGAGCTTCATTGGCCTTGGACATCAGTCGCTTCACCAGCGGATCGCAGTAGAGCTTCAAGTAGTCGTAAACCTTATCCTCCGGCTGGATGGCCACCACGTTCGCCACTCCTTCGCTGACCTCCTCCTGGCTGGTCTGCGGTAGCGAGTCAAGGACCGAGTCGTAGAACGTCTGCAGTTGTACGACGTGATCCCGCAGTAGCGCTCGGCAGTCCTGGCAGAAGAACTTCAACGCCAACGCCGCGGCCGTCATGATATCCTTGGAGCCGCTCTCGAAGGACGAGATGATGAATTTGAACTGGGGTTCCAGAAGCTCCGGAT
>QQTW01001137.1_pt1 | contig 18208 bp, 16 predicted proteins | sample 1904831 | NCBI WGS metagenome assembly QQTW01 (sample SAMN09435610, study PRJNA476489) | Subsurface metagenome, whole genome shotgun sequencing project. | reverse complement strand
CTAGAATCTGTAGCCACACCGCCTGCTACCTCCTCAAGCTCTGAATCTTCTAGATCACTGTTGAACTCTTCAGCTTTCTCTTGCTCTTTTTCTATACTCATGAGATACACTCCCTAGGGTTAACAAATAGATCATTGAGTAATACAATAATTATATAACACCTACCTTCAAAACTCGGATAGAGTCTCCGCCCTGTACTCAAGGCAATGATTGCATGGGGGTTGAAGCATATTCCTGAAACAAGGGTTCCTGAAGCCGACCAAACATCCTGAACCTAGTGAAGCTTACGGAAGAGAAGGCTGGAATTTTCTACCTATTTTTTGTAATATTGACAGAGTGTCATAACCCCAAACCTTTCTAACTATTAATTCAACCACGAGTGTGCGGTAAGGGTGCTCTTTTTCGTTATCAATAGTACGTAGTAGTTTAACGATACCCCTAGAGCTTTCAGTATGTCATAAGACCGTCATTACCTGAGAGAAAGGTTATCACCCCTTCAAGATCAAATTCAACCAACTTCACTTCAGGAGATAGAGACCATGCCTAGTGAAACTTTTGCCCAAACCAAGACCAAGCATCGCTGTTCATTTTGTGGCAAAAGCCCGGAACAGGTTGGCCTTTTAATTGCAGGTCCGGGTGTATTCATCTGCAATGAGTGTGTCGATATCAGTAATCGAATTATCAGTGGAGAAATTCCTCCACGTCCATTGACTGAGGAGCAAGTAGAGAAATTGCTGAATTTGACTGAGGAGGAAATAGAAGAAGGACAAAAGTCTGCTGAGTTATGGAAGAGGGAATAGAAGAATCGCTGAATTCTGGTGTCTCTCCTCTAGATTAGGCGGTATAGATATTTATTATAAGGAAAGTTTCTATATAATCTTTTTCTAAATCCTAGAATATCAACTATTACAGTACCTCGTGCCTACAGTTGCTTGGAGTTCTGCTTGTTGATAGTGACTGGGAAAACATTGCAACTGCTGCGGCAAATGCAGTCAGGATGCAAGTGATACAACGAGTATCTGCTTGACGTTAGTAGCGCTGGGATGGGGGCGACTTGCCATGTAACCCACAAGTCAATAACCTCTTTTAAAGGGCTGGAAGGGTCATTAATTTGTGTCAAGCGTTCCTGGAGCTGCCAGAAAGTGACGGACGTTATGAACTTGTTGATGGAGAACTTGCTCCCAAAATGTCTCCAATTAGCGCTCACAGCCGCACACAGAAACGATCGCTTAGACTACTAGATGATTGGTGCGAGACTTTCGGTTGTGGAGAAGTTAACCCAGAGTGGACAGTTGCACTGCAGAGTCGTCGCCTTGACTGGGTTCCGGTCCCGGATCTCGCTTATATTTCTTATGCAAGGGTGCCAGCAGACTGGGATGGAGAAGGCCTTGCCCAGGAATTCCAGAACTGGTAGTAGAAATCATCTCCCCAGGACAGACTTTTGATGAATTGACCCAGAAAGCTACAGACTACTTGCAGGCAGGAGTAGATCGAGTCTGGGTGGTAGATATTAAAGCTCAGTCAGTGACGATGCGTTGATCGGTTGTACCAAGTAGTTGCGTCATCATGACTGCCTCCTCACCAGTCCTAGGTCCTAAAATAGATGTGAATGAGATAATAACCTGCTAACGCTAAAAAAACTTGTGACCGCCTCTGCCTTTTCCGCTGAACGCCTCTTATTTACCCCAGCTTCCCCCGACACTGACGCCATTTCGACTATCTTTGCTTTCCCCAATGAGTACAGTGTTGGCATCACTAGCTTGGGCTATCAGGTAGTCTGGGCAACCCTGGCAGTGCGCTCTGATCTGCAAGTCAGCCGTCTATTTACTGATATACATGAACAGCTGCCCCGTTCTCCTGAATTAGTCGGCTTTTCCTGCTCATGGGAACTGGATTATGTCAACATCTTAAATTTGCTGGAGCTTCTAGAAATTCCTATCCGGGCAGCTAGTCGTTCTGACAATCATCCTTTGATCTTTGGTGGTGGTCCTGTGCTGACTGCCAACCCAGAACCCTTTGCTGACTTCTTTGACATCATCTTGCTGGGAGATGGCGAAAATCTATTGGATAATTTCATTGATGCCTACAAGGAAGTCCGAAAAGCCGACCGCAGAACCCAGCTGCTCCAACTAGCACAAGTACCAGGGGTTTACGTTCCTAGCTTGTACGAGGTGACTTACCACGACCCAACTGGCTCCATCCAGTCAATTCAACCAGTGACAGCTGAGATACCCAGTTTGGTTGAAAAGCAGACTTACCGAGGCAATACACTGTCTGCTTCAACTGTAGTAACAGAGAAAGCAGCTTGGGAAAATATTTACATGGTGGAAGTCGTACGCAGTTGCCCAGAGATGTGCCGCTTCTGTCTTGCTAGTTATCTAACCCTGCCTTTTCGGACAGCGAGTGTTGAAGATTCTTTAATTCCAGCAATTGAACGGGGTCTGGCGGTGACAGACCGGCTAGGCTTACTAGGGGCGTCTGTTACCCAGCATCCAGAGTTTGAAACACTGCTAGATTACTTGAGTAAACCTGAGTACGACCACGTCCGCCTCAGTCTCGCCTCAGTGCGGACAAACACAGTGACGGTGCAGCTGGCTCAAACTCTCGCAAAGCGAGATACGCGCTCAATCACCATCGCCGTGGAAAGTGGGTCTGAGCGGTTGCGGCAGATTATCAACAAAAAGTTGAATCAGGATGAGATTATTCAGGCAGCGGTAAATGCTAAGGCGGGTGGATTAAAAAATCTTAAAATCTACGGCATGGTCGGTATTCCTGGTGAGGAACCAGCTGATTTAGATCAGACAGTAGCGATGATACGAGATATTAAAAAAGCGGCTCCTGGGTTACGCTTGACGCTGGGATGCAGCACGTTTGTTCCCAAGGCTCACACACCGTTTCAGTGGTTTGGGGTCAATCCGCAAGCAGAGAAGCGGTTGCAGTTTCTGCAGAAACAACTGCGATCGCACGGTACTGATTTCCGACCTGAAAGTTACAACTGGTCAATAATTCAGGCTTTGTTATCTAGGGGCGATCGCCGACTAACCCAGCTATTAGAACTAACGCGGCACTATGGAGACTCGCTGGGCAGCTACCGTCGTGCCTTCAAACAGCTACAGGGGCAACTCCCTGACTTAGAATTTTACGTACACAGCAACTGGTCAAAAGAACAAGTCTTGCCTTGGAGTCACTTGCAAGGACCACTCCCTCAATCCACATTATTAAAGCATTTGGCGACAACTGAGGCTCAAATGAACCAGCCTGTTCTAATTTGAGAGTGAAGAACCTTTCATAATTGAAGCGTACAACAGGCAATAAGTAGTCAATCATAAGTCAAGAGGATAAGGTAATGACTGATAGTAGTTTTCCCGACAAAATCAGGAGCTTAGAACCATTCTCCGAGCGGTTTGATGCCTTTAAACTAGCTGCTGATGGGTGTGATGTGTTGTTCGCCACCTATCCAGCTGGAACCAAAATTGAACCTCACACACATGCGACAGATAATTGGGGGGTCATTATTAAAGGTGAGATGGTGATCAGCATGGATGGTCAGACATCACGATTTGGACCAGGAGGCTGGTATCATGTACCAGCGCTGAAGGAACATGCAGCTTGGTGTGATGTCACCACCGAAGAAATCGAGTTTTGGTTTGTCCACAATTGATGACCCCAAACTTTTATCCCCCCCAACTGAACCATTTTTTGGTTCGTCTTGCCCAGTTCATCGCTCCCTATGTAGCACGTAGCTTCTTTCAATTTGAACTGGTCATAAGCCCTGACTGCTTGGCGAAGATGCGATCGCTGCAAAACCAAAGAATAATCCTACTACCAAATCACCCAACCTTTCAAGATCCGATTGTGATGTTCGTGCTTTCTAAGAAGTTGGGACAGGCGTTTCACTACTTGGCAGCTTATGATCTGTTCAATGGGTCATTCAGTGGCATCTATCAAAGATTAGGCGTATATTCCATCCGGCGTGGCTTAGTGGATCGCCCCAGCATTGCTCAAACTTTGGAGCTGTTAGCTCAGCCCGACTGCCGCCTTGTTGTTTTTCCGGAAGGGGGATGTTCTTTTCAGAATGATACTGTTATGCCTTTTCGAGTAGGAGCCGTACAAATAGCCTTTCAGGCGATGAGTAAGATAGTCAAGCAGGGCGAGCCACTACCCGACCTCTACGTATTACCAGTCAGCATCAAGTACCGCTACACCCAGGATATGCAAGAGGTAATTAATCAGACGCTGCACCGACTTGAGCAGGCATTAAGCTTGGAAGTAGTCTCCGGCTCCACTCCTTATGAGCGACTACGAGCGATCGCAGAGCGAGTTCTAGTCAAGATTGAGCAAGACTATGGAATGCATCCTCCCGCAACAAATCAACATTGGGAGCAGCGCATCTCTCTACTGAGAACACGTATTCTGGAGAACTGTGAACAACAGTTGGGAATGTCGTCTAACCCAAGTGAACTGACGCGAGAGCGTACTTACAGAATTGAGTATGTCCTGAAAACTAAAGCTGACAAACTTGAGACTGAAGAAGCCATGCCAAAATCCCCTACATCAGAAGGCGACCAAGCCAGCAGTTTTGAGTTAATAGAGAAGTCAGTAAAACGACTGTTAAACTTTGATGCTATCTACGATGGCTATGTTGCTGAGAAACCTACACCAGAACGGTTTCTGGATACTCTCACGCGATTAGAACGAGAGGTCTTCGATATTGACAAACCTCCACCGAAGGCGTACCGACAGGCAATAGTTAAGATTGGGGAACCCGTGAACCTGAGGGATATTTTTGCAGACTATCAACGCGATCGCGCGTATACTGCTAATGCTGTAATGCTAAATATTCAGCAGGCTGTGCAGAAGAATCTTGATCTGCTGAGTCAGGAAACTTAATCAAAAAGGTATTTATAACTCGAACACTTTACAATTATTTACGTAAAATTGAGCCACTAGTTCAGTATAAGTAGTGCACAACCCAAGCATTCATTTATAAATCGTGTTTACCAAAGGTGTCTATTTTATTAGCTCTGCTCGCGATAGTTGAGAATAGGGCGATCATCTAATGGAAAGATTGTATTTTCAGATACATTACAGTTAATTAAAACTGTATACAGTACACGAAGTTTATTAACAAACTCAATAATTTAGCAGTTTGGGAGTTGCATGGGTTATACGTTTCAGTTCTCAGTCGTTTGGGACAACATAGGCTTGTTTATCGCAGGCGCATTGATAACCATCCAGATATCGCTGATATCTATCGCCTTCGGTTTGATTATTGGCATTATCGGAGCGCTGTTTAGAACCTCTGGAAACCGTTTGCTAGATTGGTTTGCCCTCGCCTACGTGGAGCTAATTCGGAATACCCCCTACCTCATCCAACTCTTTTTCATCTTCTTCGGACTGCCGAATCTAGGCATTAAGCTAACAGCAGAACAAGCTGCGATTCTCTCATTGGCGGTGAATTTCGGAGCTTACTCTACCGAGATTGTACGAGCTGGAGTCGAGAGTATCCCGAAAGGGCAAATTGAAGCGGGTTTAGCCATAGGCTTCAAAAATCTGGCAGTTTTTCGCCACATCGTATTACCTCCGGCTCTAGCAAATATCTATCCCTCCTTGGTTGGTCAAGTCATTCTAGCAGTGCTTTTTACCAGCGTTGTGTCCCAAGTTGCGGCTGAGGATTTGACTTATGCAGGGGATTACTTAAATTCCCGCACCTTCCGCAGTTTCGAAATTTACTTCGCGATCTCGCTGATCTACCTGGCCATTGTCTGGTTAATCAAGGCACTTTCCTTCGTAATTGAAAAGCGGTTTTTTGAGTTTGCTAAGTATAGACGGTAGTCACCTTGTAACTGTATGGACGAATTTACAGTATCGCGAATATTCATCAATTTACTGATTGCAACGAAGTGGACAATTATCTTGTCTCTTATAGCGTTTGTAGCTGGAGGGATCGTTGGCTTCTTACTCACTCTCATGCGAATCTCTTCAATCAAGTGGGTAAAGAGCATTAGCTGGATTTATATCGAGTTCTTCCAAGGGACACCATTGCTACTACAACTGTTCCTGGCATTTTTTGGGCTATCTGTTGTATTTCGAGTGAATTTATCCCCATTACAAGCTGCAACGCTTGCTCTCACAGGGTTTACCAGTGCTTTTCTGGCAGATATCTGGCGCGGATCAATTGAAGCCGTTCCCACAGGACAATGGGAGGCAGGTTCGGCAATTGGATTTGGGTACTTCAAACAGCTGCAACTGATTATCTTACCCCAAGCTTTTAAACTGTCAATCGCTCCCACCGTTGGATTTCTTGTGCAAGTCATTAAAGGGACTTCGCTCGCTTCCATCATTGGTTTTACGGAGATATCCCGTACGGCAGCACAGATTAACAACGTCACTCTTCAATCCCTCCTAGTGTTTTCGCTGGCTGGCTTAATTTATTTCGTTCTGTGCTATCCCCTATCCGCCTGGAGTCAGCATTTAGAGAAGAAATTAGTTTACAAAGCCTAAATTGGTTTAAAACACTGGAGATGAGAGCAATGTTTTCTAGAAAACTGAAAAGAGCGATCATACTGTTTTTCGCAAGTTTCTTTCTGACTGTGAGTGTTGCCTCCTGTGCTCCAGGAAAACAAACCTCATCCGTTAAATCACTAGCAACAATCTCGGCTGACAAGATTGCACCAGCCCCTGCCCCACCCGATACAACGTTGGCTCGAATCCTCGAAAGAGGCAAGGTGCAAGTTGCAGTTCCAGATGATTTTCCGCCGTTTGGTGCAGTGAATGCCGAGATGCAACTACAGGGTTACGACATTGATGTCGCGAATGAGGTAGCGAACGGATTGGGAGTTGAATTGGAACTGGTACCTGTGGTGGGAAACTATCGGATTCCGTTTCTCCAAACTGATCGCGCGGATATGGTGATCTCCAGTTTGGGGAAGAACAAGGATCGCGCCCTAATTATTGACTTTTCTGACCCTTATGCACCGTTTTTTTCCGGGGTTTATGGTGGCTCAAATGTCAAAGTTTCATCGATGGATGAATTGAAAGGACATACGATCGGTGTGGCGCAAGGTTCGCTCGAAGACTTGGAAATCTCTAAACAGCCTTCGGGAACCTTTCAGATTAAACGGTTTGCCAGCAACAGCTTAACTGCCTCGGCACTAGTGTCTGGACAAGTCGAGTTGATTGCAACAGGTAATGTGGTGGCTACCAAGCTAATTCGGGATAATCCAGGTAAGCAGATTGATAACAAATTCATTCTGAAGAATTCCCCTTGCTACATTGGTGTACGTAAAGGTGATACAGGACTTCTGGAACGAGTGAACGTTATCATCGCTAACCTTAAGCAGACTGGGAAATTAAACGAGTTGTCTTTGAAATGGTTTGGTGAGCCTCTATCTGATTTTTCGATAACTTGAGGAGAAGAATTAAATTTAGGGACGAAGCATTTGGAGAAAAAGTGACCAATTGAGCGCGAGAAGATAATCTCAAATGCTTGACTAAAAACAAAATTCAAAAATGAATATTACTGCTGCCTGATAAGGAGACAAGACATGACGTATTCTCAACCCGAAACTAATGGAGCTAGGACTGCTACGGTAGGCAAAGAACCAATTATTGTTGCTAAAGACGTGGAGAAGTGGTACAGCAATAAATTCCACGTTCTTAAAGGAGTCAGCCTGACGGTAAACAAGGGAGAAGTAGTGGTGCTTATGGGACCATCTGGTTCGGGAAAATCCACCTTAATCCGCACGTTCAACGGCTTAGAAGTTTATCAGAAGGGCAGCATTGAAATTGATGGAATTCACATTTCCCACGATCTCAAAAATATCGAATCAGTGCGTCGGGAAGTAGGAATGGTGTTTCAGCAGTTCAACCTGTTCCCCCATCTCACGGTGCTGAAGAACATCACACTGGGACCTATCCACCTACGTCAGACGCCCAAATCCCAGGCTGAAAAATTGGCGATGGATTTGTTAGAGCGGGTCGGCATTGCCCATCAGGCGAACAAGTATCCCGGTCAGCTTTCAGGTGGTCAACAGCAACGGGTTGCCATCGCTCGCGCCCTAGCGATGCGTCCCAAAGTGATGCTGTTTGACGAACCGACCTCTGCCCTCGACCCAGAGATGGTGCGAGAGGTGCTAGATGTGATGCGAAAGCTGGCAGAATCCGGCATGACAATGGTCTGCGTTACACACGAGGTTGGCTTTGCCCGTGAGGTTGCTGATCGCGTGATCTTTTTAGCAGATGGATTATTGGAGGAAGATACAACCCCGGCAGAATTTTTCAACAATCCTAAAGGGGAGAGAGTGAGGAAGTTCCTGTCGCAGATTTTGCACTAGTTTGGGGCGATCGCACTACTCTTGGGTATCGGAAGAAGCGGGTGATGAAGTGAGACGGTAATAGAGCGATCGCTATTTCTGATTTCTCATGTCCTCAGCTAGCTGTTGCACAAATTCTTGATGCTCAGGTGAACCTAATCCTGTTTGTAACACCGACAGCACCATTGTCATATCTCCTGATAGCAAGGCAGGAACTTTTAACCATAGCCCCGGAAACACCCGACTGCGAATAATGCCTGCCGCATCCGGTGCTAAATTCACATACTCATCATTTTCTAAAACAAACCAATCCAACTTGTTTTCAAACATTTGCCAAACAATATACTCTCGCACTCCATTGCGGCGATACGCCTTTTTCTTATCACCTAAATCATATGCAGCACTACTGGCAGCGACTTCTGCAATCAGTTCTGGTGCGCCCTCAATGTAGTCATCTGCTGAGATTTGTACCTGTCCACCCACAGCAGAGTCAAGAAATAAGGCAACATCCGGTTGCGGTTCGTTATCCAAATCCAGTCGTACTGTTAAATTATCACCTAGCTCAGTTCCTGGAGTGGCGACTTGGTAATTGAACAACCAGCCCATTAACTGAGCGTGAGGTTTACCATGGCTTCTAAAGCGTAATGCGGCTGCCACGTAAACTACTCCTTCAATCAGTTCCGCTTTTTTGATATGCATGGCAGCCGCATAGCGACGCTCAAATTCAGAACGGGACAGGTGATCGCCATTTTCTAACGGTGGGATTGAAAGCGGTTGTTTTGGAGTTGTAGCCATCCAGTTGTCCTCTCTACCCAAGTTGCCCAGATAAAATCGTTACAAGATCTGAGTGTTGCGCCCATTTTACACTAGCCAGTTGTAAGCTTTGTTGTACATAATGGTGCAATGTTCCAGACTTAATGCATACCGCACTTCACTTGTGTGTTTGCTAATACCCAAGGGAATTAAACCAGATGCATCAGCAGCTACTGGGATGTCCAACAATACCGCCATCCATTCACTTGCGGCAGTATCAGCAACAGGCGATCGCTAGCTGGTTTGCCAACAAAGGTAGAGGCACACTGAAGATGGCGACAGGCGGAGGCAAGACTATTACAGCGCTGGCGATCGCTACTGAGCTTTACCAGCGGATTGGCTTACAAGTCTTGCTGATAGTTTGTCCCTACCGACATTTAGTCACCCAATGGTCGCGTGAGTGTGAGCAGTTTAACCTAGAGCCGATCTTAGCCTTTGAGAATGTACACAAATGGCAGAGCCAACTTTCCTCTGAGCTGTACAAAGTGCGTTCTGGTAACCAGCCCTTTCTAACAGTTATTACCACAAATTTTACCCTGATGGGAGACGGCTTGCAGTCTCAGCTAAAGTATTTCCCAGACAAAACTCTAATTGTGGGAGACGAAGCTCACAACTTAGGGTCGCCACGTTTGGAGCAGAGTTTACCTCGCAAAATAGGACTACGCCTTGCTCTGTCTGCAACACCAGAACGGTACTTTGATGAGCAAGGCACGCAGTTTTTGTTTGATTACTTTGGCCCTGTCTTGCAGCCAGAACTCACTTTGGCAGATGCCATTCGACAGGGGGCACTAGTGCGTTACCTCTACTACCCGATTTTAGTGGACTTGACAGAAACAGAAGCATACGCATATGCTCGGTTGACGACAAGAATTGGATGGGCACTGGCATCTGAGGGGGCGGAGTGGGATAACGATGCCCTAATATCACTATTGATGCAGCGCGCCCGCTTAATTGGGGCAGCAGCCAACAAGTTAGAGGCTTTGCGGCAGCTAATGGCAAAGCGTTTGGAGACTCACCACACCTTGTTTTACTGTGGCGATGGTTCTGTAGAAGGGGCGGTAAGTGAGGAAAGCACCCGCCAGATAGCATCTGTAGTCAGAATGCTAGGCGCAGAACTGGGCTACCGGGTTAACACTTACACCGCAGAGACAACCTTGGTAGAACGGGAAAACTTGCGGCATCAATTTGAAACCGGCGAGTTGCAGGGTTTGGTAGCAATTCGGTGTTTGGATGAGGGCGTAGATATTCCGGCAATTCAGACCGCTGTGATTCTTGCGAGTAGCGGCAATCCCCGCCAGTTCATTCAGCGTCGGGGACGAATTTTGCGTCCTCATCCTGGCAAGCAACGCGCCACCCTGTTCGACATGATTGTCATGCCTCCAGAGCTAGATCGGGAAACCTGGGAAGTAGAACGCAATTTGCTGCGAAAAGAGTTGCGGCGATTTGTGGAGTTTGCTGACTTGGCTGACAATGCTGGACAAGCTAGGGAAAAATTACTTGCTCTTCAGAAGAGATATGGATTACTAGATATGTGATTTATGTTAGAACCGCAGAATTTCACGAGTGTAATTATCCGGCAAAGGTTCGATTTCCCAAACCAACGTATCTCCAGGACTCAGACGAACTTCCAGATAAAGTTGCTCAATGCCACTCTTAGCTATGTCTTCATTGTTTTCAAATGGCATCAAATCTTCGGTTAACAACCGCAGCTTAAACCCGCCTGGAATCACACTGCCATTCGATGCACTCTGCAATTCAAAGCGCCATACCTCCTCACTTTGTGGAAAGATGCAAAACTGATAGGGCTTGCCGGCGATCGTCAGTTGCCGGACTAGCACTCTATCTGCACCGTTTGCTCCACGGGCGAGGTTGGGCTGCAAGTCCATTGTGCCCCAACCGAATTGTTGAGCCAGCTCGGAAATTCCAGCTTGCAGCCATTGCTGGACTGACCACGCATCAGGAAGTCCTAAGCGTCGCTGATATAAGCGCTGTCGCCAGCCATCATGCTCTAGTAACGCACCCCACTGCTGAAAGGGAATCGTCAATCGAGGAGCCAAAATTGCAGCAACACCGAGGCGATTAATTAAGGAATCCGCTTGTGACTGCGAGAGTGCGGGTAAGGGAGCTATCACAGCTTGCCGCACTTCATCAGCACACAACCGCCGCGCCGTCCACAGCACGTTGAAATCCCCAATCAGGCTGTCAGACTCTAGGCTGTAGGTGCGATCGTAGACATCATAATTTCCTTGTTGCTTCAGCATGTGATGAGACGCATAGCCCAGCACACGAATCTCTTGAGCATCAGGATTGACATAGACCGACAGATAATAATCTCCTGCCCAACTAGGCAAATCTGCCCACTCTTGCGGCACTCGCAACTCGTCAAAATCAGCCGCCGCCGTGGGAATGATCACCAAGCGCTGATCGTCAAACTCGATCGCGCTGCCGTTGACAATTTCCCAAATGCTAGACAACGCCGCCGGATTTTGCCAAACTCGTGCGTTGGGAGCATGGACTTCTTGAATCCACGGCAAGAGAGCGTCTAAGCAGATCTGATTCAGCGACGCCATCCAGCGAATTCCCTGGGCAGAAAAAGGCGATGGCTGCTGTTGCCAAAATCGCTCCATCGATGCTTCAGAGATAGCTAAATGCAGTTGAAGAATATCAGTAATCATAATTGACGCAGGCGAAAACATCAAGTTGCCTCGGTTTAGGAAAGAAGGTCTGGATGAGCGTAATGCACTTTCAGCCAATCCTCTAAAATTGTACTCATGGTATGCAATACGTTTGAGTCGAGAGGAGTATGCAGGGTCGTTTGACTCCACTCGCCTAAATTATTTAATAGCCCTTGTCGCAAACTCGTGAGCCGTCTCGACACCGTGTACTGCTTGGTGTCTAATTGTTTGGCAATGTCTTGCTGAGACAGCCCCTGTCCGTAATAAAGCTGCAGAAGGCGCTGGGAGGGTAGATCTAATTTGACCAGAGAGCGCAGCAAAATGGCCTTTAGCTGCCCTCTGTGAGCATCTCGGCTCTTTTCTTCTTCTTGAGCAATCACCTTCATGAGCGATGATTCCTGAAAGGTAAACTCAAGGCTGTCTAATAACTCACCACTCTCTTGACCCAATTTTGACGCATCGGATGAAACGAGCGTTGGGTAAAGCAGCGAGCGCGCGGCTTTTCCGCAATTAATCAGCCATTGCTCTACCAAGGCAGGCGTGGTGGGTGGAGACAGGGGAGGGAGCATACTGAGCAGATCGCGATTGTACTGTTGGGAGATCGCCGCAAATGTCGCTGCATCCGGTTTGCCTAATTTGCGAATTTTGCCGTCTGTGGTGGGAGCATGGATGAGCTTGAATAATTCCCAACTCAGCCGATATGACGTAATCGTTGTGGCATTAAAGCCAAAGTTTTGTAATGATTCGACAAATCGTTTGCCACTGATTTTGTGTAGCAATGCCCAATCTGTGCAAATATCGACTTCTTGCCGTAAGCGTAGTGTATCTTTAATGGCATTGCCAAAGCCTAAGCTGGCATAACTTTTTAAGCCCGAACTGAGCTGCGGATTAAATCCTGTTAAGACTCGCTCGAGCTTCTCGATGGCAATTTGAAAAAAATCTGCCAAGGACGAGCGACTCGATAGATTGAGCGCCAGCTTTTGGGCACTCCAATAACACACTTCTTGTAGATAAGCAGCTAGATGACCACTGGCGAGAGGGTTTTCCTTCGTTTGCCAGAGTTTGTGCCAGTACAGCGCCCAAAAGGTTTCTGTCAGCTCGATTTGCTGAGATTGCTCGAGATTGGCTTGCATACTTCGTTGCAATCGTGCATCGCTGAGCCAGTCGCGTGCAGCATCGTTTTCAAATCGTAGGAATGTTGAGAATAATTCAAGAATACTTCGACGGGGACGCATCGCGATTAGAAACCTTAACTAATGTATTTAGTGCATTGATTAGGTCAATTGCTGGTTGTTGAAGTGGGAGTGGGCGTTTCCTCAGGTGAACCCTTCGGTGATCTATGGTCGGGCAGGGAAGTAGAGGGAGCTGAAGTGAACGACGGTGTAGCAGTAGGAGTTGCTATTTCAGAGGGTGTTTGTCCATCTCTAAATAGATGCACAGGCTTTTGAGTCAGCAAAGCGGCTCCCTCTTGAGTGTCGGCGGGAAAAATGGCGCGGATTCGCTCCACAACAGAGATCATGTATGTGTAGTCTGGAATCTTGCCATTCGGAACCAATCCGGCTTCTTGAGCCACCACTGACGGCAGATCATTTAGGGTTTTTTGAATCGATTCTTGCGTGACTTGCTCAACGCTGGGACTGATTAAAACTAGCCCAGGTGGCACGGTGTGAGTGTCGGTAAACAGAATACGGAATTCCGCTGGAGGCACCTGATTTTTATATGTATTAAACTCTTCTAGCGACAACGCTCCCACGTCGGCTTTTCCTTGCGCGAGCGCCTCTAAAATCGCTTTTGGGGTTCTTGTGAGCACTAAACTCGTTAAGGTTAATCCATAGAGATTGAAAATTGGCAGATAGTAACCGACAGCTGAGCCCGGTTGCCCAATCGCTAAGGTCTTGCCAGCGAGTGAGCCCAGAGTTTGAGCCGGACTGTTTTTTGGCACGACTAGCACCGAGCGCAGGTTACTCACGCCGGCTAACGGAGCCACCGCAACGTAGCGATACTTTGTCAGCGCGATCGCGGCGAGTCCTGGCGGGGCGAAGACAATTGACCAAGCTTGCGATTTGAGGCGCTCTAATGCCTTGCGCTCATTGTATGCCGGTTCAAGCTGAACCACGGCCAGCAGTTTTTCTGACAGGTAGCGAGTCAAGCGATCGTACTGCGCGAGCATTTTTTCGCCAGAGCCATAGCTCACCGTTCCTAAAACAAACTGTTGTCTGCTAGACGAGCGAGATTGGGCGCTGCACGCTGCCAGCAAGAGAGAGGCTAGAAATAAACGGCGAGGTAATCGTTGCACAAGCTATAAACCTAGAACTTTAAAACTTCCACAACGAGGCGCTAAGTGCTGGGAGTTAATGCTTAAGAGCATTGGCGATAGAGTGTATACATATTTGCTCTGAGTTGATTGTATATTGACACAGGTTGTATTTCTCTAAATTCTGAAGGTTATCAACGGGTAATCGTCAATTTATCAGCCCCAAGGTTATTAAAGTATGTGGTTACAACGACTCAAGTTAGGCCCTAGATTTAACGTTTTGTTAGCTCTGGTATTTATTGGCGGCTTCGCGCTCAGCGGTTTGGCGCTCTCTCATATTTTAGAGGGCCGCGCCAAGAACGAAGTAATGTCAAAGGCTCTGGTGCTGATTCAGACCATGAATTCGGTGCGCGATTATACCAGTGTTAATATTGCACCGCTGCTGAATCCGCGACTAGACACCGATGCTAATTTCATTGCCGAAACAGTCCCGGCTTTCGCGGCAACGGAGGTGTTTCAGCGCGTCCGCAAAATCGACGACTACAAAGACTTTTTCTATAAAGAAGCAACTTTAAATCCGACCAATTTGCGAGACAAAGCTGATACATTTGAAGCAGATCTAGTCAAACGGTTTCGTGAAGAGTCAAATACCAAAGAAATCTCCGGCTTTCGCACTCTGCCGGGAGGACAAGTGTTTTACATTGCGCGTCCATTAGCGGTGCAGCAAGAAAGCTGTTTGCGCTGCCACTCTACGCCGGAGCAAGCACCCAAAAGTCAGATTGCCACCTATGGCGCTGAGAATGGCTTTGGCTGGAAGCTGAACGATATTATTACCACTCAGATTATCTCAGTTCCGGCAGAAGAAGTGTTGAATAATGCGCAGCGATTGCTCGTCCTGGTGATGGCGATTTTGCTAGTAGTGTTTATTGTGATCGTCGTGGCGATCAATTATTTACTAAAGCGCTCAGTGATTCGTCCGATTCGCCGGATGGCACGCACGGCAGAAGCCGTCAGTATGGGGGAAATGGCGAGCGAATTTGAGCAACATAGCCGCGATGAAATTGGCACACTGGCAACCGCGTTTAATCGGATGAAGACGAGTTTAGAAATCTCCATGAATTTGTTGAATAAAAGACAGTAAGGGTAGGGCACTGCCCTGCCTTGACAAGGGTCTGTGTTTAGATTGATTTGTAATTCAATTTACATTCAGCAATCGTTGTCGAAATTCTGCTGCCTTTTGAGCGTCAGGAATATTGGCAGCTAAGACCTCAATAAACGCCACAGACGACATATTTGAGACTTCACCGCGCTGTCCATTCACTATCCACTTTGCCACAGGCCCGACAATTTGAGTTAATTCATATTCGCAGGTTTGAATGAATGTATCATCGATTGCTGGTAGATTGTCATCTGTGGAAATTCCGCGCCCACTCCCGCTAGAAACCGGCGCTAGATTTGACGCTGCAACGGGATTTGGGAAGCGAACCCTTTCAGGGCTTGGCACCAATCGCTGTTTGGTCTGGGGCGGAACGGATGAAATTAACGATAGCCGTTGCTCTAGGATGGCGCACTGTTGAGCCGAAAGATGATGGGAGAGTGCTGCAACTAAAGCGGAGACGCTAGTTGTCTCCGGTGGAATTTGCTTCAGTAAAACTGATGTAATCGGTCCGACTAGCTCGAGCAAAACTTGCTTGACGACCACTAAATGATCAGAGGACAGCCCTTCTGCATCGGCAGCCGACTGATCTGGGAGCGTAGGATGAGGCGAAGCTATTTCCTTGGGAGTTACTTGCACTGAGCGCAGACTGGTTTGGAGCATGACCTGCGCTTGACGCTCAAAAGCAGCGCGTTGACTGGCTGGAAGTAGCTGCACAATATTCTCGATCAGACCGTTGGGATGATTGGCATGGGCGGCTTGAGCAATCAAGGTCGGGGCGACAGGTCCAACCAAAGATAGCAGCACACTCAGCAGGCGATTCTTCAGCTCCAACAGGTCGGGTTCATCCTCGCTCAGCTCAAGCATCGGGGCTGATGCGGCGGTCTGCACGTCGGTTGCCTGCACGGTCAGCACACTAGCGAGCGCTGGCATCGGTTTAGTTAAACCAGGGAAACTGTTTCCCGATGTTGATGGCAATACTTCAATTAAGCCTTGGCTTCCCGATAGCCAAAGATGGCACGTCAACCCCAATCCATCTAAATTGGTCTGTAGCTTGGCGAGCAGCGTCGCGATCGGTAATCCCGTTTGCGGATTTGCCGCAATCAGCGCTTCTAGCAGGACTTGCGCAAACAAGTCCGGTTCGTCAGCCGGAGAGGCACACGCTAGAATGCACTGTCCATACTCCGACTCGATTTTTAGCTCGTCGAGCCAGTCTTCTAGACCGATTGCCCCTGGACAGTCTAAAATTACGATTTGCTGAGCCACGCGCGAGCGCCGCAGTTCTTGTCGCAGCCATGTCCGACTAATCTGAACGCCATCGCCTAATCCCAACCAAGAGTCACCCTCTTCTGATGTCACAATACTACCTCGGAGATAGAGCAAGCGAGTCGCAACTTGCTGCACCGGTCTGAGGCGCGGCTCCGATGAGGCAAAATCAAACTGCAGAAAGCGGCTGATCTCGTTGCGCACTTCTAGCCACGGACGAGCACTTGTGGGATAGTCCGACGGTGAGAAACACTGCAATTCAAAGCTGCCGTCGCCTCGCAACACTTCGGCGATTGGTGTCAAGCTCCCAGAAATCTCGCTGTTGAGAGGATGCTCTATTAAGCCGTCGATCAGCAACGCCTGCCGCTTTTGCCAGATGTGCGTCATTTGGGGCTTGAGTCCTAAAATAGTTTCACCGACTCCCTCCACAATCCGTTTCGGCGTTTGCAGTGAATATTCCGAATGAAAATGAGTGTCTCCTTTGTTCCGCTTTTGCTGATTGACTAACCGGAGTTGTTGATTGGTTTGCTCGACATACTGCAGCGTTTGGTGATAGACGTATCGGTAAAGCCCATCCGCATCTATGACGCCGTTCACACCTGCGGCTTCTCCCCGCAACCCCCGCATTAGATAGTAGCTAAAAACGCCATGCCCTAAGTCAGGGAATTCCCACGATTGCTGTCCTTGAGCGCAGGATAAGAGAGCGTAAAAACCACGACTTTTGGCAGCTCGCTGTCTCAGCAGCTCTAGCGTGGGGTTGAGCAAGGCAGGATCTGCAGAGTGATTTTTCGCTCCAGAGCTTTTCGCTCCAGATAAATTAATGTTTCCGCTATGGCAGGCATCCAGCCACACGATCTGACTACGGGCATCGCACTCACCCAGCGTTTGCAGCATGGCTTTGAGATCCAAGCCCGTCTGGATGGCATTTTGCTTTTGCGTGTCGGTGACACACAGCACGGTTTGATGACTCGCAGGATCTACAATGCCATGTCCGGAAAAGTAGATGAGAGCCGTATCTTTCGGTTTTGCTTCTCTCACCAATCGCTGCCAGCTCTCTTGAATCGCGGCTAATCTAGGCGTTTCCGGCACGAGATCGTGATGAATCATAAATTCTTTTTGCGGAAATGCCTGAGTTGCCTCGCTCAAGGCTTCGCCTAATCCCTGGCAGTCTAAGGCAGCGTACCGCAACGGAGGCAGCGATTCATCTTGGTACTGATTGACTCCGATCAACAGCACCCAAAGCTTTGCCTCACCCATTTCGAGGGCAGACGCAAACCGGCTAGCACCAACACCAACTGGAGGCATATTCTCCTCTACTCAACCCCTGTCACTTTCTCACAGCTTTTCCATTTAAATAGTAAACCACATTACCAACATCACCCAATTGAGTGCATAACTCTACTAAGTTCATCGTATTAATCGATGAAGGGGTTAAAAAATCCTTTCGAGCCACACTAGGTTCTTCAATTACAGAAGAATGCTTTTGTAGTAAATGTCGTTTAATTTAGATTAGGAGATTACTATGTCCAACGGGTGTGGCTGCAATATAATGTAAAAGAACCTTCTGTATACGTCAAGCGACAACGGGAAAGCCATACTGGTCAATCTTGCTCCAGAACTGTTCCCAGCGACCAATCCTGTGAGAAAGGGTACGTAGACTGAACACAACTGCTGCTCCCGCTTCCTTCCATTTCATGCCGGAGCAACATAAACGCTGCTTGACAATGGT
>QQTW01001136.1_pt1 | contig 18222 bp, 12 predicted proteins | sample 1904831 | NCBI WGS metagenome assembly QQTW01 (sample SAMN09435610, study PRJNA476489) | Subsurface metagenome, whole genome shotgun sequencing project. | reverse complement strand
TAGGTAGGCGGGGGAGCCGTTAAAAATCATGTTACCGGCCGCATCCTGCGTAAAACCGAACTTGGTAGCGATAAAAATTTTAGCACGGTTCTGTACCAGTACTTTGGAAATCAGTTCTTCATTTTTACCGTTGCCGTACACATCGGCCGTATCCCAAAAATTTATACCTAGGTCTAAGGCATGATGCAGAGTGGCTATGGATTCTTCATCGTCCGGAACGCCGTACGCATGACTCATGCTCATACAACCTAAACCAATAGCCGAAAGCTGTTCATTATTTCCTAATTTTCTGTATTTCATATGGTTGATTTTTAAATTTTATGAGTTTAATAATCCCGATTTTACTCTTTCATTTGCCCGGCCGCCTATACTTCTATTACTAGTATAATTGGTTGGCAAAAAGGCCTGCATAGTGGCCCAGGCTTCTTTAGACGCCAAGAGTGGATAGTTATATCTTTCGTCATCCTGTAAACCGTTACCGGCATTTGATATAATGGTGTTGCGGTACTGCTTCCCGGCGAAGATTAATTACCCCAAAAGCCTACGAAAAGGCAACATAAGCATCTATTTAGGTAGTATCCGCAACGAACATCGCTATAAAAGTAGAATAATGCCTGTGGTAGGTTTAACTTTTTCCTGGCTTTCTGTACTTGGTGGTAGAATTATTTTAAGGAGAAAGAATTTTGTTGCTTTTAATTAAATGATGGATGTAACGTAACTTTTCTATTACCGGACCGGAAAATGTTTCCGGTAATAAGTCAGGTAGACCCAGGGACCGGTTTACTTCATTTACTTTCAGACTCAGGTCGGCGTAGCGGGTAAGCATGGTATCTAGCTGGGTATTTTGCCAATCTTCGCCGGGCATTCGCAAAAGCGCGGTATTTTCGGCGGTATCCAGCACCGCAAACATATCCAGGTAAGTACCCCAGGTTTCGGCAAAATCTTCCCAGGAGTGCATGGTGGCATAAGCACTTATATAGCTATTCTGCCAATTCGGTTTAGGGCCGTTTTTATAGTATAAATTTAAGGCCTCAGTGTAAGTAGGAGAATTAGGATCGCCAAAGACGGCTTTATAAGCTTCTTCCTTCTTTCCCATAACCAAAAGTTGCCAGTAGTAATGCCCAATCTCGTGGCGGAAATGCCCGATGAGAGTCCGGTGCGTTTCCCCGAACGCCACGCGCAACTTCTCGCGTTCTACCGGGTCTGCTTCCCGGATATTAATCGTGATTTTTCCATTGGCATGCCCGGTATATACTTTTTCTTCTTTCCTGAATCCTACCCAACCTGTAAAAGCAGGATTTTTAATATCCTCTTTAAAGTCAAAAGAAAGGGGTAACGCAAATGCCGCCTGCCGAGCGCCGTAAGGCAAACCTATTAAATCCAGCAAGTAGAGCAGTCGCCTTTTAGCTATTTCCAGGTTATACCATTTATTCAGGTTACCTGGTACCGACAAATCAGGAATGGTCTCGGTGAGTTGGCAGTAATCACACAAATTATCGGCATTCTGCGGTTGCCCCCTGTTTTCTATCATCCGGTTACAAATAGCATAGATAGCATAGTTGAAACACTTTACCACGGAAGATTTACAAGCCGGGTTACGGCACTGATACCCGCCCGTATTATCTGGTTCCATCGCATGCATGCCCTTACATACCGGGCACCACCCCACTTCTCTCCGGCATGCCAGGCATAAGTAATTTTCAAAGAATAGCTTATTGCCGCAGCTGCATAAAAATATTTTCATTATATTTTTTATGTAAGCTCATTTTAACGGCTAGCCTTAGTGGAGGTTGGTCTTTCTTATTTCCTGTGGTTTAACTACTGGCACGGTTATTTATTTTTATTAAGGCGGAGTAATAGGGTATAGAAATTAAAAAACAGGTGGAAAGATGATTATCTGATTTATTCTATACTTTTAGTCTATTATAAATAAGCAAATTATATTGGTTACCAAAAAATAAGTGTTAGGCTTAAAAAGGCAGCAGTCACTTTAACCTTAATCCTGATAACCAACCAAAATCTGTTCATCCGGTAGTGTAACATTCTAAAGCAAACCCATGAAAATTAAAATTAGATTTATAGTAATGAGCATTATTCTGTTATCGTGCGGACAAAGAACAACGGAGCAAGCTGCCAAATCTATTCCCCCGCCTATAACCGGAACCTGGCAGCTTGTTTCGGCCACCTTAATAGAGAAAGGCGATACTACCATTACCGATTACACTAAAAACACTTCCTTCATTAAAATTATTAACGATACTCATTTTGCCTTTTTACAGCATGACTTAAATAAAGGGAAAGATTCTGCGGTGTTCTCCTCCGGTGGCGGTAGTTATTCGCTCCAGGATAGTTTGTACACCGAACATTTAGAGTATTGCAGCGCCCGAGATTGGGAGGGTCATGATTTTACCTTTACTGTTGCTTTAAAAGGAGATTCCCTTATTCAGAGCGGCATTGAGAAGGTAGAAAGTGCAGGAGTGAACCGAATTAATATCGAAAAGTATATCAGGGTTAAAAAGTAAATTCTACTCCTTGTCTTTATTTGAAAAGCAACCTGAAAATCCGGTATAGAAAAATTGAAACCGGACCATTTACCAGTAGATTATTACTCCAGTGCTAGGTATTATCTGCTTAACCCAAGCTATCCGGTTCTTGCCTTTTTAACAAAATTGTTTTAGATTTAATTTGCATAACCACTTTAATAATAACGAAATGGAGCTTCAGGTAAACGGGGTTAAACTTACCAGTAAAGCCACCCCGGAGACAAACCTATTAGGAGTACTGCGGGACGAATTAGACCTGACCGGTACCAAGTACGGGTGCGGGGAAGGTCAGTGCGGCGCCTGTACGGTGTTGGTAGACGGCAAAGCCGTACGTTCCTGCCGCACTCCCCTTAGTACGGTGGCGGGTAAAGAAATTACTACCATTGAAGGTCTGGAGAAAAACGGACGCCTCCACCTGGTACAGGAAGCTTATTTAAAAGTAGATGCTTTCCAATGCGGCTACTGTGCCTCCGGTATGGTACTCTCTACGGTAGCGCTGCTCAAAAACAATCCCCATCCTACCGAAGAACAAATTATAGATTTTATGAACGGTAATATTTGCCGCTGTGGTACTTATCCCCGCATTGTAAAAGCCATTCAGGAAGCCGCCTCCCAAGCCTAAAATTAAAAATTGATGAAATCTGCCGAAATAATAAACGAATCTATAATCCCGGATTTAAAAGGCCAGTTACCTAATCAGCCGAGAGCGGTGATAAACCGGAGGAAGTTTTTTAAATGGTTGGGAAGTGGCCTGGCAGTAGCTTTGGTTTTACCCCATGCGCCGTTGTTGGCCGCACCGGAAGAAGCATTAATCGCCGAAAAGATTCCTGATGGTCAAATTGGCGCTTGGCTGCATATTAATCAGCAAGGTATCGTTACGGTTTTTACCGGTAAAGTAGAAGTAGGACAGAATATACGTACCTCTTTAGCCCAGATAGTAGCCGAGGAACTCCTGGTTCCAATAACGGCGATAAAAATGGTAATGGGCGATACGGACCTGGTACCGTATGATGCGGGAACCTTTGGCAGCCGCAGCACCCCGGCCATGGGCAGCCAGCTCCGGAAAGCCGCCGGAGCAGCGCGCGAAGTTCTCCTGGACCTGGCTGCTCAGGAATGGAAAGTTGCTAAAAAGACCCTGAAACTGGCGAATGGCAAAATAATCAATCCTGCTAACCAAAAATCATTAAACTACGGCGAGGTCATTAAAGGGAAACAATTGCTTCAAACTATTTCGGAAGCAGCAGTTGCTACTCCGGTAAGTCAATGGAAAATTGCCGGCACTTCGGTACCCAAGGTAAATGGGCGGGATTTTTTAACCGGTAAACATAAATATGTTTCAGATATGAAGCTGCCGGGCATGGTATACGGTAAAGTTTTACGGGCACCGAGTTACGGGGCCACGCTGGCGGCAGTAGATGTAGCTGAGGCCCAAGCTATAGCCGGCGTTACCGTAGTGCACGAAGGTGATTTTGTGGGAGTGGTGGCTCCCGATGTAGCCACAGCTTCTAAAGCAATAGCTGCCATTAAAGCTGAATGGAAAACTACGCCCCAGCCTTCCCGGGCCGAGATATTTACTTATTTAAAAAGCAAAGCCTCGGGGGGGCAGGAAGGTGGCCGGAATACCGGCACCACCAAAGGTGATGTGCAACAGGAGTTAGCGGCGGCAAATAAAACCTTAAAAGAAACGTATACGGTAGATTACATCGCCCATGCCCCCATGGAACCCCGGGCTGCCTTGGCGCAGTGGGAAAAGGGAAAACTTACCGTCTGGACGGGTACCCAACGGCCCTTCGGGGTACAAAGCGATTTAGCGGAAGAATTTAAGATCCCGGAAGTACAAGTGCGAGTAATTATGCCGGATACGGGTTCGGCGTACGGCGGGAAACATTCCGGTGAAGCCGCCTTGGAAGCGGCTCGACTGGCCAAGGCCGTGCAAAAGCCCGTTAAACTTACCTGGACCCGCCCGGAAGAATTTACCTGGGCTTATTTCCGGCCAGCCGGCGTCATTGAAATAAGCAGTGGCGTTAAAAATGATGGTACCCTTACGGCTTGGGAGTTTCATAATTATAATTCGGGCGGTTCCGGCATCCGTACTCCTTACGAAGTGGAAAACCAGCAAATCCAGTACCACCCGGTAGATTCTCCTTTAAAGCAAGGCTCTTACCGCGGGCTAGCTTCTACGGCTAATATATTTGCGTTGGAATCCCACATGAACGACCTGGCCCAATTGGTCAACCAAGACCCGCTGGCTTTCCGGTTAAAGAACTTGCAAGAGCCTCGCTTACGAGCCGTTTTCGAAGCCGCCGCAGAAGCTTTTAACTGGGGCAAAACTAAACCTGCCCCGGACCATGGCTTTGGGATAGCGGGAGGCACCGAAAAAGGGGGCTTTACAGCCACCTGCGCCGAAGTAGCCATTAACCGCTCCAGCGGGGAGGTGAAAGTCATTCGGACTACCACTGCTTTTGAGTGCGGCGCCATTGTTAATCCGGAGCATTTAAATCAACAAATTATGGGGGCTATTGTGCAGGGACTGGGAGGTGCCCTTTTTGAAGCCATAGATTTTGAAAACGGGAAAATTCAGAATCCCACTTTTGCCCAATACCGGGTACCGCGTTTTAAAGACATTCCCCCAATTCAGATAATTCAGCTAAACCGTCCGGATTTACCTTCGGCAGGAGCTGGCGAAGCCCCCATTGTGGGAATTGCCCCGGCAATCCGGAATGCCATTGCCAACGCTACCGGCTTAAAGCTAAAAACGCTACCCTTAGCCCCGAATGGCTTGTCGGAGCACCTGAAAAAAAGCTAAGGAAGGAAAAACCAGGCAAAGGCAGATAATTCCCGATGGAAGTAAGTAATGTATGCGGGAGAATAACCTTCAAGTTTAGTTAGAATTTACTGCATACAGAAAAAAACTACGGCAACAATGGCTAAGAAGTGTCGCTGTTATAGAAGCAGCCATGCTGCTTAGCCGAGCCGTTTGCCACAAAGCACACCACCCTTAATAATTACGATAAAATTTAATGCTGATTATTTGCTATTTAAATAAAATCATTGTACACTTGTACTATACATATAATACATTATGGTACTACAACAATAGTATAATGATTGATTTTAAATTAGACCCTAAATCTGGGTCTCCCTTTTACCGGCAAATTATTGATCAGATTAAATTTGGTATTGCGGCTGGAAAATTGAAAACGGGAGAACAGTTACCTACCGTCAGGTCGTTGGCAGTGGATTTAAAAGTAAACCTGAATACCGTGGCTAAAGCTTATAAAGAGTTAGAAATTCAGAATGTTTTAGCCACCCAACAGGGCACTGGTACCTTTATCAGTGAAATAAAAATTGAAATATCGGCGGAAGAGAAGAATAATAAATTACAGGACATATGTAATGAGTTTTCCTCCATCGCCTTTAGTTATGGCTTTTCAGTGAATGACATTATTAATCAACTTCAAAAACAAAAAATAGATGAAAACAAATACAGATAGATGGTGGAATCCCATTTCAGCAACCGTGTTACTTATTATGCTGGGTATTTCCGGCGGACTATATTATTGGGATGTAATAAATCTTCCGGTATTGGCTCTTTTCATAATACTTTCTTTTTTCGTTGCCCGAGCCATTAACATTGCCAATCAATGGGAAAAAGCAGTGGTTTTAAGGATGGGTAAATACCAAGGTCTGAAAGGACCGGGCATATTTTTTATTATTCCTATTATTGATAAAATAGATAATTACATCGACCAACGGGTGAGAGTGACTGACTTTAAAGCGGAACAGACCTTAACCAAAGATACGGTTCCGGTTAATGTGGATGCGGTAGTCTACTGGACGGTTTGGGACGTTGAAAAAGCCGCGCTGGAAGTGCAGGAATACGAAACAGCCATTTTCTATATTGCTCAGACCGGATTAAGAGATATGATAGGAAAACACGAACTGGCCGACTTACTGCAAGAAAGAGATAAGGTGGCAGAAGATCTGCAACAAATAATGGACAATAGCACCAATCCGTGGGGTATTACTTGCCAAAATGTAGGTATTAAAGACATTATTATTCCGCAAACCTTAGCGGATGCCATGAGCAAAGAAGCGCAAGCCGAAAGAGAAAGGAGAGCCAGGGTAATTCTGGGAACAGCTGAAACGGAAATTGCTTATAAATTTGCCGAAGCGAGTGAACAATACCGGAACAACCCGGTTGCTTTGCACCTGAGAGGTATGAATATGTTATTTGAAGGTCTTAAAGAAAAGGGCTCGATGGTTATTGTACCTAGTTCCGCCTTGGATTCCATGAATCTAGGGGCGATGGGAGGCTTAGTTTCTTTAGCAAAAACCAATGAACAAGAAAATCAAAATAGCTTTTGAAAAAACCTTTATTCTTAGATTAGTATGCCATTTGTTGGCTTATATTTGAATGAAATAATGCCGATATAACTTGTAATGACGGTCGATAACTAAAAGCGATAGACATTAATTTGGCCGGGAAGGACCTTCTAAGGCTCTGGTGCCGAGGAACGAGGCATGGTGAGGAATGAACAAAAGGGCTTAGACCCGCCCGGCAGAGCCAAGCGAGGTCCGCCGGCCAGAAGGCAAACCGGAACTACGACGTTGAAAATCAGATGGGCACATTCAAGAAAACATAATCATAAAAATTAAGGTAAATGACCTTTCTATCCCTCGACCTACCTAACTTAATCTACTTAAGCCTTAATAAATAGAAAAGCCCGCTAATTAGCGGGCTTTTCTATTTAAGCTCTGTTTATTAACTAAATTTTCCTGGCCGGTCAATTTATTTTTAAAGCGGGCTTATCCGGGCTATTTCACTCGGATTCCTTTAAAGTAGCCAAAAAGCTTACCACATCCCGGATTTCTCTTTTGGTAAGGAGATAACGCATTTCAGGCATGCTGGATGGAGAATTAACTCTTTTCGCAATTTGATCTTTCTTGATAATAGTATCGGGTTGATCGCCTACTTTTACGATTACTTCCGTATTTGTTTCTCCCTGTAGCACTCCGCTAATGGTTTTGCCATTTTTAAGGGTTACGGCTACCGTACCGTAACCAGGGGCTAAGCGCGCACTCGGATTAATCAAGGCTTCGAGTAATTGCTCGCGGGAAAGCCGGCTGGCCACCCCATTCAGCCGCGGACCAGCTTCACCGCCTAAGTCATCGTAAGAGTGGCAACGGATACACTGCGCGGTTTGGTGCCGGAAAAATACCCGGCGGCCTACTTCCGGCTCGCCGCCAATTAAACTACCTTTAAAGGAGGCCATTAAAGCATCCGGGGATAACTTGGACGTAATACTTTTATGTTGTGCTATTAATTGGGGCGAACGAGTACTGTCAATGGCTTCTTCTAATTCCAACTGGATTTCAGGCGCTAAATTGCCAGCAGCCATTTTAGTGAGCAATTGCTCAAAAACCTTCTGGGAATTTTTAACCGGTAATTTACCCAAGGTTAACAAAGCCGCTTGTTTTTCTTCGGTAGTGCGGGTATTAATTACTTCCGACAGCAAGGATACCATTAAATCTTTCGACAAATTGGTTTTTCCCAGCAAGTCGAGGGCAGCCACCCGCACGGTTTTTTCCTGATCCGACAGAGCTTGTTCAATGGCTTTACTAATTTGTTTATCTCCCATGGCCGCTAGGGCGCGTAAAGCTTCCACCCGCAAAGCAGCTTCTTTATCTTCTTTCAGGCGGGCAAATAACGGAGCCGATCCTTGCTCAATTTTAAGTTTACTAATGGCCTTTACCGCACTCATGCGAATGGGCAACTCCTGGTGGCTTAGTAATTTCACGTACATTTCGCCCGCTTTGCTTTTAACTGCTACCGGGTCTCTTTGAATCACACCCCGCAATCGGCCATCTACCCGGTCCAACACCGATGGCTTGGCCCAAGTACTGAGGGCATCCAGGGCTTCCGCCCGCATGTTTACCGGGTTGCCTTCCTTCTGGGCGTAAGTAATTAAATTTTGCATGGCCTCCGGCGATCCTACCCGCAGGTTAGCATTAATGGCCCGGCGAATAAAGGCCTCGTTGGTAAATCGCGTATTTGGCAACACATTACCCAGCGCCGGCAACGCTTCTTTAATGGAAAGATCGTCGTTAATGGCCCGGGCAGTTTCCGTTACCACAAATTCATCCTGGTCGGTTAAAAAGCTGGCAATTCCCGGATGGCTCATGCGCCGGAGGGCAACTACGGCGGCAATACGCAAACCTTTATTCGGGGATTTGGCTAAGGCGATTATTGGTTCGGCCTGGCCGATACGGGCCAAAGCTAAACTGCCGGCATGGCGCAGGTAAGCATCTTCGTCGTTATTCGCTTCCAGCATTTTTATTATTGGCTGTACCGCCGGCGCGTACGCCATTCTGCCTAAAGCTTCGGCGGCAAAGAAACGGGCGCGGCTATAGTTATCTTTTAATACTGGTACCAGCGCATTGCCGGCTTCGGCATATTTTACATCACCCAGCCACTTGGCGGCCTGCGCCCGGATTTCCGGATCTTTGTCTTTTAATAAATTTACGAGCGGTTTAGCGTATTTTTTATCCTGGCGGGCCAACTGGCTCATGCCCCAGATACCGTGTACGCGCGCCAGTTGGTGGCCGGTTTGTTTGATATTTTTCTGGAATACCGTTGCTCCTTTTTCGCCGCGTTTAACTAATTCAAACTGCGCTTTCTGGCGCACCCGCATATCGGCGTTTTTTAATAAATCACTTAGCTCGTTATCAGATTTATTTGTAAAGCTAGCGGCCAACAAAGTTTTGGTCAGCAGGCGTTCCGCCGAGTTAGCTTGACTTTTGTCGTCGAGCTTCCAGATGCGACCGTTGTTTTTGGTGCCCCAGCCGTTAATCCAGTCGGCTACGTACATGGCGCCGTCCGGGCCAAAATCAATGCCGGTACCCAACACATTGCCCACAATCTTTTTGCTTTCGCCGAGTTCAAAACTGGCACCTTTGGGTTTTAAAGTAAACGCATGAATTCCGGAGCGGGCCGCACTACCCGTAAACTCCCCTACAAAAAAATGATTTTTATATTTAGGGCTAAGAGCGGTGCCGGGATTATACAACATACCCGCCGGGCCGCTGACGTAGTTAGCAATAGTAGGCGTAATGTAGGCGGCTTGGCCTTCGAAGCGCGGCTTAAACATATTTTCATCCATCCAGACTTTGTAGGTATTATTGTTCGGATCGCGGTATTTGCCGTACTGCCAGTTGCTGCGCCAGCCAATATCCGCGCCGTTTACAATATATACCAGTCGTTCTTTTTCGCCGGGGTGATCGCCGTCGTTGTCATGGCTAATCAGGTTACCGTACTCATCGAACACAAATTCGTGCGTGTTGCGGTTACCGGAAGCAAATACTTCAAAATCGGAGCCGTCGGGGTTGCAGCGCACTACTACCCCACTGTTCGGATATTCCCATTTTTTGCCGTCCGGGCCTTTACCGTTAAACCCGATATCACCAATCTGCCAGTATATTTTCCCGTCCGGTCCCACTTCCAAACCCGATAAACCGTGTCCGCTGAAACCAATGTGTACGCCAAAGCCGGTCATGAGCGATTGTTTTTCATCCATTAACCCATCGCCGTCTTTGTCTTTCAGCTTCCACATATCAGGGGCCACCGTAACGTACAGTTCGTCGTTGTGCGCCAGCACGCCGTGGGCCACATCGGTAACTTCGTCGTTAAAATCTTCTACTACCAATTGCCGGAAATCCGCTACGCCGTCGCCATCCGTGTCTTCAACCCGGTACACGTGTTCTTTTTGTACCGCCAAGTCGCGCCAATCGTGGGAGCCGTCGTTGTTTATATCCGGAAGCCAGTTATTCTGGGCACTCAAGTTGGGAGCCAAAGTTTTGCGTAAAAAAGCCCGCCGGTCTTCCACCGTCTGCAAACTGATAGAAGGAATTTCCCAGTCCTGGTGGCCACGGATATCAAACTCCGAACTTTTCTGACGGTTCGTGCGGGTATAAAACAAACGGCCTTTATCGTCGATGTCAATCGCAATCGGGTCGGCAATTAAGGAATCTACGCCCCATACGTTCATGCTCAACCCAGCATCCAGAATCGGGTTTTCGCCGGCTTCAATGGCTTTGGCCCGGGCAACTGCTTCGGCCGGGGTCAGGCGGGTTATTTTTTTACCGGTTGGGTCGTCTTTCGTAAATCCGGCTAAAAATAAGGCCGGGGCCAGCGCCGAAACCCAAAAGAGTTTATTATTTTTTGTAAAAGATTTAAATATATTTTTCATGAATTCTTAATAAATAATAAAAGCAATGTAGCTGGGTATGGTAAGCTTAACTCATTCAACTTAAAGAGTTTTACTAAGGAGTTTTACTGTTAGAACCTTGCCGGAAGTAGTTTTTTATCCAGCCCCCGATTTAGCATCCTGAAAGTAATAAGCTCTGTTTAATAAACCAAGTTTTAAATAGCCAGATATTTCTATCGGAATAACGATTTGCGCAAAACAATAATTTATTAATTTTCAAAAGTGGTTAAACTTAATTTTACTAGTAAAATGGTATTCTGGTAAAAAATCAGTATCATTCCAGCGTTCCGGAATGATACTGATTTTTTCTGGTGGACTTTTGATGAAGTTCAGATAATAGAACCGGATTTCGTGGAGAGTTTATATTTTAAAAAACTCTTTATAGCTTTTTACCAGTACTTTTTTAATATTACCGTATGCGTCCTTCTTTGTATTTTGTTTTAAGCCTTATTCTTTTTTTACCGGTTTGTTTTAACGCGCAAGCGCAAAAAATGCCAGCTTTGGGTATTGTGGAATCGCTGGAACAGGATAGTTTAGTTTACGCATCTGGTTTTCATTTGATTGGCGAAACAGTCGGAAAAATGCTGGCGCCTACTTTAACCGAAGAACAATTTGAGGCAAACTTGCAGCAAATAAAAAAGGCTAAAACCAAATTGTATTTATGTAATGTCCTTTTTCCGGGCAGCATAAAAATTGCCGGACCGGAAGTAGATCATAAAAAAGTACTCGAGTACTTAGATCAGGTTTTTACCCGGGCCCAGAAGGCGAACGTACCTATTATTGTGCTGGGCAGCGGCGGTTCCCGGAGGTTACCCGATGGTTATGATAAAGAGAAAGCTAAAAACGATTTTGTTCATTTATGTCAACAAATGGCGCTAGTGGCTAAAAAGCACGGCATTACCATCGCGATTGAAAGCCTGAACAGTACCGAAACTAATTTTCTGACTACCGTGGAAGAGGCCGCCGAGATAGTGCAAAAGGTAAATCACCCTAACTTCCGTTTAAACGCCGACATCTACCACATGATGAAAGAAAACGAACCTCCGCAGCACATTATTGATGCCGGTAAACTTATTATTCACGTGGAAATAGCCGAAAAAGAAAAAAGAACCCTACCCGGCGTAATGGGCGATGACTTTCGGCCTTATTTCCAGGCTTTAAAACAAATCAAATACAAAGGTCCGATAGTCATTGAAGCCCGGAGCACGAACGTTAATCAGGAAATACCAGCCGCGTATCAGTATTTAACCAAGCAACTGAGAGAAGTATATGCCCCAGGCAAATGATAGAAAACTAAGGTTTTAGTAATAACAATACTGAGATTACCCCCCATACATAAATCAAATTAAGTACTTAAAATTCTCCTTATGGCTTCCTCTTCCCCACTTAGGCAATTACTAAAAGTACCCGTTATTGTAGCCGCTTTAGGCTATATGGTTGATATGTACGATTTGTTTTTGTTTAATATTGTGCGCGTACCTAGTTTAAAGGATTTAGGTTTATCCAGCGAAGAGTTATTTTCTAAAGGTTTGCTCATTCTGGACGTGCAAATGGCGGGTATGCTGCTGGGAGGTATTTTGTGGGGTATTTTGGGAGATAAAAAAGGCCGGCTTTCGGTGCTTTTTGGTTCTATCTTATTATACTCGCTCGCAAATATTGCCAATGGCTTTGTTACTTCCTATGAACAGTATCTGCCGTTGCGCTTTATTGCCGGAATTGGTTTAGCCGGCGAGCTGGGAGCGGGCATTACCTTGGTAGCCGAAATTTTACCGAAAGAAATCCGCGGCTATGGTACTACCTTAGTGGCTACCACCGGAGTATTTGGGGCTATTCTGGCTTACTTTGTGGCGGCTACTTTCGATTGGCGGATTTCTTATTTTGTGGGTGGAGGTTTAGGCTTAATATTACTTTTAATGCGGGTGCGGGTTTTTGAATCGGGCGTGTTTCTGCATTTGAAAAATAAACAGGTTAAGCGGGGTAACTTTTGGATGTTATTCTCGAGTAGGGCGCGTTTTACCAAGTATTTATACGCTATCCTGATCGGGACACCCATTTGGTTTGTGTCGGGAGTTTTGATTTTTTTTGCGCCGGAGTTTGGAGCGGCGCTGGGAGTTACCGCGCCCATTGTAGCGGGAAAAGCGGTTATGCTAGCTTTTGCCGGCCAGGTAGCCGGCGATCTGGTGTCGGGTTACCTGAGCCAGCGCTTTAGAAGCCGGAAGAAAGGCATGCTTATTTTTCTGTTAGGATCTTACACTTTTATGCTGGTTTACTTATTAGGCCAGACCCAAAACCTCACCACCTTTTATATTTTTTGCGCGGCATTGGGTTTCTTTAACGGGTACTGGACTTTGTTTATCACCATCGCCGCCGAATTATTCGGCACGAACCTGCGGGCTACCGTAGCCACCACCGTTCCTAACTTTGTACGAGCCTCGGTTATTCCAATATCAGCCTTGTTTGTGTACGCTAAAGGTCATTTTGGCCTTACTACCGGGGCGGTGCTCGTCGGCGGATTGATTGTAGCCATTGCATTATTAGCTTTATCCAGATTAGAAGAAACCTTCCATAAGGATTTGGATTATGAAGAAGCCGATAATTTGGGAGCCAGCCTAGCTACGGCCGAAGTAAGTAATTCTCTTACAAAAACAGAAAAAAGTAAATAATACTGACCTTGCATCTTAAAAGATGTATTAAGGCCAGTTTCTACATTGCGCCTCTATCTTGTTTAATAAGGCTGACTATGGCTCTTGGCCGGCGTGCCTTGTTTGGCTCTGCCGGGGAGGCCTAAGCTTCTTTTCCTGCTCCATCGGAATGCCTTATGCCTGGGTACCAGAACTTTAAAAGGCCCTCATTGCCAAACAGATGTCTGTTGCTAGTAGCTAACGGCTATCCTTTACCAGATACGTGGGCATAAACGGTAGCAGAGAAAAAAACAACCAGAATATGATGAGGTTTATAGTTATATGGGACTTAGTAATATAAATAATAGCTGTTTATTAGGCAGAGTAGTTGTTAGTAATTAATGGTTGATTGTTTGGCTCCTAAGTTTATGTCTGTTAATTGATGCAGCATAAACCTAAGTAAACTTATTTAACCCGATTACTTACTAGAAATTATTAGTTCTTATTGATTAGTATAGTAATTAGGTCTTTATATAGGAAACGCTGATGCTGCCCAGTTACCTATTTCCTTCAAAAGCACAGCCCTTCGAACTTTAGCTATTTAAATTAAATTTCAATTATTTAGAAAGATTCCCTTATTATAAGATGGAGTTACCTCCTTACTTTCCCTTAAACCGCGAAAACCGGTTGCCGGGTTTTCCATTTGCCGCGGGTAAAATCCGGAATTGGGATAGAAGTTGAGTTCTGCGCGATCGATTGCTCAGATAAGGGGCTGATGGCCGACCACGCGGCGGCATCGTACACATCAATAGGCGGAGCCGTACGGTTTTTAATAGCTTCCACAAAATCCCGCATCACAAAATAATCCATTCCCCCGTGGCCGGAACCCTCGGCTATTTTCTCGTATTGCTGCCAGAGCTTGTGGTCATACTTTTTTAAATAAGCGGTGTCGGGTTCCCACTCGTCGTTCGTTTTGCTTACTTTCTCGATGTAAATCTGATTACCGTCGTCCATCCAGAGGCCGTTGGTACCTTGCACCCGGAAGCCTAGGGAATAAGGCCGGGGAGAATTGGTATCGTGGGTAATTAAAATGCTTTCGCCATTGGCGCATTTAATCATTGTCTGTACCACATCGCCCAGCTTAAATTTAACTTTGGCATTCGGGTGATTTTCGCCACCATTATCCACGATATATTTATGCAGGCCCAAGCCTTTCGAAGCCATGGAGGTAAGATACAAAAACTGATTACCCCGGTTTATATTAATCATCTCGGCTACTGGTCCCAAACCATGCGTCGGATATATATCGCCATTGCGGTCGATGGAATGCTGCGTGCGCCAACGGGCTTCGCTAAAAGCTTTCGGTCCAAACTCTACGCCCCCACCGTACGCCTGCTGACCGTTGTTAAATTTTACTCCTCGTAAATCGTGCTGGTAACCGCATTGCAGGTGAACTATCTCTCCGAACAGATTTTGGCGCACCATGTTTAAGACGGCCATTACATCGCGGCGGTAACACACATTTTCGAGAATCATGCAATGAGCACCCGTTTTTTCGTACGTATCTACCAACGCCCAGGACTCTTCGAGTTTTACGGTGGCCGATACTTCTACCCCGGCGTATTTGCGGGCATTCATAGTTGCCAAGGCCATTGGCACGTGCCACTCCCAAGGCGTAGCGATAATAACGCCATCAATATCGTCGCGCTTTACCATGTTTTCGAAGTCGTGCTCGTTCTTGGCGTAAACTTTCGCTTCTTTTTTACCTGCTTCGCGCAGCATTTTTTGGGTAGCAGCAATAGCGGCCGGGTCTATGTCGCAAATAGCGGTAATGGTTACCTCCGGAAAGGCCAAAGCATTGTGCACGTGATTGCGGCCGCGCAAACCTACGCCGATAAATCCCAGCCGAACTTTAGGAGCGGCTTTTTGGGCTAATAAGCTTCCGGGCAATAAGCTTGTAGCTGCCGTAGCTGCCAAAACAGAAGAACTCTTGCGGATAAATTCTCTCCGGTTAACAAATTTTGCCATGAGCTAAATAATTAAAGGGTAAACTTGGGTGCAAAATAAAGAACTGTTATTCTGAAAATTTCTAATTCAAAATAAATACGAAAAATATACTATTAATCTGCTTTGCTGGGTAATTCTTACTAAGAGAACATTGAAGATTAGTTATATCAAAAGACCCGGAAGTAACTTCCTCCCCAGGATAGAACGTCTTACCCAAGGAAGCTATTGGGATAATACTAATCTGAATTTAGTTGTTTTTAAAACTATTTTATAAGTAAAATACTTATTACCCGTTTAAACTTTTTTTCCCACTGGCTCACTAACAGATTCAAGGCGAGTTCCTTCATCAATGGAAATAATATAAGCTTTACCGCCTTGCCGTTCGATGGCTTCTACAATAATTTCGGGTTGTTCGGGAGCGTAGGCAAACATACAGCCGCCGCCACCGGAACCATTTATTTTGGCTCCTAAAGCCCCCGCCTCTAAGGCACCATCGATCATCGCATTAATTTTAGCCGTGGAAACGCCTTTCGCGTCTCGCAAGTTTACCTGGTGCTGATTCAGCAGCTGCCCTAATTTATAATTATCTACTACCGGCTGCTCGAAAAGCTGCTTGGCTTCCCGGAGTATGTCGCGGTCGGATAAATTACTTTTTAAAAGCAATAATTCGTCCTCAGTCAGGACAGAACGGTACTCGCCCGCGCCGGAAAGAGGAGCTTGGTGCAGGTTAAAAGCCGGATCATACGCCTTAATTTTACGCAATGCTTCCAACATACCGTACTTTACCCGTCCTAAAATAGTGAGCGTGTCTTTGGGCTGCCCGGAATCACCTAACACAAACGTACCCAGCGTAGGCCGAAAGGCTTGAATGTGGATTTCAGGTTGTGATTCCAGGTAAATGATATTACCCACAGCCGTAGAATAATGGTCCATCATGCCACCGGGTTCGCCAAACTCCAGCACTTCCGCCTGGTAAGCCAACTCGCCTATTTCGGCTTGCGATTTTGCAACGGGATTATCGGCGGCCTGCAACAAAAAATTAATCCAACTAACGATCAGGGCCGAAGAACTGGAAGTGCCCGAGTTAATGGGAATATTGCCCCGAACGGTAACTTCCAGGCCCCGCGATAAATTAACTCCTTCTCGTTGCACTATATTTACCGCACTCCGGAAATAATCGCGGGGCTTTGCGTAGGTGACCTGGGGCGCTAAGTCAAACGTTTCCTGGTCGTTTATGTCGGGCAAATGCAGTATTACTTTTTTATCGGAACGTAGTTGGCCCGTCAGGCAGATCCGCTTTGAAATAGCCGCGGCTATTACCGGCAAACCCAAGTAATCTTGATGCTCTCCGAACAAACAAATCCTACCGGGGGTAGAGACGCTTATGGTATAATCCAGAGTAGAAGTAGTTGGCACTTTTCGTTTAGTTAAACCCTTACTTTACCTCAAAATACTCGGGCTAAGGGCATGGTTGATATTATAGCTGATGAATATAAGTACAATCACTTACTTATTCAATAAAAATTGCCGGGATTAAAGTAGATCAATACCTATAAATAGAATTCCCGATGCGCGCAACCGATTGCGCAAATTACGGCATTTTTAAATGGATTTGGATGGATTAGTATTATTGCCGGTAACGGTGTATTTTTAATTCATCAACCTTAATTATTACTACCATGGCTTATAACACGCCCACGATGAAAGAGATTGCGAAAAGATTGGGCGTATCCGTTACCACAGTCTCGCGGGCCTTGCAAAACCATCCCCGTATTGGTTTACGAACCCGGGAACAAGTACAAGATTTAGTGCAGAAAATGGGATACGTGCCCAATTCTACGGCTATCTATCTTAAAAAGAAGTGTACGTATAATATTGGCGTAATATTGCCTTTTCTGACCGAACAATTTTTTTCTTTGGCCTTATCGGGCATTGAGGATACTACCATGAGTCAGGGTTACAGTGTGTTGGTGGTGCAATCGCGGAATAATTTTGAACGGGAGCGCGCGGCCATTACTTCCCTGACCAAGCACGGGGTAGACGGCATTATTGTTTCGGTAGCTTCCGAAACCCAAACCTACCTGCACCTGGATGAAGCCCGGAACCACGGGGTACCGGTAGTACTGTTTGACCGAGTTATTAAACGAGCGACCCACAGTTGCGTGTACTCCGATATTATGGTGGGCGCCTACGAAGCCATTGAATTTCTGATTGCCCGGGGCTGGATCCGGATTGCCTTACTAAACGGCCCCAATACTTTGCAGGCGACAGAAGAGCGTTTACGCGGCTATGTAAAGGCTTTGCAGGAACATCAAATTCCGGTTAATATTCACTATATCAAAAGCGTCGACCTATCGAAAGAAGACACCATCCGGAAAACACACGAACTTTTAAACCTACCCGAAGCTCCCCAAGCCATCCTGGCCTTTCACGATTACATTGCCCTGGACGCCATGCAGGTTTGCAAAGAAAGAGGCCTGCAAATAAACCGGGATATATCGTTCGTCAGCTTTTCTAACCTTTCCTTTTGCGCGTATCTTGATCAACCGCCGATTGCCTCCATCGAACAATTTCCGTACGAAATGGGCGAAAAAGCCGCGCAAATTTTAATGGATGCCATTGCTCATCCAAATACCGCTACCCGCCAGGAAGTGGTTATTAAATCGAAACTGGTACAACGATTGCGTTAGATTAAAGTCTTTTATATACCTCGCTATGTAATTTAAACGACGAAATCAGAAATTCAATGGCTTCGTAGGCGCCCACCATAATATCGGAGTACAC
>QQTW01001135.1_pt1 | contig 18223 bp, 20 predicted proteins | sample 1904831 | NCBI WGS metagenome assembly QQTW01 (sample SAMN09435610, study PRJNA476489) | Subsurface metagenome, whole genome shotgun sequencing project. | reverse complement strand
AGCCTGAATTGGCAGGGAAGATCACGGGGATGTTGTTAGAGATGGACAATGCAGATCTATTGAGCTAATGATGAAGTGGACGAGAACCTGACGAAGTGAAAGAGAGCTCGATGATAAAGCGAAATAGACGCACCTGCTGGGGCATGCCCGCTGCGGCGGCTGCCTGCTGCATGCGAACCTGATTGCGGGCCTGGATGCTCGCTTCGAGCTGGACATGTAATTAGCACATGTCAAATTATTCGAACCTCAAGAGTGTACTCACTTGACTCTTTCGCACATCTTTGCGCTGCGCCAGGGCCACATACAGCGGCTTGCCATTGATCATCCGCTGATTCAAATCCGTCACGGCCTTGGTCGCCTCGTCCGGATTGCTGAAGCACACAAATCCGAACCCACGACTCTTGCCCAGCTTCTTGTTGTCCCCCTTGGGCGACTCCTTCTTCTCACCGTCTTCCTCACTTTCTTTGTCACCATTCCGCTGATTCTCCTTGTTCTTCTCCGGTTCCGGCGTCGTGCTCGTCTCCGTCACCTGATCACGCATCACCTTGGCCGAGGTGATGGTCCCGAACGGCGCAAAGATGTCCCGCAGCTTCTCGTCGTCAATCTCGTCGTCCAGATTCTTGACGTACAAATTCACGCCCTGATACTTCGTAGACTTCTCAATGCGCTGGGCTTCATGCTGGCGACGCAGCTCTTCCTCGCGCTCGTGCTTCTTCTGCGCTCGGCCAACATACAGCTTCTGGCCCTTGAAATCCGTGTCGTTCAACGCGTCGACCGCCGCCGCCGCGTGCTCGTGGTGCGCAAAGTTGACGAAGCCAAAGGCCCTACTCTTGCCCGTCTCCGGGTCGCGCGCGATCGTCGCCGAGCTGATCTCGCCGTACTTGGCAAACAGATCTCGTAGCTCCTCGTCCGTCGCCTCCGACTCGATGTTCTTGACATACACGTTGGTGAAATTCGCTTTCATCTCTTCGAACTTGCTCTGACGATCCTTCTTGGGGATGTGATGTCCCACAAACACCTTCTTGTCGTTGAGCAGCATGCCGTTCACCTGACGGATGGCATTCGTCGCCGCCTCGGCCGTCTCGTAGTGCACGAAGCCGTACCCCTTGGAGTTGCCCGTCTCGTCCTGCGCCACCTTGCAGCTGAGGATGTTCCCGAAGTGCGAGAAGGTGTCGTGCAGCGCTTTGTTGTCGATCGCCGTATCGAGATTCTTGATGAAGATGTTGCCCTGACCCGTCTTGCGCAGACCGGGATCGCGCTGGGACCACATGATCCGGCACGGTTTGCCCTTGATCACGGTGTAGTTGAGCTCCTCGAGCGCTCGCTCCCCGTCGGCCGCGTTGTTGTAGTTGACGTAGGCATATCCCAGCGAGCGGCGCGTGACGGCATCGCGACAGACACGGATGGAAGCTACCTGGCCCATGGACGAGAAGAGCTCAAACAACATGGCCTCGGTCACGGACGGGTCGAGCTCGCCGACGTAGAGCGAGGCTGAGTGCGGTTGGGCGGTCGTCGCGCTGCCTGGCACGGAGGCCGAAACTGGCGTCTGCAGCTGGCCATCCTCCGCCGAGCGGTCGGGAGCAGCGACATTGGTATTGATGGTAGTGCCGTTGGGCGCGCCGCCCTCGGCCGTGGTGGGAGGAGCCGTCGCAGTGGCAGCCTGCTCTGGCGCTGGCGGCATGTTGGCAGTGGGTGGGGTGGTCACGGATTCCGTAGCCATTGCGATGAGTGTCTCGGGAGAAGATGTGGGTGAGCTGGGCGAGTCAGCACGAGGGTACTTAGAACAATGGCCGTCTTTGACGAACAGTATGTCAAGGGACAATGATCCGCTGAGCGGGTTCCTGATTGATTGTGGACGAAGAGACAAAGCCCAGGTCCGGTTTAAGATGTGGGTTACGCAGGCACGAGCGAACTGATAGGAGGATGATCCGCGTTGGTCGAGCTAATATCGATCCGGCTAGAATAAAGAGTAGGATGAGGACGTTGAGATGATCAGTTGAACGAGCGAGGCTGAGAAGAAGCTCAATTACACTGAGCTGGCGTGGGAAGTCGTCGGTGGGTCTGAAGCGAGCTTGCTCGACAAAGATGTATTGAGAGAACCGCTTGGAGGATGATTGAGGGAGGTCGTAGAGAGAGTGAGTATGTCTTTGTGTCTCTCTGCGTCTTGTTTGTTGTGTTATGTGAGACCAGAGGTGAGTTGATGTATGGGAGGTAATCGCCGGGCGCAGCTGTCGTTGTCGTTGTCTGCTGGTCGTTCTTTCTCCGTCACACAAAAAAATGGTCGGTGGTGTAAGATGCGGCTCCGCTATCCGCTTTGTAGCATCACGTGATAGAGCAGGTCAAGTCACGTGAGACTTTGGGGTGCGGTCAAAGAATTGTCGAACATCCTCTTGGATCGGGTTCAAATTGAACCCGAAAATCTGACCCGACTCGACCGGCCTTTTCCACCGTCATGGCCACGACCGTGGATCGACAACCAAACTGTCAGATGGTCGACAAATCCTTAGCTCACCAACCGAGTGGCACTTTTTCGTCGAACACCCTAGGTTCCGTCTCCATCGCACCTGCGACGAAGGGTGTGTTTCTCACGATATATGATACACCGACTGATTGCTAGCAATGTTGTACATATTTCCACTGTTTACATCAAATATCGTAACTTTCGCCAACCTTCGTAACACTCTTGACGAAGGTTCTTCCTTCACCGCCGGTGCGATGGAGGTTCTTGCTACTTCATCGTGGAAGGCAGCGACGAAGGGAAAAACATGGAATGTCAGACAGTTCTCTAGCTCCATCCTAGTCTGCTTCGTTGGGGGTGATACTATGCGTTTAACCTGTCAATGAGCAGAGGCCATGATGGTAAGGAAAGTAGATCAACTGCAGTGATGCTAGCTTAGGGATGTCGACGTGATACGATTGACCGCCCCCATCAGCGACAATCTTCTGTTCCGGGGCAACATGTGGAAAAGCGGGCACGATGAATCACTACCGTTCCAAAGAAACCGTTTTATCTACCATGCAGCAACGCTATCTATGTACATGCAAATCGTAAGCTCATTACAGATCTCTCTCGGAAAGCGCTGCGTTCAGGATGCCGCATCGATGAAGAAAGGCGGTAACAAGCAATTCGACGTCGCTCATCATCATCCCATACCCGTCATCTCGAAAAGCTCAGAAGATCCACGCCTTATCCGACACCTGAGCAATGCACGCTAGATCATACCATCTTGTAGAACAGCCGGGAACGCCAGCTAGTGAAAGCCGTAATTCGAAAGTTAAACGGAGAAACGGAGAGGGTGATCGCGTAGAGCTGTATGAACAGCCAGAGACGCCCGTTAACAAGAGCTAACTATGTAAGGTCAGAACGGAATCCGATAGGATGTCAAAGGTCGAATGCGTAAATATCGAATGTGGAGAGAGAGAGAGAGAGGTTGTCGGATACTGCCTGTCAGCGTATAGTGTGCACGCTCAGCTCATGCTCAACTCAAGTCGAAGCCAGCTCCGGATCGGATGGCGTAGAGGAGCTTGCTGCGTAACGTCGAGTCGTTCTGATAGCGTGGCAACTTCAGCAGGTTGACGCACGTGCTGGCGCTGGGGAGTCGATCCTGATCCCCGCTCGAGTCGCGGATGGCAAAGGCTGGTCGGAGTTGAGAGAAGCCCAGCAGTGGGGCGCGAGGGGTCGAGGTCACGAATTTGAGGAATCGTCGTCGATCCTCGTCGGAGAAGGCGTGCAGGGCCGCCCAGAACATCTGCACCGTCGGGTGCTCGAGCCCGTCGTCGCCGATCTGATACACCCCTTCGTACTGGGTGTTTCGCCGCAGGTCCTCGACGTCGATGGCCGACGCCGCTCCGCTGACCAACGTCTGAAGCTCCGCCCGGTTGAACATCGACAACCAGGCTGGGTCGATGATCTGACCCAGCCCGCGCAGGAAAGCATCCGTCTGGTCTTGTTGCTGCGTCTGCAGCCGGTGGCGCGCCACGCACGCCAGGTACAACAGCCGGTTCTCTCTCGTCACCGGCTTCGACGCCCCGCCGGGCTGCAACTCCCGCGTCACCACCTTGGTGGTCCGCCGCCACGACCCGTCCGGTTGCCGCTCCGACCTCACCACCGGGTCGTCGATGGTGAAGGTGAGGCCAAGGTCCTCCACGTTGCCTTGGTAGTGCTTCACTTTGAGCTGTGATGAGCAAGGTTTGTTAGCCGATTCGTTCGATGTCCTATGCCTGGATAGTGGCCGAGGAGAAGAGATCAAATGGACAGATGGAAGGGCTTGGGAAGAACATGAACTCACCAAGCCTTGGTACAGCGACTCATCGAGGTCGCGGACATCGTTGAGGCTGGGCCGGTATCCGGACCCCTTGCCGCCGGCTCGAGCGCCGCCGGCGGACGCCCACTTGAGCAGGAAGAACCCTGCAAAGTCCAGATCCACCAGGATCCCTTCGTACAGGCACTTGCCCACGACCCGACCCAGAAACTCGTACTGGCGCAGCCCCAGCTGGAGCTGCTCCCGCGCCGCGGCCGAATCCGCGGCGACGCCCATCCGGCGCATCGTGTCCCGGAGCTCGTCGCGGAAGCTCGGGTTGGGATGCAGCTGGTGCTGCTCCGTCTCGACGAACATTCGCGGCTCCTGGGACGGCGCAAAGGCCTCCTGCGTGACCGTCAACAGGAACTCCTTGGTCACGCCGCCGCCGTCGATGCCCGCCTCCGGCTGGCCAAACCGATCCACGAAGGTGATCTGGATCGGCTCCTTGAGCCCTTCGCCGAGCGGGTCGAACTGCGCGAACGCGTCTTGGAAGGCCTGCTCGCGCCGGATCGTGGCGTGGTGTCGGGCCAGGGTGGCCGGCCCGCCAACCCCGTCCCGCATCACTACGCCCATCCGCCAGGCGTCCGGCTCCGCCGAGCCCCCTCGTCGTCGACACTGGTCCTGATGGATGAAGCGTCGGAAGATCTTCACCCGCGTTGCGAATGGAATAAAAAAGGGTGTGTTCTCGAGAATCTCGAGACGGGGCGTGACGCCATCGGCGCGAGGTGGTCGGCCATACGAGGTCGTGATGGCGGCGGAGGGTCCGGCACGAGGATTGGAATCATCATCCTCGTCATCGGAATCTGCTCCGCCCGCTAGCCGCCGCTTCTCCTCCTCCTCGACCACGGCGGGAATGAAGGCGTCCATGTCGACCAAGGACGTCATGAGCCAGTGATCCTTGGGTAGGAACGGCCGTCGGGAGCTGAGAGAAGGTGAGCTGTTGAATCGTGCATGCGGGTAACGGGTGGGGCTACTACTTACTCTCGCTCATACAGCATCCGTAGCAGTCCGGTGACCGTCTCCTTCAGGTAGGCGATGCTCATCCACCCTGGACCCGCCACCCGATCACCATTGGTCGTGCTCGCCCGGACTGTGGCGGGGCCCAGACGAGGGTTTCGGTCAGGAGTGGGAATTTGATAGCGCATCCGATTGCGACCAGCACCGTCGCCGCTCGTCCCCTTGATGTCGGCATCGTACCAGAAGAGGGCAAAGGCCAAGTTCTTCAAGAAGGTCGTCAAGTTCTGCACCTCCGTCAAGGGCAAGGCGCTCTCCTCAGCCCACGTCAATTGGGACGAGGACGCGGACAAATGCGAGCCGGGACCAGAGGGCGCCGTGCCGCCGCCGGCAAAGAACTCATCGTCGTCGACGACCTTAAGCACGAAACTGTAAAGCTCAAGGAACAGCAGGATCATCTTCCAGCTCTGATCTCGGATCGAGCCCATGGATCCACGGCCGCTGTCTTTCGATGTGTCTTCGTCTTCATCTTCGAGAGACGGGGGTCGAGCTAGCTCGACAGCTTGCTGGGGGTCCTTGCTGATCCGCTGGAAGACCACCGTGCTACAAACCACGTTCCAGAAGTACCGGAGCGCCGGTACGCGGTCCTGCCCGTCGTGCGTTGTTGAGCCAAGATAGACCCACATACGGATGTCGTCCGCATAACTTGGAAAGGCGGCCATTAGGTTCACCACGTATCCGGCGTAGATCATAGCTTCATGTGCTTGGTCGGTCGTCTGGCCGCCACTTCGCACCATCTCCTCGCCATCCAGGATTCGAGCCGGGAATGCGTAGCTCGTCAAAGCCCGTTGACTTAACAAGGACAGTAATTGCTCTCGAATGAATGGCGGACACATGGACGCGCCACCCTTCCGCATGATGCCGTCGAGCTCCTCCTCGGCCACACTGGCCGGTTTCAATTTGAGTGGAGGCCGCTCCTTGCTGAGTAGCTCGATGATGTCGTTTCGAAGTGTCGCCAGCAGCTCGCTAGTGACAAGCAAATGCTTTGGCCGCGTTTCCGACGCCGTCTTCCCCAGTTTTTGATGACGCACGAAGATGAGATAGGACAGAAGCCACAAGAGTGGGCCCCCCGGAATGGATAGATCTTGAGGTAGTGGTGGCCGACGCGCCATGGAGGATGCCATGGTGTTGATCAATCGGCGATAGTCCAGACCTACGATTAAGGGCTTCAAGTCTCCAAGTCGCGTAGGCAGGTCCGGGATGGTCAGATATTTCCAGATGAAGTTCTCGTAGACCGTTGAGGTGTTGGATGCGGATGCCCGTAGCGGTGCGAGAACACACTGAGTTAACAAGGCTGCGTCTGCTGGGTCAAAGGTGGGGGATGTTCCGTTTCTCTGCGTGATGTTCGACAAGACTCGATAGTAGGTCTCCGCGAGTTGACCGATATCTGCGGGAATCGTGGTGGTGACGAAGGCGAGTGATCTGAGCGTTGGTCGTGTCTCGTCCAAATGATGCCTGCTCGCCGACAGGACGTCCAGCAGACACTTTGCTAAGCGCACCAGCAACACCCGCCACGGATCGTCCGCCAGCGCCCACCCTTGTCCGTGCGAGTCACGCATCAACCGTGCCATCCAGTCGTTCAGACGTCGACGATCGTCCTTGGCCGCAACATCCACGAATAGCAGCAGCAGACGCAGCTCTTGCAAGTAGCACCCCTCGACGCCCGGCTTCGACAACAACCTTTGCACTCCATCGTCTTCCTCTCCATCGGCCACGTCTGTCATCTCTACATCTTGCATTTCCTCACTCGCATCTCTCATATCTTCGACTCGCCTCTTACTACACGCTTTGCTAATCTTTTGAGTAGATTCTTGTCGACCCTCTTGCAGACCTGGAGCTCCAGCATGCCGCCGAACGAGTTCATCCCATTGCCGCCGCCAACGCGCCTTTGTTCGACGCCGGACTCGATGGCCACGCCATGCACTCTGGATCTTCCGGGCGGCCATCAAGCGATCGCGTTCACGTTGTCTCGCCAGGCGCTCTTGCTGCGCGTGGGCGATGGCCTGTTGGGTGCCGACTGCGCTCCCAGGCCTCGAAGGCCCGCCGATGGACGTCCGGCCGGACATATTGATCTGGCGCGAGCGCCGCGCATTGCCTGTGAAGGTAGGAAACATCTTGCATCTCTTCTGGGGAGGTAGGAGGTGGGTTGAGTGAGGGATGAAAGAGGCCTCCTCTACGAGGTCGTGGCGAAAGGCTGCGGTCGGAGAACGTCAGATTGTCGTCGAGGGTGAGTCGACATCAAGCGACGCCTCCACCGACGATGCTCGAGCTGTAGGTACGCAGAGCTGGTGATCACAAAGGATAAGAGACAGGAGCAGTGGCTGACTGACTAACTGAGATATAGTGCAGTTGTTTCCTCGACCAGCAGGTGGTTGTTGTTCAGACAAGTCAGGTTCACAACCGTGATGGGGTGATGTTAAGGTCAGTGCGTGGAGAGCTCCGGCCGGATTTACGTTTCGGCCGGTCCCGACGACACCTTCTGGAAGCTTGGACCCTATTCGGGGTTAGCGTGGAGGTGGTCGGACTATCTGTTGATCCGTTCCGGTATGTTATATCCCGATTGGATCCTCCGAACGACCGTGAACGAAGGCGGACGATGAGTGAAAAGGCCGGCGTCTATCCCTGGAAGTTGTTGAACTACTGGTCTCAGAGCTAGTAGAGCGGATTGCATAGTTGATTGCGGATAGTCTCTGGATTCTTTGGCTCATTAGCTGTATGCCTAGTGGCCAACTCAGATTCCAGTTAGCCATCGAAGGTGGCTCACGGTTGACTAGGAAGCTGGTTTGAGAGAAGTCTTCCAAGGACTTTGGCTTGGCTTCGCCGGTCGACGACAGTGCACCACGGACAGCTACAGGACTCAAGTGGAGGTGAGTGGTTTGGAAAGATGTTCCGGTGCTTGGTGAGCTTTTGTTCGTTTGACCAGGGCCTCGCATACGATAAAGCTGGATATCTACGTTCAAGAAGTCATTCCGGAGGGTCAATCAGCAGCATATCAGTTATAACCTAACTAGAATGGGGTGCTATCACTACTACCGCTGCGTTTTGATAGCCAAGCTTGTATGATACTTGTGTTGAGAGACTGCTTTAAGTGATGAAGGGTTCAGCTATCTGAGTTGTGGCTTTCATCATTCAATGGACAGGCAAGGGACTTTGACAGAGCAGCTACTTGCTCGAGTACTTCCGGCCAATATCGAAAGAAGTGCAGTAGCAGGGAAGAGCGATGAAAAACGGAAGGGCGCTTTAAAGACAGGGAATGAAATCAGATCCAACTAAAAGACGACCATTCTGACCAACGCCGGGGCTATGCTATTGAGAAAGGCGATGCATCTGGGACAAGGTGTGACGGAGCCCTGATAAGAACAACCACGACAGAAGGTTTACCCTCCATTCAATCCTCTCCGTTCTCCCATTTCCACCGTGACAGATAGCGCTCTCCGCTGAAGCCTCCCTTAGCATCACCTTCAAATCGTCCTCGCAAGGGTCTCATCTTGCGAGTGACAAAGGGTGTCAACTGCCACTTCATGAGCGCTGTCCATGTATAGTAAGATTATGCAAAACCGACCGTGAAGTCCTTCAGACTTGAAGGGACGACATATGTCCGGACCTTGTTCCATTCGATGATGTAGCCTCCGTGTTTGGTATGTCGACCCATGGAGCCGCTTCGGTTGCCTTTGTAGTACCCGCCATTGACTTGTTTGGTGGTCAGGGCCAGTCGTCGCAATCGACGGAAGAGTGGCTGCGTGGGCTTGAACATTTTGAAGATTGACGGTTGATGAGACGTTGAGATAAAGATTGTGATTGCGACTCAAAGGATGAGGCTCCCAAACTTTGAAGGTTAGTGGCGGCATTTGGCCGCCACGGCCCGCCCACACAAGATTAAAAATTCACCACCACGCTGTTGATGGAGACGCACAATTAGATGGTCCTCGCTCGACGAAGAATGATCCATACCCTAGTTGTTGCACGAATGCTTGTCTCTTAGCTTCAGCCAATATTGAGCTGACCACGTTTTGATCAGCCATCTAGTGTCATATATTTCTTCGTCGCTCTCACAACGGTGAAGATTCCCGGGCGAGCTAAAACAGAAAGACTGAGAACCAAAGACATATCCGACAACAAAATAAAAACAGGGTTAACAAGACAACCTAATCGATTCTTAAAATCTATCTTGCATCATGTCGAGAGCCAAGGGAAGGAACCCTTCAACAGCTGGGACGACATCAAGCAAGAGAACGAAACGGTCTTTGAATGCCTTCGCGATTGCTTCCAGACAAGTGCCGGAGAAACCTCTGCCACGCCACCGTGCGGGTCAACTAGACGAGTCGACAGAACCACCGCGGCAGGCGAGAGATGTTCAGACTCAGCCTGACGGTGCCCGCTCGAAGCGTCGACGTCCAGCGGACGAGAATGTCGAGTATGGCAGTGATAGTGAGGGCAATGAGTGGCAACTAGGGGAAGTCGACAGTCAAAATGACAGCGAGGTGGACAGTGATGAAGCGTGGAACGAGAGTGATGAAGAGCGATTTGAAGGCTTTGCTTTTGCGGGCGGGTCTAGCACCTACGCCAAACCGTCGAAGCGGCGACGTTTGGACACCCTCGATGATGATCAGGAAAACAGCCTGACGGGGGCGGAAGAAGAGGGCAGCGAGGAAGAGTATAGCTGGATGGGCTTCGAGGACGAAGATCAAGATGCTCCCAGAAAAACGGCAAACCAATCAGGTACCGCGTCCAAGAACGGCAAGACAGGTTTCAACAAGGAGCCGGTCGAGGAGTTGGACCAGGAGTTCTTGGGGGGTGAACTCTCCTCAGATATGGAAGACCATACCGAAGCATCTGGTCTGGAGGACGAAACGGAGTCCATGTTATCGGTTTCAGACGAAGAGCAGGAGGGCGACGATGCCAACAGGCTGGAAAAGCTGCAAGACTTGATCGAGTCAATGAAGCCAGATGCTCCGGAACCGTCAAGCAAAGGTCCACGCGGGATCGATCCTCTAGAGGCCAACCCGCCGTCTGACTTTGGAGTCACCTCTGCCCGCAAGCTCACAGTGGAAGACCTGCTTCCGTCGGTGACGGATGCGGAGATCAAACGTTCTCTAAGACTGCTCTCCTCAGCACAGATTTCGAAGCCGTCTACGAAAGCCAAGGGCATTCCCGGCAAGCTCGAGCCACCGCTGGCCAAGCGTCAGCAAGACCGACTGGACCGGACAGCGGCGTACGAGAAAAGCAAGGAGACTCTCGAGCGCTGGATCGACACCATCAAGCACAACCGACGTGCCGAACATCTGTCGTTCCCGATTCAGCGTCCGGACCGTGTAGGGGCACTACTCGGAAAGGATGTTCTCCCACGTGTTGGGATTGCTGCACCGAGCGAGCTGGAAAGCACCATTCAGAATATCTTGCAGCAGAGCGGTCTGGCGGCACAGAATGGCAAGACCGAAGACGATCACATTCAAGAGCTTGAGGACGAGCAGATGAAGCAAATGTCGGTCGCGGAGGCTCAAGCTCGAAGATCTCAACTACGGATGGCGAGAGAGCTGCTTTTCCGAGAAGAGATTCGCGCTAAGCGATTGAAAAAGATCAAGAGCAAGTCTTTCCGTCGCGTTCACCGGAAGCAGCGTGAGAAGGAAGAGGAGGCTAATCGAGCCGCACTGTCGGCCGGCGGCCTGATTGACGTGGAACAAGAGCAGGAGCTGGCAGATCGACGCCGAGCCGAGGAGCGCATGGGAGCGCGACATCGTGAGAGTAGGTGGGCGAAGGCGGTCAAGACGGTTGGAAGGCAAAAGTGGGATGAGGATGCACGGACGGGAATCGCTGAGATGGCTCAGCGGGAAGAAACCCTGAGGAAGAGAATACAAGGGAAATCTGTTCACAATGGTGAAGATGGCGATTCGGACGAGTCCAGCAGCACCTCACAGGATGAGGAAGATGACGCCAATCAGACCAACGGAAAGAAGCGGCTCATGAAAAGTCTGGAGAACGTGGAATCAAAGCATTCCGGTCTTGGGAGCTCTTCTGCTGGCCCATCGCGGCTCTCGTCGATGAAGTTCATGCAGAAGGCTGAAGCAGCACGGAAGGCTCAAAACGATGCCATGGTAGACGAGATCCGACGGGACCTTGCTGGAGAGGTTCTATCGAGCGATGAAGAGCCCTCCACGGTGGGCCGAAGGAAGTATCAGCCCAATGCGGCCGCAGCGACCAACAACCAGCAGCCAAGGCATGAAAAGCTGAACGAGTTTGAGGAAGAATATGATTCTGAGGGAGCGGCCAATCACGGGCGAACGGCGGTGGAGCCAGAGGGAGGTGTGCACGCTGATGCACAAAAGGCGGTTGAAAGAGGCGCCCCTGAGACGAGCCAACATTCGCAGCCACGAATGCCCAAGAACTCGTCCTCGAAATCTACGAGGAAGGACATCTCGAAGGAAAAATCCAGAGCTACGGCGACACGCAATAATGAGGTTGGAGACCATACAGCTGATCACCCCGCCAACGCTGCCTCGAAGTCCAGTAAGCCGACATTAAGCGGACAGAAGAAGAAAATCGCTCCCCGAGCATCTACAGCACAAGGGGATACAGGGGTATGGACCTCCATTTCGCTCGGTGACGCGGATGCAGCCGAGGATGATGAGGGATTGGATGGTGAACATGACCGTGTGCCGGTGGCGTCACTCACTCAGGACGAGCTCCGGCGGAGGGCGTTTGCGGGCGATGAAGTAGACGAAGCCTTCGAGGCCGAGAAGAATGAGATGATCGTTGAAGAAGGCGACAAGATCATCGATGACACATTACCGGGTTGGGGTAACTGGGTTGGCGAGGGCATCAGCAAGAAGGCGCAGAATCGCTACAAGGGTCGCTTTCAGACCAAGATCGAGGGTGTCCAAAAGGAGAAACGTGCGGATGCCAAGTTGGCCAACGTCATCATCTCGGAGAAGCGCATCAAGAAGGTGAGACCCGGTTCTGCTACTGATCACTGCGACACGGCCACTGACTTCGATTCTGGGTCAGAATGCAAAGTACATGGCGCCTGCCTTGCCGCATCCGTTCGAGAGCAGGCAACAGTACGAGCGGTCACTTCGACTGCCCATGGGACCAGAATGGACGACAAAGGAGACATTCCAGGCTGCGACTAAGCCTCGAATTATGGTCAAACAGGGTGTCATCGGTCCGCTGGAGAATCCGTTTCTTTGAGCAACTGCACAAAATCGACTCCGATCATTGGTCCTCCAACACCGGGCTGGTGACCGTCCATGGGTGGCAGCGGAAGTGGTTGTCCAGTAGCAGGAAAGCTGTTGCCTATGTTTCGCATCAACGCATCCGCTGATCCCGCCCCAATGCTGGTTTGGCAGATTTATTAGTGACGTTTGCATGTACCTGTTCTTACATCATCGCTCTCACCACAATATTGAGGCACTAGCTGTATGGTTTGTTTCATCACTAATGGTGTAAGTCCTGCCTTGGCCTTTGGCGGCTCATTTGGCTTTGCATTCTCTTCTTACTTCAACAACGGTTGTGTACCGATCATCCGCGAGCACGATCCCATATCCACGGTCCAAGCTGCCAAAGTAGCGGTCAGCTGCCAGATAGCTGTGGTGGCGCTGAAACCTGCACGAGGTGTCGTTTGATTGAGGATCCTTTTGGGATTGATCGCTATTTCACGTGCCAATTCGGCCCAGAGCTTGATTTATGCATCTCATCGTGAATGACGCCCTGCCGCCAGCTGGCTGCATGACAACCGCTCTAATCGATACTTCCCGCATACCCGCCCCTCGCTACCGTTGTTCGTGACCTCCATCAGGAGTTTAGCGACCATGGGTATCCTCCTGGCACTCTACTGCCTCCAATAACAGATATGATATCGAGTGAAGATATCCAATCCCACCACCACTACCACCACCATCATCATGCGGACAGCCCAGTCAGCCATGTCTTGAAGGAGCCGTGCCGGTGCGTCATGGAGGAACACGGGACATCCGATGCGGATGTCTGCATTCCTTTTGTCATTCTGGCCCCATGCGTTCACTGCCCTGGACGCGTTAGCGTCCAGCATTCCTTAGTTTATAAGTTGGCCGGCCGGCCATCCGAAGGGACTGAGCTCTTCGTTACTTGCAGTTGACATTCCTCAACTGCAATTCTTTCTTGGATTACGGCCTCGCCCCGGTAGTCTAGATCTCTACCTCCAAAGGTCAGTCGGCCCGGCACCGAGTCTACGGTGCCTGCTTTCCTTTTACGGCAGTATGTCTTGAGGGGCACCTCTGTTCGATATATCTATCGACGGAGATGACGTTCTTCTTTTGTGCCTGTAAATCGGAGAACACTCTCCGATCCTTTCTTGCCACACAGCGCTTTAAAGATTTCCAATCGTTAGACCAACGCTGTTTCGATATCTTAAGTCTCTGCTGCCCGCCTGCTACATTGCAAAACAAGAAGCTGGCTCTTGTGTGTATGCTTGGATAATGCGTCTCTATCTCCAGTGATATCAGCTGTAGCGACAGCCACTGGATCATATGCCGTTTCTCGGCCAGATCTTTAATCTGGCCTCAGTCAAGATGATGCGTCTTCGGTTCCGCTATATACCATTAGGTCTTGTGCTAATGCTTTTCCAGATCTTGCCCATTCAGGCATTGCCATATAAGCCTCACACTTCGTCTGACCGAAGACTCGGCAATTATATTTTCTTCAAAGAGACCAAAAGTGCTTCAACAGCTACGCCTTTACAGTTCAACGCAACCTCGGTCTTGGTGAGTCCGGAGTGATACTAATTAAAACAAGGAACATGCTGACTGGTCTTTTAGACCTTACGAAGACAGTATAACGTTACAGTCCGCACAAGTTGTTGGTCTACGACGTTTGGCTCGGCCGTACCGACAGCGGCCTTTAATCGCACTCAATCCAGGACTGCGCTTAACTCATCGGCATTTAGTCCAATGTCTCAGCAACCCCTGGCTCCGGGGGCCACCAATGGCGCGACAGATAGCTCGGACATCTTTGTGCCGATTGCTACACAGGCGCCGCCGTCAAACATTGGCACCAGGAACGACCATCTGGTTCCTCGACAGGGAATTGTAATCATCCGAATTTATATCAAAACGACGTCCAGTATACTAAGAAAATCTTAGGCTAGCCAAGATCGCCCTATTCCAACCAATAAGTTCTATGCCAATTTCTTCCTGGGCAGGCAGAACCAAAGCACCTGGACGCATCCGTACTCCATCTCCTGGAGCCAAGGTTCGGGCAATGCGCAGAGCTGGGGCATGAGCGTGTCACACGCCGATGCGGATCAAAAGGTGAGCATTGAGCGCTTCACTCGAAGGCTTTGGTAACAAAAGTTTTGCAGGCATTTGGACCTGGGGATCCGGCTCGATACTACATCAAGTAAGGCTTCTTTCACTCTAGTAATCAGATGCAAGTTGACATGCTGCGTAGCCCACTCGGCAATCAGTCGGTTATCTTGTCTGCGGCTGAGCTTGGCAAGTATGATGCCCTCATCCATGGACTCTCAAACAATACTGATAATGTTCCAGTACCACGGCGCTGTCACTGGACAATCTCACAGCGTTCTCGGCCAATATCAATTTTCTTCCTCAGCCGGGAGCAGCACCTGCCATCACCTTTCCAGTCGTGCAAGGCATGGGATTCGTGACGGGCCAGTATCGCGGCGTCAGGCCGGTGGTTCAAAGCAGCATCTTCTTCCGCAGCGTGACCCGCGTCCCCGAGTTTGATCGTCCTGGCCTTGTGAAATACCGCCTTCTGCTTGAGGATGGGAAAACCGTAAGCCTCGATATAGATAGACGATAAAGGAGCAGGCGCTCATCGTCCGTTGTGGCAGTGGCTTCTGTACGCTAGTAGCAGCGACGGCGGTGATATCAGCTTCCAGATGCAGTCCAATAGTCGGGTGGAAGCAGCCGCTCCTTTAACCGGAGTCATTCAGGTTGCCAAGCTGCCGGTCGGCTCTTCGGACGAGTCGCTGTACGATGCGGCTGCCGGCGTGTATGCAACCGGAGCGACGCTCTCTGGCTCCACGAGTGGGAACACGGGGTCTTACACCCTGCGGTGGACCAAAGCGGGTATCGACGCCGCCAGCCGCCCTCTGCTCATGTTCGCGCTGCCCCACCATGTCGAGTCCTTCGATCCGACTACCAATGGCGGCCGGACGTCATTGCAGCTGCAAACCCCTACCAAGGGCGCCGCCACGGCCGTCCGTGGCGATGCTTGGACAATGGTTGAGAGCAACCTGCCAGTCGATATTGGATTCGAGCCGTGGAACCCTGCTAGAACAGGCCCGCTCGAGCTGTCGGCGAACGCCCTGCAGTTGATCAACGAGGTGGCGGTCAACGAAACGAATCAAGATGTGGATGCTCAGTCGAATCTCGACAGCATGTATTTCAGCGGAAAGGTGTGACATGAGCTCCCGGTCAGGGCGGAAGGATGCTAATACATTCCGTGACAGGCCCTGGGAAAGTTTGCGCAGCTGGTGTATACAGTCAACGACCTGGCCAAGAATCCAGCTCTGGCGCAGGCTGGCCTAGATCAATTGAAAGGTGCGTTTGCAAGGTTTGCTAACAATCAGCAGAAGAATCCTCTAGTTTATGAGAGTAAGTCGTTTCCTGAGCGGGCTGGAGATATTCTTGCTGATCAAGCGTTCAGCGGCGTGGAAGGGTGTGGTGTCCAGCGCGGCATACACCACCGGGGATCCGAATGCGGATTTTGGGAACTCGCTATACAGTAGGTCGGTTCTCCCAATCAGCATTTTATCGTACTGACAGCTGCAGATGATCACCACTTCCATTATGGATACTTCATCTTCACGGCGGCGGTGATTGGGTACCTAGACCGAAACTGGCTGGCCGCCAACCGCGACTGGGTCAACATGCTCCTCCGAGATGTACGTCACTCGTCTTCATTCTGGTCTGAAGGGATCCACGAATTGATATTCCTAGGCGGCCAATCCCAGCGACCAGGATCCATACTTCCCCGTCTCCCGAGCCTTTGACTGGTACCACGGCCATTCCTGGGCTAAGGGACTCTTTGAATCTGGCGACGGCAAAGACGAGGAGTCATCATCCGAAGATGCCTTCTTCGCGTACGCCGTCAAGATGTGGGGCCGGACGCTAGGTGATGCGGCGATCGAAGGTCGGGGCAACCTGATGCTTGCTGTTCTTGCCCGGACTCTGCGCAACTACTTCCTTATGGAGGGCACGAACCGCAACCACCCTCCGAACTTTATCGGGAACAAGGTGACTGGAATTGTACGCGTCGCCTGCCGAGTCCTGTTTTCCTTGCCACTAATACCATCTTGTTCAGCTCTTCGAGAACAAAGTCGATCACGCGACCTACTTTGGTCTGAATATTGAATACATCCAAGGGTCAGTTTCTCCTACAATTCAGACACCACGTCAACATTAATTGACAATGTGATGTGATATGATCAGAATCCACATGCTCCCAATCAATCCCAGCTCGGCCTATACACGCAACCGAAACTTCGTTGCCGAGGAATGGGCGACCTACTTCGACAACGGTCGAGCCGATGAGGTGGCTGGTGGTTGGCGCGGAATTCTCTATGCTAACCTGGCCCTCATCGACCCCGTCGCTTCGTGGCGGTTCTTCTCCCAATCGGATTTCGACCTGAATTGGATCGATGGCGGAGCAAGTCGGACGTGGTATCTGGCGTATGCTGCCGGTGAGTGTTTTTGATGCTGTTGAATCAGTAGTATCGCTGCACTTTGGAAGCGTCGCTGACAAGTCTAGGCATGGGCGGTGCGGACCAGGCTTGATGTGGAGGATATGAATGATAATGATGATGATGATGGGTTAGTTGGTCACTGTCAATCCTCAGTGGAAATAGGCATTCTTGGGTAATGAGCAGTCGGTCAGGTATCTTCAATCACATCGGAGAATCGATTGTATATGGATGGACTTGGATGATTAGCAATAACCTATGTCGAGCTGGGATGAAGCTGACGAGATATTTTGCTGCTTTGACGGCATCCGAGCCAGAGATACATCCATGATTGTGGTCAACCCTTGATTGTGGTCCATCGTTAGTCTGACGAGGGGCTTCCGTTGTAGGCAGTGTGACGGAGAAATGTGTCTACTACCTTCGTTGCCACTTTGGTCAAGGCAGCTTCAGTCGCAAGTGGTGGACTGCTCCAGAGACCAGAAGCCGAGCGAGGGAAAAGGAGCGGGGTGTGGCCGTAGCAATTCTAGCGATGTTCGACGATTTCGTGACCGCCGTGCTTGGGATTCAACGACGCCTCTTGAGCCCGCATTCTGCTTATGTAATTAATTACCCGGCCCACGCAGCAAACCTGCCACTCGTGCCACTTTGAGCCGCACCACGACAACGACAATCCAGCTTCTGGCTTCAATATCTTCTCCCACAGCCCATTTAAGATCTAGAAAAGTAGTCTTCGATGATCACTAGACTCGATAGACTCTTGGAAAAATATAATCGAGTCCAAACGACGCAAAAAATTGGCCTTGTCACTGGGCTCAGATGTTCGACGATAAACTGGCACGCGTTTGACGCGAGAAAAATCACGTCTCAGGCATCTTCCCTTTCCACGAGGCTTGGCAGAGCCGCACGACGTGAATCTGAGGGCCAGAAATTCGTCGACCATCGTCAAGGTCGGCTCGGTCACCGATATCCCGTCTCGGACGCCGAGACGCCCGAGAGCGGATCTGCCAGGTGCCGATGGTCAACAAATTTTGGCCCTGGCAATTTTCCCGCGCGCCAAGGTGAGCTTGAGTTCTTGGCGGTTGCCAAGACATTGCTGCGCCCTCTTCTGGGGCGGGCGCGAGACGACGTCAGCAGGGGAAGCCAGAATCCGCAGGTCCCCCAGCACCGTTCACCATCTCATCCGACTGTTTCACAGCCGCCGATTTCCGGACATGTGCGGGAGGGCATTGAC
>QQTW01001134.1_pt1 | contig 18231 bp, 15 predicted proteins | sample 1904831 | NCBI WGS metagenome assembly QQTW01 (sample SAMN09435610, study PRJNA476489) | Subsurface metagenome, whole genome shotgun sequencing project. | reverse complement strand
GTTGAAACCTCTGCCACTGCTCATCAGTTAAATCGCCTCTACCACCATCATCTTTACGTTGTCCCAATTCGTTTCTCCTAACACTCCTTCTCTAGGATATCTAGTTCGCAGACACGCCCTAGATTCATGCAAGAAGTTTGATGCTTCATTTGTTGGCGATCGCTTATGGTTTAGGTCTAGAGATTTGCAATGTTTTAGGATTGCTTGGGGGCAAAAAGTTGGTCGGTTGCTGGAGTGGTTTTGGCGTAGCAACGGGAAGCGGTTTTGGTGTATCAACTTGGATCAAAAACGCCCGTTTGATTGATTGACCTTGTTCGGTTTCAGCCGTAAGAATAATTTCCGAGAGATTTGTCGTCGCTTTTAATGTCCTAGAACCACGGGCTGGGACATCACCTAAAGGTTCGAGTTTAACCTTAAGATCATCTCCCTGAACTTGCCAATTGAGAGTTACAACTTGTCCAACTTGCAAAAACATTGAGGGATTCACCTCTGAAGATTGATTGTTGAGAGTAAAATTTGTAATTCGTAGGGGTGTTGCCTTGACTTGGGCTTGAATTGCTTTGGAGGGTAGGGATTGATTTTGACGGCTACTAGATACAGTTTGCAGGCTAATCTCATAATTGCCAGACTTAGCCGGAAGCCCTATATCCACCTTGGTGCAACTTAATGTTTCGTTGACTAGAGGTTGACATTGCTTTGTTAATTCTGGAGGAATTTGTTTAGCAAAATTGTAAGACTTGAGCAGCATTGGTTTTCCTTCTTGGAGTTGACCAGTAACCTGAAGCTGACTGAGTTGGCTAACGTTCTTGATATCCCAACTAACAGTTAGAGGTTGCCCTTTTTCAAGTTGAGACTGGCTGGCTACAAAGTTCGTTACCTGCGGCAGGGGCTTAGGTTGAATCACAACGTTTAGTTGCTGCTGAATAGGTTTTTCTGATGATTTTGCCTCAATTTGAAGTTGGAAAGTATAGGCTCCTGCTAGTCTAGCCCCTGTATCGACGTTGGCGCAAGTTAAATTGCGATCGCGAAGAATTTGACAATACTGATTTAGTTCTGTCGGTAAGCCTTGACGAAAGTCGTAAACTTGAGGACGACCCGCAACTCGATCTTTAGTTGAAAAAATTACCAACCGATCGAGCCGCTCCAAATTGGCGATCGTCCAGTTCAGGCGGACTCTACCTCCCTCCATATAGCTAGCGCTATCTGGTTTAAATTCTGCCAGGACTGGTAAAGGAGCGGGTTTAAAGAACGCAAACCAAATCAAAAAACCAAGTCCCGACAGTGTACCAACACCTGCTAGCAGGCACAGCAGAAATTGCCACCAAGGGCGTGCTTTCCAGATTAACGTCCCTGTGGGTAATTTTTCTGGTGTCGGTAGTGCTTGAAGGTCTTGAAGATTTACTTGAAACGGTAGCTCTGTGCCATACCCAAACAGAGGTCGTCGCCATTTCTGCTTGGGATGAATAGTTAGACTAATCGTGGCTGTTTTGCCAATCAACAAATTAACAGAAGATGGAATGCAGACATATTCACACGACTCTGCTTCATCTCGGCTACTAGCACTTATAGCTAATTCTCGAATTGAATTTCCATGATTTGTCAGTGTGAGTCGATACTGACCCGGACTATTACTAACTTTTCCGAGAATAGTTTCTAGTTCAACACTTAAATGAAGTTTTGGTTTTACTTCTAAGTACACCAGGTCTAAAAATACCTGTTCTGGGGCATTATCAGAAATAAGTTGTAAAGTAGGTGAATAAAGACCAGTAGGCATATCTGCTGGATAATGGAACTCAACGATAATTTTGCCTTGACCGCCAGGATTAAGCTCTAACCCATCGGTACTAGAAACCAGACCTAACTCACTTAATTCGTTAGCAGGGTATCGAATCGCGAACCAAGTTTTATCTAGGTCAAGACAGTAAAGCCGAAACCTATCCACGCGACTAGAGTGATTGTTTACGGTTACTGACAGCGTTTGGGTTTGGTTGGGCTGAACTATTAAAGGCTGATTAGGATTAGTGGCCGGGCTAATTGCGAAGGTAAGCTCTTGCGATCGCACAGCAGTGCGCTCTTCAACTAAAACCTCAAGAGTACCTGAGTAATGAATCGGAGTATCTTCTGGATAATGCTCTGGGGCATCTACTACTAATGTGTAAGGATAACTTCCTGGTAGAGCGTCAGCAGGAATCTCAAAGACGAGGCTGACTTCACGAGCCTGTTGGGGGTCGAGGGCGACCCGCTTTCTTGGCGATGGACACCATGACAGTAGTTCTCGATCTACAGGATCGACGAACACATCAATGGCGGCTCCCCGCTCTCCTTGATTGATCAAACTAATGTGCAGGTTAACGCTCTCTCTTGGAATACCCTCTAAGCGGGTGGAGGGACTTAGGATAATTTTGAGTGGTGCGATCGTATTCAACATCTCTATAGCGTCTTCAGTAAAGGACTAATTAGCTCATTTCTAGCGGCGGTCAACGCAATGGAACCGAAACTTTTATTTGTCTGGGTCAAAGCGATAAAGGCGAACTCGTGCATCATCGGAGCCACTGGCAATCCAAACCCCTTGCTCTTGAGAAATCGCATCTAATGAAGTAATCCTGCTCGACAAGGTGGCAATCTGCTTTGGTTTTTGAGTCAGGTCGGGAGTGAGCTTTGCCGTCAATGGCCAAGCTAGAATCTGACCATCATCGCCAGCACTCAGGAGCCATCGCCGATCTGGAGTAAATAGGATGCTGCGAACCGATGTTTGTGAGACTTGCCATCTCGCCAGTTGTTGGCAACTTTGCTGAGGGAGTTGCTCTTTGGGCGATCGCTTGGCTTTGGAACATTGGCTTAAGTCCCAAAGAGTAACGTAACCATCAGAATCAGAGGCTGCGAGGATGGGAGAATTAGGTGCAAAGCTAACATCCCAGAAAAAGTCATTTTCACCGCGATTTTGAGCATTTTCTGAAAGCTTTAGCTGCCGGGGTTGCGATTTTGTCACATCCCACAAGACAAGCCGCTTAAACTGTCCGGCACTTACTAGGATCTTTTCATCGGGACTGAGCGCTAAAGACCAGGCTTGATAGGCGAAGAAGTCGGGTACTTTTAAAACTTTGGCAGGCTTTGAGTCAAGACGGACATCTCTAGGACTATGCCAACTCCGAATGGTTCCACTACCATAGCTGGTGTATAGCGTTAGAGAGTTGCGAGTAAACATCAAGTCCAAAACGCGATCGCTTGTCTTGTCTTGGGGGTCTTTGAGCGTATAAAGTCCCTTACCAGTGTTAACATCCCAAACTTGAATAGTTCCATTCTCTAAACCTGCAAATACTTGGTTATTTTTTGCGGGAATTAATGCTAGCGACCGAACTGCTTGCTGAGAAATCGCCAGTAGACCCTGAGAAGATTTAGCCTGAGCGTCGGTGCAGGTTTTGGCTAAAGTTCCCTGGCTCAAAGCACCCTGGGGGGTTAGCGTCTCCCAAGGAGTCACGCCCCAAGTACGAATTGAACAGTCGTCGGAGGCACTTATTACCAATGGCAATCTGCCACTTGTGCCACTGAGTCGTACAGCATTAACGCCTGCTAGATGAGTAATGGGAGTTGGTTTAAACACAATAGCTGCGATCGCCAAGAGCAATGCCAGCAGTAACCACAGGGGTACGATCGGGAAAACCTTTAAAAACAAAATCTGGGTTGCTGGATCGCAACTTCCCAATCTTGGGTCTGATAACCAAGGCTTGAGTTCAAATTTTAGTTTTCGCGACCAGCCGATCCAGGAGCGACGGGGGGAAATGGTTAGGTTTGCAGAAGTTATTTCTCCCAACGACAGAATGGGTTTTTCTGGATGTAGATCGATTTGGCATCCTTTGGCATCTTGACCTCTTACTTCAAGATCGAGGGTTTGCAATAAATTACTATTATTTTTAAACAGTAATTGGTAGGTACTGCTACGCGATCGCCAATTTGGCAACCAAGGTCTTTTTGCTGGGATACGCTGCTGCTGAGGCAGAACTTCAAACTGCATGAACCCAACAGGGAGAACTTCTAAAATCCCTTGGGTTTCAACGGTAAAACTCCCATGACTTTTAGCAATGATCTTCAAGAGATAATCGCGGCTCGTCACTCGATCTGCTCCAGGAGGCTGACATTGGAAAGTTGCCGTTATCTCTGCATTCGCGGGAATTTTTATATATCGCTCAGAGCTACCTAATAGCCAAGATGGATCAATTTCTGTACATTGCAAGCGGACTTCTGAAGGCTGAAACCCAGTATTTTTGACAGTTACGGGAATATCCACAACGTTACGAGGATAAACTTGAAACCGTTGAGTAGGTAGTCTGACTCGCAGTAGATTTAATTCACCACTAGGTTCTAAGGTCAACCGCAAAACTAATCGTCGTTCTTCTACAAGCTGAGGTGAAAAAACCCGCACCGTTAGATTAACAATTCCCACAAAATCAGGAAGGGGAGAGTCTATAATCTCAACTTGAAAATTCGTGCGATCGCCGGGTGATTTGGCTGTAGAGACATCTGGAGAAAGTTGGTACCAGTTACTCTGCTCGCCTGCTCCTGCTGCTTGAATTTCTAGTTGAAACGACGCAAAGCGATCGCTGCGGTTAATAACCGAAACACCAAAAGAAACCGTAGATCCACCAGGGCGAAAAGCTATATTTTGCGTAGTCAAGCTAGCATCGATAACTGAACTTGCAAGCATAGTAAAGATAAATATTTGGGCTGTGTTTTACATTGAATAACAACTGCGATCAGAATAGATCCGACTTCTGTCTAATTCACTGAGGTAATTCCATTGGCGATCGCACTTAGGATCAAGAGATTGAAGCGAATTGATTTTCTCTTACCGAATGTCTCTACTGTATTGTTGTCCAGAAATATCTGTTTTAACTGCTTAAATTTGGTGATGACTGAAGTGTTTCCTAACTTGTTAAAACCCCTGTTGTTAGGCTTGAGCATTAGACTTGACTCTGCACTTATATTTGATGTGGATCGACTAAATTAGTCATGATTGCTTCTCTTGTGAATGATATAAAAGCAAAAGATGTTCTTGTAAAAATTAGCGATCGCACTGCATTAGTGAACCTAGATTTCGCTTACATAAATTTAGTTTTAGAAAAACTAAGGCTCTAGGGGTGGATTGAGAAGGGTTTGACGAAAACAGTTAGCATTATCAGCATCCGGTATATGGCTAGCAAGGGCTTCAATAAATCTTTGCGCTTGGTGATAATGGGCATCATTTTTTAATGTTTGTTCAACAATCAATTCGGCAACAGGGCCAATATAGATTGTCAATTCTGCCTGACAGTTCTTAATTAATTCTGAATTTACAGCCGATAATGCCAAAGGTGTAGACGACCACGAACGGCTCAACGCAGGACTACTTTGCAAACTACTTACGAGTTCCGGCGGCGTCAAAATCTGAAATTGACCAATAAAACCATTGAAGTGGAAATTTTCTCCAATCCACTGCTGTATATGCCTAAATTTTTGCTTTATTTTAAATAAATCTAAATTTAAATTAAAAGAGTGATTTATGTTAATTTTATGCTGTTCGGTAAAATTATCTTCAAGCATTTTTTGGGATGATGCACTCTGCTCGTCATCCAGGGCGCGTGCCAGAGCTTGTACTGATGAAAAACGTCGATCAGGATGTTTTTCTAAGCAACGCATGACTAACCGTTCAAGTGCTACTGATAAATGTTCGCAACCTGGTTGAGAACGAAGCGGTATTGCCGATCTAAGTAAGTGAGCCCCGATCCAAGATTCTCCAGACACTTGTCGCCCTTGAATTTTTAAGCCAAAGGGGTCAACTCCTGCCAACATTTCGTAAAGAATAATACCTAAACAGTAAATATCTGACCGCTCATCAATATTTGTTTGACAATCAAATTGTTCTGGCGCTGCATAGTGGTAAGTACCCAAGAAATTACTGGTCAATTTTGTATTTTCTAGATGCAGTGACTGAATTTTAGCTATACCAAAATCAATAATTTTGACACGTTCCCCAAGCTCTGTAGGAATCAAAAAAATATTTGCTGGCTTCAAATCGCGATGAACTATTTTAATATGCCGATCGGTGCTTACACCTGGGGTTTTGAAAATAACACCCTCATGAGCAGATTTTAGTCCAGCACATATCTGCGTTACAATCTTTATAGTTCGTTCTATAGAGAGTTTTAATTCTTGCTTAAGAACCTGCTCTAAAGTCTGTCCTGCTAAATATTCCATGACATAGAATGGCTGTCCCTCAGTGGTAATACCATAGTCACTCACTTGAACTACATTTTCACTTTTGAGCGCAGCGCAGATTGCACATTCTCGCTCAAATCTTCGTTTGAAATCTATTTCTACTGTTGTCGATGTACCGCTTAATGATGTATTTAGTAGCTTAATAGCAACTTCTTTACCAAGTCGAGTATCGATAGCTCGGTACACATCGCCCATGCCTCCTTGTCCGAGATGAGCTTCAATTTGGTATCGATCGCGATCTCCAAGAGAACGACCAATAAAAGAACTTGATTGATAAGTCAATTGATGAGTCACTTTTACACCATCTCCTGAATTGATGGGCTTCGGCTGCGCTGTAACTGTCAAGATAGAGCGTTATGCTCATTTTGTCTCTAATTCAACCCATTCGTCATTAGACAGAAGTCGGATCTCTTTTACTGCAAAAGTCCTTTATATAGAGTTAGATAGTCTAAGTAGAAGTACAGCCGTTTTCTCTCTCTCTAAACCCCAATTTTGGCTTACCTTCTTTGCTGTTACTGTTGTTCTACTTGGATAACTACTCACAAGCGTAAGAAATTATCCCATATCTTCAAGGCTTATCAACATTTATTGATATCGAAACCCATACACGCAATAATTATGAAATCTTCTATACAAAATTCGCTCAATAATCTTGAGCCTTCCAAGCAAAGATTACAAGAGGGACTCAAACAAGTAGAATTAAGCGATCGCTTATCGCCTCAACCTGAAAGTACCAGAACTCCATCAGTCAAAACTGTTCAGAGCGCCACACCTGCTGATATTAAGGCAGAAGCAGGAGAAGATTTGACCATTATGCAAGCTCCGCTTCCTCTGCTAGAAGTAGAGAAAGTAAACGACAATACAATGTGTCAAATACCACTACCAAGCTGCCAAAACTCTATTTCTTCGGCAGTATCGAGCGCTCGTATCTCTCTTTGGTCGCAAAAATCTGAAGTTTTACCCCAACCTACCCGAACTAACGATGCTAAAAATCTTCATGCTGATAGCGTTGCTATAATTCAAATCCCTGACAACACTGTTATCCTCCAATACCCAGATTCGACCGCTCAAAACCTAACCGATGGAACTGTTGTTCAATACTCAGATTCAGCTATTCATAACCCAGCAGATCGAACGGTTTGTCAAGTAACGCTGCCATTGTCTACGGAGTTAGATCGAACAGTTTACCAAAGGGGAAAAACTCAATCTTCTCAGTCATCAACCCTCGCAACGGTGTCAAAAAATCAAGCGCCTATTCAACTATTCCATCCTAGTATTTTTCGGGATGTGCTTCGGGCTTCAGGCTCTTTTACCTCAATCCTTGTCAGAAGCTCAGAACAGTTTTTTCATTCAATCTGGAGTAAGATCGATCTATCCCAACTACAAACTCGTTTTTATCCAGGTAGGCGGCGAACTGTAGTAAAAACTTTAAAACAATCTTCTTCAAGCCACAGCGATTTTTCTACTTCTGATGTAATGAATTTAGAAGCACAACCTAGCTGGGAGCAGTATCAGCAAAAACTGCGAGAGTTGGATCTTTGCCGACTTGCTTTTGCCAGAGAATTGGCGAGAAATGGAAAATTTCGCAATGCGATCGCCTTAGCTGAACAAATTCCGGCAACGAGCCAATTTTTTAAGGATGCTCAGAAGCTAATTCAAAGTTGGAAGTGACTTTAAAAACTGCCTTTGGAATCTCAAATGCGACCTTTGTCTATTTTCATGCTTTATTAACTACCCTAATATGGGCTTAAATAAGCACTATTTTTATCGAGTAGTGTCTGAGCCTTTCCTTGCCAGAATAACATCCATCAATGATTCAGTAATGCCTATGCCCCAATCTAGTCGTACAAACTCAACCCCTACAGATTGTGAAGATAAACGTTTAGCAAAGTTAGCTCAAAGATATCTCGACAATCCGATGCTATTGCATCAATTAAGCGATCGCGTTTACGAACTACTCTACGCAGATATCAAAATTCAAAAAGAGCGAATCGGTAACTCTAGTATAGGAAGACAATAAAATGGCTGCACAACAATCTAATTCTCAGTTTGAGAACTACGTCACTACCAACCGATTTTATATAGAAATTGGCAAAAGTATAGTTGCCTCATTTTCAGAATGTTCGGGCATCAGTATCGACGTAGAAAAAGAGGTATACCAAGAGGGTGGCGTAAACGATCAGCAAAGAATTAGTTTAGGACACACTCGTTTTTCAGATATTACACTCAAGCGGGGCTTAACTAATGACAATACCTTTTCGCAGTGGTTGAGCGAATTATTTGAGCGAAAAACGCAGCGCCGTAACGTTAATATTTTGACCTTCAACCAAGCTGGGGAAATTATGAAAAGCTGGTGCTTAATTGGTGCTATTCCAGTAGGGTGGAAACTCCCTAGTTTAGAGGCTGACGGCAATATGGTTGCAGTGGAAGAATTAACTCTAGCCTTTGAGGGTTTGAAGATTGGCAAGCAGTCTGCTGGTGGCGATGCAGTCTCTAGAGATGCGAAGGGATATTTTGCTGAAAACGCTTGGAAATAAACGTTTGCTAGAAGGTTAATTATGAATGAAATTAACTCCCCCATTGATGCCAAATCTTCAGAGCGTTTTAAGAGTGCTTCTGACGATAATGTAAGAGTTCCTGACCTATTACAGCAACTCAATCGCAGTCATGAGCCGCAGACATCAGCCGAGACACCAACGTCAAGCTCTTCTAGTATGCAAGACTTACTAGCTTATGAAAAAAATCGCCACAACCAAGAGGCTAAAGCCCAAAACTTGACCTCGCAGGCGGACGAACTGCTACCAGGTACTTTCACACCCGAAAATCCTCCAATTGTGGAAGTCCTAACACCCGCCGTCAACACTGCTCAAGCAGCAGCAGATTTAGAGTTGCTTACCCAAATAGTTGGCGATTTCTTTAGTCAGGGTCTAAATTCTAGAATGGAAACTAAAGGCTGTCATCAAAGCAACCGGATTTTTTCGCACCAAGCGATCGCAACTCCTCAGATAGACTCTACCCAAATTGCTTTATCTTCCTCAAACTCCGAACAGGCAATAGATGTAATAGCAAAGCTAACTCAAGAGATCGATAAGTTATTGCATCATCGTCTAGTTTACGAGCGCGAGCGACGGGGAAGCTTTGGAGGTTGTTTACCCTGGTGATTTTGATGTATTCAAAGGGTTGAGGAAAACGAAATGAAACTTGAAAAAGCAAAGTTGATGGTGCATAGCGACCCTAGCGGACAAGCCAAAGATATTGAGTTCATGTTTAACCCGTCAGAACTTGATTTCACTCGTCGAGTACTTTGGCATAGTGATGTGGGCAATCGAGGCAGCACGTTATTACCAAAAGTTAATTTTTCTGGAGTAGAACCCTATTCATTTACATTACAGAATTTGTTATTTGATACCTATGAAAAAAAGACCTCTGTTATTAAGGAATATATTGACAATATTAAAAAAGGTGCGACGGCTCGTAGCAGTACTCTTACTCGTCCGCCAGTTTATATCTTGACCTGGCAAGATAGCTATTTTCACTGTGTTATGACGAGTTTGAACTATAAACTTACTCTATTTTTGGCTGATGGCACTCCAGTAAAAGCGATCGTTAATATTGCGCTCCAAGAAGTCGATCCTGAGGATATGTCAGCAGGCAAATCACCATCACCGAAGCCAAAACCACCCTCGCCAAGACCAAAACCACCCTCGCCAAGACCAAAGCGATAAAAAATTTCACTAAATTTTAAAACTTGTAGAAAGTTAATCAATCCAAGCATCTATCTTACTGTAAAAACAACACTGAGGATATTTACTAATGCCTGCTAAACCTAATCCTGCCAAGCCTAACTCTTCTGCTAAACGTACTCCTGCTAAACCTAATCCTACCAAGCCAAATTCTGCTAATAATAGTGAAAACCTTTATTTAAATCAGCCTGTACTTAAACTCGGAGGCAAGAAAGCACCAGATGAACTAATGAAGGATATTCTAGAAATTGTTGTGGATGAAAGCTTGCATATGCCAAGTATGTTTGTCATGAAAATCCATAACGTCTATGTCGCTGCAAGTGAGAACACCGAGCCTTGGAAAAACGAAAACTACTTTAATATTGGCGATCCAATCGTAATTGGATTTGAACCTGGGACGACAGAAGATACTAAATTTGATGTAGTCGAGATAGAGGAGCGGTTAATTGAGGGCGAAATTACGGGTATTGAGGTCAAATTTGTCGCTCCATCTACAGCCCATATTATTGTGCGCGGCTATGACGTTTCCCATCGACTGCATCGGGGTCGTTACAACCGCTCTTTCTCAAACTGTACGGATACCGATATTGTGCGACGTGTTGCACAAGAAGCGAAGATTAGAATTGGTCAACTAGATCCTAGTGGTGTCTCTCATGAGTATGTTTTTCAAGAAAATCAAACTAACATGGAGTTTCTGCGAGAGCGCGCCGCCAGAATAGGGTTTGAACTCTTTGTGCAAGACAATCAACTTTACTTTCGCGAACCCAAAAGTCAAGCCTCTATCAACTTGGAGTGGCTCAAAAATCTTATGAGTTTTGATGTAAGAGTTACCAGTGCTGAACAAGTTAGTTCGGTTAAGGTTAATAGTTGGGATTATAGTAAGAAAGATTTAATCACAGGAACCGCCTCAAAGGAACAGTTGGTTACGGCAACGGGCAATAAAGCCGGGAGTAGCATCAGTGGGAAGTTTAAAATGAAACCTCCTGAAATGATTGTGGTAGACCAACCTGTAGCTACTCTAAAAGAAGCAAAACAGATGGCTCAGGCTCTTTGCAATGAGCTAGGCGGAGAGTTTGTAACTGCTGATGCCAGAGCGATGGGAAATCCGACAATTCGACCAGGCAAAGTAGTTGCACTTAAAAATATGGGAACTCGGTATAGCGGTGATTACTATGTAACCGGAACTTGTCACCGCTATATTCATGGGAATTATACAACTGATTTTGCAGTTCGAGGGCTAAGAGAAGGTAGCTTACTTTCTACATTGCCTCCCAAGACACATCTCCAACCTGGTCAGACTCTTTTAGTGGGTCTGGTGTCTAATAATAACGATCCAAAAGGTTTGGGTCGCGTTAAACTAAAATTTCCCACGTTGACTACAGAGCATGAAAGCAATTGGGCTAGAGTAGTTGGTTTAGGCGCGGGTAGTGACAGAGGATTTTATTGCTTACCAGAGATTGATGATGAAGTGATAGTTGGTTTTGAGCATGGAGATATTCATCGACCCTATGTAATTGGAGGTGTTTGGAATGGTAAGGACAAAACGGTTGAAAAGGTTGCTGAAACTATCAAAAACCGCAAAGTGAGACTGCGTACCATTAAAACCCGTACAGGACATAAGATTCAATTTGTCGAGGAAGATCATTTAAGATCCAAGGCAGGAATTTATATCACAACTAAGGATGGACATAAGATCGATCTCAACGACAGTGAGAAATGTATAGAAATTCGAACTGCTGGTAGGCATACTATCCAAATGGACGACAGGGCATCTACAGTCAGCATTAAAACTAGAAGGGGGCAACACTTGACCTTTCGTGACCTTGGAATGCAAGTTACTCTTCAAACCACTGGGACGATTAATATAAATGCTGGCCCCCTTATTAATGTCACTGCAAGCGTAATTTCATTAAAAGGTCTAACATCAATTAATATGGTGGCACCTACAATTACGATGGCAGGAAGTGTGACAACAACTGGGCCTTCTACTGTAATAGGGCCTTCTACTGTAACAGGGCCTTCTACTGTAACAGGGCCTTTTACAGTTGTTGGGGCTGCAACGATGGGACCTATTGTTACGATGACTGGGGCTGTTACTGCTAACGGTCTTCCACAGATTTTGTAAGAAAATTATTAAGGCTGCAATCTAAGAACCTACTAGCGGGGAAGTATAAATCTTTCTCGCTCTAAATTAGTATTGTCATCATGAAATTATCGCGTCAAAAATAGTTATTTTTGAATGTTAGTCAAGGATATTGAATGGCTGAAGCTCCTTTGGAAGTGTGGCTTCAGCCAGGCTTATATTTGCATACTCTGCTGAAAACCTTTAATCTTAATAGATTTAGGTAACAGCGTCCCCTTGCGACTGTAAATCGATCGCCTGTTTGCGTTTCCAAGCAAAGTGGAGGATATTTATACCCAATTCTTGAGCAGTTCTTATCTCCGTTCGCGATCGCTTTAGTTCTTCATCTAAGCCCCATAATCCACCTAGATTGCCGATTGTCAGAATAATTCCCCCGCCAGACAAAAGTTGAATCCTAGTCCCATCCATCATGGGCAATGCAGAAAATAGAAAGGGCTTTATCCGCAAAGGATGGTCGCGACGGGTTTCTTGTAAAGACTTCAGTGGGGTCTGCAAATGTTGAGCTAGTAATTGGATTGATTGAATCAGTTCTTTACTCTGGGTAGGGGCATCGACCAGTAAAGTGCCTCCCGACTTTAGATAGTTAGAAAGCATAGAGAATTGATGGTTGTTGAGCGACAAACTCTGCTGCCCAGTCAGATATAGTAGCTCGTAAGGGTGCATATTTTCATCCCAAGTAACGCGATCTACTGTTTCTGCACCTTTTAAGGAGGGATAGATATCTTCAACAGCGCGCATCAAGTAAGTGAGATTGAAAAAATTTCGGCTGCAATCTCCATCGTTAGTGTTGACTTGGGCAATTTGTACCAAAGCTTGGGGTCTTGCCTGCGCCTGACGGCGATAACGCAAATCTAATTCATCGTATCCGGGAAAGAAAACATCAATAGGAGTGCGAAGCAATCCCTGCTGAGACGATCGCAATAGAACGCGACAAAGCTCCACTTCTGACCGTTCGGGCAGACGGCTTCTTTCGTCAATTCTAAAAGTTTCCTGGACAACTTCGCGATCAGAGCCACTCCCTAAGCGATCGGGATCTCGATACTGAGCAACCAAATAAACTGTAACGGGTTCTGAATCCTTTAACTCGGTGGCAATCCGAAAATTGATGGGATGAGGTACGATAATCGGATTGCCTTCTAAATCGATGGCAATTCCTGGCAGAATTTGCACCCAACGATTGTCTCGATATTGAGCGGCAACTTCTTTTGGGGCTGGAATTACCTGTACTCCTAACCCGCAAACAATTCCTGGCTGGTTGATTGACTGATAGTGGAGATTTTGGCGTTTGCGTTGATAGTCATGAGCGCGTTGCCAACGCTCGGCAGTTAGTAGCAAGCCATCTCTAACTTGTTGGCGCTCCATAGGAGAAACCGCCGGATTTGGAAAAGGATGGGTCATGAGCATAGCTCCAATTTGATAAACTAATTGAGTTAAATAACTTTCAAGTAAATGCTTGATTAATGGTCTGTCTCTATCTGTAAGCTGTAGGAGCAAAATGCAGGTTTTTCGCGATCGATGATTCGCCGGACGAGTTGCTCGTCAATAGGACTATGCGGCTGGGCGCGCAAGCGCACATCAAAGTGATAGGGCTTGCCACCGCCAATAATTGCATCTTCTCCTACATGAGCTAAACCAAGTACACAACCTTGACCAAAGGGTTCTGTGATACTAATTGACTTATCTTCTTCTCGGTCGATTTCTTCGTCGAGTGGTAAACCCGTATACAAGTGCAGATAAAACCGCAGTCCCTTACGGGTTCCGCGACAGCGATAAATTTCAACGGCGCGTCGAATCAGTCGCCTTTGATGGGTTAAATCTAATTGGGAGTCAATTGGCCAATCTACCCAGTGAGCTAGAAACGGCAGGAGCGCTTGTGGTGCGGTCAAAGGATCTAGATGCGCCCACATTGAACTAAAGCTATTTACCACCGGATCGAACGCTTGCTCAAAGATTTTGATGAAGCGATGAATATAATCAACTTCTTGATAAACTATCGGCAAAAATTCAGCATAGTTACTCCTCGGCCGCACATTTAGCTCAAAGTTAGATTCTTGAATCGGCTCTGAACTTGACCTTTGACTCAAGCTTTGATTAACATAAATCGATAGACAACCTCGAAAGTTAAGTTGGTTGCTCTTACTTTCCTGAAATGCCTCTTGACCTTCAAAAAAATGGTTAGGAACTAGAAACCATAAGTCAGTATGTTTGCTTTTCTTAGCAGCCACTTCTAAGGTGGTAAGGTCGATCGCCGCCCCTAGGGCTGTGCTAGACGGTTGTGCTACCAAGTTCTGTGGAAAAGTCTCGAATTGAGGTGCGCCGCTAGCAACATCTCTCTGTAAATGACACCATTCTAAAGGAAACGTCCCATCTAGCTTTAAGGTGAGGTGTAGAGGTTGAGCCTCCCAGTTTTTAATCTCTAGGGCAACTCGACATAGTTCGCCCGGATAAACCACAATTTCAGATTGCGGTAGCGAGCCTTCTATGGCCTCAGCACCAAGTATCCGACTGCTTCCATTGGAAGCAGTCGCAGAAATCTCCATGGTGGGAGAGATCCGAAGACTGACTGATTTGGAACTAAGGGCTAGCACCATACCTTAAGTCTCCAATGTAGAGCGCGTCAGCACATTTATACTATGCCCCGTGCGCGCCTGCGGGTCTGCCCAAGAGCAGAGCAAACCCAAAGAGCCAGGATCTATGTAATTCGCTGGCGTTGTTTGTCGCTGCCAAGAGTCCCCATTTTTTTGGATAGGAAACAGTAAAATAGCGCCCAAATATTGAATCCCTGTTATTTGCTGAAGACAAACCATAATGTCTGAAGGATAAAGGGGACGACCAAAGGGCCAGCCCGTCATTTCTGATCCGCCAGTTAAAGGATTGAGGTAGCGATAGAGGGCGACTTTGAGTTTGTGGACAATCTCCGCTTGAGCGCTGGGGTTATTATAGGTAGGCTCGAGCTTGACTTCGGCTTGAACCGATACGCCGACATAGTTGGGCTGCTGTAGCTGCACCTGAGTACCTAGCAAACGTCTTTCATCTAAATAGTGCAGAACGCGATCGCGTAGAGTCGAATCTAAATTGAAGTTGTCTGGAGCAATACCACGTCCGAGATCAATCGAATCGGTATTAGCTTGAGGCACGACGCACACGCTGACGCTTCCCGCAGGTTGATTGGCGGACATTGGCAAGCACAAGGCGCGAGAAATTGCCCCACCGCTTCCTTTGAGCGTTAGAGCTTCAAAATCTGCCGCCGTAACCGCCCTGTCGTGTGATCGCAGCATTTGCGGCGCTCTCAAAACAGCCCGGTCGAGAGACTCCGCATCAGCCCCATTGACGGCAGCATAATGATTGGTTACTCGGTCTATATAAGGAATTGCCGTCTGCATAAAAGTCAGTGTATGCGCCTGCACGTTTCCCTGTTTGCCGCCGCCAGTACGATAGGAAAATATAATTTCTGCACCATGAGGAGGAATTGCTCCGTACTGTTGCTCAATCATCTGCGCCCCCAAATCTTGACTGGGCGATCGATTTTGGGGCAGCACTTGCTCTAAATAAGCACGATTTTGCGTTTGCTTCTTTAGGGTTTGAGGTTCGCGAATCAATGGACCAAATTGAATAGTACCTGCCAAGGCATCCACAACGTAATGACGATCTTGGGGTTTTGAGTCAGCAAAGTCTTCAACCTCCTGCCAGATTTCGGGAGGCTGTCCAAAGGGAAGCACAAGCAGTTGCTCCTCTCCCCAGCGCTCTAGAATCGGTGCAGTCTCAACTTCAAAGTTTTGCCCCGGCGACCCATCGCTAATACCCAAGATTTCCTCCTGTACTAGAACGCACTGACTAGCCGTCACCAATCCACCAATGGCACGCATGGCAATTGTTTTAATTCGAGGAGAATTTGCATATCCAGGTTGATGCAAGCTAGATTCAGTGAGGGTGCAGCGAAGCCAACGACCTCGGTAGGCATCAAAACTAGCTATAGGCCAGCTTTCGGGCAGATGTAAAATCACTTCACCTCTTTGCTCAAAGCGATCGCTATCTCCGCCATTCTCGTTAAAGCTAAAACCATTAGTGGTATCGTCTGATTCCTGCAAGAGGATGTTTGTCCATGATTCGCCATCCCAAGCTTGCCAACACCGGGGTGGATGCTTCGGATTGATACCTGTCGGCGTACCTTGCGCTCCGGTAAAGGAAAGCTCCAAAACTGTTCCTGCCAAAGGGGTATCCGGCTCGATTGCCAGATAAAAGCTATTACCAGACTGCGGCTTTTGCGTAAATAATTCAAATTCGTGAGTCACCGCCAAACCGTCTTGTTGAGAATGCCATTCCCCGGTGCGATCGTGGAGTAAGTGAGGAGTATCAGCCGCCTCTAGGGAGGATAGTAGGTGTTTTAAGATTGGTTGACCGATGTGCAGATCTCGATTGGTGGTGAAAATAATGGCCTCCTGGGTTTCAGTGCGTTCTGTGGCAATTTCTGTGCCTTGAGGGATAGTATAGTTCTCTAGTAAATGAGTGCTGAGGTAGAAAGTCAAGCTGACTTGCGCTGGGGTTGGTGGTTGCAAACGGATTCCCAATAATTCGAGAAAGGCAATATAGTTTTTACGGGGAACTTGGTTGAAGCGCATTAGCATCTGGTCAGTGAGCCAAGCAAATAGCTCGACTAGCGTAATCCCAGGATCGCTAAGATTGCGATCAGTCCATTCTGGACAGTAGCGAGGAATCCGCAGCAGGCATTCTTCTACCAAATCGTCAAAGGTGCGATCGTCCAAGCTAGAACTGGGAAGTTGAGGTAAAAAGTCAAAATACACCATTACTCCACCTCTGAAGCTAAATAGAACGGATAAACCAAACTGTAGGGGTCAAGATAAGACTTGAGGTAGTAGTCAATCACAATATTGACGCGCCCAGAAGTCGCATCGGCATCGGCGCGAACTTCATCAACTTCAATTCGCGGCTCCCATTTTCGTAATGCTTCCTTTACATAAATCCGCATTCGCAATAGGGTGTCATTGTTTAAGGGAGCAAAAGCTAGTTCTGATAAGCGACAGCCAAAATCAGGGCGGTAGACACGTTCGCCTAAATCGGTACGCAAAATCAACCAGATAGATTCTTTAACTTTTTGAGCTTCAGAACTTAGTTTAAGTCCTCCCTGCACATTGGTCTGCAATGGGAAAGATATACCCGTCCCTAAATACTCCTGTGGCTGCTCGTTTATTAGGTTTGCCATGCGCTCAATTGCCCCTAAACTTCGCTTATAAAGTTTAGGATATCTGGCGATCGCAGAATTTCTATTAGCTGAAAGTCTAGATGCTTAAAAAAGGGTTGGAAGTGTACTATACAATGCACTTAAAAATAAAATCAAAATCTCAAACAAAAAAATATGAACTAATTCAAAGCCTTTTGCTATTTACAGCAGATTTCAACTAGATAGATTACAGTTGACTACAAGTATTATCGATAGGAAAGATGAAAGCTTACTCCATTGATTTCCGAGCAAAAGTGGTCAAAGCCTACTCGCTGTGGAGACACATCTATACGGAAATTAGCCGCCAAATTTGATGTAAGTAAAGCCTTTGTCCAGAGACTACTGAAACAGAAGAAGCGAACTTGTCACGTGCAACCACAAATCGCGGTGGCAGGATGAGGAGTCAGAGGCAGGAATACTCAACTCAAATAGTTCAAAGGGTGGAAAACTATCCAGACTTGACCCTAGGTGAATATTGTGAGTATTGGGGAGAAACCTATGGGTTATGGGTTAGCAACAGTACGATGTGCCGCGCCCTACAGAAACAGCAACTGACGCGAAAAAAAAGACGCTACGCAGTAGCCAATGTGCAACGGAACGAGTCCAGAAGCTCAGAGGTGAATACTGGGAGCAAGTGCAAGACATTCCTCCAGAGAACTTAGTGTTTTTGGATGAGACAGGAGTTGAACTGGGGCGGCATCTTTTGGGATGACTCCGTCAACCCAAAAATGCCTTGTTAACAAGGACATATGCTCGCTCCCCTCAAGGAAGTAGAGTATAGAACCCATTTGACATCTCTAAGAAGCTGCAAGCCTCTTGCTCATTAACCTGACAAAGCAAAGGTTGAGCTTAGT
>QQTW01001133.1_pt1 | contig 18249 bp, 16 predicted proteins | sample 1904831 | NCBI WGS metagenome assembly QQTW01 (sample SAMN09435610, study PRJNA476489) | Subsurface metagenome, whole genome shotgun sequencing project. | reverse complement strand
GGCGCATCCGTGAAAGATAGGGTAGAGGTATAGATAGGTTGTTGATATTACCGAGAGGAAGATGAGGAGGGTAAGGATGAGATGGAGGCGGGAGGGTAGGTTCATAAATATACTTGCATTGGTAGTGAGCTTGAATTGGTAAAGTTTGTGGTTGTTGATGCGGACGCTTTAAGGAGAACTTGAATTGCAGCAATTCGCTTACGTAAGGTTGGAGATGGGCACCTTTCAACCAAAATTAAATATATTGTTACATAGATGTTGAATCTCGCTTCATTGATATCGTCAAACCTCGTGAAAGTACTGTACATTTGTCGATCTCTTGGGACAGTTGTCCAATAGATCTTGAAGGAACGTAATCTTTACTAACCCCTAAGAACCACCACCACCTCCCCCTCCACCGCAGCCACCTCCTCCACTTGAACTACCACCTCCTCCACCTCCTGCAGAACCACTTCCACCACCTCCACATCCCCCGGCAGAACCACCTGCACAGGCGCCTGCCGATGTTGCACAACTCCCAGAAGCGACCCCACCACCACAAGTGCCCGCCGCGCAATTACCTATTGCACCGGCTGAGAGGTTCATACAAGCCGGAGCGGCTGGGTACATCCCATCTGTCACGTCTGGATCATGCTCGTACGGGGCGGATTTGCGCACGACCAATGGACCGCCAGATGCATCCAATGGACCGCCAGATGCATCCAATAGACCGCCAGATGCATCCAATAGACCGCCAGATGCTTCCAATGGACGGCCAAATGCATCTTCGCAATCGTCGTCGTCTCGCAACGGAGGTGCGCGCCCCTTCTTTTCTGCGCGTTGGCAAGCTTTCTCATAGGCAGCTTCGAGCCTTCGTTTTTTAGCAGCGGCCATTTTGTCTGCGACGAGCGACGTTGCCTTCACCGAGCTGTGGGAAGAAATGTGTGGTCCTTTGTTGGGGTCACTGATGCCCATGGTTGCCTGCAAACGTGCAAGATCTGCAGGTTCGTTCTTGGTGAAAAGACGGGAGATCGTGGAAGTGTTGCTCTCGCGGACAGCCTCACAGTACCAGCAGGTGCATTCACTGTAGACTTCATTGAAAATCTTCTCATATGTCTTGCTGGTCCATTCAAATGCGTCCGAGAGCTTGTTCTCGTCAACCTTGTCATCGTGGTCGATGAAAATCTTCGTCGTCTTCAAGGAGTATTCAAAATACACCGGCGGCGACAGCTGGTGAGTGTGCCAAGCTAAATCCACGTCAAGTGTTGGTACGGCGAAATGCTCAGGGTAATTCGCCAGGATTGAGAAATAGCGCTTGTACTTCGTAATGGCACGTTCCATGGTTCCTGCCAAGGCTGGTGAGTGGATCCAGTCAATGGCGTGCATCTTCTGGATAAAGGAACCTTGGCGGATTACAGCACCGACAAGGTCGAGGGCAAAAACAGAGGAGTTGTCCCAATAGTGCGCTAGCATCCTGCGGATGGCAATTTTCTCAGTGCGCGTTAGCGCGACCGTTAAGAGCGTGTTGTTGGCCTTCCGGATCAGTTTTCTGCCTTGGATGGCGCTTTCTATCCTGTTTCTGACACTATCGATCCCTGAAACATCTCCTGCGCTGGCGTAGGATAGATCCATAAGTTGAGTTTTGGAGCCCGCGCCGATTAACCGATTTGGAAAGGAGACTTCGTGTCTGCTCTTATCTGAGGCCTTCAGTGGCAGACCCTCAAGCGACAGAATCGTTCCAGGCATAGGGCGGTGATCCTTCAAAAAGAGCTGTACATCTTTTCGGAATTTGGCTACTCGCAGCAGGTCATGGGTAATCGAGGTTCCACAAGAAGTGCATTGCACACAAAACCCCTTATCTGCATAGCCGCTACCGTTCCAAAGTCCTCCATTGTGGATTTGGCTGTAAAGATACGATGAAGTCCACGCGCACTCAACCTTCTTCTGGCAGCCTGGGCAGCCGATCGCCTTATTACGGCCGTCGTGAAGGTTATCCCACGTCAAGCCCGTCTTACTTTCGAATACTCGCATCGCCTCAGCGCTTGCTCTATAATCGAAAGAAGTGGTGTCGATGCAAGGGTCAATAACATTCCATGGTAAGCCTGTGGCCCAGAAATCCATCTTGCCAAAGCGAATGCAATCTTCCAAGAAGTCCCTTGGATTTAGCATATACGCATGCCAGACCATCAAAATATCTTCCATCCCTAATCAGCTTGCAGGTCACATTTAGTAGTATGATAACTCACCGAGGGGCGGAAGGCTGTCGAACCTCATTCTCCTCGCGGTATCAGGAAGCGTATGAGCCTCATCGTCTTGCCTCAACGGTTGCTGAGTCTGTGGGATGCAAGTATCCCACCACCTTTCGAATCGATCAACCGCTCGGACGACGTAGATGGCCCATCGCTTTTCCCGAATTTTCGCAATGGCTTTGTGGCGGTTTTCGAAAGAATTAATAGTAACTGACTCGTCTGCAATGCCGAAAAGACCATTATGTCTTGCAACATTTTCACGGAGCTGATGAAAGGCCCTGAGTAATTTTAGATGAGCAATGCAGAGATCCACCGTTGGCACACTGAACCCGGCATCAAGTACTAAGTTTGTCAATCCGGAAGTTATATCGACTGAGGTTCGATTGTAGGATGGAAAGGGTGATGCCTGGGCCGAGGAGGATTGCAGATAATGTTTCTCCATCATCGCTGGTACTGTATCTGTAGGTCTTCCCGTCAAATATAGTAGGAATGCTGAACGGCATGATTAAATACTGAGTAAATAGTGAGAATCGGGATGGTTGATGCTTAATCAGGCTTACACCATGTTGCACCGACCGGGCGAGCTCAGCCCCCCTTTCGAATCGATCCTTCGTACATGTGATGTCGCCAGTGCCAAGAGTTAAGTCGCTATATGGTCATGTGTTAGGTAAGGTTCCGGGCTTGATGCTTAGCCGATTCTAGTGCGCTTCCACACTCCAAGTCTGCCAGGCAACAATCCTCTGCTATCTGCGAGGCTCTGTCAAACTGATCGTAATGCTGTGCTACACAGACAGTGTATACGAGGCTTTACTAGCCAAAAACACAGCCGCACGCTGAACGAAGAATCAGACACGCTTTTACCCTAGAAGTCATCATTTGTCGCTACGACAAGGCTAGCGGTCACCGCAGGGCTTGTCTCCTTGCACAGCACAGAGTAATGTCAGCCTTAGCCGGCCTGGTCGCACGCGAGGCGGAGCACAAGGGACTCAGTTGCATTCGACAGGGGTTTGTCGGTGAGATCTGGGTGGCAGTGCTTCTTGCGCCAAGATATGTCACCAGCGTGCGGCAGGTCTCTGGTCAACCACTTCAATGCCCTTAAAAGGCCGGATCCTTTTGAGGACTGACTTCCGGATCACATGATTGTACATTTTGAGCTCTTTTTTCGGACTGCAGGAGGCTGCTCCGCAATGTCCGTCCATTCCTGGCTATCACTTCTCTGAATAGTCGGTTCCTTTGCCTTCTTGATTCTTTTGCCACCAGCTCGACCGTTTTTCTTTGCCGCCTGAACATTGATAGCTGCACTCCTTTCCGCTCGACTGGGCACCCTTGCTGGTATCAAAGACGTGGCGATTTCCTTGGACCTAGACCTCGTATGTGAATGGTGTGAAACGAACGACGCAATACTCTGAATCGTGTCCAGTCGTCGGTAGGTAGGTCGTTGAGGGATTTGGTTTCGTGCCGAAACAGATGGTGTGCTTCCTCGTGAGTTACTGCGAGACAATGCTCGAGCGGGAGCAACGGTGGGATTGCCCGAAGGCGAAGAAGATCGACTCGTAGCACCAAGAGCACCTCGTGGCGGTGCAGGTGCGGCATGGCCATAGTTACGATGATAGGAAGCCGACGCCGGTCGTGGCACAATGCGCGATTGTGCCCTGGAATAGCGATTCTGCAAGTTGGCAAGCTGCCCTGCGCTCGGATGCATTGGAGCATCAGAATGGCGAGCAGATGGTTGAGACGACGCTATTGGTACGGAAACGGTCTGTGAAGGCACAGTGAAGGGTGAGGATGCTTCCGATCTTTCGATTGAGGACAGAGGTGGGATTGGATTGCTTGATCTATGCTGTACATTGGAAACTGGGGGTGTTGAGTATGCTAAGTCTGGGGTCGGCGATGAACGAGCGATCGTGGTAAAGGATGTCGATGGGGGTCCCACTTGTATTGGGCTCGCAGGTGTGGAGAGCGAACGCCAATTACCAAAGGCGGGGCGTTCCGGGATTGGCAACGTTGGGGATGCTGTTATAGCCCTCTGTGAGCTTGGCGAACGCGCAGCTAGGTCCGCGTACGCTGAAAGTGGCCGGCGACGTGTAGCAGTAGGTGACGAAGAAGAAGGATAAACCGCCGCAGCTACACTCTCAGTCCTCGACATTAAGGAATAACTCACAGGCCTCCTCGTCTGTGCTGACTGTTCTGGCTGTTGGTTGAGTTCCGCAAGTCTCAAGGCAGGATCAGTAATGCCACTTTCCAGTTCGGGACATCCAGCTCTCATCACATCGTCAACCGTCCCGCCCGTAGCAAATGTTCGTAGCGATCCGTCTTGCAATGTACCCTCCTGGGTTGAATCTGCTGTCCTATGAGGTCTCACCGTGTCGATAAATCTTCCTGTGTGCTCAGTCTGGCGTGGGAGTAAGGTCATCTGTAGATGCTGCGGAAGGGGAAGTTCAGGATCTCGTGTGTAAGGTGGCGGTGGGGGGACCCAGTTGTCAGCGTCACTCTCGTGAGGGAGCTCCCTTCGACCATCAGCACGGCGATATTCCACCCGCCCAGATTGTGGGACTCTAGGTGTGTACTGTCGCTGACTGACCGCTGCAGCAGTGGCGGCTCGGTAGAGGGTAGTGCGAGAACGTGGCGAGCTGTGGGAGTAAGGACCGTCTAGAGCTTCCTGGGCTTCCTCGACGGTGAGGTCGTCTTCCACAGGAGAGGCGCTCGTTGCTGGTGCCGAGTCTGGCACCAATATTGGGCCTGGTGACCGAGGCTGTTGCGCTTCAAGATGAGCAGAGGACACGGCGCGCCGATTGTGAACGGAAATAGGATCGGTATGCGCAGGCCCTGGCCTAGTCGTTCTTATCATAGGGCTACCGGCCAAACCACCCTTTGCCATGGCAATAGTTCTTCTTCTGAAGATTGCAACTTCCGTCTCCAGGTCTCTGCTTTCCTCTTCTAAAATCTCCGGGGTACTCTCGCCTAACTCCAAGGTAATTGTTCTCGGCTCGGCCTGCGTTGCTCCTCTGTCAAAGTCAAGAATCAAGATGCGTCCTCCGTCAACCGGCACAGGCTCATCAGATCCATTGTCAGGGCCCGACGAAACACCGCCTGGCGCCACCGCAACCAGCCTTTCACCATCCCAGCAGCGACTCCCGCTTAAACCTTTCTGCGCAACCCAGCGTGTGGAAGAAATGCCCTCGAGTATCGCTATTTGCCGACCTTTGACGAAAGTGTTATGATCCCTGTCAAGCAGTAGTTGCCAATGAGGTAGCGCTGCCCCATCAGATCGCTCTGCAGAGTTCCACAATGGTGTCAATTGGGACCCGGCACCTCTTCTCACAGCCGGACCTTCTGTATCAGAAGAGTGGACAACCACCTCAATACCAGGATCTTGAGGCTTTCTACGGTCGTGATCAGTGTTTAAGGCTTCTGGCACCCCGTAAAGCCACAATTCGGTTCCGGAGAAACCCGCCGCCACAGATTCCCCCTTCTCAGTCGCTGCTGGAAGGGTGCAGGGTAGGAGCCGAGTATTTCGACTTTTGGACTTAGGGCCTGTAAAATAAGTCGTCCCATTTCTGAGATCATCAACCCTCACTGCCCGAAACGTCTCAAGTGCTCTGTCGTGCGCGAAGGTCCAGTTCGCCTGTCCTTCGGTACGGTGTGGCAACAGCGTGGCATGGCTACAATCGCGACTGCTGCTTGGAAACAGAATTTGCGTAGTCCACATTTGGCTTAGGATATCTTCAGTCGAAGCGCCCGATCCGTCTCCGGTGTAATAAGGCGCCGATATGATAACTGTATTGGGTGTCGGGGAATGTTGAGTGGTGCCAAGTAACATAGTTCCATCACTTGAAAAGGCCAGCGAGTCCACTGCATCACATTTCACTGCACGTCGATCAGACGGAAGAGCTGATTTGGCCAAAGAGTACACTTCGATTCCGCCTTCATAAGCCGCGGCGAGTACAGACGCTCCAGGAGACAATGCTATGGTTCGTGGAGGGTTGTCCAACGGAACCGAGCGCACGTGCTTGGCTTTCGAGTCTGTGAGATCGTAAATGTTCACCTGGTGATCGGTAGAGAGTACGGCTAGAATTGACGCATCATCGGAGATAGTCGCCGAAACTGGCCGCCGGGAAATCTTAAACTCTCTTCTCACGGCTACCAGAGCTTCTGTCAAGCTGAGAACGTAAAGACGAGAAGAGCAAAGTGCCAACACAAAATGCCCATTCGGCGAAAATGAGAAGTGAAATGCTTCCCCACCAGGGAAAGCCGCCGATGAGCTAGCTGAAGTTGATATGAGCTTGATCGTAGTGCGCCGCGGCCTAAGGTAGGCTTCGAATAGACAGCGTTTCACTTCGGCAGCGAAACTACCACGCAGCCTAGATAAGTCTCCGCTGTCGACTGAGCCTGAGGCGAGGGTTCTACTAGTGGCAAATGACGGACATTGGGAAAGCTGGTGAGCGTAGAGATGGGGAGTCCCTGATACTGCCCGCCAGCGTCGATTCAGTAGAACCAGGGACGCGAATGTGTTCGGGTCTGTGAGGTACAATATGCTATTAAGGTGTTGCGTCAGCTTGACTGGCGCTTTGTATGATGAGGAGGTAGGTGCTCAAGGCAACGCTGGCTGTCAACCGTACGTACTGTTCAATAATTTCGGCCGGCAGTCGTTGAAAAGCCGATCTGGACAACTTGGTTTCTTCTGATGCTTCGGTGTAATTATCCAATAGGCCCAATGGCCATGCCTTTGCGGGCGTTTGCGGCCGATCCACTGCGCTCTTCGAATCTGTGACATCATCTTCTTGCGTTGAATCCTCCCTGTGTTCCATCTTCGAACTATCTTCAGAATACTTCCTCCATCACATCATTCCAGATCTGCTCAGTGAACAACAGAAACTACTGAGTCCACTGTCGTCTTCTCTGTGCAAGCAGTACTGCTTCGCCCATCGCTTTTACAAATGATTCGCTACGGGAGCGTCGCTAAAACTTCGTATATTTTGAGTCCGTGACCAAACCGCCTATTTTGATGGGTACGAGGTACGGCATGGGATAGAGTTTCAGCGAACGTACAGTAACAAGTTAAAATGCGCCAGTAAGTATTTCTCTCCCTAAGCCTCGCACCCAAGGTCAACAAAGTGAACTTGAAGTTGTAATACTATTAATATCGTAACCAACACCCCTCAATCATCACAGCCCGAAATGAGCGGCGTATGTAAGAATGTATAATACATTCGAACTCAGATAATACAATGTAAAACGCTACACCTGATCAGATCAGCCGGCCCAATGCCTTGCTAAGGGATACGTGGAAATAGAGGATCATTTCTTTTTCAGAGCATGCCTGAGGCACCAAGTATGTGGAACTGCGTCCACTACTTTCCGGCGCCCCCAAAAAACCCCGACAGACTGGTTTTCATGCCTTTCATCTGCTCTTCCTTTGCCTTTTCCTCTTCCTGCGCCATCTCCTTCAACCATTTCTCCCCATTCTCCCTGATTTCCCTCTCGATCATCTCGTACTGTTTCTGGCCACGCTCTCTGATTTGATCTTGCAGCATCTTCCCCCTCTCAAATCCTTCCGCCGCTGTTTGTTCGGTACCGTCAAGACCGCTTCCCTGAGGTTTGATCCCTAGTATCGAGCCTAACAGGCCTACTCCGGATCGTTTGGGGCGCTTGGCTCGTTCCTCTGCCAGTTGCTTTTCAAAATGCTCACGTGCTATTGCCTCGCGTTTGGCAAATTCTGAAGGGATATGCTTCCCTTCGAAGGACTTGAGGACAGTCCTTGTGTCAGTGAATCCCATGGTTGCTACATACTCCAGGAATGGTATTAGAGATACAAGCTCCCGATCTTGTGGGTCGCCCTTCCACTTTGGGAGGATTATCGCATTCTCAGGCTGTAGTTTGGCGTGAGCTGGCACCGTATCAAGCAATATCACTTTGGCCAGGTCCCGATTGAGGTATGAAAGATCCTAGGTCACACGATATTTAGTGTTGGCTATGAACCATCCTATGAGGAAACTGACCTTGATGTACTCTCCATTCTTATACCACGTAGCCTCTCGGAAAAGTGGCCACATGATGATTCTGTAAGGATCCAGTTTGCGAATGATCGGATCCGCAATCATTGATGGAACACTGGTGAATATTACAAGCTCGTAGTACTGGCTGAGATATCGAAGAAAGTAATCAAGCCCAGGCCGTTTCGCCATCCGCCAACCATGCTCTCTAGTCCACTCGCTATGCAAGAGAAGGTCTTCCAAACTCAGTACTAGTGTATATGGACGCTCGAAAGCCGGGTCAACGTCAGGTAGAAGCTTTGTAAACGCAGGTTCGTTATAATAGTCTAGAACATCTGCGAGTCTTGCTTTTGCGCGATTGTAGAAAAGTCCCATGCCCCATCCTGATGGCGCATCCGGATGTTTGCGTTCCTCTTCCGCCGTCTCCCAGTTTCTGCCTAAGTATACCGTGCCCGTAACTGAGAAGAGGAGGAATGCAGCGTACATGTAGTTGGCTAGACGATTTCTCCGGCGTTCGAGAGAGGAGATGTATGCTGACTTAGGAAGGTCACCACCACCCTTACCACTAGTTGATGATCGTGCGGGATCCTCTGTAAGGTTAAGAGGCGATGTACTAGGTCGAGTGGAGGAGCTTGAGCCAGTGGTCTCGTAGTCTAGGGTGGAGGGGATCCCTTGCGTGAGATCTGGTAGTGGATTGCTTGTGTGCTGTGCTTCTGTTCGGACTTCGGCTGGATCTATTGCAGATGGAGAGGACGACTGTGGTGTTGTGTTGTCGTTTGAGGCGGAAGATGTCTGGAACTCGTCTTGGATCTTCGAGTGTTCGGGGTGGGAGCTTGACGTTGGTATCTCTGCTCTGCTGGTACCGGGACCTGCTCCCTCTGATTGCGACACAGTATTTTTCCTCGAAGATGTATTGGAATCGAATTCGACCTGGGTCTCCGAGTACTGGGGATCACTTGACAGATCGCCTCCTCCTGATGTCGGTTTTTTGATGTTGTTGCTCTGGACAGGGGCATCCGCACCAGCGCGCTGTCCCGTAGCGGCATATTTGCTCCAGTTGCTGGCTCCAGATGGAAAAGTGTAGTCTCTCGGTTTCTTTGGTTTCCCGTCCTTTGCGAACGTACGAGACAACCTCGTTGATGAGGCTGATTGTATAGGCGTGGACGCTGCTCTTAGACGGAAAGCCCGAACGGCTGTCCGGCACAACATTATCACACCCTCTCTAAGCCTCTGGTTTTAATCACTGTCAAGTTGGCATCGTGGGTCTAAGATATATTTTCGTAAGGTATCCTTACAATTATTAGTGTTCTAAGTTCAAGCGGGCGTAGCTCTAAACGGGAAGCTTTTAGGACCACTCATGCAATTGCCTTTCCTCGCTTGCGCCGAATTTCGTCGTCAACTTTCTTCTCTCTTCATAGAAAGTTGATTCACCCAGAAGCTCGAAATTAGACTTGACGCTCATGCATAACTATGTGCGTAAAGCTGAACTAGCTGGGAAGACCCAAAACTTGATTACAAGTTGTCGTACTCTCAAGAACGACAGTTAGGCCACCTATGAGCTGTTTGTCCCGTTGGTATCGATACAATATCAGAGCTTTCAAGGCACAGCATGTCTATTAAGGAGAGTCGTTGCATATCCATATATTGACATTCTTCGATAACGCCCTGGTCGTTTGATCCTATGGCAGGCTCTCTGGACTATAGTGAAGATTCCGTGTCCGACATTATGCCACAACCATTCCGATTCCTCGATCTCCCAGCAGAGCTACGTCGGTGCATACTTGAGTCAGCGTTGTGTGTTCATCACACAATCGATCTGGATCCCGCTAATGGGCGCGATATTGTCCCCCGACTGGGGCTTCTCCTTACTTCGCGCAAGGTTCACGATGAAGCCTACCCTCTCTTTTATGGAAGCCACACCTTTCGACTCTTTCCCACTCACGGACGCTTCTTCGGGGACAAGGTGCAGCCCATACTCACACGGTTGTCTTCTCACTACCGTGCCGTGATCACATCGCTTGAGTTGCGGTTAGGCCCAGGGTGGAATAAACCTCCAAAGACTTGGACAGTCGACCACCGTCTGGGTCTCGAAGACGCCGTATCTGTTCGGACGCTGAAAATCTTCGCCGAGTGCGACCCTTCTCATGGCATCTTCCAAGGGTTTCGCATGGTTGAGCCTTCATTTACAGACTTTGCCGAGCTATTGCTCGGGGAGCTTATACGCGCTCTTCCGTCATTAGAGATTGTCCAGTTTGATGGCTACTCATTCATCTCAAAGTATGATCCTCTGATATCTAGATTGCTTCAATTAGCAAAGGCCGAGAGCAAGATAATCACATGGGGTACTGAGGCCGCCTGGAGCGAAGATTGACGAAACCTCCAGCTTGCGATTTTTGCAGAATCCTTGGTCTCAGCCATTTTGAAATTGGCACACAATCGTCAGCGGAGCCATCCTTCAGGAGAATCTTCAACTCCTGAAAGAAAGTCTCATACACTTTAGTCTAGTTTAGGATAATATGTAGCGCTTAGAAGATCTTCAAAGCCTTTGAATGGTTTGAGACGCGGTTTCGCTCGCTACGCAACCTTCTCATAAAAAACATGACCAAGCGCCCGACAGAAAGTCGCAGGATAGAAACATTGACCCCTGCATAGCTTTTCACAACTCCTCGTCAATCTCCATAGAGCCAGCTTGATGCCCATTACTTTCACCGTTCGGTTTTGCGACAGATGCTTCCTTATCTATCATCTGGCGCGAAACGGAGACTATGTTATCTTCGATAAGTTGCTGTCCAACGTCCTCAATATCTAACGGCTTGATTAGTGACTGTTTTTAAAAGCGTCTTCTACACTTACGTTTCTTCGGGTCCAGTTTTCCAACATATCTCGTTTTAAGTTGATCTTTCGTTAACTCGGTCTCTTCTTTCACCCTCTTTTCGTAGCCCTCGGCCAATCCGACAAGCCTCTTTAATCTCTCCGCATTCCTCTCTCCCTCCTCTCTGAAATCATTCATCTGTAAAGCCTCTGTCCAGACATGCTTGTGTAGATTCATGAGCATATTCTCCTCGAGGCCAGTCTTTCTATAGTTAATCCCAATACTGTAATAATGCCGATTCAGACCGTGTATCAAAGCTTGTATTGATGGTTTGTTGAGATGGCCTAAGTTGGATGTCGTTTGTCGTGGTTCATGACCCATCATCAAGGTCTGAGGGTTGATAAGACGAAACGCGTCGATTACCACCTTGCCTTTGACTGACTGTATCGGGTCGACTACCACAGCCACTGCTCGGGGGGTAAGTTGCTCGAAGGACTGCTGAGTGTTGATGTCGACAGAGGAAAGCCAGCAGCCAAAGCCGGGATGCGAGTGATACCATCCTACCACAGTCTCTGGTCTAAAGATGTCAGATAAGACCTTACACATGCGCCAATTGTATGCTACCTTCCAGTCTGCCGCAGCATGTCCATCATCTTAGTTTGAAATACCGGGTCCACTGCCTCGACGCTCACGCCGGTACCGCTTTGAGGCATAGCAAACACGTCGACTACCCGGACCGTGTAATCGTCCACGAATTCTCCAAGCATCAACCCCATCACTTCCATAGGTACACCAGCTCTGCCGTGTCGGAGCATCTTCAGCAATGCAAGAGACGATATATATACCGTTTCCGAATTGTCGATAAGATTCGTATCCTACCAGCAGTGTCCCGATTAGCTTCAAGCAAATAGTGAGATACCAGAGCAGCAGCGATGAGCATAGCCAACGAGCTCGATGTACTGCCTTAGCAGGACGGGGCGGATGTACATGGGGGAACGTACACCACCTGGAGGAGCTGAGTTCATACTCATGCCCTGGGCAGCCTGTAGCATCCTGTTGAGTCGGTCCATGTTCGGCATTTATGATCGCAGAGATCAGTTGGAGATGTCTGAAAAGAATCTATCTGAAGTCCCGTAGGACGTAGTTAGGGAGGCAAAGGGAAGAGTTGATTAGCTGTCGTATCAGTAATCAAAGCATGTTACCTTCACCTTAGCTCCTACCTTCCCGCAGAGCCTCACTAAACCTAACTAGTCTGGCTCGGTGATCTGCCTTAACCTAAGGTACCAACCTCCTCCGGTGGGTCCGAGCGCCCCAGTGACGAAGTTGGTCGTTCGTGCATCACTTGAGTCAAACTGCACCGAGCACACTCCAACTTCATCCCTCAGTCTTGTTTCATGAAAGCTCATCATGGCATCATTTGCCCCTATCGACCCGCCTCTTATGAATGGGGCGGACAAGAAGAAGGTCGCATACTTCTACGACTCTGATATTGGGAATTATGCGTACGTTGCAGGGCATCCGATGAAACCGCATCGAATCCGGATGGCTCACAGCCTTGTCATGAATTATGGGCTCTACAAGAAAATGGAAATATATGTGAGTTATACTTCTTAGTGCTTGGTGGAATGCATGTGGATTGAAGCCCTTGTTTGACTGCTTGTGTGCATTCGTGCCTCTCATCGCCTTTTGGAAGAGTCACGGTTACTGATCATATCATATAGCGGGCCAAGCCTGCTTCCCGGCTCGAGATGACACAGTATCATACCGACGAATACGTTGATTTCTTGCAGAAAGTTACTCCCGATAACATGGATAACTTTACTAAAGATCAGACGAAATATAATGTCGGGGACGATTGCCCTGTCTTCGATGGGCTCTTTGAGTTCTGTGGAATCAGCGCCGGTGGTAGTATGGAGGGTGCGGCCAGGCTCAACAGGGGCAAATGCGACGTCGCAGTCAACTGGGCGGGAGGCCTGCATCATGCAAAGAAGAGTGAGGCTAGTGGCTTCTGTTATATCAATGGTACATTATATCGACTTACTACTCACATTAACTTCCTCTCACTCATATTTGGTGTTAGACATCGTTCTCGGGATCATTGAGCTCCTCCGCTACAAGCAGCGTGTACTCTACATCGATATTGACGTTCATCATGGGGATGGTGTCGAGGAGGCTTTCTATACCACAGACCGGGTCATGACCGTATCCTTCCACAAGTACGGCGAGTACTTCCCTGGTACCGGTGAGTTGCGGGACATTGGCATAGGTTCTGGCAAGTATTATGCGGTCAATTTCCCACTCCGAGACGGTATCGACGATCGCTCGTATAAGGCCATCTTTGAACCGGTGATCAAAGGGGTCATGGAGTACTATCGCCCAGAAGCTATTGTTCTTCAATGCGGCGGTGACAGTTTGTCAGGGGATCGACTTGGTTGCTTCAATCTCAGTATGAAGGGGCATGCGAACTGTGTCAATTTCGTCAAAAGCTTCAACTTACCAGTACTCGTGCTTGGTGGCGGCGGATATACTATGAGAAATGTGGCTCGAACTTGGGCGTACGAGACAGGACTGCTTGTAGGTGAGCAGATGGGTCCAGAACTTCCATACAACGACTACTACGAGGTAAGGCTCATATCGTGCACGAGTCACAGGCAATGAACTAAATTGACTCAACAGTACTTCGCCCCGGATTTTGAATTGGATGTTCGTCCGTCGAATATGGACAATGCCAACTCATATGAGTACCTTGAGAAGATCAAGATCCAGGTTCTCGAAAATTTGAAACGGACGACATTTGCGCCTTCTGTTCAGATGACGGAGGTGCCACCAGACCCGCCAGGAATGGATGATGAGGCGGATGCTATCCTTGATGACTTGGATGAGGATGAGAACAAGGACAAACGGCACACGAAACGGAGATGGGATAAATACGTCGAAAAAGTGGGCGAGCTTAGTGACAGTGACGATGAGGAAGAGAATGACAATAATGGAGTGCGCAGAGATCCAAACATGCAGAAGAGACGCAATCTTCGAGATTATCCCAATCCAAACGCACCGGTCTACGAGAATGACAGCGGTGCCCCAAGTCCACAACCTGCTGGAAGTCAAGAGGGCGACATGGCGGATCTAAAGCTCAACGGTAACTCTGGAATGTTCGAGAAGAAATCTGGCTCCATGTCCCCGCCTCCCGCCAAAACATCTGCTGAATCGTCCCCTGGATCCCAAGTTGACTCGCCTCCGCCAGATGCTGTTGAAGAGCAAGATGTTGAAATGGCGGACGAGCCACCCGTCCAAGTTGCTGCTCCTCCCCCTGAGCTGCTTGTCAACGGAGCGCAGGAGAAGACGCCACCCGAGTCTCCTGAGGCAGCTGGTGTAACGGCTCCAGTGTCAATCGAAGTCAATTCAGATGCCAATGATGACCCGATGGAAGAAGCGGCCGAAGCGGAGAATCTACCGCCCACTAACGAGCCAACCTCTTCAGCAGACATAGGCAACGAACCAGCTCAGGAACCAGTTGAGGAGAAATCGGGAAGCCCCAGCCGGTAGCTGCTCTCTGGACGTGCTTTACTCTGCCCATTTCTGTACTGTCGGGGTTCAAATCGGCTAAAGATACCACCGGCGTTTAGGGGGCGCCTAGAAGCATCCTGAATCATTACAGATGACTGGAATTTTTCTGTAAAGTCAATCATCTAACTCGAAGTAATATAAAACAAGTTAGAAATAATCAATGCGGTCAGTGGGACTATTTTACATACCTTATTGCAAAACGTTAAGGTACCTTACCTTAGCAAGTCATTCAAATCAATCGGGTGAGCTTGCCCTCGGAGATTTAATTTTCCGAGTTCCGCAAATGTCTCGCTTACAGTGATGATTTGCTTAGCGTGCCCACAAATCGCTGCCGACTCCACAACGTCGATACGATAATCCACGAAATCCGTAATCACATCGCTCAGGTCGCTCAGTGGGACCTTAGTACAATATGGCTAAGAGAGGGTGAGCGATCGCTTAAGACTGTCAAACCAAGATCTCCTGCCAGACGCTAACAGTTATGCGGGCAGTCGGGGAGGTGCCTCGGGCAACAAGCTCAAGATGACCATGGGTCTTCCAGTGTAGGTTACAAGGCTTCTAGGAGGGAGGAAATTGTTCTGATGGAAGCTCGCAGCGGCGCTGTCATGAATTGCTGTGACAACTCGGGCGCGCGAAATCTCTACATCATCTCAGTTAAAGGCATCGGTGCTCGACTCAATCGTCTCCCCGCAGCTGGTGTCGGTGATATGGTCATGGCCACAGTGAAGAAGGGAAAGCCGGAGTTGAGGAAAAAGGTTATGCCAGCAGTGGTTGTCAGACAGAGCAAACCGTGGAGGAGACCAGACGGAGTGTTCTTGTATTTCGAGGACAACGCCGGAGTGGTGAGTCCATTCCCGTGGTCAAAGGAGCTGGATCAAATGCGGGGCAACCGCACCCATAGCGGTCCTGCAGAGGTTCTGTCGAGCAGAACTCCGCCTTGGAGATGTTGGATTATGGGACTCTACCACATGCTTCAATACTGGGCTTGTGTGCTAGATGACTGACCATCCGTACGTACAGATCGTCAACCCAAAAGGAGAAATGAAGGGATCCGCCATAACTGGACCGGTCGGAAAAGAAGCAGCGGAGCTCTGGCCTGTAAGTGGATCGAGAGCTCTGAGAAGCGAGATAGGGCTAACAGTGACCTCAGCGTATTGCAAGTAATTCAGGGGTTGTCATGTGAGCGGGTTTGAGAGCTAGGTTTTGCTACACACGTTCCAGATCATGGCTTGTAGCTAGATCTAAACTTCTTTCCTGGAGACCTGCAGACCCAGTAATGGAGCCGCAACCTGCCCTTTGATGCCTCTCTGCTTCACCATGCATGACTTTCGCCCACCCCATAAGCTCCAATTTCTTGTAACAGATCAAGATGGCGATAACCTCCCACCTACACCGGAATTGAAACTTGTTCGTGCCCTCTACTTACTTTGGAGGGAGATATAAGGCTCAAGTCCATTGACCAGTCTTTGGTTTCAACTAAGATGTGACAATTGAATTCTCCATCAAGGGCACAGCCCTTTGACACCAAGTATCGAAAACTTCAAGGCCATTACTCTGTCGGGAACAATTAACTTCAATCATGGAAGTGCAATGCACCGAGCAGGGGGGCAGCTAGGCGTACCCAGAAAGGCGGTGATCTGGAAGCACTACTTAGGACTTGCATCTTCACAGGACTCATCGCTCAGGTTGATAGATCAGTGATTGTGGGTAGCCGCATTCGAGGTCTATCATACAAGTGACAGTTGGGGAATCCGGGCCTCGGCTCATACAAATCGCCCTCCTAGAGGGAATCCCGGTTGTTCAAAACCTACACATTAGGACGACCAATCCCTCAAGCTGGGCTGAGCTGAGCTGGAAACTCCCGAGAAGCGCTTTGCACCAATTAATATTGCGTTTCGGCACGAGCAGTTCACGGCGGCGTTGTCCACATTCCAAGGAACTGGCCTGTACCTTACTTACTTCCCATGATGCCAAGCACATCTGGAACGGGTACCCCCACGGAAACTATAGAGTACCTGCTTTGAGCCTTTTACCTACCATGGAACCCTTGTACGTGCATCCAAGGAGAGCCATTGCTTTACCTTAGGAGCCCGTACAGGAAGAACAGAATCGGGCCCTATAGTGCGGTCCTGGAAAGGGAGTGGGCGCAGCCCTATCGACCATCAAAATGTCACTGCAACCTGGCCGGAATAATGACCGAAGACTTAGCCACTTGACGAGTACCTTAACGTGTACTCTACTGCACTGTCGTTGCTTTGTCCAATGATACGCTTCTATACCGCCACGCTCCGCCAGGGGTAGGAGGTCTCACAGGCGCCAAGCGACTCGTACCGAAGCCCACCGCCGATCACCGTCGGCCACCTTCCTCTCTTCGAGTCCTCTCCGCCCATGCAGAAGTCTTTTGATTGCCTGAAATTTCATAGTCAATTCTAGCGCATCTCTCTTCGCGCTGGAAACGGTGTTGCGCCACTACGTTCGCTAATTTTACGACTATGGTATGTGATTGTCAGCGGCGGAACTGGTTCACGCTGGCACGTGTTGGTGTGATTGATTCAGCCAGCAACCCAGCACGTACACTGCTGCGGAATGACGATACCGATTAGATACCCCAGGAAACTGATCTTCGGAGTGGGTGTGTGGCGTGCAGAGCTGTCTGGACGGAGGGGTGGTGCATATATAAACGACATGTCTGCTACATGCACGCTTTATGCGCCTCTGTTCTGGTTGTTCTTTTATCGATTTAAGGTCTCCATAACTGGAAATGAAGCTCATATCGCCCAATGTTTTCGTTCCCCTCCTGTCCATCTTCTCTACAGTATCGGCCATAACCATCGCTGAGATAAATGGCGACCGCTTTGTTTCCTCCTACCGCAATCAGAATGTTTCCGATGTAGCTGGCATCGTCTCCGCTAAAGGTCCTGACGGATTTTGGTTGCGTTCCACCGAACCTGACAAAGACGACAAAACTTCTGAGTCCGTGTACGTCTTCGGTCGGTCTGCTCTGACGAGCGTGGCCGTGGGCGACAGCATCACTCTCAATGGCCAAGTGACCGAGTTCCGCACCTCTCCCGCCTTCCTGTTCTTGACCGAAATCACAAGGCCGGGTAACATTACTGTTATCTCGAAAGGGAACACTGTGACGCCCATTGTCATTGGCGATAGGAGCTTGGACCCACCGACGGAGCAGTACTCGTCCCTCGACAATGGAGACGTGTTTAGTCTGCCAAATAATGCCAGCCAGATCTCAGTCGAGAATCCAGTCTTAGACCCAAAAAAGTTCGGATTGGATTTCTGGGAGAGCCTAAGTGGCGAGCTGGTTACCGTGCAAGGAGCGAGAGCAGTTTCGAGGCCAAACAGGTTTGGAGACACATGGGTGGTTGGCAATTGGAAAACGACTGGTGAGAATGAGAGAGACGGCTTGACGATGACGGATAGAGGTGCGTCACGATCCCAAGGGCTGTGAATAACAAAAGCTGATGGGTGCAGATGCAAATCCCGAGGCCATTCTCATAGGCACGCCTCTCGACGGCACACGGAACCCCAACAGCACATTGTTGGGCGACAGCCTTGAAGACATTACCGGTGTTATTACTCAAGCCTTTGGATTTTACCGCATCCTTCCCTTGACGAATATGAAGATTACTGGCTC
>QQTW01001132.1_pt1 | contig 18259 bp, 26 predicted proteins | sample 1904831 | NCBI WGS metagenome assembly QQTW01 (sample SAMN09435610, study PRJNA476489) | Subsurface metagenome, whole genome shotgun sequencing project. | reverse complement strand
GAACTTCATACAACATCAACCGCAGCGGAATTTGAACAAGGCTATCCGAATGATTAGGCAACAATGGAAGAAAGCAGGATTCGGACCTCACGAACGGCTGGACGACACGCCCATCGGCTGTTCACCAGCCCGGCACATCAGGTCGAGGGTGTTCCGCACGTTCAGGGCTTGCATGAACCGCGCGTCTGAAGTGGGAAGAGCACACAAGACCAGGATGATCCTGGATTCAGGTTCGGTATGGGAAGCGCGCGGAACAGACGCTTTTCGAGCCCTCGTATTGTGGAATGACCAACACGGGGCATGGTTCGGGTCGAATACGATGGTCGGCTTTCATCCGAATCTTTGCCGACCCTTTCATCACGTCATCCACGAAAGACGGGCGAAACAGCATTGGATATGCCTCGCTGGACGTTTCACCAGCGTTGCTGGAAAAGGAGAGTTTGCGACAATCTTCCGGAAGGACGTCATGAACACTATCAAACAACATCAAAATGAATCCCGTGAATACCTCAGGTTACAGAGATGAACCTTGGTTAAAGAAAACTCCAGGACGAGCGGGAGTCCAGTTGGAGGCCAAAACATCGCAGCAGTTTCAGCATCAGAAGAATGGGTGCATGATGAACGAGGCGACGGCGTTGACCAACCAACTACGACGTGAGGCAACCGGCACGAGCAGCAAAGAACATCGGAAACCCTGAGATCCAAAGCCATGATCAGCGTCGCCAACGGTCCCGGACGATATCAGATGCAGCCTCGTCAGATGCTCGAAGCGCCGGACGGGATAACGATCCCTCGCTGATGCACTGCGAGGCATGACGGGACGAATGCAGACCGGCAGCGTCAGCGCAATAGTCCGCAGGTGATTACCCCCAAGCATCAAGACATTGAGAACGAGAAACACCGACGTGCAGACGCAGTCGATGCCGTGTTGAGCACTTCACGCCACGACTGCACGGCCGTCCTCCAGTTCAAGCAGCCTGAGCGACATTTTTCTGCGTGGGTGATCGCGCGCGTACAGGGCGCAGAGCAAGCGGACCCGCTCAGCCCCCCCCACATGGACACATCATGGCGGGCCGCGCTAGCAATTTACCGGAGGCTCAGGAAGCGCGATCTCAGATCTCGGGATCGACAGCCGCATCGGAGGCATGCAACGGGGCTGACGATCGCGAACGAAACTCGACGTGCGGCGTGGTTCGAGATTCGACGAGTTGCAGTAGCCTCCTCGGCGGGCCACGGTCGACTCCAGACGATGATGCTCCCTTCCATCAAATCGTCAAGTGATGACGGCCAGGTGCATCTGCCCCGCTTCTCATCTGCACCGATGCCGCATCGCTGCACGAATGGTTTCGCGCATCAAACCACGGATCCGTCTTCGTGTTGCGACGCAATGGAGCGAAGGTTGTTCGCCGAGTTTCACCCGGATGCAGAGCATCTCGCAGTTCCATTATGCGGCGTGGCGGTGTCCACGCCGTTTCTCTCGATGCGATTCAACATCCTTCCACGCTATTCCTCGCTCCGAGCGTGAAAGGGGGAAAATGAGGCGCGATGGAAACGCCCTGAATCACCTTGCGTCGGAAGCTAAGGGGGTGGCTATTTGGAGGGTTCTCGTACCATGACGGAGACTCTCGAAACAAGATGAGCGGCGGTTCGGATGGTCAAAATCCGCCCTAAGGAGGTTCTAACTTTCTCAGCAGACCTTCTAGAAGGACGGCCCGCCGCAGAAGTAGCGCAAACAATCACAGCATCACCCCTGGGATCACCTTTTTGGCGAACGATGCGGCGATTTTGGCGATCCAACCCCCCTTCCAACTCGACGCTAATCCCGGATGGAGCCGCCATCGTGGCGGTAGCGTCATCTCGGGCCGTGGCAGGGACCACGCTACGGCTCCGACCGTCGTCGCGGAGCGGCATTACCGTTTTGTTGATGGGCCAGGGTGGAGGTGAAAGAAGGGATCACGATTCATCCCAGGAGGTTTAATGGGAGAGAAACATAGTCGGCCGTCAGAACACATGTCAACAAGGAGTGATTCCCGGAGATCGTCTCACGCTCTTAAGACGGAGGTTCAGCGACCGGCAATTGTTCGTTAGCCATTGAACTCCATCAAGCTGCGCATCGAGATCAGAATCAAATAATCTACGACTATTATATCGAACACACTACCCATCCTCTATACACAATGGCATCTTCAGCACAGCCGACTCTCCTACCCCGGAGGACCCTTCCAGCTCCCGGACGAATCAGGGTCAGTCCGCGCGAGGAAGAAGGCCGGGAGCCCTTACCGGACTACTCGTGCTCCATTACGGCCGAGGGGCCATTCGACTGCAAGCTGGAGATGATCACGCCCTTTGACCGGTCCGAGGCTCGTTCGTGGATTCCAGTCTATGCCGTGCTGCGAGGAACGGCATTGGACCTGCACGAGACGAAGCGGTCCCTTCAATTCAGTGCGAGTGGACGAGATCGACCGGCGGAGATCCGTGCTGGGGCGTTGATCCGTAGTTACACGCTGCAGTATGCGGAGGTGGGCATCGCCGCCGATTACCACAAGTAAGTTTGCATGATATGCCGTGGTGGTGACTGGACGTAGACTAACATAAGTCGAAAGGAGACCGCTGGTGATGCGAGTACGCGCAGAAGAGGAGCAATTCCTGCTCAGCTGTACGGAGTTGGAGACGTTTGTGAGCTGGATCGAAGCACTGAGCACGGCGATTGGCATCGCGCTGCCCATCGATCAGCGAACGTATCCTCGATACCGCACCCTTCCGCCGCGGCATTCGCAGCCACGGATCGAAGTTGAAACAGAGGAAGCGCAGCGAGAGATTGCGCGAGAATTCTTTCCGCATTTACTCGAGGGAGAGGGATCGAGCAGTTCGGGATCCTCGGCATCGTCGACCACAGCAGCAGCAGCGGGATCGTCTAGTGGAGCGTCGTCTTCCTCATCGTCGGTGACGCGCCGCCTGGCTGCGTCGTTGAATGCGCTGAGAGGAGTGTCTCCTTCGTCCGACGATGCTCGACAACAGAACAAACAGCGAAATCGTGAGGAACGTCGACGAGCCCGATCCAGTGTGGATGTGGCCCGCGCAGCAGTGGAACGAGATTTGATGCTGGGGTTTCAATGGGGAAGTACGAGTAATTCAACTTCCGACGCACACAGCCGGTCGTCATCCTCTTCGAATCAGCGGGCTCGTTCGAGGGGTGACAACGGCGGATCATCGAAACCACGGGCGTCATCTCCGTCACCGAACGCACTCGATCGATCCACACCGAATGATACACGGGGCCACCGTCGACGATCATCCTCTGCTCCCTCCACGACATCTTCATCCTCGGCCGCAACGCCAGCATCAACATCGTCAACTCCCCCATCCTCTCAAGATAATTCATCCCCTTCATCACCCATCTCCGAAGACGACACCTCTGACGACGCCACCGACAATGTCACCCCCGAAGACGGCAAACGAGGTCAAATCTCCTCGGGGAGAGCAACCATGGACCCCTCTGAAACGATGGACTACGCCCGTCGCTGTTTCCGGCACCTCAACGAATTCAGCGCTCGACGACACGATTTGGTAGTCAAGAATGGAAAACTGTGGCGGATCGAATGGGAGACGCAAACTTTGAGACGATGTCGAGTACAGTGAATTGAGGTGTTCATACATACATGCTCGATAACAACCTCGAAAACAACCACGAAAACATCCTCGACGACATTCTCGAAAACATTTGCCCCTCTCCTACATCATCATCATCATCCTGAAAGAAGCACAAAATTACCCCATAGATTCTATTCCTAATGTCTCATTCCTCAGCTTAAGTCCAGCTTGCATACATACCCCTCCTTTCCGTCCTCCGTCAACCTCGGTCGTTTCGCAATAGAATAGATCTGGATTGGAATGTATATAGAAGGAAGTTTTAGACTAGATTAGATATCCAAGTTCATAGATAAACGGCGTTGAATCTACTGAATCTACAAATATCCTCTGCTTTCTATTTAATGGCGGTGCGGTACAAAAGTAGGAACAACGGTGCATTGATCATGAGACCTCTTCAAAAGTGACATGCGTTTAGTGATCATCATCATCAATATCATCATCAAAGGAAGCATAAAAACCCATAGATTCCTGTTCCTCATGTCTCATCCCTCAACTTCAGTCAATGCTTGCATACATACCCACCCCCTTTTCCGTCCTCCTCCGTTCACCTCATTATTTCACAATAGATCTAGAATGGAACGTACGTATATAGAAGGAAGGAAGATTAAGATATCCAAGTTTATAAATCAAGGGCGTTGAATTTCTATATGGATACAAGTATCATCTGCTTTTTGCCAATGGCGGTGCGGTACGAAAACACTGTCGTACACATTAGCCGTCATTGTTTCCCAGTCTAAGAAAGAAAGAAAGGAAGGAAGGAAGTTCTGTCAGAGCTATCACCGACTCAAATGAAAAAGGGAAGGGGACGTTAGGCATGACCTTAGTCAGTCGATGTTGATCATGGAGAGGCGTTTTCATCATCGTCAGTACTTCGTACCGTACACCTCGATGGGCGGGGTAGAGTAAACTGGCTGGCTGGCTGGCTGGCTGGCTGATCTTCATTCATTGTTGTTTTAATTGTGTCTTGTTTTGAAATTTTCCATCGTCACTATCATCGTACGGTACGTTCGACGAGACGAACGTCGAGATGGTCTGTCTTCTTTATACGAACGATCATGGAGGTCCAGTCTCGAACTATTCTCTCCATCTTACATTCAATGCAGATTGAATGATTGAATGAATCTTGACCAGATGAATTGGTGGAAATAAGATGTTGACAGTTTTGAGAATCTTGGACTTGAGATGTTATACCACGGGAAGCAGACAGAAGAGGAGTAAATAAAATTATTGGTTAATTATCAACCATGCTATTATGGATGATACATCATGTCCCAGAATAGAATGGCTAAATGTTCTTTTCTTACTCCATGCACCTATCATACCAAGTCCCTCCCGGATTTGGTATTCATTCAATTCAATTCAGTCTTGGGACTCCACTACTCTTAAACTCCATGCATGCATGCATGCAACCCATCCCACTAATGCAATTCATACCATATCACGATCGTTTCTAGGTTGATCATCCAAACTTCCCTCGGGGGTGGTAGTATTCACCCTCGTCACCCCTTCTCTTTCTTCTTCTCCTTCGCCTCGGTCTATTACTACTACCCCCCTTCCACCACCACCACCTCCGCCTCCACCTTTCGGACCACCAGTTTTCAACCTCGGCAACGATCTCCTCCGATCATCCCTCACCTCAATCGTATTACTCACCAATATCTCATCCACGCCTATTCTGACTCCACCGTTTTCGACATCTCCATCTCCATCTCCTCTTCTCCTCCCATTTCCATTTCCATGTCCCCCACCGTTGTCCCAATAATCACGGATGTAATGATGGTTGTTGCGTGAAGGGGGTCGATCGAAAGATAGTTTGCGACCACCACCACCACCGGCTGTCACGAATGTTCCTGTCACAGGAGGTAGAGTCGAGAGGGGGGTCATATCCGACGATGGATCTGCTCCATCTGGATCGATGTAGCCGTCTTCGGCCGAGGGACCACTCAGCCAGGATTTCTTCGTCGTCGTGAGTTCCGATTTCAGATTGTTGAGGCTGGGGATCTTGATCAACCCTCCTCCTCCTGCTCCTCCTCCAGGATGATGAGGGTGATGATGAGTTCCATTGCTGCCGCCCCCGCCGTCGGTTCCAAGACGACTACTTCGGCCACCCCCACTTCTACTGGAATGGCCTATTTTCCCGGATGAAGACCGTGATCGACCGTAGTGATCTCTCGACGGGGTCAGCGTGCTGGCGAGACCGCCGAAGATCTTGATGAAGAGAGGACGCATGGTGGGGAGAGAGGCGCAGACGACGAGGATGTAAAGTTCGATTCTGGAAATAAAAGTCAGTTACTCCAGGAGGAAAGAACTGATAACGGGGGAGAGCGAGGAGGGAGAGCGAGGAGGGATAATATAAGAAAAGAAAAACTAACTCGGACCAGAGCCAGATTTCAAAAGTCGCCCAGGTAAAGTCCTTACGGCTAATCAGATTAGGAAGATGAGTCGTCTTGATCGCTGCGCTGACGGCGGCTCTGGAAGAAACCATCAGCTTCGATTCACTGGTGTATGTGCTCACGGTTGGAAGAACATCATGGATGGAAGATACTTACAGCAGACCAGTCCCCAGCAGGGCACACAGTCCCACTCGTTTTCGCAGGCTCATGTTCAACTTGTAGAAGATGGTGATGGGGAGGATGGCCAGAACGACATCAACCACTCCGTTGAAGCCTATACCGCAGTTTCGGGGTCAGCTCTGATTTGGGAAGACTCTCCTTCATCTCTTCTCGCATCCGTCGGAGATTGCTCTACACATGAAGATAAATATCGACCACTCACCTCCATTAAACACCGCGTAGCGACTCTGCACCCTCGGATCCCAGCATTTGGCCGTCGGCTGCAGACTTGGTGTCCACAGCGCTCTCGGCGGATCACATTGAACGAAAGTTAAGATGGAGCCCAACACGGCCACGATGACGGACGAAAATATGATAAAGTATAGCAGCCAGCGTCGCCATTGACTCTGGCCCATGACTCGTAAAATGAGAACCGAGATGGAAATCTTGCTCGTAGCGAAGGCGCATATCGCAATCGGTTGCGCGATCCAGTTGAGCTTGAGTAGCAAGGGGAGATCATTCGGATCGAGGTAATAAAGATGTCGAAAGCCGCCTCTCGCGGCGATGACGGTTGTTAATATAGTCGAGACGATGACCAAGATCTGGATCCAGCAATAGCGTTAGCCATCATGTTCTTACATCGAGCCGGGAAAAATACGTTGTTCACTACATCGATGATATTGGAGATATAACACGGCTCGTCTTCACTACTAACCTCGGTAATAATCATCCAATGATCCTCCCAGTTTAACGCATTCACCATGCGTCGACTATGACATCGAAGCACCACCGCCGCCAAACTGAGTCCCACCCCCGTCCAACAGACCGCAATATAGGTGTTCGCTCGATCGACATCACCACCGGGCGGTGGACTTTCCACGCCGGGCTCGGACGACATCCCGACGACGAAGACGACGTCTTCTGTCCGGTCGACGCGAGCAGAGAACGGACCACTTCGTCAATCGCGCTTCCCAAATCACCGCCTCACAGACCAGATGCAGGTCATGATGCTGTGTCCGATGCATGGGACAGAGCGTGATTTGTACCGACTTCGACGGCGTACGAGTATAAACTGGGATATCCCTTGCGCCGAGGGCGCTCTGTGACGATGTGATGGGGGGAGTAATCCTTACTGCGGCGCACTGGTCGTTGAACGGTGCAACCTGCACGTTTGAGATTGGGTATGCAATACTTTAATCAGGCAGGTCGAGCCCACCTTTTTTTACATCGCTGGTACAGTAATCCTCAGCTTCCACCAACGATCGATGGCCGCCCCCCATGTTTCCCCCCCCGCTCAGCCAGTCGGCGGTTTTCCCTTCATCGGATGGACGTTCGCTACCTTTGGGATCCGGGGCATGATGCCCCCCGGGCATCAAGCTCTCCGAGCCGTGTTCGAAGCTTCCATACTGCCATCATTCCCATAGTCTTCAGATCCCCGTTGAAGATCCTGTGCATACTTGCACAACGGCGTGTTCCAGCTTAGGTCATGCGTTCCAGCGTTCCAGAGGTGTCGCTGACACAAATGCTGGGCGTTGTCTCTGTCGGCCGAGTTCCGGTTCCAGAAACAGCATCCGTGCCGCCAACATCATCTTCTTCAGCCTCGTCGTTGCGTTGCTCCACCAACCCCCCTTCGCACCTCTACCAGGCGCTCTGTACTGTATGTATCAACAAGCGGGTGCGTCTGCAAGGTCATTATTCAGCCTTTCGTGTCCGTGCGCGGCGCAATGCACATACGATCACCAATGGAAACCGTCTTTGGAAGGTCATCCTTCAAGGTCGCACAATAATCCCCGACGCATAGCTGAGGCACAGCTGCACGTGGATATAGGAATGAAGGAGATTAGGGAGAATAATGAGGAGGAAGCAGGAAGCATTCGACGTTTCGACGCCATGCATCTACCCATCCTGCCCCCCATGCACCTGCAACTGTTTCCGTCCCGTTGCGTCCGTGCCGGGAGATCCGCTTGCCCGCTTCGGATAGCCGCCTTTGATACCGAGTCCGCGTCATGTCCGGAGCTGCATGGGATAAAGTTGGAGTAGCTTTAGGGCTCCTGCAGTGGGGGTCCGGCGTGGATGGCCACCTTGATACCCGTGCGCTTTACGGAGGTACGCGGGTCCCAAAGGCCCTGCCTCCCCCAGTTCATCCACCTTATCTGCGACTGAACGTACTGTACAGTAAGGCCCCGCTCGACTGAACTCCCGCTCGACTGAAATCAGTAGACGCGTGAAAAGTATATCCAGCAAGTCCGTTGAGGATTCTCCAAGCCTAGAGTGGTTGAGCGTCCCTTTTGGGTGTACTCGGTGCCTGCTTGCTGGGGAAACTTGCCAGAGCGTGACGGTTGCCCAGCTGGTCCAGATTGGCCCCACCGTCTGTCCTGGCATTGCGCGGCAGCGTCGTGCCGTGCACCGACGACCGCCGGGGGCAAGATATGGAGTCTGTAATCTGATTACATGTGCCAGGAAATGAACCTTGGTCCGTCCAGTACGCAGCTCACCAGGACTCGATCCAGAATGGGGAGAAAGGAGCGATAGATGATGAAGTCCGGAGGAGAGTTAGAACTAGAAAAGAGTGGCTGGGCCACAGCCCCCAACACGATGGATTATCATCCTGCCGGGCTTGACATATCCAGTCACCAACAAGCTCTTGGAGCTTGTTGGACGTGGTATAAGACAAAGAAAGGCCAGCGGAATCCTATAGCCCATGTGCAGTATCCCGTAGAAAAACCAAGCAACAGGGTTGGTGTCACAGCCTCACGCCTCGGGCCAGAACGTGCGGCAAAAGGCATGCCCTTGTTCTTTCTCTCTCTCTCTTCCTGGCCCCGGGGGCATCGTCCCTGTCAGATGCACTGTTGCCGCTGGACATACCATAGCTTCACTGGAGATCGAACCCCCTCAACCACCTATATCGTCTGCTAGATTTGAAAGCAACGTGGTACGAGGATGAGCTCTTTGAGCATGATGGCAGGTCTGGGTGTGGAGATGGAAGCTGTTCGGCAGTAGCAGCGGGCACCTGCGCTGAGCTGCACCCCGCCGGTTCTTTCTCAGGTCCAAAGGGGCAGCTGCAACCCTAGACCCCATCTGCTACCGTTGATCAGTTTCTTTATCTCGTCTATATATCTCTCGGTCTTTGACAACCAACTCCCTCCTGGAGACGGTTTCATACATCCATCATCCTTCCCGGGCCTTGATCACGTTAGAACTAGAGCCATTCAACACATTCCAGTACTACTCCACTTCACTTGGATCAACTTCCTTGATTCAATCTCTAGATCTATTCACTCTGTGACACCTGATCTTCCTAGGCCTCCCATCACTTCCTAGAACCAACTGCCATCATGGGATCAGCAATGTCAGACACCACGATGAACGCCCTTCTTGACCAGGTCACCAAGGCCACGGCGGACGTCAAGCAGCTTGCTGGCAACGATGCCATGCGTAGGAAGCTCATTGAAGCTTCGCGCAAACTGAGCGAGGCTCTGGAAACGCCCGGCGAGTCCATGCAGCGGATCCTGTACAAGGTAAGGGAAAGACTTATAATAAGCTATCGACTGACGCGGCTGGCTGACGACATCAGCCCCTCTACCTCATGACGGCCCGTATCGCCGTCGACCTCAACCTATTTGAGGTGATATCCAAGGCTCCTCAGGCGTATTCCGTGGACGCACTGGCCAAGCAAGTCAACGCGGACCCGGCTCTCCTAGGTCAGTGTTCCACTATATCTCCTTTTGTCTTCCTATTCAATGGCCTTACTTACATCATGACCAGGCCGTCTGCTTCGCTACATGGCCTCGGTGGGCATGGTCGAAGAGACATCCGAGGATCACTACGCGGCCACGAAGATCACCCATGTCTTCACCAAGCCCGGCGCCCGAGGAGGCATCATCCACAATCACGACACGGTGCTGCCGAGCTGGACGGCGACGCCTCGCTTCCTGGCTGAGACCGGGTACAAGAATCCGAGCGACATGATGCACGGCCCGGCCCAGATGGGTCATCAGACGGATGAGCCTCTCTTCCGCTGGTTGCCGAAGCGTCCCGTCAACTTCGAGGCCTTCAATCAGTGGATGACGGCTCAGCGCGAGGGTCAACCCAACTTCCTCAGTGTCTTTCCCGCGGAGAAGCTGCTGTTGAATGGAGCTACCCCGGAGACACCCATCTTTGTGGACGTTGGTGGAGGTGAGACACTGCCTTATCCAAACTACCCTACCCTACCTTACCTTACCCTATCTTACCTCACATCTATATTACGCTGGGTACAATACTAATATACCAATCAGGAGTCGGCCATCAAAGCGTGGCATTCCGGGAGAAGTTCCCCAACGCACCAGGTCGGGTGATCCTTCAAGATATGCCCGAGGTCATCGAGCAAGCCGTCAACTACCCCGGCATCGAAAAGATGGGCATCAACTTCTGGGAGCCCGAGCCCGTCAAAGGTAAACTCTACCATTCTCACACATTGTCACCCGCATTAAAGAATCGTCTTCAACCCTTCAAATATGCTCTTGCTCACCAATCTAGGTGCTCGAGCATACTACCTTCGCAACATCCTGCACGACTACCCCGACGAGAAATGCGTCGAAATCCTCGATCGTCTCAAAGTCGCCATGACGGAAGATTCCATCATCATGATCGACGAGATGGTCCTGCCCAACGTCGGTCAGAACTACATGCAATGCCAGATCGACTGGACCATGTTATCTGCTTTGGCGGCCATCGAACGCTCGCGTAAGCAGTGGGAGTCCATGCTTGATATGGCGGGCATGAAGATCCGTGATATCTATCCGTACACGGAGGATATGAATGATGCCGTCATCGTTGCGGTGCCCAAGTAGATTGATTGATCAATAGCTTTTAGCGTGGAGGATTAGTAGAGATGTTTACCTCTTTCGTGCTCAATTTGCAGAAGGCAAGCTTATGAGGGCAATCTGGTACATAAGAGCCCGATGGTTACCTAGGGGAGAAGAATGGGGGTCTGCGGAATTGACGTTATCATTACTGTATCTGCTTAGCACCGGAACGGAATAGCTAGAAACGATATACAAGGAAATGAAAGTACAATCAATCATGCTTGTTGCAATTTCACCTCCATCTCATCCATCTCTTTACTCAATATCCCTTCTCTCCCTCCTCCACCACTCTTCGTATCAGTTCCATCAGCCACGTCATGCACATGCCCATTCGCATGTTCCAATCGATCTACGGCAGAAGTTAAATCACCCATCACATTCTCCACTCGGCTCAGTAACCGCTGAATGTCTTGTCGTTGGGAGAGGATGGTCCGGGAAAGCTCTTGGTTTTGAGACTCGGTGGAGTGAAGCTGCGTCGTGAGGGTCTCGGCGTGAGTGGTGAGGTAGGGTGCGATGTGGGCTTGAAGGAGAGTGGCAGGGGGGAGAGTGTGCGGTCCTCTATTTGGTGACAGTCAAGCTGGGTGGTTAGTGATTACTTTGGATCTTTATGATGCGTCGGCGGACTAGTTGGGTAGAGGAATGGTCTAGACCTTGGTTGCCAGAAGGGAGGTGAGGAGGGTAACTGGGGTAATGTAGACAGAGATCAGGGTGGAGATAGTGGGGTAGGATTGCAATCGGCAAGATCGGATCTTGACTGGAGATTCTATGCCAGTAGGATCGAGGGAGGTGATAAATGGAGAGAGGGTTTATTCCAAGCCTGGTGAGGAATGCTTGAGAATGAGGCCAACGAGTAGGTAGTAAGAAAAGCCAGGATAAGGATAGGATAATCCAGCGAAGAAATCAGAGGAGAAGACGGACGGTAAAAGAAAGGCCAGATACAATCCTAGGGTCGGATCCAGCCAACGGGTTGAAAGGTACGCGATCCAAGGTCGTCCATATGGGGAGACAAAAGAGGTAGAAAATCTAGAAAAATGGAGTCTTACACGACATTCTTGACATCTTGCCCTTCACTTTCCGCTCTTCTCTTACGCTCCCATGCTTGAGCTACTAAATCATCCAACTCGTTCAATAATCGAACGACATCTCTTTCGCGAAGAATGTCTTCGAACTCGTTCTAGGATGATCGTCAATTTCAACCATTCTCAATCTCCGCATACAGTATTTGCAAAAATGTAATGGTGGTACCTCATCCCATAGGAATCCCATATGGAAGTTAGAATCATGCAATATGGCCATACATGCAATTGGACATTAAGAGAAAGGATCCGTGTTCTCAACAAGATCGTAGCCAGGTGTACTGACGCAACGACGACAATTGAAAGGGCGACATCATGGGAACATGATGGCCCCATGACATTAAGATGAGTGACGTCCGGTATTATGGATTGGAACATGATAAAGAGTAAGAATTACCTTGGCCAGCTCTTCAAAACGTCCCATCATCTGACTCCATACCTTCTTGAGACTGTCCGGGCAATAAGTCGCGGGAGTTGGAAAGCATGCCGCAAATCGATCGTAGGTGATGCTCTTGACGGTATGGGTGAGAGCTTCATTATAGATATTTTGCAACGCCGTGGCACGATGCCCGGGTTGCATTGTTGACATGGCAAAAGGTAACTTTGAGGGAGAGGGGATTGGGAAGGGCAAAATGAAATCCAAAAACAAAAGTTAAATGATCTCAGTGGGATTCGAACCCACAGTCTCTTGATGTCCAGGGGTGCTATCGTAGTCAAGCGCCTTACCATTGGGCCATGAGACCTTGAAGAGGCTGAACGCTAAAGTTTAGAAATATATTCCGTGCAAAGATTCCTGTGTCACTGGAATGGCCTTGCTCGTTAGACCCAGGTTCAATCTCAGTTCATGTCTGGCTGAAGAAAAACCGGGCAACGACGGATGCACATCAACGTCTTCTCCGGAACAATGCTGATTACACCCATGTCTGTTCTCGTCCTCGATGTTGTCAACCCCCTATCAGATGAGTGCCTGCCATGAACGGACACGACCAAGCGAGAAGATTCATTCGCGTCTTTCAGTCTCCAACCTTCCGCTGCACCATTCGAGCTTCATCATGCGTATGATGAAGCCAATTAACCTTCAGCCCTGCGCATGACCGATTCATTGCCCTATACGCGTGAAGAACCAAACTCAACCTGGATAATTTCCTTCCCAAGTTAGTTATTCCAAATCATAGTGTTTCATTACACGAGTAATGCAGACGCTCCAACTCCATTTGGACGGTCATTTTGCATCTACCGTATTCGCCCGGCTTTGAACCGCCTTGGACAAGGGTTAAGTTCAGCACTGTTCAATAGGCGGCGATGATGGATGTGTCCATCCTTACCCCATACTTTCTCCCTTCGTATTTCTCTTCTTCTGTATAGCCGTTGACCCTTCCCCTTCGGATAGGTACGCTTGGCGTCTCGTATATTGGGTGTTGAGGACGGGCAAACGTGCGCCCAGATGATTCCCCTGATCATATTGTGAAGGTGTAATGGACCAGCCATTGACCAAGCATAAAAACCCCATACTGGACGCATCCAAGATGGATATCATCATAAGTATCCGGTCCAGGATCCACAGTCGTTCCCATCCCCACCTGGCTATCTTCCTGCCAACGATCATCGACTTTCCCTCCGTCTTCTTGTTCGACCTTCTTTGATCGTCAATCAATACCAACATCATGCATATCACCCTTCTCCTGGCCGCGGTCCTTGGCGCTGCCTCCGTCACAGCGAGTCCTGTTCCTCCTAAACAGCCGGAGAGACCAGCGGTTCCCAATCGTGGCAACCCCCTTATTCCTAATCCAAACAGAAACAAGCCTTGGACGCTGGATCGAGTGAACCAGGGACTCAACGGTTGGGCAGCGGATCGCAACAGAGAAGTCAATGGTTTTGTTGCGGATAGTAACAGACGAGTGAATGGCTGGGTAGCGGATCGTCAAAAACAAGCCAACGGCTGGGTGGCAGATCGTAAGAAACAAATCGACTATTATGGACGGCATCCAGGTAAGCAGTTTTCTCAAAAACCGTAGCCAACCCCGTCACGGCTACTTGCTCCCTCAAGATGATAGTCGATGGGGATGATGTTGACGGGCGTTTCTTGTGATGATGCAGGCGCGGCCTTCAAGGATGTTACCAAGACAGGTCTCCGAGTGGGCTTAGGTGCTGCCACGTTGGGTGCCACCGAACATACCGGGCTAGGTAAAAGCTCAGGCGAGGTTGTCGATTCCGCCTTCAACAACGTCGAGCAGCAGATCAACCGAGTTCGTGGTACTGGTAAACCCCTCCCGAAAAGCCAGTCCAAGCCAAAAAGCCAGTACGCGACAGGAGGTTATCCACAAGAACAAGACAGTGGAGTTAATGAACAAGGTGAGCTCCTCCCAAACTCCCTCGCTCTCTCGTGCGTTTCAAACTCTCATCCACCGATCCGGAATCATCTTCTCTGGTCCTTTTTCGGTTCACTATGTTGAAAAGTCACCCCTGGCTAACTGATTGCTCCTTTGAAGCCAATCCAGCCTCACCCTATAAGATGAGAAGAGTTCCTTAGTTGGAGACCGTCCCAGGGGAGTAAGGTGTTACGGCAACGGAAGCCCGCAGCTTCGCCTTGGCTGGAGCCGATTTTGAGGGAAAATTACGAGCAAATGGTTGAACACTCCTCTTTGACCCTCACTCAAGTGTTGAGATGAAAGATGACGACAAATGGAGTTGTATCGACTGGTTCCTCGGCTTGAAAACAAGACGAACGATTCTTTCCTCACCATCATCGTCTTTTGGATATCCCCTTTTAACGACTTTCCTTCTCATGTTCAGCACCACTTCAGTGCTCACATTTTGTATTACAACTTTTCGATTCTACTTCCGCCCTTCTTACGTCCCAGTCGTAAACTATATACCAGAACCATCACCTTAGAGTTGATTTTCGATCTACAGACGGACTAACTTCCTATGCTAGTCTCCAACTGATTTCCTTCTCGCGAGATTAGAATCTCCTCATTCGACTCCAACTCCAGCGAGCGAAGCAGTCCGACAAGCCTTCACAATCTCTGTCTTAAAAGCCTTGCTTTCTACAATACAACTCGACATACATCTCAGATTTGCTGGTTCCAGTCACCATCCAGCAGGTTCATTCATTCAAATCTTGATAAGTAATAGCTCCAGGGACGGTCTGAACGTGAGTAGGATCATCCTTTGGGACATTTCTATCTACCTACCCAAAAGCGAGGTCGCAGTTTGTAGTAAGACCGCAATGATGGAGCCTTGAGTTGACTTGACTTCATCGAATTGACCACGACGATGTCTTCCCAGGCCCGTCAGTCACCGTACTGAGGATGCCAATTTGTGTCGTCTTCGTCAAGCTAACGGCGATGAATGAATGGATGGAAGTTTCTTCCATCAGGCTGACAACAAAGGGAGTGGTAGCTATGTGTATGTACTCCGTACCCGTACAATGTTTTCATTCATTGATTGAACAAGAATAGACCGACTTCTAGTTATCTAACAATCCCCACAGCTTATGCCAGCTCATAACTCCAATAGCTGTTTTATTTTATTTCTCAATTCGATTCGTCGCCTTTCCACACAAATCGCTACATCTTATGGATATCCATCCTTCTGCATCGATGTCTGCGATTGATAGCTCGGTTGCGGTCTCAATGGAAGCGTCGTCATCGAGCCCGTTTCATCCACCTCCATGATCAAAGCTTGACTCTGTCGTCGTTTCTCTTTCCGTCGTCGTGACGCTCGTTTGAAATATACCGTGACCCAGACCCCCGCAGCGGCGATGATCATCGAGGGCACACCGACGCCTAATCCGACGCCGAGTCCGACTTTGCCATCGGAGGATAGTCCTCCTCCTGCTCCGCTGTCGTTATCGCTAGAACTAGAACCCGTGTTGTTTGGTTGAGTAGCTGCGATGGTGCTGCCCGGTTGAGCGGAGCCTGGAATTTCCAATCCTGAATTAGTCTTTTTTTTCAACGTTGAGAGGGCAGGGGGGAGGGTAACAGGTATCATATGCTACTGACCAGATGTGGTTCGCGCAACGTCATTAGATGCCCCTCCGCTCGCAGAGGGCAACGGTCTACCTAGGTTCTTGGCACAATACAAACTAAACACCCCGACGGCCTCCTCACCGAGGGAGCTACCATTGGGACACATCAAGATACACGCCGACATGGCCGACGCGACTTCACGACTGTTAACGATCGTGACGGTGTTGGTCTTGGTGGACAGGCCATCGAAGACGGGAAGAATCTGTTGGGATAAACTGGTCGTAGTCGCGCAGAGACACCCCGCTCGTGTTGTCGTCGGACATGCCAACGAGGCGGCCTTGCCGGCGTAGACGTGCGTGACGCAATTCTGGGCGCAGGATTTCAGGTCCGAAAACGCGGGGAGGGCAGTGATGTCTTGCTCATCCTCGACTGGGTTTCCACAGCGGGTTAGAAGTTTGTTCCCAGTCGATGGGATAATAATTGAGAATCACTCACCAGAACCGGTCGGCGTCGGGGTGGGAGCTGTCGCCCCTCCGCGAGTCTCACAGTATGAACTGAAGCTCGAGAGAGCATTAGTCGCGTCCGCGGTCCCGTTACATCCATATCCGCAATTGTAGAAGGCCGTGTTTGCCGCTGTCGATTGACTGCTTCCACAGAGGCAGTCATCCTCTGTGCAAGTGAACTTCGATGACAGAAGACTGTAGTGTCGCGAGACGCAGGCCTTGGCGCACGACGGGAGACCATCCCAGGATGGACCGGCAATGGAGATGCTGGAGGTGGTGGCGCGAGGGGATTGCGCGATGCAGTATCCAGCCAGCGAGGAGAACAATAGCAAAGGACTCTGTCGTGACCACCTCATGGTGGATGCTTTTCAGGACAAGCAGGCGAGCAATCCACGGTGACAACACAGGACAGAGGGAAGAGGAGATGTGAGAAAGGACAACAAGATGGAGTCGACATCTTGCTCATGGAGACACCTCATACAGGGAGTACGGAGTACCCGTAACGCGTCTGAAGGAGATCGATGAAGCCAAGAAGCTAAAAAGCAACATAGGAAATGTAAATAAGGAAGTCGGCCGTCTCGAAGCAGCATCAACTCGTATCTGGAAGAGTTTGAAGAGCTTTCAATGGCCGGAGACGTAGAAGAAATCATTTCCTTCGGAGAAATGAGAGACATCCTGGGTTGACGGATTGGGAGTTGTCCAAGGTGGTGGGTCGGCCGATTGTCTCATACGCACGCCTGACGGGGCGGATGTTTGATCATCAGAGTGGTTGCTGCTGAGACATCCGCCGCGTGGAAGGGAAGATGGAGATCATGTTGGTTCGGGGCCGTGCACAAGCCACACTCGACGTTGAAGTCTGCGCGCGACCGCACCAGCCACAACGGGCGTCACAGCACGAACTGCCGAACAACGAAAGCCCGGTTCAGCCCAGCGTGGCTCCGTCCATCTCGGTTGAGTGCCGCTACGAGCTTGTTGCCGGACGTGCTACCATCAAGTCGAGCTCAGATAGCATCTACCATTCATCGAGCAATGCGCTATGTTGTCACTCATGTGATAAAGTGGAAAAGCTCAGTAGTAATCGTCCATAGTTATTATCGTTATTGCCATGGGGGGGGATAAATAAATCTTCATCGTACTGTAAGTGTGATGGAAGTTAAGGTAGTTATTCTAGTTCGCTTGTTAAATACTGTAACCCCGTTGGCCAGCAGGCCAGGCCCATTCACCCAATGGCCAATTTGACGAGTGAGTCAACCACTTGACCAACGGGCCAAAACTGACCAGCCCGCCAAGACTGAGGTTCTTTGTCTCACCATTTCAAGCTTGATTATCATGCATCATTCTTCTTCACAACATCAACGGACATTCAATAGATAGTAGCTGTATTAAGCTCACAATATACATTCAATGTCATGTTATCATGCTATAATTTTTGATGAATTGAACATTTGAGGCGGTGTAATGGAAAATCTACAATTCATAAATTGAGATATATTTTGTAGAATAGTGTCGTCTAATTGGCCCTAGCTAGGCACCGTTGAACGCTATAGGGGTTGCAACCGAGCTAGCAGCAGATTGAGAACTCGACTGGATCGATTCCGAAGCCAGCCAAAGAGCTCGCTAGGAGTCGTCTATATAAGACGCTAGCTAGACCCATAGAAT
>QQTW01001131.1_pt1 | contig 18259 bp, 12 predicted proteins | sample 1904831 | NCBI WGS metagenome assembly QQTW01 (sample SAMN09435610, study PRJNA476489) | Subsurface metagenome, whole genome shotgun sequencing project. | reverse complement strand
CCTATTACCTGCAAACCAAACGGCTCTAGATATTGATTAAAGGGCAATTCCTCTGTCCCATCAATGTATTTAGCAAAAAAGTCTGTTAAATCTATCCCCGCTACGGATGTAATGACTTCCTGCAACTGCTGGGGTGTAAACCCAATTTCCTCAATCCCAAATTGCTGCCACATTTTTAGCATTACGTCATCGAGGGACTTTTGATTGTCATGCTTTGCTCGAATTAGCAAGTCTAATAACAGCGATACCATTTCCCCCTTTAAATAGTAGGAAATTTGAGCATTATTACTATTCGCTTCGGGTCTATAAAGCTTAATCCAAGCATCAAAACTTGATTCGCTCACGGGCTGTATCCATCGCCCTGGCGTTAGTTCGTAACGGGTAATTTCTTTACCTAAATTTTGTAAAAAAGTTTTGACATCGTAAATTCCCGCTCTTAAAGGAATTGTTAAATCGTAATAACTTGTCGTCCCTTCACTAAACCACAAGGATGGCGTATAGTTTTCCCCGTCGTAATCAAATACTTCTAGGGCTTTGGGACGAATGCGCTTGACATTCCAGAGGTGGAAAAATTCGTGGGCTACCAACTGCATGAAACGATTGTACTTATCTGGGGTGCGGTAGCCAAAACGAGGATAGTTCAACGAGCAAGCATACTTGTGTTCTAACCCGCCGTTGCCTTGAGGGGATAAATGCAATAAAAATAAGTAGCGATCGTAAGGCAATCCACCAAAGATTCTAGCCTCTACTTCAATAATTTTCTGGGTATCGGCAATTACTTTCTCTGGGGCAATATTACTTTTTCCACCCCAAATAACCAATTCGTGGGCTTTACCTAATGCCTCAAATTTGTAAACTTGCTGAGTGCCAATTTCAAAGGGGCTATCTACTAAGGTGTCAAAATCTGCGGCAATAAAAGTATTAGTTTGTCTTGCATCCTCTGGTAGCGGTGTAGTAACTTGCCAATCATCTTGAGGTAAAGAAACTTCAATTTGCATCGATCGCTTTTCTAAACCAGGGATTCTAAAAAATATTGCCGCACCGTTAAAATAACCGTGCGTTGCATCTAAATGATTTGTGCGTACTGATAGTTCGTTGGCAAAAACTCGGTAACGAATCTCAATTGTATGGTTGTCTAAGTCAGAGGTTTCAACTTGCCAGTGATTTTTTGCTATTTTGCGCCAATTTAGGGCTTTTTCGCTAGATTTTGCCTCAAAATCTTGAATATGTTTGGCATATTCCCGCACTAAGTACGAACCTGGTGTCCATACGGGCAGTTTTAAGTCTAGTAAAGGCAAGGAGTAACTTTGTAACCGCAACACTACTTCAAATAAGTGCGATTCTGGAACTGGCATAGCAACGCGATAATTAATTAAGGGCGCATCTTCAACTTTTTGCTGACTAAATTGAGTTAAGGTTGCTTGAGTCATGGTAAATATTGGTTTGCTTATTCTCCATCCTAAATACTCCACCCATAAGTTCGCAGCGATAAGTTCAATCTATAAGCATCCTAGGAAAATTTAACTTTGACTGCGTAAAGTTTGAGCCGTTAAATATATTTTTCCCCACTCGCCAATAACTTGATGAGTTTTGAGTTCTAAAGCCTTAGCGATCGCCTCTATATCTTGACCTGCTTTTTTAAACTCGACTATTTGGCGCTGATTTTGGTTTAGGTCTGCCCAGAATTTGTCCCATTGCTGGGGTAATAAACCAAAATTATTTTCTTCTAAGGAAGTCTCCAGCCACTCGTCAACCATGGGGGAATGACCTTTAATTGCAAAAACTTGAACGGCGTGGTAACTGACTTTTTCCCGCAGTCTATAGACTTTTTTGATGTCCAAATTCAAAATTTGCGCGATCGCTTCGGGGGATTTGCCTTGTAAATATAACTGCAACCACTGGGCTGCATCGGTTCCTAGTTTTTCGGTTAAGTAGGTAGAAAATTCTTGTTTGACGCGGCTACGCAAAGCTTGCTGTTCTTCTACTATTCGATTGTTTTCATACTCAACGAGTGCTTGATTATCTAATAAGTTAACGGGGTTGTCGCTTTCCTCCGTTAGCACTTCTTCCGATACCAACCGGACTAAGTCTTTCACCGGGACGTTGGTTAGTCCTCCCCTTTGAGTGCGTCGCAAATAATTGACAAATCTATACGCTAATAAAGGTTGATTGCGGACGGGGCGCAAACAATATTCTTCGGCGGCGGCAAAGAGTAAGGCATTTTGCAATCTCCGCTCCTTTGTACACTGGGCGATCCAAGCCATTTGCTGCTGCATATAGCGATCGTTTTGTAATAATTCTTGGATTACTTCTTGCAGTACGTCGGCTACGGCTCGATGGCGATCGCGGCTTAGAGCTACTCCCGTACTGATTTTACTGCGTAGCAATACTACACTTCCCAGTCTTTTAATTAAGTTGTTGTAAGCTCTTTCTGGCGCTATGCCCAAATAACGATCTTTTAAAATTCGGTAACGATAGGCGATCGCACTTTTAGCGATTTCTAACTGGTAGGGTTCTAATTTCTCAAACCGCTCTAAGTCTGTACCCAAGAGCCAGCTAAGAATACTCTCTTTTGTTGTGGTGCTTTGTCCACCGTCTTCCGTACTTAGCTCGGATTGCCATTGCTCCTCTATTTTTTGAGCTATCTTTCCCATGAGATTACTTACCTCTGCACCCTACGCTTGAATTTTTTTCATAACAAATGTTATTTGCTGCACGTTTTAGCTAGAGTTTGACTTGCTACAACTATTTTGCCCTTTTATAACCCCGTCTACTTTTTTTTCTAGCCCAAATTACCATTTGTCATTAACTTATAACTAAATATTTTTTTTGTAAAATCATAAATTACTCTTTTTCTATAAAGATTTTAATTTATTTTGTAAATTTATTATGAACTTTAATATTTATTCGCTTGGTAACACCGAATGCTAACTAAGACACAAGTATGATTTTTAGTGAATTTTACACTTTTGAGGGGCAGATAACTCGGTTTTTCTCGGTTACTAAGTTTTTAATAGAAACTAATTGCGTTTTTATCAATATTTTGGGTTGATATTCAAATTAGAGTTTTAATTAAATACGCTTAACCCACTTATTTTAATCCGTAATTTTACTGACATCTATATAAATTTTTAATGATAATTTTATAAAAAATACAAAGCTATTTTAATCTTATTACTTTACGCTGATTTGATAAAAATACTTTTGATACGTATTAAGTAATATTACCGTTGATTCCTGTCTTTGCAGCTAATAACATTTAAATATACTTAAATTTGTTAACTAAGATAAAAGCGGTTGACAAGTAGTAAAAAATAGCTAGGAGTTAGGGCAATATGCTGAAGACGGCGGGGATATTTCAAACTAATTTGTATCTATACTCAGTATTATCTAAGTTGCCTTATTTTAATAGTTATAAAAGCAAAATTATGCTAGTCGCCTTTTTGGGTACGCACGTACCCTTATTGTCCCTGTTAATTTATTTTATTGTTTCTACTTCATTTACTATAGATATAAAAGCACGAATAATTGCGATCGCCTTACTAGCTACTTTAATCGGTACAGCTTTAACTCTTTATGCTTTACACAATTTACTTGCACCAGTTACCTTAACATTTTTAGCAATGCGGCATTATCTTAGTAGTCGTCAATTACCCTCTTTACCTACCAATTTTACTGACGAAGCTGGGATTTTGATGGCAGATACTTCTCATGCCTTAAAAAAGCTTGATGAAATTATTGAACATATTGCCAGCTATGACGAACTAACTGGATTACCTAATCGAGTTTTATTTCACGATAGGCTTCAGCAAATTTTAGCTCAAAGTCAAAATAATCAATTGTTTGCAGTTATTTCTCTAAGCTTAGATCGTCTAAAAAATATTAATAACACATTGGGGTATAAAATAGGCGATTTAACACTCAGAAATGCTGCCCAAAAATTAACTAGCTGTATTGGTCAAAACGATGTATTGGCACGGCTCGAAAGTAACAAGTTTGCAATTATTCAAACTAATATTAAATCCGTAGATGAGGTAAGAGATTTAGGAGAAAAAATTATTAACAATTTAGGAAAATCTGTACTAATAAATAACACGGAAATTTTCAGCAGTGTCAGTATTGGTATTAGTATTTATCCTAGCGATCGCACCGAGGTAGATAGACTTTTAAGTAATGCTGATATGGCAATGGATCGAGCTAAAAAAAGTCAAAATAAATATCAATTTTACTCTAGCGAATTAAATAAAAACTTACAAGAGCGTTTGATATTAGAAAAAGATTTGCATAACGCTATTAAAAATGGCGAAATGTTATTGCATTACCAACCGCAAACTTGTCTGTATACTGGAAAAATTATTGGGGTAGAAGCTTTATTGCGTTGGCATAGTCCAACTCATGGTTTTGTTTCTCCAGCTAAGTTTATTCCTATTGCCGAAGAAACTGGTCTAATTATTTCTATAGGAGAATGGGTATTGCGTAAGGCTTGCGCTCAAAATCGTAGCTGGCAATTAGCCGGATTGCCATCAATAAAAATGGCAGTGAATATATCATCGCGCCAATTTAAAGAGCAAAATTTGGTAGATATCACCGAGAGAATTTTACGAGAAACAGACTTAGAAGCTAAATATTTAGAGCTAGAAATAACCGAAAGCTTAATTATCGAAAACATCCAGCAAGCAATCAATACAATGAATCAGTTGCATGAAATGGGTATTACTTTATCCCTCGATGATTTTGGTACGGGTTATTCATCATTAAACTATTTGAAAAGACTACCAATTGATATACTCAAAATAGATCGCTCGTTTGTCCGGGAACTAACAATTGGCTCCGATGATGCGGCGATTGTCAAAGCCATTATTTCCTTAGCGCACAACTTACAATTGAGGGTTATAGCTGAAGGCGTAGAAACTCAAGCGCAATTAGAATATTTACAAAAACATGGCTGCGATGAGATTCAAGGTTATTACATTAGCCGTCCTATTCCTGCAGAAGCCTTGGCAAAATTGTTGAATGAAGAAAAAGCTTTAAGCTGTAGTATTAATAACTTAGCTCTGGTAGCTTAGTCGCTAAAAAAACTTGTTTGGCGATCGCAATTTGCTCGCGACTAAAAGCCGCTTTTTGAAGATGCTCTAGAAAAAAAGCATTGTTGTATCTTGGATCTAAATTTAAGGCTTGGCGATAGGTGAGTTTAGCGCTTGAGAAGTCGCCTAAATTCCAATAAGCTATGGCTTTAGCAACCAATGGATGAGGATTATTAGGTTCGAGTTTAGCCGCTTTAGTAGCAGTCGTCACAGCCAAAGGATATAGCTGCAATTGATGTAAAGATAAACTCAAGTTGTAGTAAGCAATCTCATTATTGGGTTTTACAATTACCGCCCAAGTATGAGTAGCTACCGCCGCCGTTACATCCCCATTGACTAGATACACAATTCCCAAAGCATTGAGAGCGGGGACAGATTGCGGATCGCTGTAAACTACTGGTAATAAAGACTCCGCCGCCGCTTTTTGGTTTCCAGCCAAGTGTTGCGTCCAACCTAATAAAACGCGCCCAGAAGCATTTTGCGGTTCGAGTTCGACGGATTTTTTTAAAGCTGCGATCGCCTCATCGTAACGTTCGTTGGCTCGGTAAGACAAGCCTATAGAGCGGTATTCACTAGCAGAAGTTGCCGCCAAAACTGGTTTAAATCCAAGCATGGTAGCGACGAAAATAGGGATATAAATAATTTTCCAGAACATAAAACAAAATCCTTATAGAGACGTTGCATTGCAACGTCTCATTACTTATCCTTCGCCGCGCAGTTTATCGAGTACGCCGCGATCTTCTAACGTTGAAGTATCGCCAGTAATTTCTTCCCCGGATGCTAAGTTTCGCAGCAAACGCCGCATAATTTTACCCGAACGAGTTTTAGGCAAAGAATCGGTAAAACGGATAACTCCCGGACGAGCGATCGCGCCAATTTCCTTAACTACGTGCTGTTTGAGTTCTTTGCTTAGTTCTTCACTGGGGCTGTAAGTGCCTTCTAGAGTCACAAACGCCACTATATCCTCCCCCTTAATTTCATCGGGCTTACTAACCACCGCAGCCTCTGCTACCGCCGGATGAGACACCAAAGCCGATTCTACCTCCATAGTTCCTAAGCGGTGTCCAGAGACGTTAATTACATCATCCACGCGCCCCATCACCCAAAAATAGCCATCTTCGTCCTGTCTAGCTCCATCCCCAGCAAAGTAAACATATTGTCCATTGACAGGGGGTATATGCTCCCAGTAAGTGCGCCGGAAACGGTCTTCATCGCCGTACACCGTCCGCATCATCCCCGGCCAAGGATGGCGGATAACTAAGTAACCGCCCTCGTTATCGCCGACAGCGTTGCCTTCAAGATCGACTACATCCGCCATAATTCCCGGAAAAGGACGAGTAGCCGAACCTGGTTTGGTAGCGATCGCTCCAGGTAAAGGTGTAATCATGATCCCCCCCGTTTCTGTTTGCCACCAGGTATCGACAATCGGGCAATTGCCGCCGCCAATTACTTGTTGATACCAGATCCAAGCTTCGGGGTTAATTGGCTCTCCTACCGTCCCCAATAGGCGCAAAGAAGATAGATTTCGAGCCTTGGGCAATTGCTCGCCCATTTTAATAAAAGCTCGTATTGCAGTTGGTGCGGTATAGAAAACTGTAACGCCGTACTTTTCAATAATGTCCCACATACAGCCAGGATTTGAGGCACGGGGAGCGCCTTCATACATTACAGTAGTCGCACCGTTAGAAAGCGGCCCGTAAACTATATAGCTGTGTCCCGTAATCCAGCCAACATCAGCCGTACACCAATAAACGTCCGTTTCTTGCAAGTCGAAAATCCATTTAGTAGTGATATGACTGTACAAGTTGTAACCGCCCGTTGTATGCACGACCCCCTTCGGCTTGCCCGTACTGCCAGAAGTGTAAAGTACAAAAAGCATATCTTCGCTATCCATAGGCTCGGCAGGACAGTCGGCGGATACAGTTTTTTGCAAGTCATGCCACCAAAAATCTCGCTCTGGCTGCATTTCTACGGCTTGATTTGTCCGTTGTACTACTAAGACGCTTTTAACTGTTGGTACGACATTATTTGCTAAAGCTTTATCTACTTGTTCTTTGAGGGGAACGATCGCATCTTTGCGCCAACCACCATCGGCAGTAATTACAACTTTAGCCTCCACATCAATTAATCTATCGCGCAAGGCTTCGGCGCTAAAACCACCAAAAACTACGCTGTGAGTTGCGCCGATTCTGGCACAAGCAAGCATAGAAATCGCCGCTTCCGGGATCATGGGCATATATATACCCACGCGATCGCCTTTAGCTACTCCTAATTGCTTTAGTACATTGGCAAATTGACAAACTTCTCGATGGAGTTGGGCGTAGGTAAGGGTACGGGAATCGCCGGGTTCTCCTTCCCAAATTAAGGCGGCTTTATTTTTGTGCCACGTTGTTAGATGACGATCCAAACAGTTGTAAGCAATATTTGTTTTGCCACCTACAAACCATTTGGCAAAAGGTGGCTGCCAATCTAGTACGGTGTCCCACTTTTGAAACCAGTGTAATTCTTGGGTGGCAAGTTCTGCCCAAAACTTTTGCGGATCGCTCTTTGCGCGATCACATAGTTGCTGATATTCTTCTAAGCTTTTGATGCGGGCATTTTGAGAAAATTCCGCCGTCGGGGAAAACAAGCGCTTTTCTTGTAAGATTGATTCAATTGTTGGCTGCGACATAATCTTTTGCTGTAATCGGCTTTGCTCAAAAATATTGTGGACGCATATATCACCAATTAACTTTGCGTTTCATTAAGTATCGGTGCATTCCGCCAAAATCTCATTGGAGACTTGGCGTTTTTAACTTAGGATTATTGTTAGTCCGCAATTGATAACATGGTTTCCATTGCTCGTAAGCATCTGCTTGAGGATATTCCCCGCTTCCTTGTTGCTCAAGCGGGAATTATGTTTGCGGTAAGCTTGGTGACTATTCAAACGGGTATTTTTAATGGTTTTACTCGTTCTACCGTGCAATTGATGACCAATTCTTCGGCAGATATTTGGGTATCCTCCGAAAGTCTAGTTCATCTTGAATTAACTTTACCAATTCCTTTGACTACTTTAAGTCTTGCTCGTAAAGTTCAAGGCGTGGAAAGAGCCGAACCATTAATTGTCAAAACTGGTGTATGGCGCAAAAACGGCGAGATTTCTTTAGCTAGAATTGTTGGCTTTGACCCAGATGGGCAATTGTTTAGACCGCAAAACATTACTCAAGGAAATATTAGCAGGCTTAAAGATCCCTACACGGCAATTATTGATGCTTCCAATTCAAAATCTTTAAATCTCAGTCGAGTTGGCGATCGCGCGGAACTTAGCACTTTATCCCTTGAGTTAGTCGGTTTAACCCAAGGAAATCGCTCGATTACTTCCAATCCCTACGTATTTACATCTTTAGAAAACGGCAATGCTTACGCAAATTCTGGGCAAACAGCTAGTTTATCTTGTCAGTTGCCATCGGATTCTGAAGAACTTAAATGTACCAATACTTACACCAAACCCGATCCCAATGCTACCGCTCCCAAAAGTTTAACTTCCGCAGATACGATTACTTTTGTTTTAATTCGGGCAAAATCTGGAGAAAACTTATCCGCGCTAAAGCAACGATTGACAAATGCTTTACCCGATACTCGCGCCTACACTCATGCTGAATTAATGCAAAAAACCCAGATTTTTTGGCAGCAAAGAACTGGCATTGGTTTTATCTTAGGTTTGGGTGCCGTTGTCGGTGTAATCGTTGGGGGAATTATTGTCGGGCAAATTCTTTACTCCTCCGTAAGCGATCGCCTCAAAGAGTTTGGAACTTTAAAAGCCATGGGTGCGTCCGACTTTACTATCTACAGCGTCATTATTGAACAAGCCTTATGGATGGCAATTTTAGGCTATTTACCAAGTATGGCGCTTTGTTGGGGTGTAGCTGCTTGGACGCTGGCAAGTCAGGGGATCTTGATTTTAATTACGCCCAATGTAGCGATCGCTGTTTTGGGAATCACAGTGATAATGTGCGTTGGATCGGGAGTTTTTGCAATTCAAAAAGTCATGCACCTCGATCCGGCATCGGTATTTAAAGCTTAGTTGCCAAAAATCTACTCGCCTTTGCAAAAAATCGGAATTTTCGCTTAACTAAGTATGCCAGAAGCTACAAGTGTCCACGCCAATTAGTTGTTAAGATCGAGAAAAGTAATAATAATTCATAAACTCGTCGTATAGCGGCACAGTCCTACCTGGCGCTTCCATATTGTTCACTAAAGATAGTAAATAAATGACTGCTGCTAAATATACTACTTATAAGAATTTTCCCAATCAAATAGAAGCTCTAGGTATAGATTTAATTGCTACTCAAAAGCAAGCGATCGCGGCGGAAGGAGTAGAAATGGAGTTCCGATCGCAAAAACGATGCTTTCAAATCCTTAAAGGAATAGATTTAGCAATTCCCAAAGGTAATATTCAGTTGTTAATGGGCCCATCGGGTTCGGGAAAAACTACTTTGCTCTCAATTTTAGCGGGATTGATGACCCCTACAAGAGGAAAAGTAAGTTTGCTAGGCGAAAATATTACAAGTATGTCTCGCCGCAAATTAGCACAATTTAGGCAACAAAATATTGGTTTTATTTTTCAAAACTTTAACTTATTTCCCGCGCTGACTGCCAGCGAAAATGTTGAAGTAGCATTAAATATTCAGGGTATAAGAAGAAATGCCCAACACCAAGCACATTTACTGTTGGAACAAGTAGGTTTAGAAAATCAAGCAGCGCAAAAACCGAGCGATTTATCAGGGGGACAAAAACAAAGAGTAGCGATCGCGCGTGCTTTGGCTGGTTCTCCCCAATTAATTATGGCAGATGAACCTACAGCAGCGTTAGATTCAAAAAGCGGACATTCGGTAATTACGTTATTACGTTCTTTAGCTAAAGAGCAAGGTTGTACGGTATTGATGGTAACTCACGATCCGCGTATTGTTGATGTAGCCGATAGCGTTACTTATTTGGAAGATGGGGCGTTAAAAGAAGTAAATTGAGGGACAGGGAGACAAGGAGACCGGGGGAGTTGGAGAAGGAAAAATTATGCTTAAATTCGGCAACAATTAATTTTTTAAGTCACTAATTCTTTTAAAGTATCTATTACCGAACGTGGTTGCCAGTCTAAATTAGTACGGGCTTTAGTTGCATCTACTCTCACGCAGCGATCATATATATAATGCACTCGCTCCCGGCTTAAGGGGGGTTGAAATTTAAACAAGCGCCCTAGCGGATCTAGCAGGTTTCCAACAAATCTAACCAGTAATTTAGGGGCTTCGCGGGGTGCGGGAATACCTGTAAATCTTGCCATTGTTGCAAACATTTCTTTAGTTGTTAAATCTCCGGCGGAAATGATGTACTTTTGACCATTTACTCCCTTTTCGGCGGCTAGAATCATTGCGGTGGCTAAGTCCTCTACATGAACAATTCCCGTAACTCGACTTCCTCCCGCCCACAATTTGAGTTTTCTGTTTAAAAATTGCTGCAATATTGGGCGAAAATGCGGATCGTCTGGGCCAAAAATTCCCGATGGCAAAACGCTAACAACTGGCAATCCTTGGGAAGCGAAGCTATCGACTAACTCTTGAGCAAGGTATTTTGTGCGATCATAGGCGGACGAAAAGCCTTGTTGCTTGCGTTTGAAGGTTTCATCGATTGTTTGCCCTTGAGTGTCGCCAAATATACCGATGGTACTGCAATAAACCATTTTGCTAACACCGTTAGCCTTAGCAGCCTCTAACACGGTACGAGTTCCCTCTAAGTTTACCCGCTCCATTTCTAGTTCGTTAACTATGCCTAACTCTACATAGGCTGCGGTATGAAAAACTGTATCTACCCCCGTCATCGCCTGCTGTAAAGCCGAGGAATCAGTAATGTCTCCATAGACTAACTCAAGGTTATTGCAATTAGCTAAACGATCCAAATTGCTCGATTTTCTAACTAAACCCACAACGCGATCGCCTTTTGCTACCAAAACCTTGACTAAGTGAGAGCCTGTAAACCCATTAGCGCCCGTAACTAACGCTTTCATAAGACTTTCTCGTAAATGCGATAGGTTTTATAGATTTTCGCTCCACAAGCTTCAATCAATTTGCGGGAGGGGTAGTTGTCTTCGTATACCCAAGAAAGTTCGCAATCTTTGTAAGGTTTTCCTTCTTTAAGTACCCCTTGCATTCCTAGATAGATTAAAGCCGCCGCCACCATTTTGCGTTTATATTCTGGTAGAGCGCATACTAAAGCCACTCGCCCTCTATTTATTTGCCGCCGATACCACATGAATTTGATAATTCCTATCCAATCTAGCTTGCCGTTGAGATGTTTGAGTACCATGTTGTAATCTGGCAAGCCCACAAAGCAGCCGATCATTTTGCCTTCATGCTCGGCGATCGCAAAAGCATCTGGATCTAGCAGAGTTTGTAAAGATTTGGCTTCGGCTAAAAATTCTTCCTCCGTTCGAGGAGTATAACTCCAATTATTGCTATAGGCAGTATTTAACAACTTATAAAGGTTGCGGCTATCTTCCTCAAAAGCTGCGCCTTTGGTTCTAATGGAGCGAAAAGTAACCCCAGATTTGCAAGCAATTCGATGAGCTTTAGTAAATTCTTCGGATAACCCTGCACCGATGGGTAACTCGTAAGCATAGGCATCTTTTGCCTTATTCCAGCCGTCAAGATCCATAAATTCTGGATAATAAGGCGGGTTGTAAGGCATCATAATCATTGGCGGCGAATCGAAGCCATCGACTAAAAACAAACAGTTGTTATGGGTTGATAAATCGATTGGCCCTCTAACTACGGTCATGCCTTGTTCTTGCAACCATTTTTGAGCAGATTCTAGCAGGGCTTGGGCGACTTCAAAGTCTTTAATACACTCAAAATAGCCAAACAATCCCACCTTTAAACCTTCTCGTTCGATCAATCGGTGATTGACGGCGGCGACGATTCTACCCAAAGGTTCGTTGCTTGGAGATACTGCTATAAACTGTTGCAGCTTACCGTATTGAAAAAATGAATTTTCTGGAGCAAATTGTTTTTCTACGCTGCTGCGGATGGGTGGAACCCAGTTGCGATCGTTTGCGTATACTTTGCTTGGGACATCCAAAAATATTTTACTATCGACGGGAGTTGTTACCGCCCGAATTTGAAAATTTAAATTTGACATAGAAATAAATTAATTAGTTAGCTGTTAGCTATGAAGCCAACAGTTAACTAATTAAGCACTAATTGTTGGTTTATACAACACGTCCCTAGTTGCTACCATTCCCGCAACCAAACGATCCATTTCTTGCTGAGTATGGAGAGCATTGACTGTGATACGGATTCGCGGCTTGGCAATAAACCAAATTGGCGATACCCAAATGCCATGATTTTGCATCATTTGTCTGCCAAACATTTTTGGATTGATTTCGGGCGGCAAAATTACGGGAATAACGTTAGTTTCTCCAATAGCTGTAAAACCACGCTCAATTAAACGCGATCGCAAGTATTGAGTATTTACTTGCAATTGCTGTATTAATTGGGGCGCTTTCCGCACTTGGCGAATGCTCTCTAAAGCGGCTCCGGCTAGGGGGGGAGATAAAGAAATTGTCCCAATTGAAGTCGGCGACACATTCAATAACGGGATTAGTTCGCTGACGTGAGTGCTAATTGCTGCCCCGGCTGAAGCGGCAAACTTCGAGAAAGTAGTCATAATTAGGGGGACAATTCCCTGTTCGATCGCATGACTGGGTAATAGTCCAAAATGCTCGTAGATGCCTCGTCCAGTCGCTCCTATGGAGCCACTAGCGTGAGCTTCATCCATCAATAGCACGCTGCCAGGATAGTTTTGCAATACATCTAATATTTTTGGGAGCGGAGCAATATCGCCATCCATAGAAAATACTGCGTCCGAAACTACCATAATGCGATCGCCAGGACGGACATAGCGCCGCATTTTTCGCGCCAAATCTTCTGGGTCGCAATGACGGTAAGCTTTGACACGGACATTGGGACTATGACCAAACACCTTTCCCGAACGAGTTCCAGCATTAACAATTGCCGAAACAATACAACCGTGATTCAAGACATCGGTAAGAATTAAAGTCTCTTGGGTATGCTCAAATCCTGGGACGGGAATTGCTAAATGACAAAAGGCATCCATCAATGCTTGCATTGCCATCCAAGCATTGAGAAATAGCTGAGTGTGTGGTAAATGCTTAAAATCAGAAATTTCCGCCTCTAGCTGTCTATGTAAGTCAATGCGACCGCTCAAAACTGAGCAAGAGCTATTAGACGTGCCATACTGGAGGATTGCGTCAATTGCCGCTTGCTTTACAGCTTCTTCGTGAACTAACCCTAGTACATCATTGGTGCAGAAAGTGAGAACAGTTTGACGATTTCCTGTAGCTGCTTCTTCAATTTCTACTAAGTTTCCCTGCTTTTGATGACAGATATACTCGTCAGGATCGAGTCCACTTTCATACCAGCGTTGAACATACTCTTTGATAACTTGCACTAATTTACTCCCCTCACCTTTTACCAAACAGCCGATTGCCTGTGGCTCAACAGTATATTCTCGCTGGCTCTATATTTGCTATCTAGTTCCTAGCAAAAGCTCTATTAGAGAAAATATGATACTGTTTATTAAGAAATTTATCTAGTAGAGACACGCTTGTGAAATGTCTCAATAAAATTTTTCTTTCATTTGCTTTGACTAGATTTTTGTAAAAATTGTTCGTACTGTCGCACAATTAATCGTTGAATAGCAATAATTGCTGGATTTATTTCTACATAACGCCGTTTGGGATTAGCTAGGTAAGTTTGTTGTTCGCTTTCAATCATTTCAATGTCTTGAGCCAAAAATTTCATCAATACAAAACGCCTTAGTATTTTTTGCAACAAGGGCTGAGAAATTTTTAAAACTGATTGCGGTAGGCGAACTTTAAAGAAAAATAAGGCGAAAGACTTACTTTCGGTTGGACTTACGGGCAGCCTAAATAAATATAAACTAGAAACTCCTTGTAGCGTTGTGTAGTAATTGGGGTAATGATACTGAACCGCCACGGGCAAGGTTGTTACCTGGTTGGCTTGTTCGCTTAATCCCAAAAATTTAGCAATCCAGCCGCGATAGGAAACTTGATAATCGGCACAAACAGAGGTTTCGGTTTCGCGCAAATTTACCAGCACCGGATCGAACCAACCTTGTAATTTTTGGTGGAGAAATCCATGAAATACATCCATAGTATTTTCATTACAAATCGAAAAATGTGCCTGAAAACGAGCCGCAAGAGGAACTACTAACCAGTCGTTTTGATTCAGTTCGGGAATACCGGGTAGCTTTTGGGTAGCCGCCAAAGCTGGATCGCCAGGAAAAATCCAAATTAAGTTATATTTTTCCTCCACAGGGTAACTGCGGGCTTGGGCGCGAGGTAGCTTTTGGGTTTTAGGCAAGTAGGGAATATTAACGCAATCGCCATCGCCATTAAATTCCCACCCATGATAGCCGCAAGCAAGATTGCAATTAGTAACCTTGCCTTGGTGGAGGGCAACGCCTTTATGGGGGCAAGCATCTTCTAGGGCATGGATTTGACCGTTTTCGTCGCGGTAAATGGCGATCGCACTTGACCAAATGACTGCGGGTATAACTTCCCCAATTTTTAGTTTGTCTGCCCAGGCTACCGCGTACCAATAGTTAGGATTTATACCTACTTCGCGCACGGTATTTTGGACTATTTGGCTATTTAGAGTCGGGGCTAATTCCTTCATTCGTACTTTTGTTGGCAATTTCTATAACAAAATTTAGCGCGATCGTTTTTTCCAGGCAAAAATAGATCGGTAAGTCAGTAATATTTTTTGGCACTGTGTAAACTTCTATGCCTAGCTTGACGGCGGACAAAACAAACGATAATTTTTTAAAACTAAGCGATCCTAAGTTATTAATACTTTTAGCATCTGGTTCTCTAACTACTATGGCGGGAGGTGTAGTTGCTCCTGTTCTACCCGATATAGTACAACAACTCCAACTAGATCCGGGGTTGGCTGCCAACTTAGTTAGCCTGCATTGCTTAACTTTGGCATTGTTTAGCGCCCCTTTAGGCATTCTGGCAGACCGGATAGGACGAGTGAAGGTATTAGTTGCTTCCCTGGTTTGTTACGCGATATTTGGGATGGCTGGGGCTTTTATGTCTAGTTTTGTGCCTTTACTGGTAACGCGGGGCTTAATTGGCGCAGCTAGTGGCGGAATTGCTGCGGCTAGTTTGGGATTATTGGGAAGTAAGTATGAAGGCGAAGCAAGAAGTCTTGCCCTGGGATATGCTACTAGCACCTTAACAATTACTGGAATATTATTTCCAGTAATTGGAGGTTGGGTGGGGGGCGAAGTTTGGCAACAGGCTTTTTATCTTTATGCTTTGGGTATACCCTTGGCTGGGTTAGCAAGTATCCTATTGCAGGAAGCCAAAAAACCAGCAAGATCGACAGAGACAAGCTTTAAATTCAGCCAAATTTTAGGACAGCCTAAAACTTTATGGTTATTACTTACCTTGCTTTTAGTGTCCGTTGCTATGTACGCAGTCGTAATTTATGCGCCGCTCTACCTTAAAGCGACTATTGGGACAGGGGCAGTTTTAAACGGTGTTGTCTTAGCATTTAGAGCAGTTGGTGCGGCGGTTGTTTCGGCTTTTGGCAGTAAATGGCTGGCACAAAAATTAGGTGTGTCTAGGGCGATCGCTTTTGGTTGTACGTTAATGGCTATAACCTTGATTACCATCCCTTTATTACACCAACTTATCCCCATTATCTTAACGGCGATTACTTTTGGGATCGGGTTTGGCATTGTGTTACCTAATGTTTACAGCGCTTTAGCAAATCTTGCCACTCCTAATTTACGCTCAAGCGTCTTAGCTGCGGGTACGGGGGCGGGTTTTTTGGGACAGTTTTTGTCTCCCATTATCCTGAAACCAGTGCTGGATTATGGCGGATTGGAGACGGTTTTTTATGGTGCGGCGGTAGTGGCGATTGTGGCGGGAGTTTTGATGCTACTAAGTCAAGATGGTTAGTCAATTCTAATTTCTTGAATTACTTGCAGTCCTGATAGAAAATTGCGATCGTCGCTAATATGGGGAAACTTTAGCTGAGAATCGGGAATACCTTTAAGTAACTGACGCTGACGGACAATTGCAAAGCTTCCTGGCGCAAGCACTCGCAGGCGTGGATGGGGGATAGCATCGGGGCGTTTAATTGCGTAAGATGTATGATTTTCTTGCAGCAAAAGATCGAAAGCCGTTAAAAAGCCTTCATAGTCTTCTAAAGTTTCTCCCACAGCGAGTTCAATGTTGACAAGGTAAGTAGGCGGAATTGTATCGTCGGATAAAGTAATACAAAAGTCTTCTAAAAACACAGAGAATTTTTGCTGTAAAGCCTGCATTACTTGGGTTACGTGAAACTCGGTAGTTTTTTCTGTCGTGGAAGAAAGCAACCCGCCGCGACGATAGCGAAATACTAGCAACGGCGCTTGCTCGTAAAAGCCTACAACTTCTACCACATCGCCGATATCGTAACGGTAAAAGCCACTGTAATTAGTAACTAAAATGCGATAAAGTTCTCCCGGCTTAACTTCGGTAGCAAGCAAGGTTTGGGGATGAGTAGCTTCCCATTGATCTTGGGGGATAAACTCAAAAAAGCCACTTTCAATAGCTAAGATACTGCCATCGTTATTAAGATCGTGGTTAATGCTAAACGTACCTTCAGCAGAAGAATAAACCGCGCCAAAACCGGGAGTATTGCCAAAATAGGTAGGAAACCGCTCAAAGTAAAAATCGGACGTACCGCCCCGCGCCGTAGCCACAAAAGATAGATTAGACCAAGCAAGCTTTGGGGTTAGGATGCCATTAGACTTATAAATTTCCTTTAATTGTTTGGCGCGACGGGGATTTGCTACCATTTGTCGCTCTAAAAGAGCGCGAACTTCTGGCTCTAAACTTAACCAATTAGCAATCTTCCCGGTTTCCAAGTCTTTAATCAAGTCTTCGGCGTAAACCTCCAAATAGTTGCAAATTCGCAGCACCAGCATGGGAAAATTTGCCCCAATTCCACGTAAATTAGGATTTCCCAAAGCAAATAACAAGCAAATATAATGACGAGCTAAACTATCCTCTGGCTGCAAAGTTTCGTAAGGATGAGCAAATAGTTGTTCGTAGACAAACTTACCCATGCGTAAAACTCCCACGCTTGCTGTCCCGTAATCAATACCGCCGCTAGTTGTCCCTACAAGCTGGACGGAATTTGTTGCTAGAAGTTTGCCAAATTTGCGCCCTTGAGACTTTAATGCTGCGTGTAAAAAGCCGATGCTAGTAAGATTTGCTTGGCGTAAAGAGTTTTGAAAGTGCTTAGTAACGGGAATTAGCTTTTGTCTACTCGTAGAGCCGCTAGTAAGATTGAGGTAGACTACAGGATCGCTTGTGAGAATATTTTGTTCGCCTTTGGCAATGCGATCGCACAATGGCTCGTAACTGCTATAAGGTAAAACGGGAATGCGATTTCTAAATTGGTCTATAGTCTTGATTTCGCCGATTTTGTAACTGCGTCCGAGTTCGGTATTTTGATAAGCAGAGAGTAAATTAAGCAAAAACTGCTCTTGGACGGCGCTAGTATGCCGAGTTTTTTGGATAAAGTTGTTTTTAACTTGACTAGCTACAGTAGTTAGCAGTGGAAGTAAGAAATTTGCCATTGAGAGGTTGCAAAAATTAGCCTAATTGTATTAAAAATCGATAAAGCCTAATCTAGGGGTGTAGGAGGATTTATGCTAGAAACGCAAAATATAATACTCGCGACTTCTTGTTTTGCTGTAGCTTTTATTGTGGCAAGTTTAGTTGAATATTGGATGCACCGCTTGATGCACGTCTCCAAAAAAGTCGGCGAACGTCATTTAGAACATCATCGCAATAACACCGGACAAGGTGTGTTATGGGAATTTCGTGATTACGTCCAAGGAGGGATTGCTGTAATAGTTGCTTTGTTCCTCTATTCTTGGATTGTTGGACTTGGCTGGCTTTTGGGTGGTATAACTTACGCGGCTTTTTCCGCTTACGCTCACCAACTCCAACACGAAAACCCTACTAAGTGTTTTTGGATGAAAATGCCCGTCCATTACGTCCATCACAAATACGGAATGTGGCATCACAATTTTGGCTT